>JAEEGI010004808.1_pt1 | contig 31368 bp, 17 predicted proteins | sample 8958751 | NCBI WGS metagenome assembly JAEEGI01 (sample SAMN16246545, study PRJNA631951) | gut metagenome | biome: gut microbiome; feature: rumen; material: KS-attached | host: Bos | place: Iran: Karaj | collected 2018-10 | reverse complement strand
GCAGCAAATCGCCGACCAGTCGGGTTTCTACAGCATCAGCAACTTTGAACGCGCCTTTAAAACGATTACGGGGAAGACTCCAAGGGAGTATATGAAGGGGCAGGATTAGTATCAGTTCACAAAAACAGGAAAATCGGCTCAAATCAGTGCAATTTGAGCCGATTTTTGGTAAAAAACTCCAGCGGCTTGCTGGAGTTTTTTTATTCTCTATTCCTTTACAAATTTAGCACCGTCCCAAAGGTATGTTGGTGTTATGTCGCCATTAAAGCTTTTCAACCGTGTTTCATCCATGCCGGCATAGGTGTCCTCGCAGTCGTAAGGATAAAGCTCAACATTCAAAGATTGGGGCGGATCAAAGTGAAAGTATTGGTAATATTCTGGAGCTTTATCATACATCTCTTTGAAGTCGGCGATTTCTGCCTTATATGGGTCCACTTTCTCCGGATTGAGCAACAACTCCAACTCGGGCGAAGGCAAAATGCCTGTGATGGTATCCAGAACACCATCCTTATAGGTCCATGTTGAATAACTATAATCTCCGGCGCAACCTGGTCCGGCAAAAACAGAAGCGGTAATCACAAGATATCCGCCTTCTTCCAAGGGAAAGCAATTAAATGTCTTAGCGGAATAGCAACCTTCACAACCAGGGTCGAAACTGCATGAATACGAAAGAGGACTGTCGCTATAGCCTTCATAGGTCCCGTCAGGATACCATTCCTTGACGATTTGTTCCGCAATGGGCACGGTGTCTACATCCACGACAACTGCAGGCGTTTCAACATTAATGTTGAGGCTGTTATTGTTGATTTGCATTTCTCCCCCGCAGGAAAACAAGGCCACTATCAGGAGAAAAATAATGGAAATGATTTGTTTTTTCATAACGGTTGTTTTTTTAAAACAGTAGAGACGGTGCATGCACCGTCTCTACATAGAATCATTAATCTTCAGGCGTCAAGGCCGCAATCATTTCAGCAATCTTTGCCTTCACCTCGGCAACGACATTATCGGGATTGAGGTCGGCCTTGAAGCTCTTGTCGCGGGCTGCAAACTCGATGGCGTTGCGCTCCAGCGTCTTCGGGCTGACCACGATGCGCAAAGGCACACCGAGCAGGTCGGCATCGGAGAACATCACACCCGCGCTGATGTTGCGGTCGTCGTAGATGACCTCCACGCCCGCCTTCTTCAGGTCTTCGTAGAGTTTGTCGGCCACACGGCGCACGTTCTCGTCGGCGATGCGCAGGGCACACACCTGCACCTGCCAGGGAGCGATGGTGATGGGCCAAATTGGACCGTAGTCGTCGTGGCTCACCTCGCAGACCGAGGCAATCAAACGACCCACGCCAATGCCGTAGCAACCCATGATGGGGTATTTCAGCGTGTTGTCGCTGTCGAGGTACTGCATGTTCATCGACTCGGTGTATTTCGTGCCGAGTTGGAAGATGTTGCCCACCTCGATGCCGCGGCTGATGGTGATGCTGTGCTTGCCGCACACGGGGCAGATGCCACCAGCGGTGGCCTTGGCCACACTGTCGTACTTCACCACACCGAGGTCGCGGGCCATGTTCATGCCCTGATAGTGGTAGTTCTCCTTGTTGGCGCCCGCCACGAAGCTGTTCAAGGTCTTCAGCGACTCGTCGTAGACTACGGTGATGCCTTCCGGCAAGCCCTTAGGCCCAATGAAACCAGGGCAAATACCCATTTCAGGGGTGACGGTGGCGGCATGCACCTCGGCGCAAAGCAGGTTGCGGAGCTTGGTCTCGTTCACCTCAAGGTCGCCACGCAGGAAGACGATGACCAGGCTGTCATCCATGTTGCGCTGGTATAGCACGGCCTTGCAGGACTGCAAGGGCGACTTGTGCAGGTAGTTGCACACATCTTCAATGGTCTTCTGGTCAGGGGTATAGACCTCTTCCAAAGGCTCGATGGGGTATTCCTCGTTGTGGACGATGCAGTCGGCGGCCTCGCTGTTGGAGCGATAACCGCATTCGGGGCAGATGACGATAGTGTCCTCGCCTATGTCGGTGAGCAGCATGAACTCATGAGAGATGCGGCCACCCATCATGCCCGAGTCGGACTTGACGGCCACGACCTGCGGCACACCTGCACGGGCAAAGATGCGGTCGTAGGCATGGTAAGCCTTGGCATAGTATTGCTCCAAGTCCTCTTGCGAGGTGTGGAAGCTGTAGGCATCCTTCATCGTGAACTCACGGGTACGAATCAGACCACCACGTGAACGGGGTTCGTCGCGGAACTTGGTCTGGATTTGGTAAATCATAAAGGGATACTGCGTGTAGCTCTTCGCGGCATCGCGAGCCAGCTGCACTGCAGCTTCTTCGTGGGTCATACCTAACACCATGTCGATGCCGTTACGGTCTTTGAAGCGGAGCAGCTCCGAGCCGATGCTATTGTAACGCCCCGATTCCTGCCACAATGAACCTGGCATGACGACGGGAAACATGACTTCCTGTCCGTCAATGCGGTCCATCTCCTCACGGATGATGTTTTCTATCTTTTTTGCAATGCGCTTGGCCGGCATGAAGAAGGAAAACAAACCTGTTCCCACCGACTTGATATATCCACCACGCACCATCAGTGCCTGACTGTCGAATACGCAGTCGGCCGGTGCCTTCTTGAAACGTTCGCCTAATAATGTTGCAACTTTCATATTATGCTGTTTTTATATTCTCGTTTTTCAGGCTGCAAAAGTACGGAATTTTTCGGTATGTTATAAAAAATCCCTCCGCCTAACGACAGAGGGATTTTTATATGATTGTGACAATGATGATTTTTTAGTTCTGTATCATCACCTTTCTTGTCACCACCTTGCCACCAATGACATGGACGAAGTACATACCTGAAGGCAGGTCGCTCACGTCGATGGTACGCTGGCCGTCCACGCTGAAGCCGCGCACTTTGACACCCTGCGGGTTGATGATGACGACGCTGGCTTTACCCTTTTCGTAGTCCGTGGTGATGGTCATTTGGCCTCTCGCTGGGTTGGGGGTGATGCTTACATTGAAAGGTTCAGCATCCACATCGGGAAGTTCAGGAACTTCGGTAAGGATGTCGGTGTTGTGGCTGTAAGTCACCAATTTACCAGAGACCCTCAAAATCGGGTTGCTGGAGTTTTCGCAATCCGGGCAGCTGTTCTGACCGCTCACGCAGTCGGGGTAGTTGGGGTGGCATTGGTCGACATAGGTCGGGTCGAACTCATAGAGCACGTCGGCGTGGCCATCAGCAAGATAGTTATCGAGACTGTAGTCCCAAACCATACTCATGCTACCTGGGCACCAGCCAGCACGGTTGTAGGTCCAAGTGCCGTTTTGGGGCTGGCAGCCTGCGGGGTTAGGTGTGCAGGTTTGCCAGAGATGCTGCGTGTAAGTTGTTGCACCATTGACATTAATGTTATGAGTAGCTTCATAGAACTCAGCGGCATTGCCCGTGTTGTAAGCGCCATTACCTGTGTCGCTCCAGTTGTGGCCCGAAGTGGTGATTTGCAATTTGGCCTTTTCGACACAAGGATCAAATTCGAGGGTGCGGGTGGGGATAGGACATGGGTCTGAATAGTCGCCGAAGGCGTAGTTACCATACCAAATCTCCTGCATATCCACGTATGGATACTCCGGTGTGCCTTTGGTGTATTCAAAGATAGCGGTGGGGTTATAGCCGTCGCCCGTTGCGTATTGTTCGCTATAATACTCAAATTCGACAAGTCCTTGCAGCACTGAGGTGAAGTCGGTCACATCGATGTCGTCGATGCATTCCACGCCGAAAGGAGTGATGTAACGGCAGAGTTCCACCCATTCGCCACGGTAGTTCTTCACACGAACGTAGCTGATGTGGTCGTAGGTGTTGCAGTTGCCGTTCACGCAGTTGTGCAGATAATGCAGGTTGATGGCGTTGAAGGCGTTGACATGGGTCGGGAAGGGGTATTCGCCATGGTCGGTAAACTGTGAGGTAGTGGCCACCATCTCGCCATTCATCGCGGAAACCACCATGTCGTCGTAGTCGGTAGTCACCTCAAAGGTATTGGAGGCCGTGGTGACCTTGCCACCGGTTTGGGTGATGGACACGGTCATGTTGTAGGAACCTTCGCCCGAGGGTGTCCAAGTGGTGTACCAATAGCCGTTGTCGGGGTTGTCGGGATAGTCGGTCTTCAAGTTTAATTCAAGTCCATCGACGTTGCATTTCACCTGTTCAAACTTAATGGCGTTGGCATGTTCGATATATGCACTCAACACAATCATGACGGGATTCTCGAAATCGGGCATATACACCTTGGTGCCTTCGTAAGGACGACGGATGGTGATTTCAGGAGTGTAGTTTTCAGGATCGACAACATAGAACGTACGAGTCACCGTAGGAGCGGGCTGCCATTGCGTGCCGTCGCCAGCCTGGATGGCTTTCACCTTCACCGTGCCTTCCTCACCCGTGAGGGTCAGGATATTGCCTTCGACGGTGGCAGGACCTTGGGCAACTTCGAAGGTCACAGGGAGACCAGACGTGGCAGTGGCTTCAAGGGTAATGGGCTCATTATAGACCAACTGGTCGGGAATCTCGGCGAAGTCGATGAACTGCGCAGCCAGTCCGCCAGGGAAATGGCGCACAACAATATTGTCGAAACCACCCCAACCGCTGTTGAGCATATAGACACAGTTCCACTTGGCAGGGTCGTATTTGTCACCGCTGCCGGGAGTGAGTCCGGCATTGACACCTTGGCACTCAGGCACTGCTTCCCATTCGGTGGTCAGGTCGTCATACTTCATGTAAAGGGTGACGGCACCTTGGCCATTATTGGCATCCAAGTCGATGGAGACCTTCCAAGCGTACCAATGGCTATCCGATCCGATGGGTTTGAAGTTGCAAGCCATCGTGTTGCTGGGCAGCACCACACCGTTCATGAAGAGGGGGTTGTCCGTGCTTCCTGTCATCATCATGTAGATACCACCATCGGGAAGGGTGCTGTTCTCATCGGGATAGATGGGTTCGCAGATGGCGTTCGAAGAAGAGGCCTTACGCAAAGGAGGAAGGACTGAGCCATCGCCGTCGCCGTCATAGCCGATGCCGACGAAATCGCCCCACCATTGGCGCAGGATGTCGCATTCAAACTCGATGATACCGCCGTTTGAGAAGTCGAAACCATACTGGGTGATGTCGTGTGTGGCAATATCGCCAAAAGCGGTACCGGAGGCATCCGAGAACACACCGATGGTCTCGTCGGCCGTCGGGATGGGCGGCGTGGTGCCCCAGAAGTGGCCCATGTAGTCGGTGTACAAGGGCGTGAAGGCTCCGTTGCCGGCATGGTGCACACGCACATACCAGCCGTCCTGGCCATTGAGGAGATGGTTGGGGTTCTCTCCATACTCATAATCGTTGAAGTCGAAAACTTTTTCGACTTGGGCATTCATCCCAAAGGAGAACGCCAAAAGCATAAGGATTAGTGATAGTTTTTTCATAATATTAAGTTTAAGTAATAACTATTGACAAACCGTTCAAAGCCAAATAACAGAATTATTGGCGCAAAAATAGTAAAAATACTCAATTAGCGTCAGGAAACGAGATTTTTTCCCTATGGTATTTCAACTTTCGTGAACAGCTTGAACAAATAGAATGAGCAAATTTAGTTTACAGAAAAGACAAGTTGAGATTGACTTCGTCGAATCTTCGATTTCCCCGCAAGGGTTCATGGAATCACTTTGACTTGACAGGCCGGTCGATTTGCATACTTCATCACGACCAGCCTGCCAAAGCCAAATGTGTCATAGAATCGTTACATCCTTTTAGGGAAATCTCATTTGTCGCTTTCCCTTTGTCGCATTCCACCATGCAGGACATCCCAATGCCGCATTTGCTCATTGATGGCTTTGATGGAGTCATTCCCGGTACTGTCTTCTGTGGTTTCAGCATGCTTAACTGCTGGCTTACCGTCTGCTTTGCTACCGCCTTGGCGACATCCTGATAGCAGCAAGAGCGCAAGCATGGCAAATAGTAGTTTTTTTATCATTATTATCCGTTTTAGTTTCCGCAAAGTGGTATCTTTATTCCTTCACCACTTTTCTCACACATTTTCGGTCTTCACTGTCGGTGATGTTGACGAAATAGACGCCCGCAGGCAAACTGCTGATATCCATCGTGAGTCGTTCGCCCTCACCTTGGGTTGTGGCTACGCGCTGCCCCAGCATGTTGACAACCTCTGCGGCTTTCAAATCCTTGCCCATGACGGTGACGAGGCCCGTGGTGGGGTTGGGATAGAGGGTTGCGAAGGCTGAAGCCTTGGTTTCCTCCACGTCATCCCACGTAAAATCCGTCTGACCCACGCGCATGGGGTAGTCGGGGATGGTACAGAAAGCCCAACGGTAAACCCTAACGAGACCATTGTAATAGTACTGAAAATAAGAGCCAGGTGCTTCTGGATATTTGATCCATTCAATGGAATGCTCAATCCATCCATAACAATATCCCCCATCCTCTTGCGGAAGTCGGATGGCAACATAACGCGCGTTGGGACGTTCTGGATTTTCAAAATAACCATGTATAAAAGGGTATCTTTTATTCCACGCTGAAGCGTTTGGAATGGTATCGCCATAAGTTTCTATAAATATAGTGCCACCATTTCCATCGTCATAGTATCTTGTCCAAAAACAAGCTTGGTCCATTCCATACTTGGAACGCAAATCCACATCGGGCATCTGGGGTGCAGGAGCGTACCATCCAAGCCCACGATAAAAAATATCTACTAGTCCATCATCGTCAAGGTCTATTTGTAGTGTGTCAAAACCATTGGGGCCACGCCTGTCGAATTCATAAAACCAACCTTCAGGTCCATAATCGGTGTAGATAATTTCGCCCTCTTGGGCGTTGGCAAAGATGCATGAAAGCATTGCCGTGATAATAATTAAGGTCTTTTTCATGGTTTGTTGTTTTTTTAGGTTGTTGTTTCGTTTGCAAAACTAATCGTTTTTATTTGCTGCAAAAGTAGGCCAACCTATATTTGATGTCAAGAACATGTTGGTTAGGATTGGTTAGGGTTTTTGACTAACGTCTTATTAATCAGACGAATGAAGAATCCTTGGCCATACCCATCAAGGTGATGGGAAGCGGGTTTTCGCTGCCAAATATCTTACGCATTTTACCATTGCGTTGAAAAACGGTATTGTAGGTGCGTTGCATCAAGGCAGCAATGTCGGCATCGGTCAGCCCCAACAGATAAAGGCAACAATAGTCAAGGTCGCTATTGGTAAGTTCTGGATAGGCCTTTTTGAGACGAACGGTAAATTGTCCGAAATGACGGTCAACTGCCAAACGCAAGTCTAACAATTGTTGTTTGTCCAAAGCAGAATCCTTATAGATGATATAATCAATTTTCGATTTGAACTGCCCTTCATTCACCCGATCCATGATGAGACGGCATACAGGTTCTTCATCGAAAGATGCTGCAACTTCGGTTTTTGAAACCAAATCATCCAATTGCTTGATTTGGTCTTTCAGTTCGCGCACCTCTTGGTTGCTTCGTTTCAATCGGCCAGATATGGCAGCTTGCTCCATGCGATGGGTTTGTCGTTCGGCTTCAAGCACTTCAGCGTGCTGTTTGTCTCTTTCTTCCAATTCTTTTCTTGCCTGAGCTTCTTTTGCTTCCATCTCCTGTTGGTGATGTTTCTCTTTATCTTCCAAGGTCTTTTCCGCTTCCGCTTGTTTCAATCTTAATTCCTCCTTATGCAGTTGTTCTGTTTTTCCAAGCATTCTATCCGCTTCCTCTTGTTGCTCCTTAAGAAGTTTCTTGCTTCTCAGTTTTGCCATACTAAGGATAGCTAAAGCAATCACAATAGCAATAGGTACAATAACTTCAATTGTTTTTCTGATAGACTTTTCTCGTGCTTTTTCAGCCTCATTTTTCAGTTTTTGGTTCGTATATGACTTAAACAGGTCATCAAGCTGAGAAACCAAAGCCTTGTTCTGCGCTTCGGATTTCTTCTGTAAAGCCATAAAACGCAAACATCTATCTAATTTTTCATTATCTCCAATACTGTCATAGATAGTTCGCAAACATTCAGCAGCAGGAATCTTCAAAGCTATATCATCTTCATTTTCGAATAAGGGTTCCAAATAATACATGGCCGAATCATATATCCCTTCTTCAGCAAACATAGCACCAATGGTAAGAAATCGGGTTTTTCTCTCTTCTTCGTCATCCGCATCAACAAGAATCCGCCTTAATACAGCCAAAGAATGGTCTATTCCTAATCCTAATTGATAGTCGCAAAGAGCCTTGGATGCGGCCAAATCCCTATAACTTAGATTATTAGAACTGGGCATTGCCTCAAGAGCTTGTCCATAGCAATCTCTCATTTTTTCTTTATCTCCCAGCTTGTCATACTGCATACCCAAACGAGTAAGTATATTTGAAACACCGTGTGGCGATGTTGACTCTATTTTGCAATAAACAAGGGCTTTTTCATAACAGACAATAGAAGACTCCATCATAAATTGCTCTGAAAACATATCCCCAAGACGGTTACCAATATACGCCATAAACTGAGCCTTTTTTCCTACCAATTCCTTTTCCTCAAAATGTTCCTCCATCAATTCCAAAGCTTTCAAGTATTCTGCACAGGCATGTACCACATTTCCAAGCTCATAATACCCCACACCATAGATATAATGCGCCCTCGCATCCAAAAACACCTTCCCATCTGTAGAGACGCGATTTATCGCGTCTCCCTTCTCTCCACACAACGAATCAAAATAACTAACTGCAAGCAACAGATCTTCTCTGTTAGTCTGCTCACAGTCATTTTTATATAGCAGCTCAGAAATCAGCAACTGGCAATAGTGCCCGTCAAAAGTATCAAGTTCTTTTGCCTCAGGACCAACAACAAACTCTTGCAACAACACAAAAGCACTATCAGCCTGCCGCCACATCAGTGAGTCAATCTCTGCCAGTGCCGCATGGGCATCACTGCCTTGCCTTTCCGGCCGTTGCATCCTCTCCCTTCCACAATAGGAAAAAAGCAACAACACTAGCAATATACCTATGACATTCAAGCACTTGTTCATTATTTCTCCGTATGAAAAACCAAGCAAATTTACATCAACCTCATATTAACTCCAAATTTATTTGATAAAAAATAAGGAATGAAGGAATCTCCAACCTCTATCGCCCCCCTCGATACTTCTTCTTCCTCAACCCATAATACCCGTCTCCAAACAAAACGAACCGCTCTTTATCGCTTCCCAAACTCGACGTGACGCTTCCCTTGTTGGTATAAGGATAAGCCGGCAACACTTTCTTCATGATAGCATAAAATTGTATTATCAATGTAGTGATCCGTTTTGGCTTGTCTAGACATATGGCCGTTGCACTGAAAAAAGACTTGCTCCGTCATGATCTTGACCGTATGACCATCAAGCAACGGAGCAAGGCGTCATATCTGAATCGACTATTATAGGCAATTCAATGAAGGTATTGATGGAAGCTATTTTAAATCAGATTTCATTTAATTATCTCTTTATTAGTCTTTTCACACAACTATTACCAACTTTATCCATCACACTAATAAAGTAAATGCCCGATGGCACATTTCCCAAATCTATATAAATGGAATCTTCTCCACCTACATAATGACTGATAATTCGTTGTCCCATTACGTTAATAATTTCTATTCGTTCTAATTGTTTACCTGTTACTCTGACAATATCGTTAGCCGGATTTGGACAAATGCCAACTAAACAATTTTTACCTTCTAATAACCGTTCATTATTTTCTTGTGATTCATTCTTTTCATCGAATCTCAGTTGATGCAAAGCATAATTCGTTTGTTTTGAATATGCCTCTACTGATTTTGGAATAAATTCTTTCATCTTGCCCATTGCCTTGTTTCCTTCATTTTGCATAACTAAATAAAGGAATCCCAAATCTATAGTAGCAAAAATACTGTCATTAACAGAGGAGGTGGTGTCTGAAATGATGTTCTCATACCACGCGATGGCCGCATCATAGTTTTTCATTTCTTCATCACACTTATTTGACAAGTAGGATGCTAACTTTTTTAAATCATCATTGTTTTGAATGGTGCTATTTGTTCTGTAATAGTTTTGCAATGAGGTGAAATCCTGCCCGGAAAAACATTCTATTAAAAACAGCTTCTTCATAGCATTATCTGCACTGATGGATGTGGGGAACAGTTCCAAGATTTCTTTGTAGGATAGTTTAGCTGATGTGTAAAATCCATTACTCCACAAAGAATCGCCCATTTGTTCCATAGCGATGGATTCAGCATAATTATCCAAACAAACGCCCCAATTCCATTTAGGCATATAATCGAAAACCACACTGCTGGTTCCCATATTCACGGCATTGAATCGTGCATCAAGTCCCTCGTTGATTCCCCAATTATTGTATTCCAAATCAAGGATGGTCTGTGTTCCCCTGTCATAATTGCCATCATATTGAACAAAATAAGCATTATTAGAGTTGGTGATATGGTTAAATCTAAACTCCTGAGGCACACTCCCTCTAGCGACAAATACCTCCGTAATATCGTTGTCATGGATATACTGGGTTTGTTCGGCACTTAAAGCAGCGCAATTCCCTTTAAATCGGTTTATCGTGCTATTGTTCAACAAGCAAACTCCTTTGGCACAAGCCGTAATATGGTTTCTCAAAACATTAACTCTACCAGCCAATAGAGTTAGCCCATAACCTGTGCAGCCGCTAATAACATTTCTCATCACCCTACTATTGTTTGCGAGATTGCCACTATTTTGTATAATTATGCCATCGTTATAATGTCTTGTATTGACATCCTCAAGACCGTTTATAGTATCATCCATTATAGTTACATTTGTATAGCCATCAATTTTTATTGCAAATTCTTTAATTCCCGAATCAGCTATGAAATCACAATTGATAACTGAAATCTCAGGAATATAGGAAGAAACAGCAGCAGCACTAATACTCTTTGTCGCTTCGGCCAATAATGATGCGTTCTCAAACATACAATTGTTAAGATGAAGGATTCTGCCATGATTGACACGAACCAACAAAGTCGCCCCGTAGTCAGCGACGAACCGTACATTATTACCAACTTGAACCTCTCCAGAGATATCAATCAAGCAATTACCTCTTTTGGCTGTAATAACTGCATTGTCACCAATAACCAAATTTGTTCCTGTATTTAGCACAAGGTTGCAGTCATAGTCATCAGTACCATACATATCAAGTTTAACCCCGTTATTGATAGTAAATGTACCATTATCGACAGTTACCGTCCTTCTTGCCACACGATCTGTTGACAGGAAATAATTTGAAGTAATAGGTTCTTCAAAAGGAAGAAGATGATAATTAATTGCAAGCGTAGTTACTGTGCCATTTTGGATTGGCTCATGGTAGTTTTCGCAATTCATAACAAACTCCTCATCCCATCGAAAATCTGTTAAATAATAATTCTCTATAAAAGCTTGACTGGACGAATAACCTTGAGAATTATAATCTTTTATTTGAAAAAAATACTTTCCGCAATCAGCGGGATCAAACTTTTCTCTAAAATTCAAACTAAGGCCTATTGGCTGAGAATTTATGGAATTGCCATTTATGGGATATGGTCCGCCCCCTCCTGAAATAGTTCTATTAAAAATCTCGAAACAATCAATATTTGGTCCATATGTTGGAACAGGTGACGAAGCATTTTCACCTTTTCCCAAAAATATGGTCATCTCGTCCCGTTTTGGATGTTTAACGGTAGCTGATAAAAAGAATGTTTTTTCTGGTTCTTCTTTAAAAACACAGGTATAAGCTCTTTTATTATATATATTGTCCATCAGGCTATAAGGAATCCACACATATCCATTACTGGTAGTATAGTTGTTTCCCCAACTATTAGCAGCTTTGAATGCACCCTTTTCACACTCCGACAAAGGAGTGTTAGGGCCTGGAGCTGTGTAGTTTCCTGAGACACAGATGTCATCATTATAACCTACAATGGTCAATGCATGCAATCCTCCTGGGGCCCAAGAAGTTAAGATTATCTGATCTGTTTCAGGTCCTGTTTGAATAGTCTCCCAACTGAATAGAGGATGTCCATTAATATCACTACCCATATTGACAGAAATAACAGCAAGTCCTCCAATATCACCAGAAGAATTATGGTTGCAAAGCCATCTCTTCAGAGTATCCAGTGTTTCATATGTATTTCCCCATGTAATTTGATAACAACCTAAATAATTGAGGGAATCCCATGTTTTGTTTTCGCTAGCATTTATATATTTTTCTTCTCCATCCATCCATCGCCTGAATGCCCATTGACTTGCGTCTGAATCTCCTGGATCGAATTGCTCGTTTAACACGGGATCATAGTAATCATTTAATGTTGGGCAACCATTTTCACTAACAATTCTAAAACCGCTCCCAAAGCCAGTACCATTTCTTCCATCACCACGGTTTACAAAATTATAGGTAAAGAAAGGATGATAAAGGTTTTCTCTCTGGCTTTCCGTGCCAGTCCAATTGCTTCCAGCATCTACTCCTCGGTATCGATTAAGTTCGTATGTTAATACATAACCAATCTCAGCACAATGGACACATGAAAAAGAATAATACTGATTAAAAATCGGAGGCATATATCCATTAGTAGAGTTGTCAACTGCTGAGGGCAGAGTTCGAGCCATGGATTCTGAGGTGAACACCATATTAGTTAATGAATTTTCAAATTCCGCATCAATAAAAGCATCGCCTGCCACACAAGGGTTGTAACATGGATTTTGTCCGAACATTGAACACGACCATCTTAAAATAAATGCAAATAATAGTAACAATTTATTATTCATAGTCATTTTTCTGTCTCGCGGTTCCTTTATTCCGCGGTCTTAATGAGACAGTTCCTTTTTTATTGTTTTATGATTTTTTGTATAATACTATTACCTTTTATGTTTTCAATTCTTATCATGTAGATACCGTCATTAAGCTCTTTTATGTCCAAAGTAATTTTGGATTGTCCCACTTTTTTAAAGTCAATTATGGTATTTCCTACCATATCGTACAGATTAACTTTGCTAATGTTGTCCCCTGTAATGTGAACAATGTCCGTTGTAGGATTAGGAAAAACCACAATGTTGACGTTTTCACATTGGTCTTCAACACTGGTCAAGTCATAATTTGCGAAAATGGGTAATCCGTGATTGAAGCCTGTGGTATCTGCACACCAATGGAGATAGTCGTTGCTGTTGGGTTGGCTGTCAATCCAAAGGTTCAGCACCTCGACCAAATCATTTGTTGTTGCACCTCCTATGGCGATTGGATTCATAAGTTGCCAATCGTCGTTTTCAATGTCAAATTCCGACACATCTTGAAACATTCCGCCATAGCCAGGACTATCATCGAATTGCCATACTTGCGGCATCTTGTTGTAATAACAATTTTCAGCAACACCATCTTCATTATCGGCTGCCACACCATTACGAGGAGCAATGGGGGAATAAAACGGAAACGCGACCAACTCTCCCCAAAAGGAATAGCAATTCTTAATTGACGCATCATTTATACTAGCTATACCTGAGGGCTCGTACCAATATGGCCATTGCAGTGTGTCAATAATGGATGCACAATTCATAATCACACCCTGATTGATGTCACAAATTCCGCACCCATAATCCGTTTCATACTTGAAATCATAATGAACCATACAGTTTGTCACCGATGAACCTGATAAAACCTCAACAAACAGACCACCGACATTAGTTCTGAAATCCAAGCAATGAACATAACAATCGTTTGCTTTAGAACTTTCATCCAACATATAAGCGAGCAATCCACATCTGCCATATCCTGCTGTCTCATAATAAAAATCAAGTCTGCAATTATCAATGACAACATTGCGAATTTCTCCACTTATGATATTACCGAACAACCCAACATATGAAATATCAAAGTCTTTTGAAAGTATCATATTGTTAATCAGGTGTTGTTTTCCGTCAAAGACTCCTTTGAAATAATGATTATCCTCATAAACACCGTTCCATATATATGTTGCAATGGGAGTCCAGGCATGTCCTGTCAAATCAATGTTTTCCTCCAAATAGACTGTCCGATTCTCAAACTCCTCCGCATCCTGACCGTGGAGGCCGTTACTCAGCACCGAAAGCCATGCTAAACCCTCGGCGGTGTAGATATGCACATTGCCTTCGAAGTCTGTTACATAACCTTCAGGCTGCGCGTTCACAACATCAGTCCACAAGTCTGTGGGCCAAATCTGTCCTTTAGTTATTTTAGGCAATCCAATGAATATACAAAAACATATCAGTATATTTATTATAGCTCTATTCATTAATCTCACAAATTATTATTAAACAACAAAATTAACTAACTTTGGCTTAAAGGAAGCTCTATTTGTCCATACCGTCCAACACAAAACGGTAAACAAAACAACAAATTTGAATAGTTCGTTCATAAATATCAAATATTATAATGAAGTAAAACAAGTATTATCCAATAAAACAATACGCAGATAGATTTTTATAACCAAACACATTTCATCTTTTAGACAATTCTTTAGCCCCCTCATTCCAATCAACTAAGAAAATACAATACACCATCTCAACCACTCTTTTCTTTCCTCTCTGGCACAAGCCTCCCTCGATACTTCTTTTTCCTCAACCCATAATACCCATTGCCGCACAAAACAAACCTCTCCTTGTCGCTTCCCAAACTCGATGTGACGCTGTTCTTGTTGGTGTAAGGATAAGCCTGCAATACTTTCTTCATGATTTCATCAATATGCAATGGGGTTCTGGATTTCTTCAAAATGTCGGCCACCAAGTCACGGATGCTTCCTCGATACACATGGGTCCATTCCGCCAAGGTGTACATCGATGACTTCCCGATGGGCTTTAAGGCCTCCGATTGCAACACCTTTGCCCTGACATGTTCAAAGCTTTTATGCCCTACCTCCGGACATCTCTGTATCAGTGCTGCATACAATTCCCTCAAACTCATTGGCCTGTCTTTTTCGCGCAGGATTTCACTTAACTCATAGATGATATCAACCCCATTTGGTGGCAGAACGATGTTCCCGTTTTCGTCAATGGCCAATCTGTATGCCTTGGTGATGATGACGGGCAGGGCTTGCCTGTAATCATCCTTCTTGTCATCGGGAATATCTTTCAATAAGTCTTCAAGCTGTATGGAATCGATTCCCGACCTTATCCGCTTGTTTTGCTTGTTGACCTCTCCGCAGATTCTATCGATGATTTGGCCGCTCAGTCGTCTGTTGACAAGAAAACGCATGTCGTTCTCCTTTATCGCTTTCAATGGGAACCCCTCGATACAAACCTGGGCGAACGACTCGAATGAGATATTCACTTTTTCGTGGTCAACGACATTCAAATACAAATCATCGACTTCAGCAATAACAAGGGTGCTGTCAAACTGGTAATACGACCAGTTCATGTCCTCAAACAAGTCTTTCGAGGCCTTCTCCATCAGCTGCCTGACACGCTCTCTGGTGCATTCTATCTTTTCTCCAATTTCGGCCATGTTCATAGGACTTCCACCGCAAATGCCCGTCGCCATCGCAAAAACCTTATCCAACCTTTTATCCGACTTGGCCAGGTACTCCCTCAAAAGGTAAAACATCGGAAAATGTTCGTATTGGTTGAAAAAATCGATAACGAAACCGATTTGTTCTTCCGTCAGATAAGGATATTTGGTCGCAATGAGGGTTTTACTGATTTCGTTCCCATTGAGGTTTTCATACTGAAACAGCACATCGTTCAAGTCGGCCAAGAAACGGAATATCTCGCCGTGGGGCGCTCTATGAAGCCATATTTGAGGCAAAAGACTTGCCACTTGTTCTTCGGTAAGCAGAAACATTGTGACCGCCTTCAGATAGGTGGGTATGAACCATTCCTGGATGCGTTTCGATTGCTTTGATAACTTATCTACGCTTTCGGCAAAATCAGCCAAAAGGAGGCGTTTCCTGACCTTAAGATTCTCATCCGAGGCTTCAATCTCTTCAGCGAACTGTTCATCACAGAACCATAGTATGGTCCGCGCAATGACAACCAATTCGTATGTGAACGTGTCGGCCAGCTGTTCTTTCCAAAACGAAGAGTGGATTCCCGAAAGCAACTGATAGCAATAGTGCTTCAACTCCCAACTATCAAGGTTGTTGAACCTTTCGGCCAAGTTTTTCTGGTCGAGACAGAAGAAAGAATAAAACGAACGAGGGTCATTGAAGGTGGCATAAAACAGGTCTATGCAATCCATGGAGAAGTCAAACAACGGCTTGTGGTAAGCCGATACAATGAGATTCTTCGGTGCTTCCGGCAAATCTCCGTATTTGTCCTGTTTGTTTATGAGCTGCAGGGCGTATGTTTGTTCGGTTGAATTGAGTAGCGCAAGTATCCCTTCCAGTTCCTTGATGGTTTTCTTTCCACAATTACGCAGTTTCGGCAAAACATGATCGTGATAAGCGCGAAGAAGGTCGCCTACAGTGTATATTTCATTAGCCATGCACACCAAGAAAGCCCGCTTGGAAATCTCCCATGTATCAAAATACCATTCAATCGGTTTCCGAAGTATTGCCCTTATGTCTTTGCCTTCCATGATCATTTATTAAGTGTCTTTCTAGTTCTGCCTACAAAGCCGTAACTTGCCCAACCCTCATGGTCCTATCTTTACTAGTCTTGCTTAGCGAAAGTACCCTTTCACTTACAATTATTAATCACCGTTGAAGCACCACAAGATGGCATTTTTTCAATAGCAACTATCAGTTTGTCGATACGTTCCAACAGTTCTTTACATTTCCCTTCACAATCTCCTTTGTCGCAAAGAAGAGATTTCAAACACTTCTTCAATTTCTCACAATCAATGGGATCGCCGAATAGACATTTTAAGATTTTACAACAGCAATCGTCTTCATTGATGAAGTCTTGAAGAGCCTCCTTCAATTCATCACAGCAATCCTCAGATAAAATACTTCTTTCTATCGTGATAGTCTTGCCACTACCTTTGGAATCATTAAAAGTAACCGTATTTTTAACCTTGGCCAATTCAAGCAAAACCTTGTTCAAATCAGCGATACGTTCCTGTGCCTTTTTGTCCAATTCCCTCTCATGCTCGTTGTCTCTTACCCATTCGTCAATTCTTGCTTTTTCTCTTTTTTCGTAAAGAGCTATTTCCGTTTTATACAATAACCGTTCATATTCTCTGTCTTCGTCATAAAGCCTAATTCTATCTTTATATTCAAGCTCCTCTTTTTTATGCCTAAAATCCAAGATTTTCTCGAAATATGGTACAAGGAGTTTTATAATCAGTATTGTTATTATTGACAACAGAATTGCTGCCAGTATTAAATATAAAAGCAAATACCAACTTGTATTACGGTAAATAACTTCCCCACGAACGATAGTTTTCTCAGGATGATTCATTGACGCTATAGTATCTTTAGCTAAAATGTATGTGGAATCAACAACTATACTATGAGCATAAACGAATCCTTTGCCGTTTTCTGAAGTTGAAATCACCAAAGGTATGTTGGTGTTGATCGATTTTATAGTCACTAATGAATCTGTACTTATAGCACAGCCTTTCAAGGGTGCCAAAAGCAGTATTATCAAAGCAATAATAATCAATGTAGGAATTAACCAAGCTCCCAAGGTTATGCCTCTGTTGCTTTCTTTATCCTTTCCCATTTCATCAATCACACTTTTTGCATTGGTGACATGTTTAAACTGGTCGTGATTTGAACCGTTGAAGTTACTCAGATCAGGACACGATGCGTGTGTGAGCGGGAATCGACGACCGTCGAAAAATAATTTGTTGAACAACGGCGTTAATTCATTCTTTTTTGTTTGTGAAACAAAAACAGCATAGTATTCAATCTCTTTAGACACATGAATTTTGCGTATTTTATCACATTCTCCATCGCTCCATCCAGCGAATTGAAAGCCATTTACGGCCTCTGCTTCCAAATACAAAATAGAACCTTCATCCACTTCATAAACGCTATTTGAAGAAGTGACATTAGTTGAGTCTGAAGCACGAGTAACAGACACTTTCCCCATGCTTTGGCAATTTACCATAACGGTCAGTTTGATTTTGTTTTCCATATTTTGTTTATTTTAATATTCTGAATTTATAAACTGTGATCTATCAAAACGATTCTGTTTTACGATTTCTTTATTAAGCATGTTGGGTCTGTCTATATAAGCCTTTTGAAGACTATAAACATCCGAGTTATTATACAGTTTTTCAAGACGACGGCGTTGCTCGGCAACTACGCCTGTATTGAGCAAAAAACGGTCACATGCAATGTTGAATTGACATGTATCATTATTGAGGTCATCATTTAAAAAATGCATCGCGCCAATCATCTCTCTATACGATTCACCTTCTGTATTGGCCTCTACTGCCTTTTGATAATATTTCAATGCCATTTCAGCAGCATAGTTACTGAAAATAGTGTTAATAGTAATATCATCTATGTCATGACGCAAACGCTCATATAGGCGATCACATAAGGAGCCATAACGGCTTGCTTTGCCAGCATCTATTTCGTTTTGAGCAATCAAATGACTACAGTTATTCATGGCCGTCTTCAAACGCGTCAGCAAACTCTTATCCTCACCTGCACTTTGCACACTGCTACTGCCCCAAATGTTTTCAACAATCCTATTCGCCTCATCTGTATGACCTTTTTGTTTAAGCTCATAGTATTGATACAAAGTATACAAAAACTCATATTTTCGAGACCATTCCCAGAAATAGTTATACACAATACCAACAAAACTCTTTGAATACGATGTAAGATGATTGTGTGGAGTAAATACATTTACCATCGTGGTAATACAAACCAATGAATCGTGGATCAAGAATTCCACCAAATCCAAACGTTTGGCCACACTATTATCAATTCCAAAAAGCGAAGAATCCAATTGCTCTGAAGTAGTGGGAGAACTAAGGAAATCGTAAAGTTTCTCATAGAAAGCAATGTGATATATGTCGGAATAATCCCTTGCTTTTTTGTCAACCAAAGGATTACCTCCCATAATATTGTTCATAATATGGTCGTTATACCGCATCTTGGTATAATAGCCCATTACCTCCTCATAGAATGTGGTTTCATAACGTCGTTGAGGGGAAATAAGGGGATATGTCAATTTGATGAAATCCAGATAGTCTTTTTGTTCATATCCAGCACACCTTTTTCTGGCAAGAAAACGAAGTCCTTTTGCCCTTATTTCAACTGCACGAAGCCATGCTGAACGAATAGCAGGGAATAATGACAACCGCGTCAGATCAACATTATGGCGAATTTCTTTACTGTATATCCATTTCAGTTCGTTGATTTCACTCAAATTTGTCAGGTCGTATTTATAACTTGTATATCTAACAATAAGATGAAAGAGGGTTCCGATAAAAGAATCATCAAACTTATTGTCTCCTATCAATGCCTCAATAGTATCCGTTTCATCACCCCATTGTATCTTAGAACCATCTTCATAATAACACAGCACTTCAATATAATATACCAGAAGATTGAGTATTTTGTTCAAACACCCAACCGCATCGTTATAACAAGCATCCATCAGATAAAACCGATATGCGTCCCAATAGTAAAGAATGCTTTTATCAAGACGACTTAATGGGAGATACTTCATTAATTCCTTTTCCCATTTTTCAATAGCATCCAATTCTTCCGTTTCAGAGTCTTTGTGACTCAACTCCTCCAATAACATTATTACGCCTTTATTAATGCCATTTCGAGAACGATGGCCATCACTTTCATTGTCATTTCCTGATGCACACGAATACATCACATTGCCAAATCCTTCCAAAGTCTGAGCCAATGCACGTATATTTGTGGAATTTGTATACAGCAAATGGTTTTTAAACGAGTGTTTAAGAATCTCTATGGATTTGGTAAGCGTATTATTCAACACATCGCCCACGAACATATTATCAGCTATGATGCGGAGACTTCTAGTATAGTATTTGCACGCAAAACATGGGGTACGTAACCCTTTTTTACGAAGCAATTTACTATGATAGTCACATGATTCCACGCTTTCCAAACTGATTTTTTCCTTCCTATTTGGCGCAACTTCTTGGGAATTATAATTAAGGTATGCCTTTACATTCTTTGCAATTCTATCTCTTTCTTTTTGGTCCTTTATTTCAGGATCTTTCTTCAAAAGTTCTTCCACATTTTTCTCCAGATGCTTATAAAGGTCCATTAAATAACACCAGTTTCTACCGTTAACCGAAGGATACCCCAATTTGAGATCTTTTTCCGAAGCACTATTATTCACCATATAGAAAAACTTTCGTATGTCATGCTTTGCTGTAAAAGCATTGTCGCTTTTTTGCAAACAGAAATCATCAAGATTAGCCATAAGATCATGGTCGTCATAATATACAGACACATAAAACGAATCCTGGTTTTGGGAAAGAATGGTCAAACTGTTCTTGTAATATAGAATTTCAGCCAATTTACGAAAGAAATCAACGGCAATGATAAACTTTTCCCGATAGTTCACGCTTTTGTATATCGTACGGAACTCTCCTTCTGCAACCTCAATATTCGTCTGGGTGATACCACTCATACCCATCTTTTCCAATATGCTAAGTTTCGCAAGAATGGATTGATACAGATACCGTATTTCCTCAAACAGGGTAAGCGTATTGATGGTTTGCGACTTGTCAATAGTTAAGTCGCTGGCAAAAGTCGATATGACACCATCAAAATTGGTACTATAAGATGTATGGTCGGGATCATTGTAGTCTCCATTGAATAAAGGACGTTTAAACTGCTGCTTAAATTTCTCATCCTCACCTTCATCCAAGCTTGGGTCATGCGTGTTTACCATAACCTGTCGCTTTTCTCGCCAACCTTTTATCCTGGCATCCATTACCGACAAACCATAATTATCTTCATGTACCCACCGTTTTTTGATCAACAAATTAATCAAACGGCAATAGGTCTGATAAGCATTGGGATAAAGTTTACGTAGTTCATAAGCAAGTCCTAGTTTCAACATACAGCGAACACGGGTGAGGAACCCCGATTCGTCTTCTTTGGTATCTGGCAGCGTTTCAATGGCTGCCCTATATTCCAAGGTTGCCGAATAATAATCCTCATCCCAAAAATGTAAGTCTCCAAGATTTGAATGAATACGAGCAATGAGAGGCAAATACTGTTGCTCTCGTTTATTATCCTTGTTCCTTTGATTTTCCTTGTCAAGTTCATAGTAATAATTAAGCAAACGGGTGTTATATTGAATTACAGACAGCGACTCGTCAAGCGTGAAGTTAAAAATCGCAGATGCTTCATCTGACATTCTGGACATCACGGAGATTTCCTCTGCAATACTCTTGTGAAACTTATATTCATTCAAACCAATTAGTATAGGAGAAATATGAACCTGCGTCAAATACTCCATAATGGATGTCATTTCATCTCTCAGTTCTGGTGCCTTACTGGTCTTCAACAAATCCGGTATTTGCTCCAGATTGCGCCAAGAGAAACTTCGATTATGATATTTATAGATATGGTCGATGATGAACGACAAGGAAACCAAAAACCGATCTCCGTAATTGCTCATATCATTGGTTATGGTACCCATAATTGGGTTGGATAGATAATAGACGAAGTTGATTGTTTTCTGCTGAATCGACTCAAAAAACAGCACCCTCTGTTTCTTTTCGCCCTTTATTTCTCGTCCAACCACGCACTCATCTTTCCAATCATTCATAGGCAAACAATCTTTGGCAAGACGAATGTACTTGTCAAAATACAAGAATATCTTCTTCGGTGATCCATTACTGATATGCGTCAGATATGCAGCGAATATGTGGAGAAAACCGATGACATAAGTGGCCTCTTGCGGGTCATTCTCACATGCATCAACCAAATACTCGTAATACCAGCGTAAAGAAGGCCTTTCTTGTTTCAAGGTTGCTCTTTCTCTGTTTTTCCCATTCTGCCCTTTTATCCTACCCTCCGCATTCATGATTTCTTTTTCCTTCAGCCATGATGCAGGTATCAATTGATTTGCAATATACCATTCCGACATGGAGCGCACATCCGTCTGTCCACCTTCTGGGGTAAGAAAACTGTCCACATTGATAACTCCAGAGAAAATACTACTAATGGCAAAGTCACGATCGCTTAAATCGGCCAGATAAGCATCATAGAGTTCACGGCCTGATATAAATACAAACTTCGCTTTGGCTGTCGAAACAAATAGTTTAATGTTGGCCAACAGTTTAAGCACATTGCGCCTTCGTTCACGAGAATCCATACCATCAGGGAAGCCTTTGACGGAATCCGTGAACTCAGGCATTTCATTAACTTTGTGATGCTCCATTATCGCTGGATCAATTTTGTCCATTTCATCAAACACAACAATAAAACGAGCTCTATAATTTCTGGGACATCCATCCGAATTAATCTGATTGATAACTTCCGCCAACTCTGTCTCAATTTCACGTATATCGGCTATAGGTGTTGTCTTACGTCTATGACGACCAAAAAGAGAAACGGAAACTACATTTTTGTCAATCGACGATGTCGTTCCAGATGTCTCTTCGGTGGTTGCTACAATTCGTTCCACCAATGTATCAAGCCGTCGTAAGGCTTTTCGAGGTGTTGAAAGCCGAGGAATCAATCGAACCAATAAACCTCCCAACCACCAAAACAAAGCAACTAACGCACCATACAGAATAAACTTAAACACCCATCTTGAAAAAGCATTATCATTGTAAGTCTTAGATAATGTATGCCCCACATTGAATAACAATCTCGAAAACCATGACTCATTTGGGTTCTTTTCGATTTCCCAGGCTATGCATTCAGCTTCACAATCATTATTATTATCTTCGCGGATGAATGTTTTATCCGAATACTTCTTATAACCATCAATACGCATTACTTCTTCTACCCAGTGTGCAGTCATAACGCTAAGTACTCCTACTATAACCACAACCAACATATTTATAAATAAATGCGGCTGAATACTTCTGACAAATAACTTGTATTTATTCCTCACACTGGTGGCAATCATACTCAATACATCCCGTTCATTGAGCACTTCATGACCTAAATTAATCGAGACCTTTATGTTGCTGAACTTCTTTTCGCTCAAATCATCCTCTTTTCCGCGTGCCATTCTGTCTACATGCACATCCTCAAATCCATCTCCATTAGGATACTTATGTCTTTTTCTTTTATTTCTATTGTACTTGTTGCAAAAACCAAATACGCCTAATGCCACAAAAACCAAAGCTGGTATTATGACATAAATATATCTTTGTGGTGAGTCAATTACCCCAGATGAATAAAGAACACCAAAACCCACCAAAGGCAACATTAGCAACCAAAAATACCACCGTTCACTCTTTTGCTTTATCTCACGCGTCAATCGGTCGGTAACACGGGTTACCAGGCTTGTTTTACCCATCCCTCGGAAACCCGTCACCAAATAAGATCCACTGGCTTTGTTTTTGTCCGACAACCAATTATACAAACGTTCCATCAAACGTTCACGTCCAACAAAATCATCATAGTTTTCATATTCACCTTCATCTTTCTTCTTTGATTCTCTCACAGGAAGAAAGATTTTGATTGAACGCGTCAACGAAGAATATTTGTCATTGAAAGTGTTGGTTGACACAATATTATCTATTTTCTCAGACATACATCGATTTGTTTAGAATGACATTAAAAGAATGTTTGTTTATATATTCAACAATATGATATGCAATATAATAGATGTTGCATCCATACTAAAACATGCTTCAAATATACAACAATTTCACACCAACAATATCTTTTATTTCACCTATCCAGCGGCACATCCGGATGTAAAGCCTCAAATTCTCGCATCCGTCTGTAAAACTCCTCGTCCATTTTTGATGTATCGATGGGCGCTGGGGCGTGTACCCTTGGCTTTTTTTGTGTGAAGCGATTTTTATTTCTTTCGTGGCATCCCTCCAACAGCAGGGCAGCCATAGCCACCACTATGGTTGCAAAAACAATAATTATTGCTTTTCTTTTCATCTTTCGATTCTCCTTTTACTTTTAGTTTTTGAGTAAGCTAGTTAATTTGTTACCTTGTGTTCAATTATAGTTCATCACCAGTCCTATGTCCCTTCTTTCTCTGAAAAAGAATTTATAGGATAGTTTTTCACCTCCTCCCCCTCACCGTCTCAAACCAACTCTTTTCCATCACTACAACCTTTGCATCCAACTCATCTTCAGTTGTAATCTCGTCATTATCAGATGTCCTGATGTGTACCTCATATTTCCCATTAATTCGTTTCTCTGAAACGGAAACAATCTTTCCTTCAACCATTTCCCCCTTCACTATAATAGTGACTGGTATCCCCTCATGCAACACCCTGACTTGTTGTGTCTCTAAATAAGCTATCCCTTCTGTTTTTGATTGTGCAGGATTGAACCTCACGCCAAAACTCACAGTTTCCTTGTAAGGAATCAGCATCGAAACCGCCACAGCGACAACCAAGACCAACCCAATGACGGTAATGCCGTATCGGTCCACAGCGGGCGGTATCTTACCCACAATGTTCCTTACCTTCTCGCTACGCAACTCTATGTTTCTTTCTTCTGCCATAATACTATTCAATTACCAAGTTCCAACTGGTTCCTCACTAATTCAAAATACCTTCCTTTCAGTGATGTCAGCTCGGCATGGGTGCCTTGCTCAACAATTTTCCCATGCTCCAGCACAACAATGTTGTCAGCGTTCTTAACCGTGCTCAGCCGATGCGCCACAATCACCACCGTCTTTCCTTTGTAGAACTCGTTCAAGTTTTCCACAATGGCCCGCTCGTTGTTAGCGTCAAGGGCGTTGGTGGCTTCATCAAAGAACAGGAATTGCGGATTCTTATACACCGCTCGGGCAATCAATATCCGCTGCCGTTGCCCTTGGCTAAGGCCCTGCCCGTCCTGTCCTATCATGGTATTGTAACCCAATGGCAATGATTCCACATAATCGACGATGTTGGCAATACGGGCGGCATGGCGCAAACGCTCCATGTCAATCTCGTCATCCGCAACAGCAATGTTACGGGCGATGCTGTCCGAAAACACATAACCGTCCTGCATTACAGCACCACAGATGCTTCGCCACCATACGAGATTGAACCGCTCCATATCCTCGCCACCAACGGCGATTTGTCCCTCATTAGGGGAATAATAACCCAAAAGCAACTTGACCAAGGTCGTTTTTCCACTGCCGCTTGCCCCCACAATGGCCGTCACCTTGCCCCGGGGAATCTTCAGGCTGATGCCATCCAATACATAATTGGGCAAAGCCCCGTCGTATTTGAAGCATAGGTTCTCTATAGCGATATCGTTATTCGCAATAGCGCTAACCGTCCTGTTTTCGTTCTCTTCGTTCTTTCTCGTGTGGATTTCGTTCATGCGCTCCAAAGCGATACCCACGTCCTGCCATTGATACACAAAACCCACCAACTGCTCCACGGGACTGTTGAGCTGCCCGATGATGTACTGCACCGCCAACATCATGCCCAAGGTCATCTCACCATGGATGACGGCGGCAGCGGCCAACACCGTGGTCAGGATGTTTTTCAGTTCGTTGATGCAAATGCCGCCTGCCTCCTGGTTCTGCTGTAGGCTTAGTGACTTCATGTTCACGTCAAACAAATCAGCCTGGGCATCCTCCCATTGCCACCGCTTGCGTTGCTCGCAGCCCTGAAGCTTGATTTCCTGCATCCCGTTGATGAGTTGGAGCACCACGTTGCGGCTGACAGCCTGCTTCTCGAAATACTGGTAGTCGAGCAACCGCCGATGTTTCAGGAACAGCAGCACCCAAAGGCCGTAAACGATGCTTCCGGCAAGAAACACAAGGAAGATGTTCAGGTTATATACCAGCAGCACCACGCCAAACACAACGAAGCTGAATACCGAGAACACTACGTTCAGCGTCTGCACCGTCAGGAAACGCTCGATGCGTCCATGGTCTTCGATGCGTTGGAGCAAGTCGCCCACCAGTTTAGTGTCGAAGAACTTCATGGGCAGTTTCATCAGTTTGATAAAGAAATCGGAAACCAAGGAGATGTTGATTCGTGTGCCGATATGAAGCAGAATCCTTCGTCGGATGAAGTCGATGGCCGTGCGGCTCAGCAGCAGCATGAGCTGGGCGATGAGCACCGTCCACACAAAGCCAATGTCCTTGTTGCCTATGCCCGTATCGACCATAGCCTGCGTAAGGAAGGGAAAGACCAGCTGAAGCAAACTGCCAAGCAGCAATCCAAGGATGAGTTGCGCAAAATAGCGTTTGTATTTCACAAAGTAACCTAAAAGAAACTTCAACTTGTTGCTCTCTATCGATGCCTCTCCCTCGTTTTCATAAAAGAGTCGGGTCGGCTCCATCAGCAGCACCACACCTTTGTCCTCTCCCTTAGTGCTAGTACTAATCCAGTGATTGCAGAACGCTTCACAAGTATAGGTAATCAACCCTTTCCCCGGGTCCGCCACAAACACCTTCTTTCCTCGTATCTTGTAAACCACTACGAAGTGGTTCTGGTTCCAATGGACGATGCAGGGTAAAGGTGCTTTTTCTTTCAAGTCTTCATAGGTAAGTTTGCCACCTACTGTCCGTATCCCTATCTTCTCCGCCGCACGGCTGATGCCTAACAACGACACTCCCTCACGTCCGATGAAAGTTTCTTCCCGTAGCGTATCAAGGGAATAATGCCGTCCGTAATGTTCGGCCACCATTTTCAGGCAAGCTGGGCCACAGTCCATAGCATCGGGTTGGCGAGTATAGGGGAATCTTTTCATAACCTATTTCTTTCCTCCTCACTAACCGACCTCGAATTAAGCCTCACTTTCGATTGGCCGAACTTATAGGTGACATTCAGCATGATGTTACGTCCATCGCTGTCGAAGAAGACCAACGAATTGCCACGTAAGATGTTCTGCTGCCATGAAATCATAGTATTGAAGATGTCATTGGCACTCAAACGAGCGGTCAAGTTGTTATCAAAGAAACTCTTTTCCAAACTGACCGAGAGTTGCCACATCTCCTTTTGCGTGATGCATTCCGAAGGATAAGGACTCATGTAATAGAAATTCAGATTGAACTTCACATCGTAAGGCAAGGTCAGCATGTTGCCGACATTAAGTATAGCGAAGTTTCTGTTGTTTTGTTTCAGGATGCCGTCTTCCTCCTTTTCGTAATAGTTCCTGCCGAAATAGACGGAACTATATAGATACCACCACTTGGTGACATTTCCGTTCCAAGCGATGGAGCCGAAAAAGTTCTGTGTATGGTCACCATTTCTGTAACGAAATTCTCCAACATCAAGGTTGTCAGCGCTTTGATAGAGTTCCCTATAAATCGGGTGGATTAGGTAATTGTAGCCGAAACGCACCGAGAGCGAAATGGGGAAGCTGGCGAAAACCTGCGCCGAATGGATGTGAGTGTTGATTAGGTTGGGGTTGCCTTGGGTGATGAGCAATGAATCAATGTACATGCTGGGGTTCAAGGCACCCAATGAAGGGCGGGCGATGCGCTTCGAGTAAGACGCGCCTATCGCATAGCCTGGGGCGGGCTTGTATTGCACGGTGGCATTCGGGAAAAGTCCGAAGTTATTGTAGTCCACTTGGGGGACGTCGTTCAAGAAATTGTGGCGATTCACATACTCGGCCCGCAGTCCCGCAGTGGCCGACCACTTGTCGGAGAAATTGTGCGCAACGCTGGCGTAGGCGGCGGCATTCGACTCATCAGAATGGTAGTGCTGCAAGAGGTTGTTGCTTCCACTCAAATCAACATGGTTGTCCGTCTGAATCAAGGAGTATTTCGCTCCCGTCGATAGCGTGGTCTTGCCGTTCCTGAACGGTAGGGTGTAGTCCGCACTACCCACATAAATGCCCGTGTTGCCGTAGCCTTTGTTCAGATTCAGAATGCCTTGGCTCTCACTTCCTTCAACGATGTTGCGGAAAGCGTCCTCATCATGATAGCGGTTGTAGGTGTAGTCCAAGGTCACGTTGAGGTTCTGGCCGAGGCTGTTGATGTCGTAGTTGAAGAACAGTGTGTTGTTGCTCCGCAGGCTCTTGTCGTTGGTGTTGGTCACGGTCTTGAAATCTGTATGATTGTCCGCCACAAAATGGGTGCTTTGCTCGCGCAGGCTCGTCCCATTGCTCAAGTTGTCAATGCTCTGCAAGCCGATGGTCATTTTCGGGGTCAAGGCATATTCCAGCATCAGTTTCGCGTTGTGGCCCTGGTTTTCCGAGAGGTTGTAGGCGCGATGCTCCATCATCGAGTAGCCCATCACATCCTCATTATTGATAGTGTGCGTGTTGCGTCCGTTGAAGCCGTAATAAAGATTGGCCGAGAACTTGTTTTTCGAGAAAGTGGCATCGGCAAAGGCACGCTCGCTCCAACGCCGCGCCTTGGTCACCGTGCCACCTAAACGCACCGAGAAGTCGTCGTTGCGCCGCAGCGTGACGATTTTCACGATGGCGGTGGCATCGGCCTCATATTGCGAAGACGGATTGTGGATGATTTCGATGGACTTGATGTTTTGCGGGTTCAAGTTATAAACCTCCTCCATCGAATACACGCGTCGGTTGTTGATGTAAACGATGGGCGACCCTTGCCCGATGACGGAGAGGTTGTTTTGCCCGTCCACCAAGAGGCCAGGCGTTTTGCGCAACATATCGATGCCGTCGGCACTCGACGAGAGCAGGGTGCTTTCCACCCCGACCACCGTCCTGTCAGGCAGGCTGGTGATTTCGGGTCGTTTGGCCGCAATGGTCACCTCTTGGAGTTGCGAGGATATGACACTCATTTTCAGCGTTCCCAGATTGCCTTTGGGTTTGCTGACAGACTTTGGCTCATAGCCTACAAAGGTGATTTTCAGTAGGTCGCAGGCCAAGTCGAGGGTGAAGCGACCATCATTGTCGGTTGTCACGCCACCGAGGAAGGTGCTGTCGGGCAGTTGCATTGCCACGACGGTGGCGTAAGGAATGGGGGCATCGGTTTCGTCCACCACGCGGCCACTGATGTTTTGCGCCATTGCGCCTAGCATTGCTATGCAAACGAGCAGTGCAGTCAAAATAGTTCTCTTTTTCATAGTACTATGATTTTAATGATTTTTCTTTGTAATTTTGAAAAACGAAGATCCTTTCTGCCGTTTCTTATCTAAAAAGCCTCGTAAACTTTTCAAAAATTCCATGTTTGATTATTAGCTTGTTACACACTATTACTTTGTTTCAACTTGATTTCGTAGTGAGTTTCCAAGTATTGCTGTAAAAAGTCTTTTCTTGAAGTACACAAGTTTTCATTAAGACCTTTTTTCTTATTATTCAACCGGCGAATAGGACAACCTCCGTCACAAATTGGCAACAACGTGCATTTTTTGCATTCTTCATCGTCATACATATTGGCATTGACCAAATAGTTGGCCAACAAATACTCGTTATGGAGTTTCATATCAAGTATAGACCCTATGACTCTGTCTTTATTGCCTACATCGACCCAACATTTGTAAAGTTCTCCTTCTGGCCCAACGACATAACTATTCAAACATGTGGCACCACATCCCCCTATTTCATGGTGAGGATAAAACTGTACGTCTATATTGTATTTTTGATACAAATCCATAAAAAACTGGCCGCGTTGTTGTCTGTTCAACAATTCACAGTTCCGTTCATAATCTGTGATGAAACCTGGTGTAAGATGTATATTGTAGTATTTCTCACAAAGAACTTTCATTTCACTATGTACCTTTGCATATTCTTCCAAACGATTCTCATCTACATGTACTCTTACATTGATGTTTGTTTCTGGCAGTTGACTTGCACACAACTCAATATTTTCAACAATTTTATCATACGTTGTTATATCCTTATTTCTATGTAGTCGGATTTTATTGTGGGTCTCACGACAACCATCAAGGGTAAATTGTATTAAATTGAGTTTATGCTCTTTAAAGAACAAACACTTTTCTTTGTCCATCAAATAACCATTAGTAATAATGGAATGATGAATAATTCTCTTACCTTCAATCTTAGACATCTTTTCATACAGACTCTTTATTGACTGAAAAGCCAATAAAGGTTCCCCCCCATACCAAGTCAAACTAATTTGATTTATTTTTTCATGCTTTATGATGAAATCTACAATTGCATTTTCAACTTCTGTTGTAATAAACTTTTTTTCTTTGTTTTCCTCATAGCAATAAGGACATCTAAAATTACATTCAGTAGTAGGTGCAATAGTCAAATTAAGATAGTTGGGATTAAATGAGCTCATATAATAACGTAATTTTTCTGTCATTACATAGTCATCGTCTTCGTTTTCATTAACTAATATTTTTGTTTTTAATAAGACATCTAAGTCGTCTTGGGTAAATAATTCATTTATTCTTTCAGGACTTGATTCAATAGTTTTCAACCGTTCAAACATTGAATCACTTAATTCAGCAAATGAATTTGTTCGAGCATTATATATCAAGTTACCATTTTTGGTTGATTTAAACAAATATGTATATCTTGAAATTTTCATCGTTTTTTGTTATTTTGATAATGAATACCATGCGCCTGCATAATCAACAAGCGCATGGTCAACTACAATTAATCAACTTGCCACAGGCCCGTTTCCGCGTTCATTATGCACAAGGCAACTAGAAGGTTGACAGACAAGTTTAAGAGTACAGCCATCTGTAGGACAATTATCTGCCAGCGCAAAACCACCAGCCAAAGCATTCAAATCAAGTTCGTTCAATGCATCAGCCTCTTCGATAAAATTGATTGATTTTTTGTTTGTTCCCATAATATTTAGATTTTAGGGATTCACGTCCTCTCTCTGTTACTTATTTCGTCATGCGTTCAGATGAGAAAGGACAAATAAGATCCGAACACATAACGTTATTATTTTCTATTGTCTTTGTTCAACTCGTCATATCAGGACATAACACATTATCACTCTTTAATCCACTTCCCCCTTTCCGCTTCGATCACTGAGCCTGTCGAGGTGCCAGCCATCACCTTCCAAACATAAGCCCCAGAAGACCAGTTCCCGGCATTTATCGAAGTGATGTTATCTGTGATTTCTTGATTGTGAACCATCCTCCCACTCATATCATACACCTCCACCCGCGCATCCTTCAATCCCGTCCTGATGTTCAGCACATCCTTCCCTGGATTAGGATAGGCCACTGCCACCTTCAGGCCGTTGTCGTGGGCTTCGTCGATATTCCAAGACGAATCGGCGGAGATACGATAGATGTGATAGGCGCTGGTGGTGACAACGCAATCGCCATTAGGCATGGTACAAATATCATAAGGGTCGTCAAACCCAGCAAAACAAGGCTTATGGACT
>JAEEGI010004805.1_pt1 | contig 31386 bp, 26 predicted proteins | sample 8958751 | NCBI WGS metagenome assembly JAEEGI01 (sample SAMN16246545, study PRJNA631951) | gut metagenome | biome: gut microbiome; feature: rumen; material: KS-attached | host: Bos | place: Iran: Karaj | collected 2018-10 | reverse complement strand
CGGACTTCTTAAGCTTTCCTTCCTTCTTTTCTACGGTCACTCCCGGCCAGTTTCCCACGAACTGGTTGGATCCGGTGAGCGCGTTGAACAGCGTAGTCTTTCCGCTGTTGGGGTTGCCCGCAAGGGCTATCCTGATTCCCATATGCTACTCCTTCTTATCTTCCGCGGTATCGGTAAGATCCGCTACTTCTATCATCTCGGCATCTGCTTTCCTCAGCGACAGCTCGTAGCCGCGCAGGTTCAGCTCGATCGGGTCACCCAGCGGCGCAACCTTCCTTACATAGATCTCCACGCCTTTGGTGATCCCCATGTCCATAATGCGGCGCTTTACGGCGCCCTCCCCGCGAAGCTTGACTACCTTTACGGTGCTGCCTATCGCGGCGTCCTTAAGTGTAAACATTCCGTAGACCCTCCTGTTTTGCATTTATTTCCACAGTCCCGGACCGTTTGGCTGTACGGCCCGGCACTATATCATTATCTTTCTGGCCATCTCGTCGCTTATGGCTATGCGCGACTCCTTGACCTTTACTATTACGTTTCCGCTCAGCGTACTGATTATGGTGACAGTGGAGCCCGGAACGAATCCCAGCTCCTTTAAATGCTGACGGACATCGGGCGATCCGCCCACCCTCTGAACGATGTTTTCTTCTCCCGGCGAAGCCAGACTCAGCGGCATCATGACAGAAGCTCCTTTCTTTGGTTAGCTATTGCTAACCTTCAACTAATTATAGTTAGCGCCTGCTAACTTTGCAAGTACTTTTTCGCCAGTTGAGGAAAAATTTTCGGATTTAAGCTGCAGAGCGCCGCTTTATCGGCAGAAACGGCACAGAGTTTGAAAGTGTTTCCGCTTTTAATCCATTGCCATTATTGGTATAATTATATAAATACTTCCGATGCGAAAGGAGCGCAACGCCATGGCATTACTTGAATCCGGCGAGATGTACCTGGAAAACATACTGATACTGTCGAACGAGCTGCCCGCAGTGCGCTCGATAGACGTTGCGGACCGCATGGGTTTCTCCAAACCGTCCGTAAGCAGAGCCGTTAAGATACTTAAAGAAAACGGTTACATAGACGTGGACGCCGCGGGTGCCATAACGCTTACCGCAAGCGGCCGGGAGATAGCGGAGCGTATCTACGAAAGGCACAACGCATTGGCCAGGGCTCTTGTGCTTCTGGGCGTGGACGAGGAGACCGCGCAGGACGATGCCTGCAGGATAGAACACTACATAAGCGAAAAGACTTTCGAAGCAATAAAAAAGCATCTGGAACAGATGCAGTAGAGCTCCGGGGGCATTCCCCGGAGTTTTTTATTTTTCAGCCCCGCACAGAACGTTTTCCGCAGGGACCTTCAGCTCTTCGCGGCGCCTCTGCCGCAGGCGCCTTCAGTCCTTCGCGGCGCCTTTTCCGCGGGGCCCTTTTATTTTTCCGGCAAGAGTCGTCAGCACGATCAGCAGCGCCATGGACCCCGCCATGAAGCCGAGCAGGTACTTAACGCACAGCGCGGACATTGGAACGATCGAGAAAAGCCACGAAAACAGCGTTCCGGCGAGTATCGCGCCCGCCACGCAGGCCAGTATAAGGACCACGCGCCAGACGTTGAGCGGCCTGCTTATTATCAAGAGCATCAGGACGCCTATCCAGCACAGAAGCACCGTGCAGGCCGTGGAGACCTCCGCCTCCGGAAGACCTCTGGATGCCGCGAACGCGGAGAACCCGAACACCGCCGCGCAGTCCGTTATTCCCGCGGGGGCAGCCGTCCTCAGAACGTTGAACAGGAAACTGCCCTTTATCCTATCTTTGCAGGGCGCAAGAGCCAGGAAGAAGCCCGGTATGCCTATCGTAAAGGCCGCCACCAGCGTCACCTGCGTAGGCTGCATCGGGTAGCGCGCGAAGAATATTATCGAAAGCAGCGCCGTAAGCAGCGAGAAGATGTTCTTTACCAGGAACAGACTGGCCGAGCGCTGTATGTTGTTTACCACCCTTCTGCCTTCGGCTACAACGCCGGGCATGGCGGAAAAGTCCGAATCCAGAAGCACCACCTGAGATACCTGCATCGCCGCGTCGCAGCCGGAAGCCATCGCCACGGAGCAGTCCGCCTCCTTAAGAGCAAGAATGTCGTTGATGCCGTCGCCGGTCATGCCTACCGTGTGACCGTCCTTTTTGAGCGCCTTTATAAGCTCTCTCTTCTGCTCCGGAAGCACACGTCCGAAGACCGTGTATTTCCGGGAAGCCTCCGCGATGAGCTCAGGTGTCGTCAGCCCGCGGGCGTCCACATACTTCTCCGCGCCGTCCACGCCGGCCATGGAAGCCACCCTGGAGACTGTAAGCGGGTTGTCGCCGGAGATTATCTTTATGTCCACGCCCTGTTCCTTAAAGTACGCAAAAGTCTGAGGAGCGGTCTTGCGGACGCTGTTTTCCAGCAGGATGAGCCCCAGCTCCTCCGGGGAATCCGCGTCGTACTGCTTAGCAAACAGCAGAGTACGGAAACCCTGAGCGTTGTATCCGTCCACCTTGTCCTTAATGCGTTCGAAACCCGGACCAAGCACCATCTCAGGTGCTCCAAGGAGGTATCGTTTGCCGCCTATCCTTGCGGCAGCGTATTTATACACGGAAGAGAACGGCTCTATGTCCGTGATCTCCGGGAAGCTGTCGTCCGCATCTTCGGCCTTGTGAAGCTTTCCCTGACTGTCCGCGGCCGCGCCGCCGGCGAACCACGCCTTAAGCGCCTCGTCGGTAATGTTGCCCTTGGGCATGGCGGAAACGAAAGCAGCGATCAGCGACTTAAGCTTTTCGTCCGAAAGGTGTTCCGCGTCGCCCGGCAGCCTGCCGCACATGTTCACCAAACCGTTTACCGTCATTCCGTTGTCCGTTATGGTCCCGGTCTTGTCCAGGCAGAGCACGTCCACGCGGGCAAGCGTCTCTATGCTCTTCATGTCGTGCAGCATAACGCGGCGCTGCGCAAGCCTTACCGTGCTTACCGCAAGAGCTATGCTTGTAAGGAAATACAGCCCCTCCGGGATCATGCCGATCGCCGCGGCCACCATGGACACTATGCTTCCGGAAAAGTCTCTGCCCGCACCTAAGTACTGCTGGCAGAACAGCGCTATGCCTACGGGGATTATGATTATGCCCACGGCGCCCACTATGCGGTTGAGCACCCGCATCATCTCCGAGCGTTCCTTGTGCTCCGTGGCCTTGGCCATTACGGTAAGCCTTGCCGCGTAGGAATCGTCTCCTACTTTGTCCAGCCTGGCGCGGCATTCGCCGGACACAACGAAACTGCCGGAGAACAGCTCGTCGCCAGGCCTCTTTTTTATCTCGGCTGTCTCGCCTGTTATAAGGGATTCGTTTACGGATACCTCGCCGCTCTTTACCACGGCGTCCGCGCAGATCTGCGAGCCCTGCCCGAACACGGCTATGTCATCCAGCACCAGCTGCTCCGCCGGAAGATCCACGACCGCGCCGTCGCGGACGGCTTTGGCCTTCGGCTCGTTGAGCAGGCTCAGCTGGTCCAGCGTCTTCTTGGCGCGAAGCTCCTGCACCGTACCTATCACAATGTTCGCGATCACCACCGGCAGGAACGTAAGGCTCTTGTAGGACCCTGCGATTATAAGAAGCGCCGCCAGCACGGCAAATATAAGGTTGAAGAACGTAAACAGATTGTCCTTTATTATCTCCCATGCGCTTCTGCCGCCGGAGACCGAGGATACGTTGGAAAGCCCGGCCGCAAGCCTTTCCTTAGCCTGAGCCGAGCTTAGTCCCTGCTCCGCCGGAGGATCCAGCCTCTGTGCGGACGCAGCTGTGTTCTGTTTTAGTTCTTTATCGGACATTGTTTCCTTCGTTCTGCCGCCGCGGGGCGCACCCTCCGCGGCACGGGTCCTCCGAGTTTATCAGAAGCCCAGAGAATCGTTTACGAGTATTACTTTGATGCGGCCCTTGTGCCTGGAAAAACGCGTGATCAGGAACTGGCAGCAAATTGTGTCGGGCGACTTGCAGTTGAAGCACGAACCCGTCTTTGCGCAAGGTGTATCCAGTCCGAAACGCTGAGCGTTTATAGGCGCCGCAACGTTTCTGGCCCTCTTCATGGCGTGGTCCACGTCCTTGCAGATCTTGTTCATGCCCACGATGAAGAGCACGTGTCTGGGCCCCTGCGCGATGGCGGATACACGGTTGGAATTGCCGTCGATGTTTATAATTACTCCGTCCTCGGTCATGGCGTTGGCGCTTGCAATGAACCAGTCCGCATCGTATGCCTTAAGTTCAGCGGCGCGTTTGTCCTCGGCCGCCCCGCGGTCTATGTAATCGTAAGGTCCGGTCTTTACGGCATCGACAAGACCTATCTCCACAGCGCTCATGCAGCCGCCCATGGTGACCGTGCTGCCCTGGGGGATGATCTCCAACGCCTTCTTAAGAGCTTCCTCGCGGTCCGCCGCGTAAAAAGCTTCCATGTTGCGGGACTCCAGTCCCTTTATCACCTTCTGAGCCAGAAGTTCGTTTCTCTTTGTGATGTTCTTGTTCATGAATTGCCTCCCAAACACTTAAAACGACAATTGATCCGGCTCCGGCAAGGCCGTGCCCGCATATGTTGAAATGGTTTACGACAGTTTAAGATCCCCGTCTTTTACCCAGCCCAGCTTCCTTACAAAGTAATGGATGATGAGCGACAGCACCGCCGGAAGGACGAAGGATATGAGTATCAGGCCCACCCAGTCGAAGGCGGTTATGGCAGCCTTGGTTCCGGCCGCCACGTCGTTTACCCAGCCGGTGTAGACGCCTATCTGGCCCACAAGACCGCAGGTGCCCATGCCGGACGACACCGGCGCGCCGTTCATCTTGAGCTTGAACAGACAGGTGGCGATAGGACCGGTTATGGCTGCGGTAAGCGTTGGCGCTATCCAGATGCGCGGATTCTTTACTATGTTGCCCATCTGGAGCATGGACGTTCCTATGCCCTGGGACACCAGACCGCCCCAGCGGTTCTCCTTAAAGGATATTACCGCGAAGCCTATCATCTGGGCGCAGCATCCGGCAACGGCAGCGCCTCCGGCAAGCCCGGTAAGACCAAGCGCCGCGCAGATGGCCGCGGACGAGATGGGCAGCGTAAGCGCCATGCCCACGACCACGGAAACGAGTATTCCCATAAGGAACGGCTGAAGGTCCGTAGCCCACATTATAAGGTTTCCTACCCACATGGCGGCCTTGCCTATCGGCGGGGCTATCAGCCAGGAGAGGAACACGCCTATACCTATCGTTACAAGCGGGGTAACGAGTATGTCTACCTTAGTCTCCTTGGAGATCGCTTTGCCGCACTCCGCGGAGATTATGGCAACGAACAGCACCGCCAGCGGACCGCCCGCTCCGCCTAAAGCGTTTGAAGCAAAGCCCACGGCTATCATGGAGAACAGCACCAGCGGCGGGCACTTGAGCGCGTAACCTATCGCCACAGCCATTGCCGGGCCGCTCATTGCGGTCGCTATGCCGCCCACCGTATATTCCACGCCCGCTACCGTAGCCACCGGCACCATAAGGAACGGAATGTGGAACTGCGTACCTATGGTATTGATTATGGTTCCTATAAGCAGCGAGCAGAACAGGCCCTGGGCCATGGCTCCGAGCGCGTCTATGCAGTAGCGCTTAAAGGAAACTTCTATGTCTTTTCTTTTAAGAAACTCTTTGAAAGAACTCATCTTTTGTCCTCTGTTTAAGAATAATAGGTTAACAAATATTATATAAAATAAACGGCTGAACGGTCAAGGACAATAAAACAGGCCCCGCTTTTCAGGGCGAGGCCTGTTGAACCAACTTATGATCTTCTGCGCAGCGGACAGTTTCCGATACGCGGCGCCCTATTCCGCAAAACTGTCCTTTAAGCAGCTGTAAAAGCTCTGCTTAACGGTGCCAAGATCTCCGGGGAGCCAGCTTGCCCCTATCTCTATGCTGCATTCGTCCTGCGGCACATATTTATAGGACGGATTGTAGCGCTGTATGGTCCAGTCGCTTACCATTATTACGCCCCGTTTATCCAGGACCATGGAATACGCGGAAATTACGCTCGGCACAAACTGTACCTTAGGAACATAGCCGTATTTCTCGCACGAAGCCTTAAGCAGTTCGTGCGCGCCGCTCCTTCCTTCCGGTTCGTCCGCCTTATGGACCAGGAAGAACAGCTCGTCTTTAAGATCTCCTATGTTCAGATCCTCTTTTTTTGCGAGCGGGTGATCTGCCGCCATCAGCGGTCCCCTGGTTATGGTCGTGAGCGGATAGTAGGGAACGTTTCTGTTGCGGGTTATGCAGTTCTTTGTCGCCACAACGAAGTCCAGGGACTTGTTGATCAGACCGGATATCAGAGCGTCGTCGCGGAAAATGTTAAGAGCTATGTCTATCCCGGGATACATCTTGCGGAACTCGGCAAGCGCTTCCGGAAATACGTCCGCAATGTTCCAGTCCTCGCGGACTCCAACCCTGAGCACCGAATTCGTAAGGTTGTTAGCTGCCCTGGCTCTGTCGACTGCAGCACGGAACTCCTCTTCGGATTTTTCGTAGTAATCCAGCAGGATCTTGCCTCCGGGGGTAAGATTCATTCCGTTGGGCATACGCTTGAAGCACACAACCCCTGTCTCCTTCTCGAAGGAAGACAGCTGCTTGCTTACGGCAGGAGGCGATATGTAAAGCGTTGCCGCGGCCTTGGAAATACTCTTGTATTTCGCTACCGCCATGAATGTCCTTACAAGTGTTTTTGTCATTTCAGCTCCTGTACCCTGCGATACGGCGTTGGCATTTCCATGTGTCGATTATACCACAGGACAAAGCGTTTCCGTTTACCTTTGTTTAAGGAAGTCCTTTACCATGCCGGCTGTCTGCCTGCCTTTGCATTCGTCACAAAGATCGTCCGTGTTGCCGGCGGCCTTCATGTATTCTTCCGTGCCTATAAGTTTTCCGCACTCGCGGCAGTAGACCAGACGGAACTCACTTCCCCAGATGGTACGCACGCCCTTTTCGTCCTTCATCTCTATGGCGCCGGTGGGGCAGACCTCGGCGCAGCTTCCGCAGCCTATGCAGTCCCCAGAGGGCTGGTCGTAAGGAGTGCCTACATACTTCTGGGTGCCTCTCATAAGAGTTTCTATGGCGCCGTTTCCAAGGCTTGCGCAGGCTCTCTTGCACAGTCCGCAGAGTATGCACTTGTCGCCGTCCACCACGGGCTTGAGCCTTCCGATCTTAGGCGCGCCGTACGCTTCGCACATGTTTGCGATGACCTCGCTGCCCGGAGCCCTCATCCGCAGAAGAGCAAGCACCATGCCGCGCTCTTCCTTTACCTTCCGGCTGTTGGTAGATACTTCTATCTCGTGGTCGACCGGGAATACGCAGCTGGCCGTTACCTGGCTCCTGCTGCCGTCCTTCACCTCTACCAGACAGACTCTGCAGGCCGCCTGGCCGGGAAGTCCGTCGTGATGGCACAGCGTGGGAATGTCTATGCCATTTCTTTTAGCTACCTGAAGAAGGAATTCTCCCTTTTCACATTCGCAGGCTTTTCCGTCTATCGTAATGATCATTTTCCTTTCCTCCCTTCGGTGGCTATCGCTCCGAACCTGCAGGCTTCTCTGCAGCTTCCGCAGGCTATGCACTTGGCAGGATCGATCTTATGAGGCTTCTTTACCTCTCCGCTTACGGCTCCTACCGGGCAGGCCTTGGCGCACATGGTGCAGCCCTTGCATTTGTCAGCTTCCACCTTGAAGCTTGTAAGCGCCGTGCAGACTCCCGCGGGACATCTGTGACCGCTTATGTGCGCTTCATACTCGTCGCGGAAGTACTTGATGGTGGTAAGGACGGGGTTGGCCGCTGTCTTTCCGAGAGCGCACAGGCATGCATCCTGCATCATTTCTCCTATGGATTCCAGAAGCTCTATATCGCCCTTCCTGCCTCTGCCTTCGCAGATGTCGGTAAGTATTCCCAGCATCTGGCGCAGTCCCTCGCGGCAAGGCGTGCACTTTCCGCACGACTCCTCCGCCAGGAACTCTATGTAATATCTGGCGACTTCCACCATGCAGCTTCTGTCGTCCATTACTATCATGCCTCCGGAACCCATCATGGCTCCCTTGGCCTTAAGAGTATCGAAATCTACGGGAAGATCCAGCATGTTCTCCGGTATGCATCCGCCGGAAGGTCCGCCGGTCTGCACTGCCTTGAACGGTCTGTCGCCCTGGATTCCGCCGCCTATGTCGTAGATCAGGTGGCGCAGAGTAACGCCCATGGGTATCTCCACAAGACCTGTCCTCTTTACCTTGCCTACAAGGGCAAATACCTTGGTTCCCTTGGATCCCTCGGTTCCTACGGAAGCGAACTTCTTTCCGCCGTCGCGAAGTATCACCGGGAGGTTGGCCAGTGTCTCTACGTTGTTTATTGTGGTGGGAGCGCCGAACGCGCCTTTTATCGCCGGGAACGGCGGACGCGGCTTAGGCTCTCCGACCTTGCCTTCTACGGAAGCGATCAGCGCGGTCTCCTCGCCGCACACGAAAGCGCCTCCTCCGCGGACAACGCTGAACTTTATCTTCCTGCCGCTGCCCATAACGTTGTCGCCCAGGAATCCGTGGGCCTCGGCGTCTTTTATGGCTGCGGTAACGTTCTTGACCGCAAGAGCGTACTCGTCTCTTATGTAAAGGAATCCTTCCTCCGCGCCTACTGCAAGGGCCGCTATCGCAAGACCCTCCAGGACTGTGTGCGGATCGCCCTCCAGAACAGAACGGTCCATGAACGCGCCGGGGTCGCCCTCGTCGCCGTTGCAGCCAACGTACTTTACTTCCGCATTCTGCTCTCTGGCGGTCTGCCATTTCCTCCAGGTCGGGAAGCCTGCGCCGCCGCGGCCTCTTAAGCCGGACTGCTTTACTTCCTCGATTATCTCGTCCTGGGTCATGGTGAGCGCCTTCTTAAGGCCTTCATAACCGCCTGCAGCCAGATAGTCTTCCACTTTAAGCGGATCGATGAATCCTATGTTCCTAAGCGCAGTCTTAAGCTGCGGAGCGTAGAACGGGTTCTCTTCCTGCTTTGTTACCGGACGGCCCTTGTCGTCCTTGTACAGCAGCCTTTCTACAGGCTTTCCGCCTATGAGCGTGGTATCTATTATCTCTTCTACGTCCGAAAGCTTCACCTTGTAGTAGATGATGTCGTCGGGCATTATCTTTACCAGGGGACCGTTCTCGCAGAAGCCGTTGCAGCCGGTGCGCTTTACGAAGCATTCCGTTCTGGCGTCCGCCTTCTTTTCGGCTATGAGAGCCTCGAACTTATCCGCTATGGCTTTGCTTCCGTTAGCGAGGCAGCCTGTGCCGCAGCATACCAATACAGTGCGGGTCATCTACTTCGCCTCCTTTCTGTATTCGCCCAGGATGGACGGGAGCTTTTCGAGCGTCATCTTGCCGTAATATGTCTCGTCTACGACCATTACTGGCGCCAGTGCGCAGGATCCGAGGCAGTTGACCAGTTCCAGTGTAAACTCTCCGTCTTCCGTAGTTTCTCCCGGCGCGATCCCCAGTTCCCTGTTGATACCGTTTATCAGATTCACGGAGCCTCTGATGTGGCACGCCGTACCGTTGCAAAGCTTTATTATGTGCTTTCCGCGCGGTTTGAGCGACAGAGCCTTGTAGAACGTGGCCATGGAATAGAGTTCTGCGACCTTGCAGCCTACGTGCCCAGCCAGGAGCTCCAGCCCCTCTCTGGGTATGTAGGAATAATGCCTCTGCATATCCTGCATTACGGCAAGAGCATAGCGTCTCTCCCTGGGATAACGGTCTATTATCTCCTTGAGTATCTTATCTGCCATATGCCTCACTCCTTTCCTTCGGCTGCCGCCGTCAGCGCCTTAAGCTCGGACGCATTAAGCGATACCGCCGCGAACGGACACATTCCTCTGTCCATTGCCAGATCGAGCGCTTCCTGGTTCCTTACAGCCGCAAATCCGTAACCGAAGGCAGCGGACGGCTTTGTACGCTTTCCGCCGGAAACGGCGTCCTTTACAGCATCCAGCATGGCCTTTGCGTTTCCTGTGCAGCGGGCTTTTCTTAGCGCCTTGCCTGCAAACGCCGCACACTCCGCCGGATCCATGCCGTTCTTACTGCAAAGCTCGTAGGCCCTGAGGAGAGCTCCGGTATCCTTTACCAGGCACTCATCCTCGAATACCACTGCAAACTCCGGCGCAGGAGACTCCACGACCCCTTTATACTTTCCGATCTCTATCTTATATTGTTTTCTGCATCCTATCGCACAGCTGTAGCAGCCTCTGCGCCTTACGACGCTGACCGGTTCTTCTTTGTCCCAGTCAAGCCTGCGCTCCAGATTCCTGTAACCTGCCAGAGGCCTTGCCTGAAGATTCTCTGCCGCCGCGCGGGATACTTTGGCGTCCGCGCTTCCAAGAGCTATGGCAAACTTGGACTGAGCGGCCTTCTTCCTTGCAGCCATGGCCAGATCCCAGTACTTATCCGGCTCTGCGGTCTCGATGACGCCGCTTCCGTTAGCGACTATTCCGACAAGATTCTTAGCTGCGAATGCAGCGCCGGATCCCGACGGACCGCTGTAGAGCCTGTCGCCCATGACCACAGCAAACTCGCAGCCTTTCTCGGCCGCAGGGCCGATTACCAGCACACCGGCTTTTACTGGGAATTTTCCGGCTATTGCAGCTGTTTTTGCATCCACGTTCTTTCCTGCAAGCGCCGATGCGGAGCGGATTTTTATTTCAGCGTCCTGGATCGTTATGTACACCGGAGACTTTGCCTTGCCGCGGATTATCATTCCGTCGTATCCGCAAAGCTTAAGCTCCGCGCCGAAGAAACCTGCCAAAGAACCTTTGGGTGCGTTCTTCCCTTTTCCGCAGTAGATTCCGTACCTGTTGGTGCACGGGCCCAGAAGCCCCGTCAGCGATCCTGTCATTATGACTATGTCGTCGTTTTTCAGGAACTTTTCTGCCAGAGCATCGATGCCCTTATATTTCTTTAATGTGGCCTCTCTTACGGCCCGAACCTCAGCTGTCTTTGCAGCCAGATCCACAACGAGGAGTTTTCCCTGCATTCCGTACATGTCGCTATTCCTCCTCTTCCTTTACCTCTATGAAGTCTATCGCTCCCGCAGGGCACACGGCTGCGCACTTGGGGAAACCTCCGCAAAGATCGCACTTTATCGTAAGTCCGAACGCTTTATGGATGTTGCCCAGTTTACACGCTGCTACGCACTTTCCGCAGTGTATGCACTTATCGTGGTCGATCTCCACGGCGCCGGTCTTTTCGTTTCTTGCAAGAGCCCCTGTCGGACAGACCTTGACGCACTCAGGATCATCGCAGTGCATGCACATCAGCGGCATCTCCGTAAAGTCATCCATGGAATAGACCTTTACCGACGCAAGCTTGGGAGATATAGCCTTGAAATGTCCGTAGGAGCATACAAGCGCGCAGCTCCTGCAGCCTATGCAGGACTCCGGCCGTATCACTATCTTTCTATACACTTTCGTCCACCTCCTGAACTGTCGTCTTACCGTCCACCATATGCGCGGTAACGGCCTTAGCCGGATGATGCTTAAGAAGTTCCAGTGCCAGATGCAGAGGTTTCTTTTCCGCCGGGCAAAACCTGGCGCACTTTCCGCACCCCACGCACGAAGCAGCAAGCATGTCCAGATCCTTTTCGGAAAGCGGTCTTTGAGCCGGGTTCTCGTTCATCTGTGTAAGGAACAGCAGCCCCAGCGGTCCCGGGAAACCTTGGTCGTCCGAACGGTATCTTGGACACATGGACTGGCATATCATGCACTCGAAGCAGGTCGTAAGCCTTATGCTGTTCTCTATCTTGCGATGAGAGGTGTCTTCGTCCATCTCTTCGAAACTGTCGTAGATGTCGTCTATGTCTCCCGGTTCGGGAAGGATCTCCTTAATGTGGTCGAATACCTGTCTCCTGTTTATAACAGTATCTTTTATGAGCGGCAGATCCAAAGGCCTTATTGTCATCTCCGGTTCTATCTGCCTTTCGCAGGCCAGACAGGGAACGTCGTTGATCACCATGGCACACTCGCCGCACCTTGCTATGCCGCACGCATAGCGGTAAGACAGCGACGGATCGTACTCGTGGTAGATCTTTTCGAGTATGTCCAGCACCATGTCGGTCGGAGGAACGTCCATGTTATAGGTAACGTATTTGCCTTTGGAATCGGGAGTGCCTTTGTAGATATTTACTTTTACCTTCATGCCTGTACCTCCCCTGCGACTGCTTCGGTGCGAAGCTCCATGCCGCCGTCCTTACCGCGGCTTATCACCACGTTCCTGAGCCATGCGGGATCCTTGTCCGGATAATCCGTACGGTAATGGGATCCGCGGCTCTCTGTGCGCATTGCGGCGGACTTTGCTACCATGAGCGCAGTTTCCACCATCAGCGGAACCTCCAGAGCGTCCAGTCTTTCTCTGCTGTATCTCGGATCTCCGTCGCTGACGTACATCTTCGGAATGATGTTATCCCTTATGTTCTCAAGTTCCTTTATTGCGCTCTCGATCTCCGGTCCGACTCTTACCGGTCCGAGATTCATGGAAACGACATGCTGGATCATCTGCTTTATCTCGTAAGGACGGCAGCCATTGGCAACATGCCTTTCAAGAGGCTTTTCCACAGCCTTTACGGCTGCCTCGGCGGCCTTGTCGTCGAACTTGGGCGCTTCCGCGTCTTTGAAATAATCGAATGCGCTCTGTCCGGCTATTGGGCCGAGCGAGAATATCTCCGCAAACGCAACGCCGCTCAAGCGGTTGGCTCCGTGGACTCCCGCGGTGCACTCACCTACGGCGAACAGTCCGGGAACTCCGGTCTCCATCTTTGTATTGATCTTTATTCCGCCCATGAAGAAGTGCTGCGCAGGTATTGCCTCGAAAGGCTCCTCCCAGTTGCCGGCTTTCTTTCCGTAGGTCTGCACGCACTGACGGTAACGGAACGGGTTAGCCGTCTTCCAGCGGTTGAGTATGGCTGGATCGAAGCCACGGTTATCCACCGTAATGGTGCCGTCCGGATTGCCGCGTCCTTCCTTGATCTCAGTGTAGTTTCCGCGGGCGCCTATGTCTCTTGTGGTGAACTCCTTGCGCTCCGGATCGTACTTGTGCATGTACCTTTCGCCAAGGCCGTTGTAGAGCTTTACGGACGGGCCGAGCAGCGAGCACATGCCTATTATCTTGCCTCTCCTGATCTTAGGATAGGGGAAGCAGAGCGGCATGAACTGAACCATCTCCATGTCCTTAAGTTCCGTTCCCGCATCGAACGCCAGAGCAAAGCCTGTCCCGGAAAGTACGGTGGAGTTCGTTGTCTCCTCGTACAGCGCGCCAAGTCCGCCGGTAGCCATTACAAGCGCCTTGCACTCGATGATCAGATATTTGCCCTCTATGACGCTGTAGCAGATGAGTCCGCAGAGCTTGCCGTCCTTGTCCTTAAGGATCTTAACTGCTATGGTCTCCGTGAATCTTGGGATCTGCAGACGTTCTATCGTCTTTGCCAATCCGTGGCAGAAACCCAGCGCCTCTCTTCTGTCCAGATAAGCTCTGGGATACGCGTGGCCTTCGCCCTGCTTAACGGTATGCATCGAGGCCGATCCCTGGTGCTTAAGATTATCCCTGTCCAGCAGAAGATCGCAATTCTCCAGATCGTAGAACGCTTTCATGCAGTTGTCCGCGACCATATGCACAAGGCCCTTGTCATTGATCTGCTGGCCGGACTTCATTATGTCTTTAAAGAAGACGTCTCCGTTGTCTCCCGGGCTCTGCGTAAGGCTCGTGCCGCCGCCGGCCATTATGGTGGCTCCGCCTACAAGAGCAGATTCCTTGGTAACGAACGCCACGTTCGCTCCAAGTTTCTTAGCTCTTATCGCTGCGAGCGACCCGGCCGCGCCGCCGCCCAGGACGACTATGTCGAAAGTGAGCTTTTCATAGGGAATCTTCATTCTTATCCCCCTCCTTACTGTCGGATCTGTAGTTGACGGTTATATAAACAGCTTCAGCTATACTTATCCAAGCTTTTGCATGTTGTTATCGTAGTTTAATGATTTTGTAAAAAGGTCCACTTATGAGCGTTGCAGGGTATAGACCCTGCAACGCCCGATTCCGGTATTCTTAAGTCTTTAGAACGGGAAGAACAGCGGAGTTCCAACTATTACAAGTACGCAGGATACAACGGCGAAGAGCCAGCCGTATCTGAGGAAGTCTTTGAATCCGTAACCGGCCATGGCAACGTAGGCAACAAATCCGGCGCCCAGCGGGGTAGCGATGGCAAGAGCGGAAATAACGGTAATGCCAACAGCGAACGGAAGCGGGTTCACACCGGAAGCCTGGCAAAGCGTAATGGCTATCGGAAGTACTATACCTACGCAGGTGGAGTTGGAGATCAGGTGCGTAAGTATGAAGGTGAATACGATGAAGAACGCGAATGCAAGCATCGGCTTTCCTGCCATGTCGACAACGCTCAGAACGTTGTCAGCAAGCCACTTGTGAAGGCCGGAGCTGGTGATCGCTTTCGGCAGAGCAAGGATGATGCCCAGCCAGATGCAGATGTTCCAGTTTACATCGTGGAATGCAGTCTTGAAGTCTACGATTCCAAGGATGATAACGAGGCATGCGCCAAGCAGAGCGCCGGTAGCAAGGTCGAGCAGCTCGGTTACCCAAACTACGATCAGGGCTACCATTATGACTGCCATTATTATCATCTTCTTCTTGTCGGTAGCGGGCTTGCCTTCCTTAACGATGAAGCTCTCTTCCGGTCTGTCTCCCCAGATCTTGTTTCCGATCTTGGGTCCGAGTATGCACATCAGCAGGCAGGTGGGAACACCTACGAGAAGTCCGATCGGGAGGGTGGTGAACATCTTGAATCCCTGACCGGTAGCAGTTTCGAGAAGTCCGGATCCTACCAGATTGGAAGTGGTTCCGATAAGTGTGCACTGACCGCCGAAGCAGGTAGCGAATGCGATAGGCATCGCGATGTTCCTGAGCTTGATGTTCGGGGACGCCTTAACGACGCCGGCAGCAAGGGTGAATCCAAGTACTACTACTGTTGTGTTGGAGAGGAATGCAGCAAGTATGAAGCACAGCCATACGAGTATCCACAGAAGAGCCTTCTCGGAACCCTTGGCCAGCTTTACGGCTGCCTGGCCTATCTTGTCCACCAGGCCCGACTCGAACATGGCGGAGCTTACGATCATCATACCGAAGCAGATGCCTACGGTAGAACTTGCTATGGAGCTGAACGCGTCATTGAACGGTAATATCTTGAAAATGACGAGAAGCAGCATGCCCAGTATACCGCCGATGGACAGCGGCAGGACTTCGGTAATGAACAATACTATGGTAGCTATTACCAGTATTGCAGCAATAATCATTTGAGTAGTCATTTTTTAAATCCTTCCTTATAAAAACGATGAACTCAAAGCTTGATCCTTTATTGATGCAAATGATCCGGATCAGTCACATTTGCCCAGTCTTACGATCTCCTTGCCTTCGGTAAGGTATCTGCGCCACTTCTCTTCCACGAGGTCTACGCCGAGGCCCGGGTTGTCTGTCGGAGGCAGCAGGCAGCCGCCCTTGACCTGCATCGGGTTGTCGACGATGTCCGCGTCGGAACCTTCGGTAGTGAATCTTCCGGCCATTCCCATAACGCCCGCTGCGTATCCGCCCGGGATCATTATAGTCGGAGTCGAGAACGCGAGGTGTCCTACTGCGGACAGCTCCACGCTGGATCCGAGCTGCTCGGAGAGCACTATGAACTTGCCGGCAGCTTCCGCCATGTGCATTACCTGCTTGGCCGGGAAGATACCGCCGGAACGCGTCGGCTTGAAGTTGAAGAAGTCGCAGGCGTCCATTCTGATAAGACGCATGATCTGCTGCTGCGAAAGCGCCGCCTCGCAGGCTCCGATAGGAATGTCTACTCTTTCACGTACGTACTTCATTCCTTCGTAGTCGTCGCGGCCTACAGGCTGCTCAACTATTATGTTGCCGCAATCCTGAACTCTTCTGAGCATGTAGACTGCTTCCTTGGCCCTGTAAGCGCCGTTGACATCGATATCGATCAGCATGTCAGGTCCGATGGCGTCGCGGATGGCTTTTACCCTCTCGATGTCCTTGATCGGCTCAAGACCTACTTTCATCTTGATGCCGCCGAAGCCCATCTCGTGGAGCATTGCCGCCTTTTCAGCCATTGCCTTGGGGTCGTCGATACCGACAGATGCCCTGGTGGGTATCTTGTCGAAGTAGGGCTTGCTGGCTCCAAGAAGTTTGTAGAGAGGAACTCCCAGCTTCTTTCCGATGATGTCATGGAGAGCATAGTCCACGCCGGCCTTTGCGACTGTATTGGCATAGACGAACTTGTCCATCTTAACGTGGATCATCTCAACGTCGAACGGATCTGCTCCTTCCAGGACCTTCGGATAAAGATGATGCTGGATGATACCCATTACGGTCTCCTGGCTCTCACCACAGTAGAACGGTCCAAGTGTGCACGCTTCGCCGAGTCCGTAGATACCTTCATCTGTATAGATCTTGATGATGAGGTTATCTTCCCTCTTGCCTACGGTGCCAAAGGACTCCTTGATGTTAGCCTTGAAAATCATTGTTAATGGTATAAGTTCCAGACCAACGATCTTCATTCTTTCATCTCCTTCCTAAAAAACTATAAGTGCGATAAAAAACTATCAAAAATCAAGCCTCAGGAATTCCGGGGCTGTTTTTGTGAGGATCTCTGCGGGGCCGTCTTCCTTAACAAGATAGCTGTCGCAGTACCAGACGGTCTCCTGGTCGTCCTGAGCCACGAACTGCGGATGCACCACGAGCACCATTCCCGCACGGAGCGGAGTGTCGTCGTTCACCGCGATCTTCGGAAGCTCAACTACGTCCAGACCCTGGCAATGGCCGAAGTATACGCCCATCTTGTAGCCGGCGTCTTCGGTCATCTTTATTACGGTCTTTGCAATGTCGCTGCATTTTGCGCCGGGTACAAGCAGTTTTGGCAGCACGTTTACGCAGTAGTCCTGCAGCGTTCTGTACATCTTGTCCGCGCTCGGAGTGGGCTGTCCCACAAAGGCGGTACGGACCATCTGGCACCAGTATCCGCTGGGACCGGATATCTCCGTGTTGAATATTACTGCATCGCCTTTCTGGATCTTGCGGTCCGTGGCCATGAACGGCATTATGTCGCCGGGCTTGGACAGGATGAGGTGGAATATGTCCTGTGCGCCGTTGCAGCTTAAGAAACTGTCGACCTTTGCTACTACTTCCTTCTCTGTTATGCCGGGCTTAAGTTCCTGACCGAACACCTCGAAGGACTTGATCGTAAGATCTATAGTCTCCTTCATAAGTTCGATCTCTGCCGGAGTCTTTATTACCCTGAGCTCGTCTATAAGCTTATCTGCCTCGGTGAATCTGGCTTCCGGAAGATTTGCCTTAAGATACTCAAAGGTGTAGGCGTTCATGATCTTAAGCGAAGCTACGCCGAAGTTCGCCTTTTCCAGACCCATCTGCTTGATGGTATCCACCAGAACAGGTTCCAGACCGGGTTTCTGCAGAACTACATCGTTGATCCAGGACAGCCTCTTTGCCCATACCACCTGAACGGGGCTGGGAACGAGCATCTTGGGGGTACCCTCGAGCGGGAACACTGCCACCAGGTTGTACAAAGTGTTGCGGTAGTTGGTAAGGTATTTCAGCAGACCTTTCTTTTCTATCTGAGCATCGCAGATGACCAGCATGGCGTCGAAGCCTGCTTCCTTCATCTTTGCTCTCAGGGCTTTATAACGTTCGTCTCTGTCTTTTAATGTAAGCATTTCAGCCTCCTGCTACTGGACCGTTATTACCTGCATGCCTGCGGGGATGTAGGAGTTGACCAGTTCGTCATCAAGCTCTATGCCGAGTCCCGGACCCTTGGGTACCTGAGCCTTGCCGTTGATGATCTTGCTGTTGATCTCCTTTACCATATCCTTGCGGACTATGTGGTCCGTGTCGGTGCCGCCGGTAAACATGAATATCGTTCCGAGCTCATCACAGATAGGACCTCTCTTTGTGCAGCTTGCAGCGAAGTGCGAGATAACGGCATGATTGATCCCGGGAGCGTTGTAGGTGCAGATGGCGTAATCAAGATGGTTTGCATCCATCAGGGCGCGGAACTGCAGGCCCTTGCGGAATCCACCTATTCTGTCCAGCGCGCAGTGTGCCATGTCTATGGCGTCCGCGTTGATCAGGTTTACGGTCTCCTCTATGCTCCAGGCGCTCTCGTCGGCAACTATCGGTGTGTTGACGTGTCTTCTTACGTCTACAAATCCGCGGATGTCAAGCTTGGATACCGGCTGCTCCGCGAAGTGCAGGTCGAATCTTTCGAGCTCTCTGATAAGGCGGATGGCGTCGTGAGAGTTGAATACGCCGTCCATGTCAACGCCTATCTCCACGTCCGGACCTACTGCGTCACGGACCGCTTCGAAGCGCTCTATCGCAGCCTTGATGTCCTTACCGGTCTTGCACTTGAGGCTGTTGAATCCGGCGTTCATGTACTTCTTTGCGGAAGCTACCATGTTCTCCACGGTGTCGAACGTGAGTATCCACTCTACCGGCATCTCTTCCCTGGCAAGTCCGCCTATAAGGTCGTATACCGGAACTCCGAGGATCTTGCCCTTAAGATCGTACAAAGCATAGTCGATAGGAGCTTTGGTGAGCGTGCTGAAACGCAGCACGTTGTCTATCTTTGCCAGGATCATTTCGGTGTTCATCGGATTCTGGCCGATAAGGGCAAGCTCCGCGACCTCCTTGGCCTTTGCGCAGGTAGACTCCAGATTGTCCATGCAGTAGCTCTGCGCTAGAACGCTGCTGCAGCCTACTCCGAACCGTCCCTCGTCGTCGTAGATCTTTACGATCATGTGTTTTCCGCTCGTGCGCTTATAGAACGCATGTCCTATAGGCTGCTCAAGAGGAACATTTACAGGAATGATCTCTACTTTCGTGATTTTCATAACTTGTCCTCCCAGATATCTTAAAAACCTATCGCTTTAGTGATCAGTATTTGCCGTAGACGTCCAGCGTCTCGAACATCGCGTCTATGTTCTCCAGTTTGGCGTTGCCCATGCAGGCATTGGTGTCGAATATGTAGCCGCCGCCCGGAGCACAGATGTCCAGAAGTTTCTTTACTTCATCGACCACCTGCTCCTTCGTTCCGTGCTCAAGCAGGTAAATGGACAGGTTTCCGGTAAGGCACACCTTGTCGCCCAGCACCCTCTTGGCCTTTGCCATATCCGCCTTTTCCAGATGCAGCACACACTTGCCGACAGGGATGTCCGTCATCTGCTCTATCCTTGTATCGTACGGTCCTTCGCCGTAAAGTACCGGAGTAACGCCCAGGTCTATGAGTGCATAGATGAGTTTCTTAAGCGGCTTCCAGTAGAGATCCCTAAACTGGTCCGGGCTCATGAATCCGTCCATTCCCTTGTGCAGCGGGAAGTACACTCTCTTGTAGGGCATCTCCTTGCCCTTAAAGTACTGCCAGCTGTCTATCTGGATATCCGCAAAGAAGTCGCATGCTCTTTCTATGTCCTCCGGGCACTCCAGAAGGTCCTCGAAGGTGCCCATGGTGCCGCGGAAATAGTCGCTTATGATGTCGAACGGCGCCTCGCCGAAACCGTTCTTAAATCCCGGGAAGCCCATTTCGCCGAGCTTTCTGGAAAGCCTGGCATTGGACTCGTCCGCAAGCCTCTCCTGCTCGCCTATCTTTCCGAGCAGTTCGTAGGCCTCCATAAGCTCCGGTGTGCCTATGGATGCCAGGAACTTTGTGCCCAGTATGGATGACGGGTTGAGTTTGAACTTGGCAAGAGGCGCAAGTTTGGGAAATGCTCTGGGAATGTATTTTCTGAGCATGTAGCCGGTGAAGTCCGAGAGCATCTCGTCGTACTCGTCCTGCTCCATGTATTCGTGCTCTATTACCTGATAGGTGCTGGTGTCATCCACCATGGTACCGGGCTTTCCCGGCCAATCTATCATGTTGGACCCGGCGAGTTCGTTAGCCAGGCCGCTTCTGTGGGGGTTAAAGTTGTGCGCGTCCGGATGATAGCGCTCGAAGAACCTCACCACGGAATCCTCAGCCTTTTCGTATTCATACATGGATTCCTTAAACGAAGATCCGAACAGAAAATAAGGAACACAACTGAGCATGGGTGCGACAGGAACATGATCGGGCTCTTTCAATGCTATTGCATCGTTTACGACCTTTACCCTGTAATCGTATATTTCTTTAACAGTCATCTTTTCCTCCGCAGTTAAGGTTTATATAGAATTGCAGTAAACGCGTTTGCAGGGGTCTTTCCCTATATTTATTATGAGGGATTGATAATTATTGAACAATTACACCTTTAACTAATCGCGATTAACACAAAAGTTAACATTACTGCAGTTTAATACCTCTCCGTCAGAAATAAAAAAGAGACCGGACCGTTTGAAAACGGTACAGTCCCGGTCAATATGCCCCATTCCTTGCAGATGCGGGGCCCCACATGATGTTTTACTTAACTATTTAGCCAATCAGACGCTCCGAATTAATAAATCTCTTAATGTTATTGCAGAAAGTATCCACTGCTCTTCCCATGTTCAGCGGAGAAAGCGCGGAACTGTGGGGCGTTATTATTACATTATCCAGATCGCGCAGCGGGCTGTCCTTTGGGAGCGGTTCCTGCTCAAACACATCCAGCGCTGCGCCGGCTATCCTTCCGTCCTTAAGCGCTTCGCACAGAGCTTCCTCATCCACTACTGACCCTCTTCCCATATTTATGAAATAACTGCCCTGCTTAAAGAAGCCGAAAAACTCGCGTCCGAACATCTTGTTTGTCTTTTCCGAAGCAGGCACGAACAAAAGCACTATATCGCACTGAGGCAGCATGTCCGGAAGCTCCTCGGCAGAATATATCCTGTCTGCGGGCTCGTTACCGGACGGCCTTCTGCGACAGCCCAGGACCTTCATGCCGAGAGCCCTGCATTTTTTTGCAGTATGCGAACCTATCTCGCCCATGCCGACTATCCCTACAGTCTGTCCCGCGGCTTCTTTGGGACAGTTTTCCGGAAGAGGCTTCCTCCAGACGCGTTCCTGCGCACACCGGATATAGAACGGCATTCCGCGCAGAAGCATAAGTATGTACATTACGGCAGACTCCGCCATTGGGTAGCAGAATACGCCCTTCATCCCTGTTATGACCACATCCGGGCGGCTGTCTCTTACCGGCTGCAGCTTTTCGGTCCCGGCGGACATGCTCTGTATCCATTTCAGACTCTTTGCCCCACTGATCCATTCCGACGGACAGTCCATTGCCCAGCAGCACAGCACCTCCGCGTCCGGACAGATCTTTATGAGCTCTTCCTCGGATCCGGCGCAGAAAACATCCGCCCCTCCTCCGGCGCTGCTTATCTTTTCTTTAAGTTCCGGCGTAATGCGCCCCGGTCTTGCCGGGCGCTCTTCGTGCAATATGGCTATCCTGAGCATCTCAGTCTCCCTTCTGTCGTTTGCTAATACTAATTATACTTGCCTTTCGGTACACTTTACAAGTTTTTGCGTTTCTTGCCGCATTCCTGCCCGAATCTACAAAAACAGTTGCCCGTTTCTTTACAATTTCTCTACATTTGTTGTTTATCATAAAGCTGCAAAAGGACATACGATCCTAAGCATCACAATAACAGAACACACTCCCGGACGGACCGGCGGCGCAGAAAACGAGCAACGGCCTCAGGGAACATACATAACAAGGAGAATCAACAATGAAGACCATAAATAATAAAAAGAAAGCCCGGATAGCAACCGTCATAGTTCTGGCGGCAGCGCTGGCAGCAGCACCTGCACTCGCATTCGCGGCACCCGGACAGGGTGGCTGGGGATGGAACCAGAGCAGCACCGCAAGCTACGCAAGCGAACCTACGGAAGTAGTAACAAGCGATCTTACATCCAACAGCGCCGAATCGCTGACCCCGGACGTCGCAAACGCCGAGACCATAGTGATGAGCGCGGACAACAATAACGTAAAGATCAGCAAGTCCGGCACCTACATAGTTACAGGCACCTGCGCGGACGGCAACCTGGCCGTAAAGAAAGGCACCACCGGCGTGGTCCTGATCCTGAAGGACCTGGATCTTACCAGCAGCGTTGGAGCCACCGTATCCCTCAACAAGGGAACCGAAGTTAAAGTCATGATCGAAGGAAACGTCACCCTTACCGATGCCGAAGACATTGCGGACGAGGAGTCCGACGACTTCGACGGCGCGGCCCTTAAGGCCAAGACCGGGTCCTCCGTAGTGCTTACCGGAACAGGCACCCTTAACTTAATCGGTGCCTGCAAGAACGGACTTAAGGTCTCCGACCTGGAAGAAGACGACATAGCCGACGGATACACCAACGCCAGCTTCGTGATCGACGGCAAGGACCTTACCATCAACATCACCGCAGAGGGCGACGGGATCAATTCCGGCACGGACCTTACCATAAAGAACGGAACCATTACCGTAAACGCCGGTGACGACGGCATAAAGGCCGACTACATCCTTACCATAGGCGAAGAAGGCACCGAAGGTCCCACCATCTATGTTGCTAAGGCCGGCGAAGCCATAGAAGGCGCAACCATCAACATCTACAGCGGAAACATCACCGTAAACGCCAGCGACGACGGCATCAACGCCGCCAACAAGGATCTGACGGATTACACCTACTCCCTCAACATAATGGGAGGCACCATAAACATCACAGCCGGCGCTGACGGCATAGACTCCAACGGCAACATCAACATACTCGGCGGACTTACCACCATCGTAAGGTCCGCAAGCAACGGCGGCGAAGGCGGCATGGACTACGAAGGCAGCTGCTACGTAAAGGAAGGCTGCCTGGTCAACCCCTACGGCACCACCATGGATTCCGGCAACGGCGGCATTGGCGGAAGACCGGGCTGGGACGGACTTAACGGACAGACCCCCGGACAGAACGGCGGATTCCCCGGATGGGGAGGCAACGGATACGGTAAAGACCGGACCGACGGCGAGAGCGGCGCCACTCCGGAAGTTCCGGGAGGAAACGGCACCATGCCAACTCCTCCGCAGGGCAGCGAAGACGGCACCATTCCGGCTCCCCCGGACGGCAACATCCGCGACGAGAACGGAAACAGACCCGGATGGAACGGTAAGAACGGCGGCACGGACCGACCGGAGATGCCCAAAGGCGGAAACGGACAGACCCCCGGACAGAACGGCGAAGCACCTGTTTCCCCGGATGCTCCTTCAGACGGCAGCGACACTCAGACCGGCGGCAACTGGTTCCAAAACGCATGGCAAGCCATAATCAACTGGTTCAAAGGACTGTTCAACTGACCGGACACACCGGCACTGAATCCGGATAATAAACTGCTCAAAAGGCGCTCCTTAAATAGATACGACAAAGCAAGACTCCGGGACATTCTCCCGGAGTTTTGCTTTTCAGATCTATTCGATGTATTGATCGGCTAAATTACCTCTATCTGGCAGGATCTCATGGTCTCAAGAGCTGCCAGGTGCTTTTCAGGCGTAACTCCCGCGCAGCACGCGGAATCCACGGTTATCTTAAGCTCCGGCAGCGCCGCCTTTATAAGCAGCGCGTTGGACACCACGCAGATATCCGTGCAGAGGCCTATCATCTCCACCTCTTTAAGACCCTTTACGTTCTTAAGATCCGCGGCCAGCTTTTCGCAGCCGAAGGTCGGCTTCTCGTAAATGGCGGCTTTTTCCAAAAGCTCCGCGATGTCCGGCCTTATCTTCCAGCCGTCCGTGCCTTTTATGCAGTGCTCAACAGGAAGGTTTCTGCCCTCCTGCGTCTTAAGGTAGTCCGGACCGTGTGTATCCATGGTCGCGATCACGTCCTTGGGCGGATACGAAGCGATCTTTGCCTTAACAGCCGGCACTATTGCCTCCGCCTCCTTGGTCCCCAGCGACCCGTCTATGAAATCGTTCTGCATGTCTATGACTATCAAGAGTTTCTTCATCTGTGTCCTCCTTTTAGCGTTTTTAGCGGCCCCCGATGCATCCGGCGGACCCGGTCCCACAGTTACCTCTGCTAATACTTCATGAACAGCGGCAGGAACTTCCTTGCCACCTTGTAGACCGGCCCTTCCAGCACTTTGGCGGCGTTGGCAAGCTCCTCCCTTATGGCTATCCCCTGAGGGCAGTGCTGCTCGCACTTGCCGCATTTTACGCAAAGCGACGCGGAAGTTGGCTCCTTGCGTAGCAAAGTGCACATGAAATACTCCTTAAACGCCGTGGGCCAGCCGTCCGTATACCTTGTATTGTAGGCCGCAAACGTCCCCGGGATGTCCACTCCCCTTGGGCACGGCATGCAGTATCTGCAGCCTGTGCAGCCTACCTTGGTCTTTCCGCGTATAGCCTCTACGACCGTCTTAAGCATTGCCCTGTCGGCGTCCGTAATATCTCCGACATGTGCTTCCGAAGCGCTTCTGCAGTTCTGCCGCACCATCTCCACGGAGTTCATTCCGGAAAGCACACAGGTGACCTGCGGCTGATCCCAAAGCCATCTGAAGGCCCACTCGGCCGGAGTCCTGTTCGGCTCGTGCTCCGCAAACGCCTTCTTTGCCTTATCCGGCAGATTGCTTACCAGCTTTCCTCCGCGCAGAGGCTCCATTATTATCACAGGAATGCCTTTTCCAGCAGCGTGCATAAGCCCTGTACGCCCTGCCTGGCTGTGCTCGTCCAGATAGTTGTACTGGATCTGGCAGAAGTCCCAGTCCCAGGCGTCCACGATACGGCAGAATGTGTCGGAATTGCCGTGATAGGAGAACCCCACCTGCCTTATTACACCTTCTTCCTGCTTCTTGCGCAGCCACTTGTCTATGTCCATGGCACAGAGACGCTCCCAGGTCTTGTCGTCCGAGAGCATGTGCATCAGGTAGTAGTCTATGTGATCCGTCCGAAGGCGCCTAAGCTCCTCCTCCAGGATCTTTTCCGCGCCTTCCACGCTCTTTATATGGTAGTGCGGCAGCTTTGTGGCGATATAAAGTCTGTCCCTGATACCGAGACGCTCGAATATCTCTCCCACTGCAGCCTCCGAGCCGGGGTATACGTAAGCAGTGTCGTAGTAGTTTACGCCTGCGTTGAAAGCCTCCAGGATCTCCTCCTGCGCCTTGTCCAGATCTATGCGGCCGCCCTTCTGCGTAAAGCGCATGCACCCAAAGCCCAGTATCGATATGTCTTTCCCGTTTTTGTCCTTGCGATAATTCATGATACGCAACCCCGCTGTAGAAAAGGATACTGATGATCGAATAATAGTATAACATCTGCAGCTGCAGAATTCCAACACGCTAAAAACTGTTGCCAATTATTATTTTATTGATATAATAAATAGATGGTATAGTATTTTCTTTCTTTATTTATTACACATACACAAAACCACCAAATGAGCGACTTACGCAACGACCACAACGCTGCAACAGAGACCCCCGAGATCGAAAGGCTCAAGGAGCGGCACGAACAACTTCAGAGGGACCTGGAGTCCGCGCAGAAAGCCAACGACGTAGAGGATAAGTTCGATACCGTCGTATACGGCACCTTTTCCATGCTCCTTGCGCACTTCTTCATTAAGCACAAGGTAAGCGCGAACGCCGTCACCCTGCTTTCGCTGCTCTTCGGCATCATCGGAAGCTTCTTCTTCTTTTCGCAGCACGTTCTGGTCAACTTCATAGGCATACTGATCGAGTTCTTTGCCGTAGTCCTGGACTGCGCGGACGGTCAGGTAGCAAGAATGACCCACACCAGCAGCCAGCTGGGCAGGTTCCTGGACGGCGTAGTAGATACCATCTGCTTCTTTGCAGTCTATTTTGCTATCGGTCTTAGGATGACCAACGAGACCATTCCCTTTGCCGCGGTAAAATGGGGCATATACATCTGGATAGTACTGATCGTAAACGGCTACTTCCACGGAGAACAGGCCAGGATGGCGGACTACTTCCGCTCCCTGCACCTCAGCTTCCTCGATCACGGCAACAAGGCCAACTTCACCACAAGCAGGAGCATACGCGCGGAGATCAACGAAAGCAAAGACACTCCGCTCTACAACAGGCTCTACCTTAACGTATACTACCTGTACACTACGATGCAGGAGAGGATGACCCCCAAGACCCAGAAGCTTCTTCTTGCAATAGACGAGAACGGCGGCAGCGTCTCCGAGGAGCTTTCGGAAGCATTCACATCCAGAAGCCGCAAGTACGTGCAGCTTACCAACGTGCTTACCTTCAACCTCAGAGCTTACGTGCTGTACCTGCTGGTGCTGCTTAAGCTCCACCCGTTCTTCTTCCCGTTCAACATAATCGTTCTGGGCGGAATAATGGTATTCATGGTCAGAAAATACGAAAAGATAGCCAAGGAAGTGTACGACGAATTCTTCGCGTAAACGCTGAAAGAAAGATGACAAAAAATCAGCCCCGGCACCAACTGCCGGGGTTTTTACATGCGTTCAGAGCTTACTGCTCATCCTTGATCGCAGCTTGAGACATTGTTTCAACGTCGCGGAAAGTGAAGGCGTTTATTTAGAACTAAAGCAGCCATTCAGGAGCAGATGCTGCTGCGAGACGAGCCATTAATATCAACTATAGTACGCAGCTATTGCTTGCGCTCTCTTTTCTCTCCATGCTGCACATATTATAGCACACTACCCACTGATACTTTTCCATCACACTCCAATACCACCCTGTCTTGCAAAGTCTGAAAAAGGTACATATAATTACATTAACAAAGTGATACTTGAAAATGAATAAGATTGTGAGTTATTCATCTTATGGTGATAATATGATAATATGGAATCCATGGTATGGTTTTACAGAATCATACACTTTTGGATCATAATATACCCCATATTATCATTCTTCTTATCATTTTGTATATAGTGCGACGATTTTCAACTGGCAATACGATTCAAAATCAATGTTAAGTATCAAGGACTGCGATCACTAGAAATGAGTGTTTATATCAAGAGCGGAACAACAAAACTGATAGCGAGTCTTATCCTGATATTGATTCTATTGGTTCTGTTTGCTTCCTGCGGGCGGGATGTAACGGAGAATATAGAGTATGCCATGCCACCGCACTTTACTTTCAATGGCAAGGAGTATGGGCTGTATTTCGAAAGAGAACACGGTGTATATGGGGGAGACTGGGTCGATGTTAGTTTAGATGAGCTTCCTGAACGATATACTTGCCATGGCGTGATTGGACCGGAAAACAAATCTGAATATGATGAAAGTGTGGAAGAAACCGGAGTAGCGGGACTTGATTATTACTATGATAGTGAAGACCTGTCAATAATCTACGTTTATACGAAAGTTCAGGAAGTGACTCAGGATGGGTCTGTTCTGAATTACTATAAATATATACCGTATGCAGCTCCATAGGAATCTCACCTCCCCGCCTTCATTGTGACCGGGCCGCGAATTACGGAAGTATCATTATTCATCTGGGTTTGTCATCGCATGCCCGGATGCAAGGGCCGGGTTTTACTGCAAGGGCTTTATCGCTCTCCGTTTGGGATCATGGCGGGCCTGCAGTCTGACTTAGGAGTTCTGCCTCATAACTCAGCTAACGTATCTGATGAATGTATATTCGATTGTCAAGGTGCCTTGAGGATTTTTACCCCCTCACTTGGTAGCTGACGAAAACGCCAAAAAATGAACCAATAATCAAAAAAATTTTGTCTATTTTTTGACAAAGTCGATGGCGCGACTATCAGCAGTATCGAACTTCGTTGGAATTTCAAGGGGTTTGAGGAGGTGGGGTGCAACTAAGGTGCAATCAGAATGGGTAAATAGGTACTGTTACAAAGTCGCGGAAACAAAAAAGAAAAAGGCCATTTCCCACCAAATACTGGTGAAAAATGGCCTAAAACCACTGATTTTCAGCTATTTTTTAGTTCAAAAATGTGCAATCAGAATGCCTGAAATCGTTGAAATTTCAAGGTTTATTTTTTTTACTGTTCATCCTTAATTGCAGCCTGCGCCGCTGCGAGCCTTGCGATGGGTACGCGGAACGGGCTGCAGGAAACGTAGTCCAGACCTGCCTTGTGGAAGAACTCCACGGAGGACGGATCTCCGCCGTGCTCGCCGCAGACACCAAGGTGGATGTCCGGACGGGTCTGGCGTCCGAGGGTAGCGGCCATCTTAACCAGCTTGCCTACGCCTATCTGGTCTACCTTAGCGAACGGATCGTTCTCGTAGATCTTCTTGTCGTAGTAAGCGCCCAGGAACTTGCCTGCGTCGTCTCTGGAGAAGCCGAAGGTCATCTGGGTAAGGTCGTTGGTACCGAAGGAGAAGAACTCCGCTTCCTTGGCGATCTCGTCGGCGGTAAGAGCGGCCCTGGGGATCTCGATCATGGTGCCTACCTTGTACTTCATGTCGGAGCCGGCTTCCTTGATGATCTTGTCAGCGGTCTTAACGACTACGTCCTTAACGTACTTGAGCTCCTTGACTTCGCCTACGAGCGGGATCATGATCTCGGGAACGAGGTTCCAGTCGGGGTGCTTCTTGTTTACGTTGAGGGCAGCCTTGATTACGGCCTCGGTCTGCATCTCGGCGATCTCCGGATAGGTGACGGCCAGACGGCATCCTCTGTGACCCATCATCGGGTTGAACTCGTGGAGGCCTGCGATGAGGTCCTTGACCTGCTGTACGGTCTTGCCTACGTTCTTGGCAAGTTCTTCTATGTCCTTTTCCTCGGTGGGAACGAACTCGTGGAGAGGCGGATCCAGGTAACGGATGGTTACGGAGTAGCCCTGCATTGCTTCGTAGATGCCTTCGAAGTCGCTCTGCTGCATCGGCTCTATCTTTGCAAGAGCTGCCTTGCGTGCTTCGACGGTGTCTGCGCAGATCATCTCGCGGAACGCCTTTATACGGTCGCCCTCGAAGAACATGTGCTCTGTTCTGGTAAGGCCTACGCCCTGTGCGCCGAGCTCAAGAGCCTTTGCGGCGTCCTTGGGTGTATCGGCGTTGGTGCGGACCTGAAGTCTTCTGTACTTGTCGGCCCAGCCCATGATCCTGCCGAACTCGCCGGCTATTGTGGCGTCTACTGTCGGGATTATGCCGTCGTAGATGTTGCCGGTGGAGCCGTCCAGGGAGATCCAGTCGCCTTCCTTAAAGGTCTTGCCTGCAAGGTCGAAGGTCTTGGTCTCTTCGTGCATCTTGATGTCTCCGCAGCCGGATACGCAGCACTCGCCCATGCCTCTGGCAACAACGGCGGCGTGGGAGGTCATGCCTCCGCGGACGGTCAGGATGCCCTGAGCGGCCTTCATGCCTTCGATGTCGTCCGGGGATGTCTCAAGACGGACGAGTATTACCTTGGCCTTCTTGTCCTTCTCGACAGCGGCCTTGGCGTCTGCGGCGGTGAATACGATCTGTCCGCAGGCAGCGCCCGGGGAAGCTCCCAGACCCTTGCCTATCGGCGTAGCGGCCTTAAGAGCCTTGGCGTCGAATGCGGGGTGGAGAAGTGTATCCAGGTTTCTGGGGTCTATCATCAGAACGGCCTGCTTTTCGTCGATCATGCCCTCGTCTACGAGGTCGCATGCGATCTTAAGAGCAGCCTGAGCTGTTCTCTTGCCGTTTCTGGTCTGCAGCATGTAGAGCTTGCCGTGCTCGACGGTGAACTCCATGTCCTGCATGTCTCTGTAGTGGTTCTCAAGAGTAGCGCAGACTTCCTTGAACTGCTTGAAAGCTTCGGGGAACTTCTGCTCCATCTCGTTGATGTGCATCGGGGTGCGGACGCCTGCTACGACGTCTTCGCCCTGAGCGTTGGTAAGGAACTCACCGAAGAGGCCCTTGGCTCCGGTAGCCGGGTCGCGGGTGAAGGCTACGCCTGTACCGCAGTCGTCGCCCATGTTTCCGAATGCCATGGACTGAACGTTAACGGCAGTACCCCAGGAATAGGGGATGTCGTTGTCTCTTCTGTAGACGTTGGCGCGGGGGTTGTCCCAGCTTCTGAATACGGCCTTGATGGCGCCGTAGAGCTGTTCCTTGGGGTCGGTCGGGAAGTCGCTGCCGATCTTGGCCTTGTACTCGGCCTTGAACTGTCTCGCGAGTTCCTTAAGATCGTCGGCTGTAAGCTCGATGTCCTGGGTAACGCCCTTCTCTTCCTTCATCTTGTCGATGAGCTGCTCGAAGTACTTCTTGCCGACTTCCATTACGACATCGGAGTACATCTGTATGAATCTCCTGTAGCAGTCCCATGCCCAGCGCGGGTTTCCGGACATCTCGGAGATGGTCTCTACTACTTCCTCGTTAAGTCCGAGGTTGAGTATGGTATCCATCATTCCCGGCATGGAAGCCCTTGCTCCCGAACGTACGGATACGAGCAGCGGGTTCTTCTTGTCGCCGAACTTCTTTCCGGTGATCTCTTCCATCTTTACGATGTACTCGTCGATCTGAGCGCGGATCTCCGGGTTGATCTCCTTGCCGTCCTCGTAGTACTGAGTGCAGGCCTCTGTGGTGATGGTGAAGCCCTGAGGTACGGGAAGACCGATGTTGGTCATTTCTGCAAGGTTAGCGCCCTTGCCGCCAAGGAGCTCTCTCATCTTGGCGTTTCCTTCTGAGAACAAATAAACGTATTTGTGACCCATGTTTTCTCCCTTCTATTCTTGAGAAATAATTTATCTAAGCGGCCGCTGTTGTTAAGCGGACCATCACTTACCGAATAGTTATTTTATCATATCTGCCGGTGTTTTGTCACGAAGAATAAGGCCGGTAAAGCACATGAAACCGTTTTTTGACCGCTTTTCAGCAATAATGCGCATCCAAATGTCAAGTGTTGCCGCACATGCGTTTTGAACACAAAAGAACACCGCAGCAATGCCGCGGCGCTCTCTTTTTGAAGGAAGAATCGCTTGTCTTTCGTTTTTTATTCGGGCAGCTTATCGCTGTTCTTGTCCTTGAAATGATCGCGGACGAGTTTTATGATGACGGGGCTCAGTGCGAGTATGGCTATAAGGTTGGGTATCGCCATGAAGCCGTTGAGAGCGTCTGCCAGGTTCCACGCGTCGTTGAGGGTCATGGTAGCGCCTACGATAGCAAAGAGAATGAATACTATCTTGTAGCCTATGCTGGCCTTGGTTCCGAACAGATACTCGAAGCATCTGGTTCCGTAGAGGCTCCAGCTGAGTACGGTGGACAGAGCGAAGAGCGCCAGGCACAGAGCCAGGATGACGGAACCTACGCTTCCGCCGAGAACGGAGCTGAGGGACGCGGAAACTATTGCAGCGCCGCCGCTGGTTCCCCATGCGATCTCGTTGCCGCCAGCGCAGTAGCAGCACAGTACTGTAAGAGCGGTGAGCGTGCAGATGACTATGGTATCCATGAATACTTCGAACACACCGAACATG
>JAEEGI010004804.1_pt1 | contig 31394 bp, 10 predicted proteins | sample 8958751 | NCBI WGS metagenome assembly JAEEGI01 (sample SAMN16246545, study PRJNA631951) | gut metagenome | biome: gut microbiome; feature: rumen; material: KS-attached | host: Bos | place: Iran: Karaj | collected 2018-10 | reverse complement strand
TTCTTTTTCTCTAATTCATCAAGATTGAAAATAATATCATCAGAATTTAAAATAGGCTTAGAAGTAAAATCAACTGAAATTAATGTTGGGACTTTATTAAATTCATTTATTTTAGCTTTTCTCCATTCAAAATTACTATTATTATCAATGAATCTTTTACAATATCCTTCTTTTTTCTCAATGAATTTTTGATCGATAATGGAAATTTCTTCTTTATTATAAACAATTTTTATAGTTCCTTGATTATTTTTTTTCAAAAATAAGTTAGAATAAAAAGGGTCAAAATAAAGAATTTTTTCATTTAAGTTTGTATCAGTATTAACAACATAATAATTATACAAAGAAGGATTTTTCAAAAATACAAAATTATTTCCAGCCATTTCATTCATTAATTCTTCCATTGTATTTGATTGATTTACCAAAAAAGTTCTTTTAACATCATTTACATTATCATTTTCTATAATTTGTACTTTTATTTTCATTTTTTCATCACTTAAACATTTTGTTTGATGCACATAAGAGCATGAAATTCTTAATAATTCACTTATGAAAGGTAATTTAAAGAAAAGATTTTTAAATTCTTGAAATGTAATTTCAAATTTTTCTGAATAAGAATTTGTGATTTCTAAATTATTTGTTTCATAGCTTAAAACTTTATCTATAATTTCATTTTTATCATTCAAATTAATTATATATGAATCTCCTTCTTCAACTCTCAGTTTATTATAATAAACTTTATAATTATGAATATATTGTAAATTATCTCTTACAACTACAAGAGAAATTTTATCTAATTGTTTTTGTTTATATTTATCATATTCACTTTCTTTTATGATAGTAGTTAAAATTTGTTTAACAATTGATTGAGGAATTGATTTCATATTATAATGATTTATAAAATAATTTATATATGAAATAAATTTGGTGTTTAAATTATCATAAAAGAATTCTTCTTTTAAAGTTCCTATTCTATCAGTATCATATAATATTTGATTCATTCTATTTTCATCATTTGAATCATAAATAAAAACGTATTTTAAATTAAATAACCTTTCATCTTTTAAATAAAAATCAACCATTCTATTTATATCATTTTTAGTAAAATAAATTAAATATCTTTTATATAATATATAAAACATTTCTTTTACTTTTTCAACTGTTATTTTATTTTCATCATTAAAAATAATGAAATTTTTGGTTTGACCAATTGAAAACAATAAATATAATTTTTCACTGATTGTAAATGAAGATTTATCAATTAAAATAAAACAATATAAAATTTCTTCTAAAGAATTATTAGTATCTTTTAACCATTCTAAAATATAAGAAACCACAGAATAATTTTCATTTTCTTTATCTCCTAAAGTTTCTTCATTTCTTTCAAAACTTTTAGATAAAATTTCTTCAACTCTACTTGTAATTAATTTATTAAATTCATCTTTTGAATTTATTTTAATTATTTTTTCATTTATATTATTATAATCATCTGGTTTATCACAAATTTTATTATTTTTCAAAAATTCTTTTTCTAAAGTCTCATTTCTATCATCTAAATACAATTCTTCTATTAATTGTTGTTTTAAATTATTTTCTTCTTGAATGCTATTTTTAACTGAATTTGTAAAGTCTCTTCCTGTGTTTATTTTATAAGAAAAAATTTCTTCTTCTATTTTATTATTATGATTATATAAAGGAGGATTAAATAAAGCATTAAACAATGAAATATCATCTGAAGAAATTGGTGTCTTTGAATATCTAAATAAAGTCATTTCAAGAATAAATTTTTTACTTTCATCATTTATTGATTCTAATACAACTTTATCGATTTTCATGACTTCAAATTTAGAAATGTGCAAAGAAAAACAACAAATAGGATTATTATACTCAGATGTAATTACAATAATTAAATAATTAGGAAAAACTTGATGACAAATATCATTTGGGAATTCAACATCAAAAAATAATTCATTTTGATTTATTATACTTAAATCATTAAGGTTCATTGTAATATTTTTTCCTTCTTTCCAATAAACTGCTTTGCTAAGATTTATATTTTGAGTTTGACTAAAAGTAATATTTAATTTTAAATTTTCTTTTATTTCATCATTATTATTTCCAAATAAAGGTTTAAATTTATTTATGCTAAATGAAATTCCATGAAACTTTGAGTCTGGATTATTTTCAAAAGGAGTTCCTTGAGCATATAATCTTCTAATATTTTCTAATTTTCCAATTACATTTCCTTGAAATGATTCTATAAAAGTTAAAGTATCTGTTGGTATTATTTTCTGATTTGGTTTATCTTCGAAAATTTTTAAATATTTTTTATTTTCATTTCTTATTGGATTAAAAAAATAATAAATCTGCTTTTCTATTGTATCTCTTTTATTATCCCATTTAGTATTTTCATTTAAATTAAACCATTTTTGGAAAATATTCTCACAAACGAAAAATTTTTGAACATTTGATCTTAATTTTGCCATAAATCTATTTATATCATAAGATCCAATTATCATATCTTCAAATATAGTTTTTAATTCAGATACAGATTCACAATTCAAAATATTTTTCCTTTTAAAATGAATTAAAGTAATAGGTATAGTACATAAAATTCTTAAATATTGTAATTTATCTCCGAAATGACCTTTAAAAGAAGCTTCAAAAATTAAAATATCTAATATTCTTAATATAGTAGATCCTTTGAAATAATCACAGAAAGAAGAACCAATATTATGTGATATTAAAGTTTCAATTGGGAAATTTAAAGATAAGATTTTTTGGTAAATATCATTATAATGATTTTCTATTATTAATTTAATTACTAGAATATATATATTCATATAACTCATATTTTCACTATATAAAGGATTTTCTTGTTGGAATAAATCTACACATTGACTTAAACCAATTAAAAACCAAAAAGTTTTTGCTTCATCTTTGAAGAAATCAAATATTGTTTGAACAATTGATAAAATTCCTGAAAAATAAACATATTTAGTGTTTTCATTTTTTTTTGATTGAATATTTATTCCATCTTCAGTCCATCTAAAAAATGCTTTAGTAATGTTTTTTATTACATCTATGTCTTTTTCTTCTTGTTTATATAAGAAATTTATATCATTATCAATTAAAGAATAAACAATATTAATTTCATCATTTCTTTTTTTATATTCATCATAAATTTCTTCATTTGATAAATTTTCAAAATCATCTTTTGCTTCTTTTGTTTCATTATATATTTTAGGAATATCTAAAAGAAAATCCCATACTTTACTTCTCCCTTTTGTTGTTGGAATTCCTAAATAAATTACAGATGATAATTTTTTTGATAAGTCTGAATTATTAAATATTTCTTCTCTATTTTCAGGTAATTCATCAAATAAATCATCTAAATTATCATTTAAAGCTTCGTTATTTTTGCTTATTTCTTTTAAAAATCTTTTCCATTCTGATTTTGAAAATTCTAAATAAAAATCTTCTAACTTTAAATAATGTAAACTTTTTATTCCAAATCGTTTTTGAAAAGAATTAGTATATATATTATTTGAAATATTTTTTCTAATATCTTCAAAATTAATATCATTCAAGTTATTATATAAAACACATTTTTTATTTAAATAATCATTGCAATTTTTTTCTAATTTATGATCATCTTGAATTTTTGTCATTAAATCATAAGGTGATAAATTAAACTTTTCATAAATTCTTTGAATAATTTTTCTTCTGAAAACATTAGGTTCATATTTTCCTAAAGAAAGCTTTGTATCATCTCTACTTTTAAAATTTCCTTTTTTAAGATATTCTTCGTTTTCCTCAAAGAACAATTCATCAAAAGATTTATTTTGAACTGGAATCCAAGAATCAGTTTTAATTAAACCATATATTTTATCTTCATAAACACTTTCTCCATATTTGTTAATAATTTTTTTATAAATTGGCCAAACTCCTATTGCAGCTTTTGATGAAAATGTTTCTATTAAATTAATAGGAGCAACAAATTCTTCACATTTACTTTCATCAGTATTATTTTCAAATTTTATATTAAAGTTGATTTGACTATCAATACTTTGTGAAACAGGAACATTTTGAATTAGTTTATTTTTAAAAGAATAAACATGATTACCAGCATTAAATTTACTTTGTTTAATATTTGATTGACCACTTATTGGAATTAAATCAAATTTTATGTTTTTAATATCATTTAATTTTTCATTCACTTCATCAATTTCTAAAATTGAATTTTTAAAATTAAATTCTTCATATTCTAAAAGTTCTAAAAGAGTTTTAGCTCTTCCTTTATCAATTGAAAATTTAAGAAAAGAATCATAAGGTAAATAATAATCGTCTCTGAAAAAAATATGTCTTATTCCTAATTTAATTAAACTTTTATTTCCATCAAATTTACCTAAATTTTCTAAAGTCTTTTTGTAATCAACATCATCAGGATAATTATTTTCATAATCTAAATTAACTTTTTGTCTTAAGCTTTGTAATACTTTTACAAAAGTATTCATTTGATCTTCATTATTAAATTTAATTGCTAATTTCCATTGATAATTATAAAAATTTTTCAATTTACGATGATCTAAATATTTCATATCTAATAAATTGAAATTATTTTCAGTAATTGGAAAAGTTTTTTGATTATCATAAAGTTCATTTTTAAATAATTGTTCTTTTTCATTTGAAAAATAATTAAATTGGTTTATATTTGAATTTTTATCCACACCTAAATTTTTTGAAAGAGTTCTAACTTTAATTTGAGGTGATTTATAAATCCAATTTCCTTCTTCTGTTTCTTCACATTGAGGTAAAAAGTTAAATCTTTTATTATAATTAATATTATTTAAAATTGTAGGAGAAACATTTATTTTATTTTTAAAATCATTAGACGACATATTCTCAGGAGGTCTAAATAAAATATCATTTTCATCATATGCAAGATCATAATATTTTTCTTTTAACTCATTAGGTAAATCTGAATTTGAAAGAGCATTTTCAAAATCATTTTTATTTAAAGTTTTAACTAAATACATATCATCTCCAATTGAATAATCTTTTCCTTTTAATCCTATCGTTGGGTTTTCATTTGAATATTCTTGAAAACCAAAAACTATTATTTTAGTTGATTCTGGTAATTTTATATTATTTTTTACTAAGGGATATTCATATTGTTGATCCTTTATACTTTTATAAGAAATTTCTGATTCTCCTAAATTATACGGTTTCATATAATCGACTAAAAAATATTTTTGATCTTCACTCATTTTATCATCGAAACATTTACAAGGAATACAATAACATTCCACTTTTATTATTTTATTTTCTACATCTTCTAATAAAAAGAAATATTGTTTATTAAATTCTACTATAAAATGATCGTTTTTATATTGTTTTGCTTTTACTAAATTTGATTTTTTTCTTTTTTTATTTCCAATATCTACAATATGATAAAAATAAAAATCTTCTTCAGGATTATTTTTATTAATATTATTTATATTTACAATTTCATTAAATTTTTCAAAGGGCATTTCATATTTCAGTTGAAAAATTTGTAAACACATTAATTGTCTATTATCATTTGGAATATTACTGTTATTATATTTTAAATTAATTGCTTCTGGATCAATATAATCAGTTGTAGGATCATTTGAATAACCATATTCAAAAATTTTATTTTGATCAACTTTAGGTCCTAAAATTATTAAATTATTATCTTCTTTTCCATTTACTTCTTTATTACTATTTGCAATAACATTTGATATATCATAAATATTTTTAGGTTTTAACACTTCATAATTATCATCATTATCTTTAAATATTATTTCAGGTTGATCTTTATTAACACATATTAAATTACTTTTATTAACTTTATTAGGATCTAAAAAATTTTTTCCTTCAATTTCAACACCTTCATTAATTGAAAAACCTATATTTTCACATTTTTTTTTTTTTCCATTAAAATCATTGGGAAAACTATTTTTTAATTGATCTAATCTTTTTTTCATTTCATTTGTTGTTTTAAAATCTCCTTCTTGATCTAAGTTGATATCATCAATTGGTAAACTAGTAATAATAGGTTGAAAGTCTGAAGGTAAATAATTTAATTTTTTTTTTGGAGGTTTTGCACGTAATCTTTCTATTTCTTTTTGGTATTTTTCTACTAAATTCTTATGAAAAGTATTTTGTCCAAAACTAATTAAACCATTTAAATGTTTATCGGAATAATCTTTTAATTCATGTAACAAATTTTTTCTTTTTTTTATTTTATTTTTAACAGATAACATTTTTAATATACCATAAAAAGCAAAAGATCTTTCAATTGAAGCAATCATATTATTTAAATCATTTATAATAATATCTTCTTTATTATTACCTCCAAATAATAACTCTCTCACAATATCCATTTGTTCTTCACTATGAAAATAAAAGACAAACCATTTTTTCGTTCCTGATTTTTCTTTATTTTCTATTTTATTAGGATCATATTCAATTTTCATTCTATATTTTAAAGTTGGTTCATGCCATTCAGGCAAATTTTTTTTCCCTTTCATTTCTTTTTCTAAAGTGACTATTGATTTATCTAAATATTTTGTTTTATCTTTTGCTTTTTGTTTTTCAAAATATTGTAAAGGCTTTGTTGATGAAAATAATCCTCCTTTTACTACTATTGCAAACCTTTTTTTCCAACCATTACATTTTTCTCCTATTTTATAGAAAATCACATCAAAATCACATTTTTCTTTTATTTCTTTCTTAATTTTTTCATATACTATTTTTTCTTGATTTGTGATGTTTGCAATTACCATTTCATTTCCTTTTTTTAAGTCAATGTGACATAAATAATATTTTGATTCATCTTGTTTTATTTTGTCTATTAAGGATATTATATTATCTCTGTTTATTAAAGAAGATAAATCTTTTCCTTTTTTCATTTCTTCCATTATTTCCAATGCCATTTTAGAATGTAATTGATTTATTTCTTCCTGATTCATAGGCTGATAGTTTTCAATCATTTTTATTTTTATATGATTGAATTTGGGGTTTTAATAATTTATAATTATTATAAATAAATTAATGATTTTATTTTTTTAATTTTAGAATTAAAAACCATTTCTTTTGTATAATTGATTATATAGATTAAAAAAAATACTTAAAAATAATTATTTAAATAAATCTTTATCAAATCATTTCATTTTTTTTGTGTTTATTTGAAATATGTAAGGATAAAATCATAAAAAAATTATTCATTTCAATTTTTGAAAAATAAACAAAAATAGGTCAAACAATTATTATTTTTATATTATTTTTAATGGGATTTAATTATTTAATAAATAAATATTTAAAAAAAAAGACAAATATTTTAAACTATATATGGTTAATTTGATAATATTTATTAATATGTTTATACTTTCTGCAAAATAAATCTAGAAGTATAATAAACATATTTTTGTTTACTTTTAATTGAAATAACCCTTAACACCACAATAACAAGAATCAAAACCAATGTATAAATAATATAAGTAACTAAACCTCTAAAATAACTAAGAAATAAAGCATTTTGAGAATTTTTATAAAGAGCTCCAAAAAGAGTTAAATAAAAGATATAAAAAACCATTAAAATCAATTCAAGAATTAAATATAATCTTAAGTTCTTTTTAACCTTTTGAATATATTCTTTCAAAAATTTTCTGGCTCTTGTAGAAGTAGTAGATTCAAGTAAAAAGAAAATAAGCATTTCTTTATAATCAGTAAGACCAACCACATACCTTGATAAAAATCTACTAATAATTCCAGAAATTAAAGAAATAATCCAAGAAGTTAAAAAATCTAATTTTCCTCCTCCATCACTGATTTTTGAAATTGTATCATCTCCAAATAAAAAAGCATTAAATGTAAAATCCATTATGATTGAAAATAATAATATTGAAATTTCCATTGTAATAACTCCAAAAGCTTGTGGAATAAAAATAACATTCATTAATCTTACTTTAACAACGAAAGTATCCCATATCATTAAAAAGGGATTTCTTTTATCATTTTCTATAACTTGTGTAAATGTCATATTCAAATATTTAAAGATTCTATCATCTTCATACATTTTTATTTCTATTTTTTCACCTTGATCACCTTCAGGAGGCTTTTCATTTGGATTTTCTTCTTTAGGAACAATAATACCTTCTTTATTATCTTCTAAATTAGTATTTCCAGGAGCTAAATTAGGATCTTTACCTTGATTATCAGAATTATTTACAGACATAATTTCTGGTATATCATCACTGTTATCTCCTTTAGGATTTGGATTCGATGGATTTGGAACATCATTTTTTTTATTGTTATTTACAACTTTTTCGATTTTTCCCATTAATTGACTTTCAGAAACTGTAATATATAAAATAAAAAGTACAATTAATAAAATAAAAACTGCACTGCTAACCCAAAATCCAACATTCTCTTTGTAGTTATTCCATTTGGATAATAACTTAACACATGTTACAACTCTATAATTAAATGTTTTTGCAAATTTATCTCCAAAGTTTCCTACACTAAAATCAGTAAATCCACTTAACATTTCTTTTCCAGGAATATCAACTCCAATATCAATATCAGGTATAATTTCATCCAAAAGATCAGAATCACCATTTGATGAATCTGAAACAACAATTTTTGGTTTTAAATTCCTGTTAAAAGCTTCTAATTTACAAGTGCAAGTTCCTTTATTTGTTTTAAAATCAAGAGATTCTAATCCATTTACTAAAAAACAGAATTCTTGACAAAAATTATAATCAACATAAAAAAAGTTCCTTCTATCATTAAGAGTATAATCTCTATCAGAAACATTTTGATTGTTACAAGCGTTTTGAAAAAAATCATCTTCATAATCAAAAACATTAACTCCATCAATACTTAATAATTGAATATTAGTCATATTTGATTTTGGTTGAGATGAATCAATAGGAGTATAAATAGTAACATTCGCAGAACAAGTGATTGATTTTGATGCTCCATTAGTTTCATATAATTTAAAATAAATGAAATTTGTAGGAGAAGTAAAATTAAAATATTCAATAACCATTAAAATATAATTCCCAGTTAATCCACAGTTTGAACCGAAATCAAATTTAGTTATTGAATCTGGAATTGTTACTCCTTCTTCATAAGGATATTTCCATAAAGATATTGTAAAATTTGCATCTTCTGTTAATTGTTTGTTTGTTAATGAAGATGGTATGTTTGATTCTAATTCAGTAATTTTTGAATCTATTAAACTATCAATGCATTGAGATACTCTTCTATCACATTCTGATAATGATCTTAAAGAATTTTCTTCATTGAGATTTTGAAAATTGAAAGATTTTATTGTTTTAAAAGATATAATAACATTTATTAATAGATAAATTGTTGACATTTTTTAAGATAAATTATTTATTTTTAAAAAAATTTTTTTTTTCTGTTTTTTTAAAAAAATTATATTATAATCAAATCTTCATTTATTATAATTTTAATTATTTTAAAATTCAGAATAACTAATCTAATAAATGTATAGAAATAAAGATAATGAAATTATAGAATTAATATAATAATAAAAAGTTGAATTTATTTATTATTTTAGAATATTTATTTAAAATTCAAATATATTTTTAATTAAAAAAATAATTTCTTCAACAACTTTTTCTTGTTGATTGGAATTTATTAAATCTTTTATCAATTTAATTTTACCAATATATAATTCATTATTTTCATTTAATTTTTTTTTAATTAAATTATTTCTTTCTATATCATTTAAAGACTTTAAATATTGTTCATGAATAGAATAGTTTTCTTCTGATAAATAAAATTTTGAAGTTTGAAAAATTAAAGAGATAATTGGAAGAAAACATTGATAATAAATATTAAATATTTCTAAAGAATTATTTTGATTTAAAATTAACAAAAAAAATCTTTTAAATAAACTAAAAGAATCAAACAAATAAGGAATAGTTTTATCATCCATATATTTTTTGCAATTTATTTTCAATATTAAAGACTTAAATAAATTCAAATAATTAAATTTAGCTTTTACATAAGTTAAAGGAATACCACCTTCAATTTTATAATAAGCAGTCTTTAAAAAATTACCTGAATCAGGAGCGTGAATACAATAATATTTTTCAACTCCTTCTATATTTACAAAACCAAGAAAAATAATTACATGACCAACACTATAACTTATAATATCTCCTGCTTTTAATTCTTCTTTTTTAATTTCTTTAAAATTTTTATTTATAGGATACTGAGCAGCAATATTACATTCAATATTTATTCCTGCTAAATTATAACAACAATAAATAAAAGATGAACAATCTAAACCATAGTAAAATCCTTTTTTATCCCAGTCTAAATTATCATAAAATGAAGGATTTGCATAATAAGATAATTTATTTGTTTTCCTTGTTTTAGTTCCTGCAAATTTCACATTGTCTTTTGTTATTATTGATGCATAATTAGTTGATGAATTTGTTCCATGACCTCCTCCAAAGATATAAATATAACTTTTTGAATTTAACATTTTAAGAGCTTGAAGAACTACTTTTTTTTGAATTTCATTTAATTGTGTTAAGTCTATTTTTAAAGACTTTACTTCTTCTGATTCTGGAAATATAATGTAATTAAATTCTGATTCTTTATTTATTTCTGACTCTTGATTATCCATTTTTTATGAAAAAAAAATTAATTCTTTTTAATAATAAATATAAATTAAATAAAGCTTTTTTAAATTATATTAATTATTAAATGAAAGAGAAATTGATTAAGACAGAAATAAAAGAAAACAAAAAGAAAATGAATTTAAAGCAATTTGATTATTCAGAAGAATCTTATCTTAGTAAATTTTTTTTTTATTGGGCTTATAAAATCATTAATATGAGTCAAAAAATTCCTATTAAAGTTGAATATTTAGGAAAATTAAATTCTCATTATTCAAGTCAATTCTTTTTTAATGATATATTTAATATTTGGGAAAAAAAAGGATATAAAAAAAGAAAATATAATCCTTTATTAAAAGCTATATTAAGAAATAATATTTTTGATTTAATATTTGTTTTTATTTCTACAATTATAAATTCATGTTTAAATGTTTTAGGTTTATATCTTTTTAGAATTATAATTCAACTTTTCATAGAAAAAAATCCAGTTAATAAATATGATATTTGCTTAGTGTCAATATATTTAATAATAAGATTATTTGATTTTCTTCTTCAAAGAAAGATTGCTGAAATTCTTAGAAACTTAGGAAATAAAAGTAGTGTTGAATTAAATTGTTTAGTTTATTATAAATTATTAAAATTATCTCCTAGTGTAGATGTTAAGAGTGGTCAAATATATAATTTGATTCAAAGTGATAGCATAAAATTAGCAAAGTTAATGGGAGTTTCTCCTAATTTACTTAGTATTCCTTTTTTAATAATAATGTATAATTACTTATTATTTAAATACATGGGAATATCCTTTATTTTTGGTTTTATTGTTATGATCATTTTTTTCATTGTAAATATTTATTATAGAAAACAATTTTCATTATATTTAAAATTACATATAAAAAAAAGTGATATGAGAATGAAACTTACTACTCAAACATTTAATAATTTAAAAGTTATAAAATTATATGGTTGGGATGATATCTTTTTAAATAGAATTGAAAAAACAAGAAAAGAAGAAATAGATTCTTTAAATAAAAGATATATTGTTACTCAAATAAGTCAAACTTTACTTTGGTTAGCTCCAATTGCAATGAGCGTTGCTGCAATTGGAGCTTATCAGTTTTTAAATGAAAGATTTAAAATCGAAGATATTTTCACTTGTATTGGAATTTTTACTTCCATTCAAAATCCAATGAAAAATTTACCAGTTACAATTGATATAATTTTAGAAGCTTTAGTTTCTTTAAGTAGAATAGAAAAATTTTTATCTGAACCAGAAATAAATGAAAATAATATTATTCACAATGAAAAGTCTTCAAGTTCACAAAACATTGCTATTAAAATTGAAAATGGAACTTTTTCATGGGGAGAACAAAGATTTAAAACAACGAAACATAATTTAAATAAAAAAAATGAAATAAAAGTAAAATCGTCTCAGCCAATAGAATTATTAGATTTAAATAATAATTTAACAAATAATTCCAATTCAATTCATCCTTATGAAAATAAACCTCTTTTTGAAAAAGATATAATAAAAGATAAGAAATATGTTGCAGAAACACCAACAGAACAATTAATATTAACTAATATTAATTTAGAAATAAAAAAAGGGGAATTTATATGTATTATAGGAGAAATAGGAAGTGGGAAAAGTTCTTTAGTTCAATCACTATTAAATAACATGATTTGTTTAACTCCAAGATCCACTAAATTAATAATCAATGGAAAAATAAGTTATCTTTCTCAAGAAAATTGGATTCAAAATACAACAATTAAAGAAAATATATTATTTAATCATAAATATTTATATGAAAAATATGATAAAATACTTGAATTATGTGAATTAAAACCAGATTTAAATTTATTAGAAGGTGGAGATTTAACTGAAATAGGAGAAAAAGGAATAAATTTAAGTGGAGGACAAAACACAAGAGTTGCTTTAGCAAGAGCAATGTATTCTGATGGTGATATTTTTATCTTAGATGATCCTATAAGTTCACTTGATGCTAATACTGGAAAAAAAATAATGAATAATTGTATTATAAATTATTTAAAAGATAAAACTAGAATTTTGGTTACTCATTCTTTACAATATACAAAATACTCTGATAGAATAATTTATATGAAAAATGGTAAAATTGAATGGGAAGGAATTTATTCTGAATTAATAAAACAGGATTTTTATAATTCTATATTAAATCAAGTTAAAACTCAATTAAAGGAAAATAATAAAGATATAAATAAAGAAAAAATAATTGATATTGAATCAGACACAAAATCAATATCAAGTTCAGATGATAAAAATAAAAGAATAAAACGATTAACAAAAGATGAAAAAAAAGTAGAAGGAAAAATAGATAAAAAAGTATTTTTCACTTATTTCACATATATAGGAGGAATATCATTACTAATATCATTAATAATTACATTAATATTTTGGCAAACTTTTAGAGTAGGTTCTGACATTTGGTTAGGATATTGGAGTGAACATCAAGACAGAAATAATAATTCAATAAAATTTTTATTTTATGCATTTCTAGCTTTAGGAAGTACAATTTTTAATTATATAAGAACTTATATAATTACTAATGGCTCTTTAAAATGTTCAATAAGATTACATAGGGAAATGATATTAAATTTAATTAATGCTCCTATAAATTTATTTCATGACACAATTCCAAAAGGACAAATTTTTAATAGACTTTCTAAAGATTTACCTACAGTTGATACTTTAACAATGTATTGGTTTATGACTTTTACTTCTTTTGGAAGTTCTTTCTTAGGAGCTATTATTATTTGTTCTTTTTATCAACCTTATTGTTTAATTTTTGTTCCTTTTTTTATTTCTACTTGTTTGTTTTTATCAAGATATTATATGAATTGTTCAAGGGAATTATCTAGAATAGAAGGAATTTTAAATTCGCCTATTTTAAATTTAATAAATGAAACTATTCCCGGAGCGAGTATTATTAGAGCTTATCATTTAGAAAGTAAATTTAATGAAAATTTCCAAAAGAAAATTGATGAATATTTTAAAGTTTTATTTTATTTAAATGGAACTTATCAATGGTATTTAATGATGTTAAATGTTATTTCTTTTTTATTTTTGGTTTTTTTAACAATTTTTACTTTAATAGAAAAAGAATTATACTCTGCTAAAGTTATAGGAATTATTCTTTCATATTCTCTAATATTTCAATCTGATATTATTGAATTCTTAAGTGCTTTTTCAAATTTTGAAAATACAATGACAAAAATGGAAAGAAGTTTAACATATACAAATTTAATAAGTGAAAAGCCTCAACATTTAGAAAACGATAATAAAATTAATTGGCCAACAAAAGGAGAAATTGAATTTATAAATTATTCAACAAGATATAGACCAGACACAAAAATAGTGTTAAAAAATCTATCTTTTAAAATAGAGTCAAATAAAAGAATTGGAATAGTTGGAAGAACCGGAAGTGGAAAAAGTACAATAGCATTATGTTTATTTAGAATATTAGAATCTTTAAAAGGAAAAATCTTAATTGATGGAATTGACATCTCAACAATAGGATTACAAAAATTAAGAAAAAGCTTAACAATATTACCACAAGACTCAACTATTGTTGATGGAACTTTAAGATATAACATTGATCCAGTTGGAAATTATAGTGATTCTTTAATTGAAGAAATTATGAAAAAAATAGGATTTTATCATATAATTGAGAATAATCAAAGTGGTTTAGATCAAAGAGTTTCAGAAAATGGAAGTAATTTATCAATTGGTGAAAAACAAATGATTTGTATTACTAGAGCAATTTTAAGAAAATCTAAAATTATTGTTATGGATGAATCAACTGCGAGTATTGATTATCAAACTGAAGAAACTATATTAAAAGCTATTAATGAGTTTTTAAAAGATTCTACTATTATTACCATTGCTCATAGAATTAAAACAATTATTAATTATGATAAAATTTTAGTATTGGATAATGGTTCAATAGTAGAATATGATACACCTGAAAATTTAATGAAGAATAAAAACAGTGAATTTTATTCTTTCTATGAAAAATCTCTTATATAAAAATTATAATAATTTATATAATATTCTAAATGTTTAAAATATATTTGAAATATTTATATAATTTAAAAATATGCTTTTAAATATATTTAAAGAGATTTTGTAAAATTTATTTTATGATATATTGTTTATTAAAATTTTACTTTACGGAATGAGAATTATTAATTTTACAAAATTAAATTAAATAAAAATAATAATTCGAATTTCATTGAAGATTAAATAATAATTTTTATTCATTATAAATTTCTTTTTTACTTTCTCCATTTATTTTTTCTTTCTCTTCTTTTTCTTTCACCGACTGTATTCCAATACCATTTAAAAAAATGTCTTCCTTTAATAAAAAATAGTTCTCCTAGAAAAGCAGCTTTGACATAAATATTATCAGTAAACAAACATTTCATCATTATATTAATAACATCAAAAAATTTTGGTTTTTTATTTTTTTCTTTAACAAAAGATTTCCAATGTTTAAAATAATGTCCTAATTCATTTTGTTTTAAAACTCTTTTCATTTTCATAGTAATATCTTCATCTAATATTTCTTCAGCTTTAATTTCTTCATTTGTTAATAAGTATTCATCTATTTCTTCAGAATGATTATTCATTTCAGAAGGTTGTCTCATATCAAATTGAATAATATTTCCTGTTACATCGTCATAAACTTTTTTAACAAGTTTAACAGGTTTATATCTTCTTCCCGAATTCATTATTAGTGAATTTCTTGAATCTTTTCTATCAATATAATTTAATTTTCTATTACGTTTTCTTTCTTTTCTATTTAATTGTTTCATTATGTTATATCTTGATTTTACTGTTGTTCTTTGGACTTTTAATTTAGGATTTCTTTGCTTTGAAATATAATCTAATTTAAATTTTTTTTTATTTATTTTTTCTTTATTTGATTTAAAACTTTTAAATGAGTATCTTCTTTTTCTTAATTCAGAAAAAGAATCACTTAAAACAGAAGGATCATAAATGTCTCTTTCAATATCAAATAAAATTTCATTATTTTCTTTATAATTACTTATTTTTTCTTTTTCTTTTTCTTCTAAATATTTAATCAGTCTTGCTTTATAATTAAATTCTCTTAAATATTTTCTTTTAATTTTCAAATCTTCTTTTTCTAAAATTTTTATTAATATTTCATCTTGTTTTTTCTCTAAAGTAATATCTTTTAAATAATTAACAAAATATTTCGAACAATATTTCAAATAATGATTAATAGCAATTTTTTTAAGAGTTAAAGGTAAATTTACCCAAAGATAAGGATTTTTTTTCAAAGCATCAATTTGAAAATTATTATTATTTTCAATTTCTAAATTAATTTTAACAGCATCAATAGTAAACTCAGAATTTTCAGGATAATCCATTTGAATTTCTTTAAAAGAAGAAGGTTTTGTTGCTGGAAAAAATGCATTATTAACTTTTTTTCTAACATATAAAAAACCAAAAGACTTAGCTTCACTTTTTAATCTTGCTAAACTTTCTTCTGCCATTTCATATAATCTTTTATATTTTATTATTTCATCACTGCCTTGTCTTTTATGTTTTCTTCCTCTAAAATGAAAAGACGCTTCGTTTGAAATTTCAACATCAAAAAAAAATTTTTCTTCTTTAGTTAACTGTATATTTCTAGTTAAATACTCTTCTTTTAATGACATTACTTCTTCTTCATCATCAGATGGTAAAAAAAAACAACTTATATGTTCTAAAGAAGAAGAAGATTCTTTTTTTCTTTTTTGTTTTATAATTGGATTATGGTAATTTAAACTTTTTTTGATTTGATTTATTCGAGGTTTATTTACTATTTCTTTTAATTTTCCTAAAAAAAAATGTTTAAAAGGTTTTATCCTTGATTTACAAAATTTAATTATTTCAACAAATTTAAAATATTTTTGAAATGTCATTCTATCTGATTTTATTTTTTTATAATATCTTTTAAATAAAGTTTGAATATTTGATTGTTTTTCTTTTTTTGGAACAATAATTACACTTTTTCTTTTACTCTCTTGTTTTAAATTTATTTCTCCTTTTTCTAAACTTTCATGAATTTTATCTTTTATTTTAATTTCCATTATTTTATCAATGGATTTTTTTCGATGATGAATGTTTAATTTTTTATTCACTTTATCATTTTGAGATACTTTGTTTTCCATATTTTCTTCTTTTTTATTGTCATTTTCATCACAAATAGGCTCTAATAAATATTCATTAATGTTTCTTTTATTTGCTTCTTGACTTTTTGACTTATTATCACTCTTTTGAAAATCTTCATTTTCTTCTTTTATTGTATCAATTTTTTTATTTCCTTCATTACCATAATCATGTTCTGTTGGAGTATAAGATAAATTGTGATATTTGATTCCTTTTAGTTTAATATAATTTAGAATATTTGCATTTAACTTTTTTAAATTATTCATTTGTGGAGAATCCTTTTTAGAATTTTGATAATCTAAAGATGTACTAATAGAATGTCTCTTTCTAGGTCTATTCATTTTAATGTTAAAAAGTAGTTTTTTGATAATTAATAATTATTATAATTAATATATATATAATTAATAAATAATTTTGCTTATTAAGTAAAAAAAGAAAACATTAATATTTTAATATAACATTATTTTTAAAAAGACAAATTTTTTATTGAAATTGATTCAATATTTTTATTTAAAATATTTAACATTTAATCTTTTGGATTTTTTATATGTTTTATTCTTTTTTTTCTTTAGGTCTTCCTTTAGGTCCCCAATTAGGAAAAGGATTCATTGGATATTTAATCTTCTTTTCTCTATTTACTTCAATAAATTTAGGTTGAACTTTAATTTCTTTATTAAGAATATTATACTTATAAGAATCTTTATTCACATTCTTTAAATAATCTTCTTCTTTATAATTTTCTTTCTTATATTTTTTCAAAATATCATAAATAACTTTAATAGGAGCATCAGTTTTAAATAAATTAGGATCATAATATGATTGAACCATTTTATATCCTAAACTATTTATAGCTCCTTCAAAAATTCCAATTTTAAAAACACTTAAATTAACATCTCGTGAAAATTGACTATAATCCAAATTAAAAACCATATCTTTTAAAGGTAATTCATTTAAAATACCTTTTAATATATTTTGTATTCTTGAATTATATTTTAAATAAGCCCATTCACTTTTATTTAAATTTTCTAATAAACTATTAATCCAATCTTCATCGTGTAAATCACTAATCCAAAAAGGACCACACATACACATATTATTATCACAACATTCACATTTTTGATTTTCAATAGTTAAATTATTAAATTTAACAATAGAATTCGCTTTTTTATTTTCTTTTAAATCAGCTAAAGGTTTAATAATCCTATTTTGACATTGTCTACAATGCCACATGTAACCATATTTAAAAGCATTTTTTTTACAATCCTCAGGGCTTTCTTTAATAATAAAGAAAAGTCTAATATAAAATTCTGCATTATAAGATAAAACAGGTTTAATTACTTTCTTATATTTACTTGCATTATTACTAATTGAATATAAAGCAATTCTTTTTGCCATTTCATGACAAAAAGGAACTTTATAAGGAATACTACCGTATTTATATAATGTTGTTTCTGGATAATTTCCACATAAAACAGGCATGTCTGTAAAAGTTAAACATAATAAAGAACCATTTTTTGCGCATTGAATACAACTATCTAAATATGGAATTGCAGAACCATAAGGATCTAAGTCTATAATATCATATCCTTTCATATTTTTATATAATAAGCATGCAGCATCTTCTTGAAATACATTAAATTTTTCTGAGGAGACTTTATTTTTTTCCATATTAATTTTTATACATTCTACTGCTTTTGAATCCCAATCATTTGATGTTATTAATTGTATTTTTTCTTTAGGTAATTCTGTATAAAAACGCATTCCTCTTAAACCTGTTGCGCTTAAAGGTTCTATTATTGTAAATTTTTTTTCAGATAAATTTTTTATTTCTTTTTGTTTTAAATATTTTGAAAAAGTAAAATAAGTTGCTATTGATATTACTGTTAAATCTCTATTTAATTCTTGAGCTGGATTATAAAAAGCAGAAAAGGTTTTGTCTTTATTACATAATCTTATTGTTGCTTTTCCTTCTGTTATTTCTTCTTTTGCTTCTTCTTCTTTTTTTTTTTCTAATTTCTTTTGTTCTTTTTTTTCCTTTTTGTCTTTTTGTTTTTCGTTAATAACTTTATTTTCTTGAGAAGAACGCTTATGCTTTTTATTAAGTTTTTTAGATTGGTTTTTATCTTCCATTAATTCTATTTTAATAGAATATTTTTAATTTTATTTTTTTTCTTTTTGAAATAAATTTCTTTTAGTTATTTTTTTTAATTTGATAATTATTATACCCTATAAACACTGAACTTTAATTGTTATTATGATAAATCATAATATTTAGATTAATTTTGATTTTTATTTGAATATTTTTGAAACTCATATAATTTTTTATTTATTATTTGATATTTATAATAAATTAAATTGAATTTTGAAAAATCAATTTTTTTTTTTTTTAATTTTAAAATTTTAATTTTTAGTTTTAAAAATGTCAAAACAAATTCATTTAATTTTTATAACAAATATATAACATAAAACTGAATAAGAAATATCTAATTATAAGCTCAATATACATAAAAAATTGTCTTTAAAAAAAAAAATAAAATTATTACTCTATGAAAAGACAATAATAATTAAAATATTAATTAACCCTTTTCTTTTTAAAAGTTTAAATATAAAAAAAAATGATGCAAACAATCTTAAATTTAAAAGGCAAACATATTTATTCTATTGAAGGAAATATAAAAGCAGGAAAAACAAGAATATTAAATATAATAGGAAGAATATTAAATCATATTTCCTTTATTGAAGAAACAATATCCAAATGGTAAAATATAAAGGGAGAAAATATTTTAGAAAAAATTTATGAAAATCCTGAAAAATAAAGTGTTTCTTTTGAATTTTATTCAATGTTAATAAAAATAGAATGTTTAATTAGTGTTGCAAATTTAAATAAATCAATAATTATAATTAAAAGAAGTTTTAATCAAATAAAATTTTTATTGATATCTCAAAGAAAATGGATAAATAAATAATATTAAATATGGAATTTTTATATAGAATATATTTATCCTCAATTAAATGGAATAATATATTTAAAAACATATATTGATATTTGTCATAGAATGATAAAAAGAAAAAGAAATGAAGAAAATAGTAAGGATAAAATTTATTTTAATTTACTAAAAGAAAAATTCAAAGAATTATCTAATCAATCTTGCATCGCTACTTTAACTATTAATGATGAATTGGAAATAGAAAGAGATATAATAAAAATAAGTGAATGTATTTATAATTTTATTCATCCTGAAATTAGAAGAAATACTATTATAATATGATAAAGCGGGAATTTTTTTTTTTTTTTATATCAATTATCAAATTAATAATTAGTTAAAAAATTTATAATATTTATTTTATTTTTTCATTTAGATTTTTTTCAAATATATAACAAATAAAAATAGACATTATATTGATAAAAAGCTTTAAAAAAATTGAAAAGACAAAAATTATTTTTCAAATTTGTTAAAAAAAACAAAAAATAAGACAATAATAAACAATGAGAATGGAAAAGATATATCAAATTTAAGTTATTATTCAATTAATGACTTTAAATTCATTAAATTAAAGAGAAATTCTTTAATAAATTGAATTTACAAAAAGATATATTTTATTCTCATAAATTTCCTTTTCTTGATAATATTCCTTTTTATTCTTTTACTTTCTTTTTTAAAATCAATTAAAAAATTTCGTATTATTTAGAATATTTTTAATTAATAATCTAAAAATAATAACCTATTTAACATCAATTAAATTATTATAAAAAACAACAAATTAGATTTTTTAGAAAACATTGAATTTATTATTAAAAATTTAAAAAAAGCATAAAAAATAAAATAAAATTAAAATGGGAATGATACAAACACATTGTTGTCGTGATAGTCAAATAAAAAATTCAGGAATAATAATAAGTAAACAACAAGTTATAAACAATATAATAAAAATTCAATCATATTTTCGTGGTTTCAATTTTCGAAGAAAAAATCCAACATTAACCAAAAAAAAAATATTTTTAGGCATTGCACCAACATACGCTACAAACCAAATAAAAGAAATATCAATGAATTACACAACAGAAACACAAGATAATAATCCTAAAATATTAAAACTAAAAAATCTTCTTCCAAAATTTGAACTTGACGAAAAGGAAACATATTTATTAAATACTTCTCAATTAAAAACAATGGGTTTGCTTTACCCAAATAATATAATCTATAAAGGAACAGTAAATGATAAATTTCAAAGAGAAGGATTTGGAAAATTATTTTTAAACGACGGTTCAATTTACGAAGGCTTTTTTAAAGAAAATAGAATGGAAGGAAGAGGAAGATTTTTAAACATTGAAGGCTTTATTTATGAAGGAGAATTTAAAAATAATTTAGCATCAGGTTATGGAAAATATGTAGGATTAGATGGAACAATATATAAAGGAACTTGGGTTAATAATAAACAAAATGGAATAGGCGATGTTACTTATAGTGATAATTCACATTATATTGGAAATTTTATTGACGGATTAAAAAACGGGAAAGGTAAATTTTTTTTTCCCGAAGGAAATTCATACGAAGGAAATTTTATTAATAATGAAATAAAAGGAGAAGGAGTTTATAAATGGAGAGATGGAAGAATTTACATTGGATATTGGGAAGGAAATAAAATGAATGGATATGGTATTTTCATGTGGCCTGATTGTAAAAAATATTACGGTCATTATGTTGATAATAATAAAGATGGATTTGGAATTTTTTATTGGGCTGATGGGAAAAAATTTGAAGGATTTTGGAAAGACGGGAAACAACATGGTTATGGACTTATATTATCTCATAGAATAAAAGAATATGGAGAATGGTATGAAGGAAAACATATTAAAAATATTAATGGTGAAAATGAATGTAATATTACTCAAAAATATATTGATAGTGTTAAGAAAGATAGTGAGTTTACGGATTTTGAAAGAAATATTGAAAGATATGAAAAAGAAATTGGAATTGAAAATTGTTATTTTGAATGATGCATCTTTTTATTTTTTTTTGATTTATTTTTTTTTTTGTTGTTTTTTTTGGAGAGATTTTTCATTTGTTTTTAACAGCTATATTAGTATTTTATCTTCATTTGTTTAAGATGCTTTTAGAATATTTGCTATTTTATATAGTTTTTTATTATATTAAATATTTGTTATGGTATATTTTCATTATAAAAGTTTTGATATTATTATTATTTAATATTGTTATAAGATTTTTTAAATTTTTTATTATTATAAAAAAATAAATCTTTTAAATTTGCTTATTTGTTAAATTTGGCTTTTTATCATTGTTTTATTATTTTTTTAAATTATTTTTTATACAAAATTAAAAGACATTAATTCTTTTTACAAATTAAAAATAAAAATAATCATAAAAAAATGAATTTATTTAATAAAAATTAATTTTTTCATTAGTTTAATAAAGTTCATTATCGGAGATAATGAATTCCAGAAAAATATTTAATTAAAATTAATATTAATAACTTAATATAAGTGAAAGTCTTTCAATGAAAAAATAAAAATTTTTAAGGAAAAATGATTAAGAAAATAACAACAAAAATTTTATTATTATCAATTACAATGTTATTTAAAAAAAATTATTTATTGAGTTTTAAATCGTGAAATAGATTTACGAATGGTATCTATATTTAATAGATAATCATAATCACTATTTATATTTTCTATATCTTTTAGTAATTCATTTATTTCAATTATTTCTTTATAATTTGGATTTTTCAAGAGATTATTTTCTTTTTTTAACACTCTTAAACAAAGAAATATTTTAATATTACCTTCATATTCAAGTTCTAATTTTTTAAATCTTAACTCAATCTTAACTCCTAAAAAACTTAAAATGAAATCTTTAATATTAGTATAGCTATTATATATAAATTCTTGATTTTTTGATTTTTCAAATTCTATATTTATTTTATCTAAATTCAGTTCTTTCTCTTCATAAAATTCTTTTGAAACATCATAAATTAAAAATCTTAAGTAATTAAAAAAAGGACTGTGAATATTAAATATTCTTTTCATCATTTCTCTTTTAAAAATAAAATTTAGTATTTTATTTTTAGAATATTGATGTAAAGAAAAAATATCAAATAATTTATGAAATTGAATATCATATTTAAATTTAGGATTTTCAAATGTATAATTTAATGATATAAAGCTTTTTGAATATAAAAAATTATAACAATGTCCAATACATAATAAATTAAATTCTAAATCTTTTGTTTGAACTGGAGAATAAATTCCTGGATTTGATTTTTCTGATAAATTAAATAATTTTTCAAAATAATCTGAAATTGAACAAAAATTGAAAGAATTTAAATCACTTAAAACATGCTTTAAAAGAAAGAAAGATTTCTTTTCTCTTAATGGAATTAAATTGAAATAATTGAAGAAATCAATAAATTCATTTTCTATATAATAATTTTTTTGGTTTTTTATTATTAAACAATCATAAATAAAATCATCATTTATTAAATTAAAAATATAAAAACAATGAAAAACTTCTTCTAAATTATAAAAGTTAAGTTCATTAGTTTTTAAACCTTTTATTTTTTTTCCATCATTAAAATAAATTGAAGGTATTGAAGAAAAAAGATAAAAATTAGAATTTCTAAAAATATAATAAACTAAATCTCTATAATAATAAAAAAATGTTTTAAAATAATGTGTAATAGGCATTTTTGAATGAGATACTTTATAAATTAATTCTTCTTGATCAAAATAAAATGGAATTTCTAAAGTAATCTTTTGAATATTATTATTATCTTCTAAAACACAATAAAATAAATTACATAATTTTTTTATTGAATTATTAATTACATTATTTGGTTCATCATTGCTTTTTATAAAAGTAAATTTAATATTTTTCATTAACTGATTAAATTTTAAGTATTTATCTTCTAAGGAAATAATACTATGATTTAGATTAAATTGATTTTGTAAGTTTTTAACTCTAATATTACAGCTTTTTGTATTTCTTTCTTCAATAATTCCTTTTCTATTAAATATAAAGTTTGAAGGAATTAAAAGTTCTGTTAAATAATTATTTAATTCTTCAATAAATGTTTTAATATATTCACAATATTTTATTAGTTTTTTTAAAGATTTAATATAATTTAATTCATTTTCATTTGTAATTTTATCTATTTCTCTTTTATTTTTTTCATTTAAAATAATATCATTATAATAATCTTTTAAATAAGATAAATCAATTAATAATTCTTTTTGATTTCTATAATTTAATATTTCATTAATAATTTCTTTTAAATTAATATTATTTTCTAAGTCCTTAAAAACTTGATCACCATATTTTTTTACTAAATCTTTTATAAAAGAATCATGTATTAAATTATTACTCATTTTAATAATAAAAATTAAAAATTGATTTAAAAACAAACAACATTTTGAATTATTACCTTCATTTATATTTATTTTATTTTTACAATTATCAGTGAAATTTTTTATTGAATCAAAATAGTCTTTATACTTTAGAATATTATCATATTTTATTAAATTTGATTGATCACATTCAAATTTTTGTTGAAAATAATTATCTAAAAAAATTTCAGTTGTATAAATTCCTTTTTTTAAATAATCTTTCAATTTTAAAGAATATTTTTTATAAAATAAATATGAAATCTTATTTAATTGTAAATAATTTAAATTATCAAAAAATTCTAATTTTTCAAAATCACTTTTATTATTAAATTGTTTTAATAATTGATTAAATTGATTTTCAGATTCAAATGATTTAAGTGAATTATTATTTGAATCATTAAAGGATTTTTGAAGTTTATTTAATTGACTTTTTATTTTTTCATAAAAAGAAGGAAAATTATTTTCAATAGGTAAAATAGAGTTTTTATTTAATTCAAAAACAGTTAAAATTTTAAGCATATAATCTTCAAATGTTGATATTATTATTTTCTTAGGATTTAAATTTATAAAAATCCTAGGAAAAATTTTATGTTTACAAAATAAATTAATTGCAAATAAAAAGTTATCAGTATTTGAAAAAAGTTCTCCTTCTAATTCATTATTATTTGGTATTAAATATCCTAAAAAAAAAGTGTGAATTAAAATTATTATATTTTTAACATCTATTATATTTATTTTATATTTCATATCTTTATTAAATAAAATAATAGATAATAACATTTCACATATATTTGAAATCTTTTCAAAATCAATAAATTGTTTTTTATTTTGTTGATAAGTATAAAGAATATTATATAAATTAAATTTAGATAAATTTATTAATATATCTTCATAAGATAATAATTCAATAATATGTAAATAATTTAAAACATTTTGAGAAGAAAATATATTAATTACTGAAGATGATATTTTTGAATCTTTATATAAATAATTTATAAATTTATCTTTGGTTGATTTAATTAAATCTTTTATAAATATATTATTATTTAATTCAATAAAATATTCAAATGTTATTTTTTCTTCTAAATGATCATTAAATATTTCATCAACTAATTGTAATTTATTTTCATTTGATAATAAACGATAAAAAGAATTAAGTAAATTATTATTTTTTGATTTAATACATTTAATAATTACTTTAAGAATATTAATATTTGTAAGCTTAAAAATTTTAACAAATTCATTATAATCAGATTCTTTCTTTAAATAAACTCCTAAGAAATTATATTCTTCTTCATTTAATTCATTTATTATAATCACTGAATTTATTTTATTTCTTTTAATAAAAGAAAATACTTCATTTGTTCTAAATAAAATAATTTTTCTTAAATAATTTAACTTTTCTTTATAATTAAAGTTTGAAATTAAAGAATCAATTTTTCTTTTTTGATTAAATACATTAATTATTTCATCATTACCATATAAAGAAATAAAAAATAAATAAGAAAAGTTTATAGGATATTTTCTTAAGATTTCATCACTTTTATTTTTTTTCAATTTAAAAACGGAATATTCAAAAAAATCTTGTGGATTAAATAATTCACAAAAAAAATTACTTGATATAATATCTTGAGGCAATAATGAAAGTAATAAATTTAAATTATAAGGTTCTTCTAAAATTATAGAATATGAAAAGAGAAAATAAAATAAAAAGTTATGAAAATTATTTGATTTAATTAATACTTTTAATTTTGAATTAACGTTTTTATTTTTATTTGATGATAATATTTCAAATAATTTTTCATATACAGTTTCTGTTTTTATTATTCTAAGTAATTTAAATATAATTTTTGAAAAAGTATTTAAACTAATTAATTGTTTAGATAAAGAATTAATAAAATTATTTCCCAAGAAAAGATTTTGAATAATTGAATAAATATCAACATCGTTAAATAATTTAAGAAAAATATGAAATATATTTAATATTAAAAAAATAAATCTTTCATTCTCAATGAAGATATCAGTTAATAAAAAACTAAAATTTTGAGTAAGAATAATTAAAATCTTTTTAATAATATTAAATTCTTTTTTACGGTAATAAAGAAGTTTATTTTCTGAAAATTTTTCCATACTATAATATAAAACATCTAAGAGCATATTTCTTAAAACAATATTTTGATTTATAATTTCAGGTAAATTAGGATAATTATTTGTTATATATTTTAAATTTTTATATAAAATGAAAATATTTGTTCTTTTTAATAATTCAACATCTTCTTTATTTATTTTATATGATAAAGGATTTAAAGATTTACAGTTCTCATTTTCAATTATTTGTTTTAGAGTTTCTAAAACATTCTTTTCTCTATTTTTATATTCTTTTGATAAAAAAGCAAAAAAATTTGCATAAGAAATTTGTTTATATTCAAATATTCTATTTTGAATAAAATTTCCTAAGTCATTTTTATTTAGAAAGAAATCAAAATAATAATAAAAAAAACAAAACCTATTAATATGTTTATTATGTGAATTAAATAAATAATTCTTTAGAATTTTATCAAAATTTTCTTCAATTGCTACTCCATTATTAAATAATTTTTCAAATAAAAAAAAATCATTAGGAAGTTCGTTACCATATTGATGAAGATTTTTTTTCAAAAAATCATATTTTAAATTATTATCATAAGGAAATATTTTCATAGAATTAGGTAGAAATATATTTTTTGTGAAGTTAATTTTATTAGATTTTAAAAGAAAAATAGATTTAAAAAAAGTGTCTTTTTTATTTTCATTTTCATATTGAATGTCTACAATTTGAACTAAAAGATTATATAATAATATGTTTAAATCTTTTATTGTTCTAAAATTATCAAATACAAATTTAATAATTGAGAAAAAATAAGAAGTGTCATAACCTTTAAAAATCATTGTTTCATTTATAATAAACTTTAAAATATAAAAATAAGTTTTTATTTCATCATTAATACATTCTTTTTCTTCTAAATAAAATTTATTATTAATAATATTTTCATAAATACCTTTAAAATTTATTTTACTTTTAATTTTCCTTAGAATATTAACATAAATTTTTTCAATTGAATTTTTACTTAAAAAACATAAGAAAATTGATAATTCATATCTTTTATAACTAGAAATAGGAAAATAAGGGTTTTTACTATAAGGACGTAACCAATGTAAATATATTAAATTATAAGTATTAATCATAATAATTCTTTTATTTGAATAAGATAAAGAATTCATTATTTTAAAATAAAATTCAGATTTAAAATCAGTTTGTTGATAAATAAACCAACATCTTGTTAAAAGTCCAACTGCAGAAAATTCTTTTTCATCATAATACTTACTATAGTCAAATTCTTCTAATTCTAATTTCTCATTTGAAAAATATTCTTCGTAGGAATCATGATATTTTAATTTTCTTTCATTTTTTAAAGATTCTATTTCTAATGTTATATTATCAATAATAAATTGTAAATTATCTCTAATTGCGTTTTTAAATTTTTCATTTTTTTCTATATAATTCTTACACACTATATCAATAATACAATTTACTTTAAGAGTAATATTTTTTTTATTTTTCTGTAAAAGCAAAAATAATATTTTATTATAAAATGTTTGACTTAAATTTCCTTTAAATATCATTTTATATAATAATTCAATACAAAAGCAATCAATATTTCTTTTAAATTCAGCATTATCATAAAAAAGAATTGCATTTTCTAAACTTTTTTCTTTGAAAAACTCAAAATAATTTTCCAAAAAATGAAAATAACTTTGATGATTATCTATTCTTTTTATTAATATTTTACTAATAAAAGAAAAAAGTTTTATTTGAGATTTAAGAAATTTATCTTTTTTAATAAAAACATAAGGAAGCATTTTATACTTTAAATTAATAATTAAGTACTTTTTATTTTCTATATATTGAAGATATTTTAAATCATCAAAACAAAAGAATTGAATATATTCATATAAAGGAAAATAAATATTATTATCATCTGGAAAAATATGATAATATTCTTCATAAAAAATTGTAAAAAATTCTTCTAATTTAGGATTTCTTTTACCATATTTAATAAGAAGATAATCACAAAATGCATAATAAAAGTCAGAATTTAAACTTTCTTTTAATTGTGAATTTCCTATTTTTTCATATTCTAAAAAATTTTTGGAAAAAATGGAAAAATCATGAGGAAAAATTTTTGAATAAATTTTGTCAAAAATTTGTTTTATAATATGAAAAGGATATTTAAATGTTTCTTTAATTAATTTATAATATTCTTTTAATTTTTTATTATTATTAATAGTAAAATAAAAACAAGGTAAATTTTCATTTAAATTCTTATCATGATTTTTAATTGCAAAATACATAAAAATATACATTTCTAAAGTTATTAAAATATTTTCAATACTTGAAAATTCTTTTGATTCTTTTTTTTCATTTTTTTTTTGAAAAGGATGAATTTGAATTGTATGAATATAAAAAGAGAATTCTTCACACTTATTTATTTTTTCTAAAAATAAATCTTTCATTATTTTAATAAATGATTTATTTAATACTGAGATTTTTAAACAAATTTCAAGTACTAAAGACATATAAAAATCAATATCAGTTGAATTTGTTAATGTTACAAAAGTTTCTTTTAATTGTTGTTCTGGAAATTTTTTTAATAAAGCAATTTTAATTAATTTAAAAATGAAATTTATTTTTTCTTTTTCTTTAAAATACTTATTCATTATTTCTTCTTTTGAGAAAAGTAATAATAAATCTCTGTCAAAATTTGTTAAATTATTTTTACAAAACAAAACAAAATTTTTTTCATTTTTTTCATTTAGTTTTTCTTTTGAAGTAATAAAATTTTTCATTATTAATTGAAATATATTTTTATTTATTTTATTTATTTTTCCTCCAATTAATTCAATAAAGATATTAAAATCAAATAATTTTTGATTTGAAATTAATTTAAAGTAAATTTCAACATTTGAATTTCCTTTTAAATATTTAAAATATTTAATAATATTTATTTTATCCTTAATTGAAATTTCATTTGAAGTTATATTACTTAACATAAATAATTGTTCTAAAAATTTTTTTTCATTATTATTTGAAGCTGGATTATTCATATAAAAAAAGATAAAAGGATATAAACCAAAAGAATCATATTTTTGTAATAATTTATTATATAATTGACTATTATTATTAAATAAATTTTGACAAATTAAATCAAATAATTCTTTTTTATTTGAAAATGAAAGACTTTCATTAATAAATAAATAATGAAAAATATTCCAATTTCTTTCTGTTTTTCTTCTGTTTATTAAATATTTATAATTATTACCTTTATTTAAATAAGAAATAATAATATCATTACAATAATTAATAATATATTTACTTGTTATATCATCTAAATTTTTTGTATGTTTTAAAATAAAAAATAAATGATGAAATAAATATCTATCTTTTAATTTATAAAATTCTTTACACTTTTTTAATAATTTCAACATTTCATTTAATATTTGATTATTTCCTTGACAATGATAATAAATAAAATTAAAAGAACTAAAATCTATATTTTCTTTTATTAAATAAGTAAAAATGAAATCTCTATTAAATTCATTTGAATTACAAAATTCTATTAAGTTTCTTGAATATTCTTCACAATTGTTTTTATTTATTTTTTCATATTCAATAAAAACAAGTGAATTAGTTGATTTAAGTTTAATTTCATTTTGATATTTTTGAGGTAAATTATTTAAAATTTCTTTATGTTTTGTTCTTATTAATTGAAAGAAGTTAATAAACTTTTCTTCTTTTAAATTTTTTTTTCTATTATTAAAATAATGACTAAATATAATATCAAAGCAAGTTTGATCAAATAAATTTTTGATTAATATTAATTCTTTAGAGATTACTCTTAAGTCTGTTAACTTTTCAAATAAATCAAAAAAAATATCTGGTTTATGATAATTTGCAACAATATGAAAAATTGTTTCTAAATTCCTATTAACTGTTATTAATTTATCACTAAAAGAACTAAAAAAAATTGAAAAATTATTTTGATAAATTTCTATTTTTTTATCGTAAGCTTGTTGAATAAAATATTGAAATAAAAGTATATTTTTATCATCTAATAAAATGTATTTTTTCATAATTTCTTTAGATTCTTTTTTAATGTTTAAAAAAAAATTTTTTGGATTTTCTAATAAATTATTTATAACTGTATAAGGAAGTATAACTTTTTTCAATTTTTTATAAAAAGTTTGTAATTGGATTTTGTCTTTTATTAAACAATCAATACTAAATTGTTCTAATTTATTAATTTCAAAAAATATCTTTATTTTAGAGATTAAAGATGAAAATTGTGTTTCACTATTTTCCATTTTTTTGAATTAATTTTTTTTATTTCATTAATGGAATATTTAAAGAAACATTAAATTTTACAATTATATTATTAAAAAAATTGAGTAATTAAACAAAATGAATCATATAAAAGTCTAATCATAATATTTTGTGAAATTGAATATTACTCATTCAAAGAGTTTTATTTGTGTCTTAAACTATAATTAGTTTTTTAATAATTATTAATATGATTTCAAATTAGGAATAATAGAAATAATCTATTTTTAATTATTTAAGAAAATATTATCATTCTTTTTTTTATTTTTACATATTTTTCACTAGTTGTTGATAAAGAATCTTGTATTAACTTCCATTTTCAATCTTTATTGGGTAATGTGTGATAAAATAATAAATAATAATTCAAATTTATTAATAATTACATGATATAATTGGTTTTATATAATAAATATTATTATTTTTTAATATGATTTAAATATTATTTGATATGGGAATTTATTTAAATTATAACTCTAGAATTTGAGAAAAAGTAAAACAACAAAGTTTTAAAATTTTGTATAAATTAAAAGTATTTCATTTAATTATTCTTTTATTAATGTTTTAGAATTTTATCTTAATGGTAAATAAATTTAATAAGTCTTCATGAGTTGTTATAATATCAGAATTTTCATCCAAACCATAGAACATTCAAATCATATCTTTAATATTATTAGT
>JAEEGI010004802.1_pt1 | contig 31403 bp, 20 predicted proteins | sample 8958751 | NCBI WGS metagenome assembly JAEEGI01 (sample SAMN16246545, study PRJNA631951) | gut metagenome | biome: gut microbiome; feature: rumen; material: KS-attached | host: Bos | place: Iran: Karaj | collected 2018-10 | reverse complement strand
TGACGAGACTTGGATGGATGTAATCAAAATCAAGAAAGGTCAAACAAGAACTAACTATCCTTACGTGATCAGGGCAAAGAAGACAGGTCAGGCTTATTTATTAGGAAGTGGATCTGCGACTGCTGCTGATATCAGTATTGCTTGCTCTACCACCACCGACAGATACACATTCACAGGCACATATAAGAGTATTGACGGTTCTATAATGGAAGCTAACAGCTATTATACTCTGAGTAACGGTGTACTTACTCAGAGTGTTGGGAATGCTGATCTTAAGCCATATCGTTGGTATATGGATATAAACGAAATTAAAAGACCATATGACTGGAATTGGACGGCCAGAGCTAAGTCTATCAAGATCAATGTGATAGGTGAAAATAAGGATGGTGTGACGACTGGTATTATGGATTTCCGCATGACAGAGAATACCGACAATTCAGTTTATGACTTGAACGGCAGAAAGATGAATGAGGATCATCTGATGCCTGGCCTCTACATCAAGAACGGTAAGAAGGTGGTTATAAAATAATATAGGGCATATCAGGTTTTGAATTAGTTTTACTTACAAACGTTATTATTTTAGATAATTATGAAGAAAATTCTATTATATATATCTTTTCTGTTTTTCGGACTTAACGCAATTCATGCGGATGTAAAATATACTATTGATGATGAAGGAGTATTGATTATAGAAGGAACTGGCGATATGACAATGCCTGACTATAGTGATGATAACCGTCCAGGCTGGTCTAACGAGTTTTTCTGGGAAGTCATAATAAAAGATGGTGTAAAGAACATTGGAGATGAAGCGTTCGCAGGTCTCACCACGGTATTTTCAATCAGAATCCCTAACTCCGTGGAGAGCATTGGAAAGATGGCTTTCTGTAATTGCACTTCCCTCGGCTCTGTTTTTCTACCTGAGTCTGTGAAGCTTGTAGGTTCAAATGCATTCAAGGGTTGCGAAGATCTTACAGATTTTGCAGCTTATGCAAACGAGGACCTTCAGCTGGGTTCGGGTATTTTTGAAAATTGCACAAGTTTGAGCGCCATATCATTTTTTGGTAAAAATCTTCCTTCAGGACTCAGTGATAGTGAAGATTGGAATTTGGGCTTAGATGATGAGACTATAAACGCATGTAAGCTTGTTATACCGGAGGAGTTTTATGACAAGTATAAATCAATAGATCCTTGGAATCAATTTGCTGATGATAACGTGAGTATAAGTATAAACTTGAATGACGATGAGGAATACGTCAATACTGAAGGTACACATATGGATTTCGCATGCTATGTTCGCGATTTCAAGGATACCAAGTGGCAGGCTCTCTTTCTTCCTTTCGCTTTGACTGTTGAAGAGTGGAAGGACGATCTCGATTTTGCCTACATTAATGATATGCGCCAGATTGATACCGATGATGACGGCGATATTGACGAGACATGGATGGATATTGTCCCCATCAAGCATGGCTGCACTTACTCTGGCTGGCCATATCTGGTCAGGGCAAGGAGCAAAGGTAAGAGGTTTTTCCGTGTATTAAATGACTTTGTCTTATGTTCAGATGAGATAGGAGCCTCAGAAGGCCCCATATGCTCTACCACTAGCACAATATTCACATTCCTTGGCAATTACGAAATAATGAGTGGTGAGGAAATGGCAGGGAACAAATATTATGGCATATTTAATGGCAAGCTCACGCTGGGTGACAGCGAGTCACCTCTAAAGCCATGCCGTTGGTATATGATTTCTAATGTTTATGATTATACATATTTCGATCAGGATGACGATTATAGCGCTAATACTATCAAGATCAATGTGATAGGTGGAGATAAGTATGGCGTGGCGACAGGCATTAAGGATTTCCGCATGACAGAGAAGGCCGACAATTCTGTTTATGACTTGAACGGTAGAAAGATGAATGAGAAGAGTCTGAAGCCTGGTCTATACATCAAGAACGGTAAGAAGCTGGTTATAAAATAATATAGGAATATAAAGAAAGTTTATAATCAGCCGAGACTCAATGTAGTTTAACCCAAGATAAGAAAACGTTATTGAGTAAAGAGGGTGTCTCAGGAATGAGATGCCCTTTTTTCGGTTCTGCCAAGTGACAGGTTCCTGCCATCATTGAAATTTTTCCGTTATTGGCTTCGCCTTCCTCCTCCTCGCTCGACAAAGTCCATACAAGTATAACTTTGTTCTCACTCGTTCGTCGGTTCCGATAATTTGACTTTCGTCTTCCTCCTTCGCGACTCGGCAAAACTGATGCTAGCATCGTTCTGCACTCGCTGCTCTGTCGGTTCCGTTTCTTCAGTTTTAGATTAAGATAATTCTCGAGGTGATTGGCGCAAAGATATTTTTATAACGGAAGAAACGGAATAAAACGGAAAATAAACGGAAAAAATCTGTGGGATCTGTGCCATCTGTGAGAGATATAGATTTAGAAAGAAATTATCATAATTATCATAATTATTCCAGAAATACTATTGTTCTGTGTGATATAATTCTCTGCGTGACCTCTGCGTTCTCTGCGTCTCTGCGTGAGAATAAATAATTCTGTGAGATGGTTAAGATCTGTGTGAGGTATAAAACGACCACGTATAACACGGATTTAGCGGATGATAAAAGATGATTTCTGCGATTCTCGTGGTGATTGACGAAGAAATGCAGAAAAATGGTAAAAGAGAAACGATTCTCGATATTTTTTCGTAACTTTGCAGTAGATATGGCACAGGATAGTAAGTATATAGACTTCGACGAGTATATCCGCCAGGGAGAGCCTCAAAAGCGTGAACGTGCTGATGCATGGCGCGTAGCTATTGGTTTGCAGGCTGTGGATGGGTTGAAGACTTCTGAATATCTGCAAGAGACTGCACGCCGGAATATCGAGGGCGAAATAACCATCGACGAGGCACGCGAAATGGTTAAGCAGTATTATATCAAGAAGACGGCTCATGATGAAGGTGATGAAGATAAGGAAGAGGCAGACCGTGTGTCGAGCAATATCTCAAAACTTTTACAAACGGATGCCTTTACGTATAGTGCAGCTGGATTGTCTGCTATTCACCGTGCCATCTTTGAAGGCGTGTTCAAACATGCTGGCCGTTTCCGCGATTATGATATCTCGAAGAAAGAGTGGGTACTGTTAGGTGACTCTGTTCTCTATGGACGTTGGCAGGATATACGTATGGCTATAGAATACGATCTGGAACAAGAGCGACAGTTTGATTATTCATCATTGAATAAGGATCAGATGGTAGAGCACCTGGCCAAGTTTGTTTCAGGCTTGTGGCAGATTCATCCCTTTTGTGAGGGCAACACTCGGACCACCGCCATCTTTACCATCAAGTACCTACGCTCGCAGGGATTCAGTGTGAACAACGACTTGTTTGAACGTCATTCCTGGTATTTCCGCAATGCACTGGTTCGTGCTAACTATCGGAACCTGAAAAAGGGTATCAGCTATGAACCACTGTTTTTGGTGCGATTCTTCCGTAATCTGTTACTGGGCGAGAAAAATACACTCAAAAACAGGTATATGATGATCGATGCGCCAGAAGATTGGAAAACACCTGAAATTGAAGAAGTACCCGACAAGTACCCGACAAGTACCGGACAAGTACCCGACAAGTTAAATACAGAGAATCCTAATATTATTAATCTTGTGCGGGAGGTTGGGAAACAGCAATTGTCTGTTAAAGAAATGATGTCGGCACTGGGGCTCAGGGATCGAGAGAATTTCTTGAGTCTTCACCTCAACCCAGCAATTAAAGCTGGTTATATCTGTTTACTTTACCCAGACTCTCCTCGCCATCCGCGACAGAAGTATCTGTTGACAGTAAAGGGCCTTGTTTTGCTGGAAGATGTGAAATAGTATTTCTGTGAGAGATATAGATTTAGAAAGAAATTATTATAATTATCATAATTAATCCAGAAATACTATTGTTCTGTGTGATATAATTCTCTGCGAGACCTCTGTGTTCTCTGCGATTTGGCTTCGCCTTCCTCCTCCTCGCTCGACAAAGTCTATACAAGCATAACTTTGTTCTCACTCGTTCGTCGGTTCTGTGTGAAATAATTATTCTGTGAGATCCGTGAAATCTGTGTGCGAATTATTACTCAATCTTCATTGTCGTTTCAATAATTATCTATATATTTGCACTTGTATTATTAATCAAACAAAAAACAATATGAAAAAACTATTCTTATTATCATTATTGCTGGCCCTTCCGTTGCTGGCCAGCGCCTACGACATCGCAGTAGAGAATGATGGCGTGAAGATTTATTACAATTATAAAAACGATCGTACGGAGTTGGAAGTGACGTATGAAACCACAGATTACAATTCTTATACCGGAGTTGTCAAAATCCCCGAGGAAGTGACCTATTCGTCGCGCACAAGGAAGGTGACCAGCATCGGAGCATCTGCTTTCAACAATTGCAGAAGCCTGACCTCGGTAACCATTCCCAGTTCCGTCACCAGCATCGGAGAAAGGGCTTTCTACTATTGCTATAAACTGACTTCTGTGTCCATACCGAGTAACGTCACCAGCATCGGAGACAGGGCTTTCTATTTTTGCTCTGGCCTGACATCGTTGACCATCGGCAAATCCGTCAAAAGCATCGGAGCATATGCTTTTGTTAGTTGTAGCGAGCTGACCTCGGTGACCATCCCCAATTCCGTCACCTCCATCGGAGAATTTGCTTTCAATTATTGCGACAACCTGACCACGTTGACCCTTGGCAAATCTGTCACCACCATCGAGAACAGTGCTTTCGAAGATTGCACCAACCTGGCATCATTGACCATCCCCAATTCCGTCACCTTCATCGGAGAATTTGCTTTCAATAATTGCACCAACCTGGCATCGTTGACCATCGGCAATTCCGTCACCTACATCGGAGACTATGCTTTCGCTAGAAGCGAAAAACTGACATCCCTGGTCATCCCCAATACCGTCACCTACATCGGAAGCAATGCTTTCAGGTATTGCAGCAGCCTGACCTCCGTGACTTCTGAAATGGAAGAACCCTGTTCAATTGATGATTACTGTTTCCCAAAAGTTGTATTCGATAATGCCTCATTATATGTACCCGAGGGAAAGGTCGGGGTATACAATTCTAAGAATTACTGGAACAAGTTTGCATATATCGAAGAGATCAATATTAAATGCGCCACACCAACCATCAGTTTTACCAATAACAAACTGAAGTTTTCGTGTGCAACGAAAAGTGTGCAATACCATTACACCATTAACGACGCGGACATCAAGTCGGGTGTTGCCAGCAGCGTAAACCTCTCTGCCACCTACGAAATCAGCGTCTATGCAACGAAGTCGGGCTATAAGGCCTCTGATGTAGCCACAGCCACCCTGGTATGGACGAATGCTGTACTTAGTCAGACTACGGGCATTACTACTTCGGCCAAGGCCTTTGCAGAGAGTATCCCGGTTCTGATTTCTGCCCAGGACGGAAACCTGGTGGTGAGGAGTGAACAGGAGAATCAGTATGTAGCTGCTTATTCCATCGACGGCAAGGTATTAGGTTCTGCCAAAGTGAATGGCGGACAGGCAATCATCCCCACCAACTTGCCAAAGGATGAAATCGTCATCGTGAAAGTGGGCAACAGGAGTGTGAAGGTAAAGATGTGATTTAGACATATCCCGCCCCCCTTGCCAGGACACCGCCCCTAAGAGGGGTGGGGAGTGTTTATTTCACGATAACCTTCTTGCCTCCTATGATGTAAATGCCTTTGGGGAGATGTGAGGGGGTGTTGACACGGACACCAGTGACGCTATAGGTGTTTACATCAGCGTTGCTGTTTTCTACGGACTTCACACCGGTCGTGATGCTTTTGAAGGCGTCTACGTTATTTTTTACTACATTTTCTTCTCCGGCTCCAATGTATACAGCATCATCACCAGTCAATTCATGAGCACGTAATGCGTTTCTGATGACGTTGGTGTAACTTGCTTTTTCGTAGTAAACTGCATATTTACCATCAACGGTCATGTTATTGCCTTGGATGTCAGCAGAAGGATCACCAATCGCATATGGAGATGACATACTTACACCGTAGACCGGGTAGGTATCATCATAACCTGCAAGGTTAGTAACATTGATTGTGTTTTTATAAGCTTTAAGCGTGTCGATTTGAGCCTCAATACCAGAAACGCAAAAGTAGGTAGCATTAGTGATGTAACCTGTTACGTCAATATTGTTCTTTTCTGCAGTTAAAATGGCTTCACCACCCCAATTGGAAGCATTAATAGCAGTAACAGGACCTTTTGAAATACCAGTCAAATGATTATTTTTAACAGTGATTGTAAATGGTCCGGTCAATTGGATTGGCATTGCATCACCTATACGGTCAATATCAGTAGTAGTGTTAACGATAATATCGTTAGCTTCAACAGTACCGGTTGTTCTGTATATGTCTAAGCTGTAGTAGTATCTTGCATTATCTCCTTTTGTGGTGTCCAAAACAGTAATGTTATTTCCATTAATTAGAATATTATAAGCGCTATAAACCATTACAGCATCAATAGTAGGATTCCAGCCAATTTCGCCTATAATGTTAACTTTTACAATATTGTTAGTGAATTCAACTTTGTCTCCACCTTGAATACCAACGGCTAAAACTAAATCCTGATCAATACTACCATCGCTATCCCAACAAACATCAACAGCAGGTAAGGTAGCAGTGATCGTGTTGTTGTCAATTACAGCACCATCACAATTGCGCACTTCCAATCCGCGATAGTGGTTGGATCCAGGGTTTTCACCAGTGAAGATGATTTCAGAGTTGGTTAATTTGAAGTTCTTAGCGCCGTTAGCGAAGATGGCTTTTGCTTCCTCTCCATCAGGAGCGTTATAAGTTACTGATACTTTGTCTAAGGTGACATCAGAACCCCTTACAATAATAGCAATGTTGTTTAATACAGCATTATCGCCAGTAATGGTTATAGGTCTATCAAGATTGATGTAATTTACCAAATTAGAGAACTCGCCTTGGAAAATCAGTTTATCGGATGTGATTGCATCCAATAAATTACCATTAGCATCAAAGTAGCTGTAGAAATTACTTTGAGTTACAATGTCGTCTGCCCACGCGCCCGTTGACGCTGTCAGCAGGAGGGCAATAGTTATAAGTAGTTTTTTCTTCATACTGTTAATATTTAGTCGTTTATGGATTAATTTTTCGGGGTGCAATTTACGAATAATTATCCAAATATCCAAATATCTCGCACAGAAATTACGGAACCAGCGGTGTGCGAATTATTACTCATTCTTCATTGTCGTTTCAAAAATATTTCCGCCTCGCATTTTGATTTTTCAAATCTTCTTATTACTTTTGCAGTTACATTACAAATAAATACTAACAGTTATATATTAAATTAATATGGGAAAGTTGATTATCAGTGTGATAGCCTTTATGATGGCTACTGCAAACGCCTTTGCTGACAGCAAGGTGATTTCGGGTGATGTGAACGTGCTGAGAGATGCAAATGCAACCTTCAGCGTAGAGTACGATTTTTCAAAGACTAATGTAGAGGGAACCCCCTACAAGCAGTATGTTGCAGGACGCGAAGCCGATTGGCAACGCGACTGGCCCGAAGATCAGAAGGAAGGTCTTAAGGCTTTCATAAAGAGTTGGAATAGTAAAAATAAGAAAGGAATGAAGGCAAGTGAGACTGGAGGTGAATACCGTCTGGTCATCAAGCCAACGGAATTACATTTCGGCAGCGCAGCCTTGGCTCTTACCATTGGCTTTGGTGCCGGAGGAATGAAAATGTCGGGCACTTTGGAACTCTATAAAGGCAACAAACGTGTACTTGTGATTGAAGTGAAAGATCAAACGGGCAAGAGCGAATGGACCGAGACCAAGCGTTACAAAAGTCTGCTGAAGGAACTCGCTGAAGATACCTACAAAGACGTACTTAAATAGTTTTAGTGGTTTAACACTTTATATATTCATTTATTCCGCCATTCGTAGTGATACGCGTGGCGTTTTTTTATACATGGAAAGAAATGTGAATAATGTGAATAATTCTGCCCACAAATTTTTTTTATAACGGAAGAACCGGAAAAATTAACGGAAGAACGGAAAATATCTGTGGGAACTGTGCGATCTGTGAGAGTTTTTAGGTCCCGCAGAAATCACAGAAATGGCAGAAATTTTAATTACTATTTGATTCTAATGTCTATTGATAATCATGCCGCATGGCGGGCGTAGCCCTTTCTGTTATTTCCGCTCTTTCTGCGGGAAATAAAAAAAATAGTCAGTTCTGTGAGAGATTAAAATAATTCTCATGGTGATTGGCGCAAAGATTTTTATAACGGAAGAAACGGAAAAATATCGGAATAACGGAAAAGATTTCTGTGATAATTATGATAATTATGATAATTTCTTTCAGAACTAAAAATAGAGGATGAGCATCTCATCCTCTATTACGGGGGTCCACTTTGTTTTACCCATTTCATTATAGGCCTGCACCTCAACGACATATGTTTCTTTTTTGAAAATAATTGCGTATTCCTTTACAATATCGAAATCTTTTCCTATATTTGCACACGATAAACTATAAATCCACTTATTACCAACAAGATTATGAAGAAGCCATATGTACAAGCGCTACTGATTGGTGGTACGTTACTCATGTTACTTGGAAGCATCATGAGGTGCCAGCAGAGGGCCAACGCGCCCGAGATGAAGGATGTAGAGTCTGTTGATTCAACCGAGATTGTCGATTCAGCCATGCAGGCGCAAACGGATCGCAGCTACTTCGAGGCCGTAACAAAAATCGCCGATGAGGGAAAAGTCTATGCCATTGACAACGACGGCAATCGCAGTAAGGAGGCCTTCACAAGCTTTGACGACTACAAACTGTTCATTGAAAACAATCCGCAGTACACCAAGAACCAATTCTCCTACGACTCCGAAGGCAAGCCGGTAAACTTCAATGCCAAGCTGTTGCCGAACAAATAAACAAACTGATTATCCATGAAAAAGGTATTACGCTATGTAGCCATTGTAATCGTTCTTGCCATTATTGGCGGGTGTATCTATTTGAACCGACTGCTGCCTATCATTACGGGCTATGCTGCGAAGAATCTGGCTTCGGCGGTGTTTGTATCGGGGCGTGAGGCGAAGGATGTGGAGGCGATCGACCTGAACTTTTCGTTCATTCGCTATGCAAAGAACACGGTTGACTATAAGAACAAGACGGTTACCAGTAGGTTTCTTTGGGGTAAATCGGTGGCGGTGTACCGCGAGGGCTACGGCGTGACGTTGCTGCGTGGCGCCAGCGTAGATGAGCTGAGGAAACAGCAGTACCCGTTTGATGTGCTGAACAAAGCATTGGCAGAACAGGATTCTACCATCAAGGCTGAGCTGCCTGCGGGTGATTCGGCATTGGCAGCACGTCTTGCACCCATTGCCAAGGCCTTTGTTAACGAACGAGCCTATCACGGTCATCCCTTTGCCTTCTTGGTGCTGCACAAGGGTGGGGTTGTAGCGGAGTGTTATGACAAGGGTATTGGCAAGGACACGAAGCTGCTGAGCTGGAGCATGGCGAAGAGCTTTGTGAATGCACTGATTGGTATCATGGTGAAAGACAGTCTGCTGGACATTCATGCCCCGATGGATCTTCCTGAGTGGCAGACTGACGGGCGCAAGGCGATTACCTTGCACGACCTGATGCAGATGCAGAGCGGACTGGAATGGAACGAGGACTATGGGGCGCGATCGGACATCAATATCATGCTGCACTGCGAACGGGATATGGGTCTGTTCGCACTATCGAAACCGCTTGAGTTTGAACCGGGCACGCACTGGAAATACTCCAGCGGCAGTACGAATATCGTGGTGCGCTATCTGCGCAGGATGTTCCCTTCTGACGAGGCGTTCCTGAGCTATATGCACACACGACTCTTTGCGCCGTTAGGCATCGTTAATCCGGTGTTTGAACAGGACATGAGCGGCACGCCTATCGGGTCGTCGTACCTCTATGCCACAGCTAGGGATTTCGCACGGTTCGGACAAATGTACCTGAATGACGGCTGCGTGGGAACCAATAGGATCCTGCCGGAGGGATGGGTGGACTATACACGCACCCCGGCAGCTGATAGTGGTAACCACTATGGCTCGCTGTTCTGGTTGAACGGGAACGGGAAGTTCCCTGACGTACCGAAGGATATGTACTATTGCGACGGCCACGACGGTCAGGACATCTTCATCTTCCCGTCGCACCAGCTGGTGGTGGTCGTCCTGGGCTACTCGCCCAAACCAGATGATGTCATCGACTTCAATGCCTTACTGAAAGATGTTCTTGGAACGAAGTGACATAACTATGAACTATGAATTATGAACTATGAACCCTAAAAAGAGCGTAGCGATTTTCCTGTTGCTGGCGATGGCCCCCGTGGCCCAGGCGCAGAGCACAAGTGAATATGTGATCACGGTGGATAGTAAGAAACCTGCTGGGATTATCGATGAGATGCTGTACGGACAGCTATTCGAACACATCTATTTCAGCGCTAACAACGGCGTGTGGCAGGAACTGATACAGGAACGTTCGTTCGAGCCTGAGCAGTATCCTGGCATTCATCCACGCGACGGTTACTTCGACGGCTGGTTTATGGATGATGACAGGGTGCTGCATTCGCCTACCCGTTATGAACAGCCGCTGAAGATTGACAGTATCAACACCTGTGACTTTGACCTGACGATGGAGGTGAACTGGCGATCGTACAAGCTGGCACGGCGCAGCTGGAGTGGGGGACTGATGGATATCCGTTTCGCCTTCCGCAACAAGAGCGACGGAACGCCTTATTATATCCGCATACATGATCCGTACTATGAGAGCAGAACGTTTACTCCAGCACAGACTCAATCGCAGATCGATGCGGCCAACGAGGCTGCTGCACGAGCTGCGCTGCAACAGCAGAGCTCCACAGCCGATTTCTCTATCTGTCAGATGGAAGTGCGCGAATCGCAGGGCTTTGGCGGACGACCAGGACGTCGCATGAATACGCTGGTACCACTGGCTTCGGCTCCAGCTACTAAAGAGCAGGTGAATGAGGAACAGCAGTGGCATAAGCTGCGCATCGTGAGCAGAGGGAGTAAGGCTACAGTCTATTGGGACGATAAGGAAGTAGTGAGCTATGACGGGCTGGAGAAGGCCGACCGCAATTTCATCACCTTCTGGGTGAACTATACCGAGGCTACCTATCGTAACATCAAACTGACTGCTGCTGATGGAAAGGTGCTGTTTGAGGGTACGCCTGGCGATGTTCAGATCCCGCCGGTGGCTCAGCAGTGGACTGCTTTCGGTGAGGGTGGCAAGTATCGTCTCGTGAAGGACGATGCAGTGAACATGCGCTATTCACAAGAGATTACCGCAGGTAAGACCGAGGCTGGCATCTTCCAAGGTCCGCTGGACATTGATGGCGATAACCTTGTAGGCTCCATCTATGCAAAAGGCAAAGGAGAGCTGATTGTCGGACTGCGCAGTACGAAAGGCAATATTATCGCTCGCCAGTCATTTAAGGTGAGCAAGGAGTGGAAGAAATATGACTTCACGCTCGTTCCCCAGATGATTGAAGGTACCGACGGTCATTGCAGAATCTGCGTGGAGACCGTCCCGATACCCAGTTCCCTTGAAAAACTAGGCGTAGAGAACGCCAAGAGGATCACCAGGTTTAGTTGCGACTGCGACTTCGTCATTATGGTCAAGAAGGGAACAGTTCAGGTCGATATGGCGACGATGACCACGCAGACGGGTAAGAATCTGGGTGGATTCCGTCCTGACATCCTGCAGGCGGTGAAGGAGCTGCATCCCACCTGTATGCGTTGGCCTGGCGGAGGCTATGTAGCCCAATATGACTGGAAATGGGGTATCGGTCCGCAGGAGAACCGTGAGCGCTGGGCTCACTGGATGTGGATGGATTACGACCAGAACTGCTTCGGTACGGATGAGTTCATACGCTTCTGTCGTGAGGTGAATTCGGAACCGATTATCGTTGTGAGTGTCAAGTTCGAGCGTCCTGCTGAGGAGTATGATCAGATTCTTCAGGATGCGGTGAACTGGGTGCGCTACTGTAATGCGCCTGCCACGGATGAATGGGGTGCGAAGCGTGCAGCAAACGGTCATCCGGAACCGTATAACGTGAAGTATTGGGAGATAGACAATGAGATGTGGGAGATGGGTATAGACCGCTATGAGAAGTGCGTGCGCGACTTCAGTACGGCGATGCGGAAGATTGACCCATCGATTAAGATCATCGCTTGTGGCGGGTTCCGTGAGGATGAGCAGTTCATCCAACGAAGCGGAAACTATTTCGACTATCTGAGTCTGCACCACTATGAGCAACAGGGCGGTTATGCTACGGGGCCTGTGCGCTTGGGACAGCAGTACGACCGCTATGCGGAGATGATTGCCAACGGACCGAATCCGAACATCAAACTGTTTATCTCTGAGTGGAACCTGAACAGTATCGACTGGCGTACGGGATTGTTTGCAGGTGGGTTCCTCAATATGTGTGAACAGCGGGATGTGGTGGCGATGGGTGCTGCGGCCTTGTTCATCCGTCGTACGGATGCGCCCGACTGGAATAATGCGTTCATCAATTTCGACTATAAGGATTTGTTCAAGGCACCGAACTGTCAGGTAACAGAGCTATGGTATGATCATTTCTCGAAGTACCGACTGGCGTACAGCGGTGAGACGGGCGATATCAGTGTGAGTACCACGATGTCGGAGAATGGTGCCGATGTGATTGTGAAGGTGGTGAACCCCACGGAGAAGGAGGCCACCCTGCGCATCAAAGGTGATTGGAAGGGTGTGTCGGGTGCTGAATACGCGTATTATGCCCCGGGTTCACTGACTGTAGCTAATAGTATGGAAAACAAAAATGCCGTTGCGCTGAAGAAGACAAAGGCTACGATTGACGGGAACGATGTGGTGTTATCCATTCCCGCTCTCTCGGCCGGTGTATTAAGAAATTCGATAAAAAGTTCGGAATAATTGCAATAATTTTCTATCTTGTGTGTACATATAGATAGAAGGCATTTACATGGAAAAAGAAACAACCATTCTGATCAGTGAACTGCGACAGCGAAAGTCGGCAGCATGCCAGCAGTTGCTCGCAACCTATGGTCCGATGGTGTTTCGCATGGTGCAGCGTATTGTACCGCTGCGTGAGGATGCCGAAGAGGTGTATCAGGATGTGTTCGTCAAAGCGCTGCGTGGCATAGAGGGTTATAATCCGCAACAGGCAACATTGTCCACATGGCTCAACCGCATTGCTTACCATGAGTCGCTGAACTTCATCAGAGGGAAGAGTCCTGTCATCGTATCGATGGACGACCACGAGCTGAGCAACAGTCTGGCAGCGCCCGATGAAGAGCCTCAGGACGAACAGACGATACAACAGTTGGAACAGGCCTTGGAAAAGCTGCCAGCGCACGAGCAGGCCATTGTGAGCATGTTCTACTACGACAATATGAGTCTTGCCGACATCGCTTTTGTCACGGGCTCCATTACCTCTACCGTCGGCTCTCAGTTGAGTCGTATCCGTAAGAAACTCTACCGAATGATTAAATCTCTTTGAATGATGAACGAACTCAATAACGATAAGAACCTGCGCGAAGCGGTTAACAGACGGGAGCAGAAACTGCAACCTGTGTCTGATGACCTGAACAATCGTCTGCTGCAGCGTCTCGAGGAAGAGCAAGCACCCGCCAAGCATAAACCCCTGTGGCTCTATGCTGCCGTGGCTGCTGCTGCCTGCATCGCCTTGTTCTTGGTCTTCCACTTCACACAGGAGCAGTCATCCCAGCAACCTGTTGTGGCGCAGCAGATGGAGGAGCAGACTCCCCAGCAGACGGAACAGACCTCTGAAGTTACTGAGTCTGTTGAAGCACCGCAACTTGTTGTGGAGGAACCAAAGCAAGCCGTAGCAAAAGTAGATGCACAACCGGTTCGGAAGTCAACTAAGAAGCAACGGAAGACCGTCACGAAACTGGTTGAACTGATTCCTACAACAGAAGGAGAGGGTAGGGATATGGCAGCTACTGAACCTACAGATGAAGCTGAATTCTCCTTTGATCAAGATCCGTTAGTGGCCATGGCGGAGCATGTACAGAACATCCGATTACGTGGTAAGCGACTTCAACAAGCGATCGAAGATAAATTGAATAACTAATTATGGATAAGCGATATATATTCATATTCCTGCTAGCGTTGGCAGCAACGGCATTCGGACAGAATACGAATCCGCGGCTGAGGGAGTTGGAGTTATTCTTACGCCAGCAGCCTCATGGTTTACAGTTCACCCAGAAAAACGATTTCGACAACAGTTATATCAGATGTGACTGGCATGCCCAGCTCGATACCATCGCTATGTCGCCATCGCAGTTAGAGAAAGCCATTAACACGATACGTACCGCCTTCGCTACTCTGAGAAAGGACGCAACAGAGAGTTATATGTACGAGTATCACCAGAACGGTGCCGATACCATCAGTTATAACGTTGCCTTCAGCGATAACGACAGCGAAATTGATTCTCATCGTTCCGGTAATTATGTGCATTATTGGGAAGCCAGTGAGGCCTTCAATTTCAGATACGATGGGGTTTTCGGGCACTATAATCATTTCCGCGAGGTGCCGCGCAGTATAACTGAGACGGATCAAGAACCTTTCGATATCGCTGCCTTTGAAGCCCATATCCAGCCCGTTCTAGAACAGTTGATGAAACTGGAGGGTGCAAAATCCTATCCCGTCTATTGGCAGCATAACAAGGAATACGTTGATTCAACGCATTCAGACGGCTTACCTTTGTATGGGGGCAGACTTCCTGATGATCCCAAACCTGGGGTGACCACAGGCACACACTACTTCATCCCTGCTCAGTATATGGCTGGGGCCTACTTGCAACTCCACTCACAAGCTTACGATTATGTGGACCGTCATCCGGAACAACCTTACAAAATTACGTATCTCCCCATCATCTTACGCATTAGTCGCAGTGGTTCTGTGGATAAAGGAGTCTTTCATACCGAGAATGGCGACATCGTGGAAAGCAATCTTCACCCATACACCGATGCTGAGAGTACCAAATACAACTTGCGCTGCTACCAAGATGATGACGGTCTTCACATCCTCTCGCTCACCACGAAGGGCGTGCTCTTTATTCCGAAGGGCTTTCAGAAGATGAAAAGTTGGATCAACGGCAAAGCAACGTATAGAAAAGATTAAGGATATATGGTTAGGCGTTATATATTCATATTCCTGATGGCATGGGCAACGACGGCGTTCGGTCAGAATCCACGCCTCAAGCAGTTGGAAGACTGCCTGCATAAGCAGGGCTATGAGATAGGCTACTCGCAGTGGAACAGTGCCAGTCTGAGCACCATTCACAATTTGACCTTTGCGTTCGGAGCACGGGGAGAAGAAATAATCAACAATCAATTCTATCATGTCCCTGACAGCATCATTCCCCAGCGCCGACAGCAGTTGGCAATCGCTATCGACTCCATACACGCTGCCTTCACCGATCTGAGCAAGGATGAGGTAGAAAGTTATCTATACAGAATCCGTAAGGACTGTGCAGATACCATCGATTATTCCATAGGATTCTTTGAAGGCAGGGCAAAACTCGAGACTTCGCACCCGCTTGCCGGCAATCGCGTATGGTTCATCAACGCAAGAGAACAGGCCTACTTCTCCTATTATAAAAACTGCGATGACTGGGACGTAGGCAACTACCATCATCAGTACCAGAGCGACAACGGTGCTGTCAGACAAACCTTCGATGCCCCCGCCTTCGAAGCACATATTCAGCCTGCCTTTGCAGTCCTGAAGTCGCTGAAGGGTGCAGCCATCTATCCTGTCTATTGGCGGCACGACAAAAACTACAAGGACTCGATCGCAGGTGGAAGATTTCAGATGATACTGGGCCACGAAGATGGCAGCCAAACAGGACTGGTCACTGGCTCCCACTACTTCATTCCCGCCCAATACAAGGCAGAGACCAACGCCTTGTATCAGCAACTCGACTCGTTGACATTCGACTATCTCAATCGTCATCCGGGGCAACTCCATAGCTATTACACTTCTTCTGCACTCCCTTATGCCACTGTCTCTACCAGTGAATACAGAACAATCTCTGCTGCCAGTTTCAATTCCCTTTATCGAATTCCTCTTATAAAACTTCAGGGACGAGCTTACACCATTAACGACGACAATTACTACTTCTATTTCTATATGATGGAAGATGGTCTCCACATCCTTTCCATCACCTCAAAAGGTGAGGGTTGGATGCCTAAAGAGTGGCAGAAACTGAAGCGTTGGGTGAACGGCAAAGCAACGTATAGAAAAGATTAAAGATTAAAGATTTATGGTTAAGCGTTATATATTCATATTCCTGCTAGCATTGACAACGACGGCGTTCGGTCAGAGTCAACGTAAAAACGACACAGAAGTGTCGGGAGTAAACCCGCGCTTGGAACAGTTGGAGGATTACCTGCAACAAAAGGGTATGAAGATTGTCTATGACCTAGCGCACATAGGTGGAAAGAATTCGAAGCTCAGGCAAACCTGGTGCGGAATCAAAACAATGAAAGATAAGGAGGTTGATTCCATCTGCTCTGTCATCAATGATCTGAGCAAGAACGCCATAGAGAGTCATATGTACGAGTTCCATAAGAACGGCACAGACACCATTGATTATGTCGTGATGCTCAATGACAAGGAAGAGGTGGAGTTCGACGTCAAACGAACGAAGAGTGGTGATATGTCTCTATGTTATTGTCATACGTATTGGACCGAGAGAGGCAAGGGGACAGTAGCCGATGCCATTGCCGAAAGACATTGGCGTATCAATGTCCATACGATGAACACTATGCGCTATGGGACGAGAACAGTGACGCCCGACTTCTATCTGGAACTGCGAGGCGATACGCTGCACAGCTATCTGCCTTATTTAGGTCAGGCTCGTGTATCATCAACGATTTCACCCTCGATTGGTCTGAACTTCGAGGAACCGGTGCTGAGTTATAAGAAAAGCATCCCCAAGTCGAAGAAATACATGCAGATAGATATCGACGTGAGAACGCGTGAGGACAAATACCATTATGTGATGGAACTCTACGACACAGGTAAGGCCATCATTCGCGTGCGCTCGCAGAACAGCGACCCCATCAGCTTCGATGGTACACTGAGTATGACCACGGCACAGAATGTCGTGAAGGCTGGCGACGAGATCAGTGGCACCGTGAGCGACGATATGGGTCCGCTGACGGGTGCCACAGTCTGCGAGATTGACGCCAGAGAACATATTATCGAATCGGCCGTCACCGATAATAATGGGCGATTTATCATGAAGGTCCGGAATCCTGAGGACCGCATCCGCTTCAGTTATGTGGGTATGAAGACCACCAAACTGGCTATCGACAAGAAGGAATACAAGATCAAGTTGCAGCCGGTACGACTAACCCAGCAAGACATATTGAAGAAGAGGCAATCCGGACCAAGCACGCTGCCCATCCCGCAGCGAGAGATTTCCTACAAGGATCTCGATCAGATCATGGAGGAACGTGGAATGGTGAAAGCGGAAGATTTGGAACTGGAAGGTGACCCCGTGATATCGAACAGGAACAACCCCCGTGGCCTGATCAGTCTGACGGATGAGGAACAGGCTTTGGTGACATCTGTCAACGACCTTGGTTTCAATCTGATCCGCACAATCTCGTTACTGGATCCCAAGAGCATCCTTCTGTCGCCCTTGGGCATGACCTTCGCCCTCGGACAGATCAACAACGGGGCTGCCGGTGAAACGAGGAAACAGATCAATCAGGTGTTGGGCTGTAAAGACAAGGAAACTGCCAAGATAAACAACTTCTGTCGTAAGATGCTCACTGAGGCGCCCCAACTAGACAAGACGACCCAGTTGGAAATCACCAACGAGTTCATCTCGCCTAAGAGTTTCACCCCCAAGCCAGCCTTCACGCAGGTGGTCAAAGACAGTTATGACACACAATTCATGGAGTCGGAGTCAGAACCGTTGAAATTCACCCTGAAGAACACCATCTACTTCAAGGGCATCTGGGCGGATAAGTTCCGTAAGATGAACACACGGGACGAGGTGTTCAGATGTGAGAGCGGCATAGAAACGACGGTGCCGATGATGAATCAGTTCCACCAGTTCTTCTATACCGAGAACGACCTCTGTCAGGCGCTCTGCCTGCCTTACAGCAATGGTGCCTACCAGATGATCATCCTGTTGCCCAAGGAGGAAAAGACCGTCTGCAATGTGGCCTGGTCGCTGACAGCCGACAGTTGGAAGAAGATGTATGCACAGATGCAACGAATCGATGTCGATGTGAAGTTGCCGCGCTTCGAGACGGAGTCAGAGGAGAATCTCGCTGGCACGATGACACCACTCATGCCCAACGCCTTCAGGATGAATAAGGCGGATTTCTCAAATCTCTTTGATGTGAAATCCTGCATTGACAGGATCAAGCAGAAAGGTCACATCAAGGTTGATGAGACAGGCGCTGAGGCATCTGTCATCACTTCATTGCAAGGGGATCTTGGGTCAGTGAAAACAGTACAGCCTGAAACCGTACGCTTCCACGCCAATCATCCATTCCTCTATTTCATTAGGGAGTGGTCAACAGGCACCATCTTCTTTATCGGACAGTATATGGGGTTATATTAACATCAAATCAAACCCAATTAATCTATGAAGAGAAGTATTACCATTTTTACACTTGCGCTCGTCGCCTGTATGGCCACAGCACAGAACAGCAACGGCATCCTCCAAAAGTCGGAGGGCAGTATCACCTTTGTGGTGGATGAGGACTTAGCGCCGATAGAAGATGAATATCCCATGGAGAATTTCCTGAAAGGGGGTGCATCTGCGCTTGATGGCATTTTCAGGGATGAAGGCATACCTGGTGATACCCATGCCATGATTGCACGGAGCTTTTCTGACGACGAGTATTTCTATACTTTCACAGGGAAGGATGTGTTCTTTCAAACGGTTGTGCGAGCCTATGCAGAACACCGTCCGCTCGTGCTCTCACCCGACATGATCTGGGTGCTGATCAGTCAGGGATTCGCCCGTTATGTGGATGCCCATGCTGAGGAGATGCGTGACATGTTGGTGAGTCATACAGACAAAATGATGCTGACGGTGAGGAGCGACAAGGAGTTGCTCACGGAGGAAGCAAACTGGGAAGAGATCCTGTCTGACTTCACAGCAAGAATCCACGAGAACACCAAGGGCGACATTGCCAAGACCATCACAGCCGACTTCACCACCACTGGCGTAACCGAGCGTATCACCTCACAGATTACGCTGATGGAAACCATGAAAAACTATTTTGATTTTATCGTTGTTTATCTGGCCTGTGGCATTCCGAACATCACCCTTAAAGGAACACCTGATGACTGGCAGAAGGTGTTGGACAAGACACAGCAGCTGGAGCAGTATGGCATGACAGAATGGATCAATAGTTTGAAGCCCATCCTGAAGGAGTTCGTGAGGGCATCCAATGGGAATCCTAACCAGTATTTCTGGAAGGATATGGTGAAGAAGACTGATCCAGACAAGCTAGTGGGTGGCGGTTGCGACTTACGTAAACCGACCAAGTTGGATGGGTGGATACTCAAGTTCTTCCCTGACGAGAACGGAGTGACACTCGAAAAGGTGGCGCATACGGAGTCGATGCCTTCGGAACGGGTGTATGTGGACTTCAAATATCAAATCATCGACATTGATGATGGTAGTATCAAACTTGAAACTCCGCTACAACTTATTGCTGGCTTTATTGGAACCGAGGTGGATAAAGAAACGCATGCCCTTACGCCCAAGATGGGGTGGGTGGTACGACAGATGGAAAACGATGATGTCATCTTGAAAAAACTCGTGGCAAAAGATAATGAGCAATTCTCTGATGGTATTCAATTGCGTGTGAGAAGAGTGCCCGACTTCCTTTCGGATTTGCCACATATCAAGAAGCTGCGACTGGAATTTACTGACGAAGTGGTACTGCCGGAGTGGTTCTATAACCTGCAGATTGACGAATTGACCATCAGTGGAGAGATGAGTAAAGAAGTGCAGGCTTCCATCAGTAAGTATTTCCCGAGAGTTGTCTTCAAAGTTCCTCCGAAGCGTCGTAACAATGATGAGCCGATGATCATTGTGGATGGTGCTCGCTTCCATGGTACACTTTCGGACATCAACCCTGACGACATCAAGACGAAGAGAGTATTAAAGGATGCCGCTGCAACGGCCGTCTATGGTCTGCAAGGTGAAAATGGTGTGATTGAGATCACAACCAAAAAAGCAACGAATGAACCGTTGGGAACTAGCTATACCATAAGTGGTGTTGTGAGAGACGATAAGGGTCCGCTCATGGGAGCAACCGTCTGTGAGATAGACGAGAACGGTCGCATCATAGAAGCTACCATTACCGACAACAACGGCAAATTCACCATGAAGTTCAGAAACAAAAAGGACAAGGTCCGTGTTTCATATGTTGGCTGTAAAACTGTGACTCTTGATTATCAAAAGAAAAAGTACAACGTCTTGATGAAAGAAGTTAATATATGGTTATAAGAGAGCCACCACTAAAAACATGTTACTAAAACAAATCGACCTATGAAGAAAAGTTTGATTATTGTCGTGCTGGCACTCATGACAAGTATGGCCAAGGCACAGACAGACGAAGACAAGCAGACTGACCGTTTGGAAGCCAGCTCCATGTTGAAATACCGTCGGGGAGTGGAGTATATCAAAAACACGATTGAAACCTTCCGCTACGAAGGAAATCTGGAGGCGAAGGAATGGCTGACTGAGGCTCATCAACCGAAATTATCCAGTGAAGCAACCACCGAGGATGAGCAAAAGGAAAGGCGTCGTATCTGGGATGCCTACTACGAGAAAAAGGACAGAATATACGATACCTGTCCTGAGCATGATTATCTGTTCGTGGTTTTGCCTCCTAACGAAGGCCCTATTGCCCTCACCTATGATGTGAAAGACACGGCTCTGGTATTGCTGAAATGTTACGACGTTCATCCCAACTATCCCACACTTGGGAAAAGCGAGGTAAAATCATTTAAGATGAAAGTGGACGTGGCAGCCTACGACTCCATCCAACGCCTTCATCTGCTGGCTGTATATACCGCCGTGCACATGAATCCGAAAGCCAACGCGAGCTTGATTGATACTTATGTCGTCAGAAATCCCAATATGCCTATTCCCATAATGCCGTCATTCTTCGACCATAGGACCATGAGTTTTCATTTCGTTTGGGGACAACAAACAGGCGACCTTTATGCAAGAAGTCACAATAGCGAATCGCCGACTGCCAAGAAGTTGATTGAGACATTCTACGGAATCTGTGGCTCTGTCGCACACCAGGACCACGAAGGACTCCGTTCGCTCATGCCGACCGTCAACGAACTACTGACTCGCTATCGCGCCCTCATTCTGCCCGACGTGCTTGTCGATGAATGGACGGACGAGAGGTTCAGACAAATATACCAACGCACCATCACAAATGAACTACGCTTACGTCTTCGCCAAACAAGTCACTAATTGTTTGAAGGTCTCATCCCACAACAACAATCGGAGTAAAACCGCGTTTTTCGGGGGATTATTTGGTGTTTTCAATTATTTGCTTTATCTTTGCGGTATCATAGGTTAAACTAACGATACGAAAGAGCATGCAAAACGGATTCATCACAGTGGCTGCGGCTATTCCTCAAGTGAAGGTGGCCGACTGTATCTTTAACACCCAGCAGATTGAGAGCATGATTGCTCAGGCTGAGGGTAAAGGCGTGGAGGTTATCGTATTCCCAGAGTTGTGCATCACAGGCTATACTTGTCAGGACCTGTTCCTTCAGCACACATTACTGGAACAGACGGAGACGGCAGTGATGATGCTGCTGGACTTTACCAGGAAACTGGATGTGATAACGATTGTGGGTCTGCCCGTTATCGTGGGCGACCTGCTGCTGAACTGCGCAGCGGTGATTCAGAAAGGTGACCTGCTGGCGCTGATTCCCAAGACTTACCTGCCGAACTACAGTGAGTTCTACGAGAAACGGTGGTTCGCTTCGTCGCAGGATCTTCATCCTACGGAGATACGCTTTGCGGGTACGAGGATTACGGTGACAAGGGAACCGCAGCTGATTCGTACTTGCGACGGTGCTATCTTGGGTATCGAGATCTGTGAGGATGTGTGGGCTCCTGCTCCACCCAGTAACCGACTGGCCTTGGCGGGTGCTGACCTGATTTTCAACCTCTCTGCCAGTGATGAGCTGATTGGTAAGCACGCTTACCTGAAATCGGTGCTGGCACAGCAGAGCGCACGTACCATTACAGGCTATATCTACAGCAGTAGTGGCTTCGGCGAGAGTACGCAGGATGTGGTGTATGGCGGTAATGCGCTGATATACGAAAACGGTAAGCTGATTGCCTCGGCAGAACGCTTTAGTATGAAGCCGCAACTGATTATCTCACAAATAGATATTGAGCGACTGCGCACGGAGCGAAGAACAAACAGTACGTATGTGAATGCACAACGCGGTAATGTGGCTTCGATCTTGGATGCACATTCCATTACACCGCGCGACTTTGTCCTGCTGCGCGAGATTGATCCTCATCCGTTCATTCCGCAAAGTAAGGAGATGAAGAACAGCTGCGACGAGATACTGAACATTCAGGTTAGCGGACTGGCGAAGCGTATTCTGCATACGAACAGTAAGAACGTGGTGTTAGGCATCAGTGGCGGACTGGACAGTACGCTGGCGCTGCTGGTTTGCGTGAAGACGTTCGATAAATTAGGATTGTCACGCAAGGGAATCATTGGCGTGACCATGCCGGGATTCGGTACCACCGACCGCACCTATCATAATGCCATCGCATTGATGGAGAACCTCGGGGTGACCATCAAGGAGATCAATATCGCCAAGGCGGTGATGCAGCACTTTGAGGATATCGGTCATGACCCGAAGGTGCATGATGTGACCTACGAGAATGCGCAGGCAAGGGAGCGTACGCAGATCCTGATGGACCTGACAAACAAGATTGGAGGCTTCGTGGTGGGCACCGGCGACCTGAGTGAGCTGGCCTTGGGATGGGCCACATACAATGGCGACCATATGTCGATGTACGGCGTGAACGCGAGTGTGCCCAAGACACTGATACAATATCTGGTGCGCTATGTGGCTGAAGAGATGGAAGGGGATGACAAGAAGGGGGCTGAGGTGCTGCTCGATGTGCTGGATACACCGATCTCACCTGAGCTGACACCGGCTGACGAGAAGGGGAATATCAAGCAGAAGACCGAGGATTTGGTGGGACCGTATGAGTTGCACGACTTCTTCCTCTACTACTTCCTGCGCTTCGGGTTCTCACCAAGGAAGATCTTCCTGCTGGCTCAGCATGCGTTCGAAGGGAAATACGATGATGATACGATCAAGAAATGGCTCACCACATTCGTTAGAAGGTTCTTCTCACAACAGTTCAAACGCTCGTGTATGCCCGACGGACCGAAGGTGGGTAGCGTAAGTCTGTCACCCAGAGGCGACTGGCGTATGCCTTCGGATGCGATGAGTACGTTGTGGATAGAGGAGTGCAAAAACCTCTAAACACTGGGCATGGTACAATAAACGAGGGGGAAACAGCGTTATAGGTATAATGAAATGTAGATATCTGATCCAATTCCTCTTGACAGTCGTGCTCTGTGTGGCATGCACTGACGATGACTCGTTTACGACATCCCCGTCGTATCTCCTCACATTCTCCACCGATACGGTGAAGATGGATACGGTGTTCTCGAGAATTCCTTCGAGCACACGTACGTTCTGGGTGTTTAACCGCTCAGGCGAAGGCATCAGGTGTACGGATGTACGACTGGCAAACGGTAACCAGACGGGCTACAGGGTGAATGTGGATGGTGTCTACTTAGGACAGTCGGCAGGCTATCAAACGCATAACCTTGAGATTCGTAACAAGGATAGTATACGCGTGTTCGTGGAACTGACATCGCCAGAGAACGGATATCCTGATCCGCAGATTCTTGAAGATAACCTGGTGTTCACCCTGGAAAGCGGGGCGGTGCAGAAGGTGAATCTGAATGCGTACACATGGGACGCGGATATCCTGACTGACGTAACGGTGAAGGACGAACTGGTGCTTGAGGGCTCCAAGCCTACCATCATCTACGGAATGATGCGCGTGGAGGAGGGGGCTACGTTACGCATACCGGCAGGGAAGACCGTTTATTTCCATGGGAACAGCGGACTGGAGGTGTACGGACGACTGATTACGGAGGGTACGGCCGAGGCGAATGTGGTGCTGCGGGGCGACAGAATGGACAGGATGTTCGACTATCTACCGTATGACATGGTGAGCGGACAGTGGCAGGGAATACATATCTACGAGAGCTCGTATGATAATGTTTTAGAATATACGGATATACATAGTACGTTTAACGGGATTGTGTGCGACTCTGCAGCGGTTGACCGACAAAAGCTGACCATGCGGAACGTAACGGTTCATAACTGTCAGGGTGCAGGACTGAGTGCCGTGAATGCGAAGGTAACGCTGGAGAACTGTCAGCTGACCAATACCCTCGGGGCTTGTCTGGATATTCTCGGTGGTGATGTCAGTCTTAACCACTGTACATTGGCGCAGTTCTATCCCTTTGATAGTAATAGAGGACCGGCCTTGCTGTTTGCTGCTGATGAACAGCACCCGCTGGAACAGTTGAACTGCATGAACTCGATTATTACGGGCTATGCCGAGGATGTGATCATGGGTGCACAGAACGACTCGACCACATTCAACTATACGTTCGCCCATTCCATCCTGAGAACGCCTGAGGTGGACGACTCTACGCATTTCACCAATATCCTGTGGGAGGAGGTGAAGGATACGGCAGCCATCAGTGGTGAGAAGCTGTTCATGCTGGTGGACATCGATAAGCAGCGCTACGACTTCCACTTGTCTGAGAAATCCACGGCTATAGGCAGGGCCGACAAAGCCACTGCACTACCCACCGACCGTGACGGACGAAGGAGGGATGAGGAGCCGGATGCGGGGTGCTATGAGGAATTGAAAATTGAAAATTGAAAATTTACTACGACCTGAAATATGAAAACGATAAAATTAGAACAAAACATCCAGTTCTGTCAGTTGGAGGAACTGAACGAGGCGGAACAGCGGCTGGTGCAGAAAGCCATGCAGGCCACCGACAACAGCTATTCTCCCTATTCACACTTCAGGGTAGGGGCGGCCATACGATTGGAAGATGGTTCTGAAATTATAGGAGCCAACCAGGAGAATGCGGCCTTCCCCGTAACGCTCTGTGCAGAACGTACGGCCATCTTTGCCGCACAGGCACAGCATCCCGAACTGTCGATAGAGGCCATCGCTATTGCTGCCCGTAATGACAAAGGCTTTACCGAAGATCCTGTTTCTCCCTGCGGCTCCTGTCGTCAGGTAATCCTCGAGATAGAACAGCGGTATGGTAAGCCCATGAAGATCTACCTGTACGGTACGAAGGGCGTGTATGTGATTGATACGATACGCGATCTCCTTCCGCTGTGCTTCGTGGAAGAATCCATGCGGTAGTTATAAGCCGCAGAACTGACGGTAGGGACAGGTGGCGCAGATGGCGCGGTCGGCAGTAGGCTTGAAAGGTACTGACGGCTCGAAGATCTCTGTGAGCACCTCTTGGATACCCTTGCTGAACGGTTCCTCATACCGACTGATATCCTTCATCTTCTCTTTTCCCATAGGTAGAATCGGATCATAGTCGTCGGCCCCTGAGTGTTGTATGAACAGTAATGCAGGTGCTACAGGCAGATGATTCCTGTTATGTTTCGCGTCGTGTTGTACAAAAAGGGAGTACAACATGGTCTGCAAATAGTAGTTGGCATGTTTCTGCGGAACGATGGGTTGCTCAAAGATTTCCTCCACCGTATTGATCTTCGATGTGAGCGCTTTGCTGCCGGTCTTATAATCAACCACACGAATTCGCTTGGTTCCCGCTTCCTGGTCCCATACCATGTCCAGACGGTCGATGATTCCACCCATCTTGACGGTCATCTTACCTGCAGAAGTGCTGATTTCCATGATGCCATCTACCTTCTCTTCGAGTCCGATTACCTGGAATGGCGCTAATTGTTTGTCTATTCTGAGCAGTCGTTTCAGGTAATGTATCACCACCTCACGGTTGATGAGCTGGAGTCCGTTCAAATCATTCTGTGCAGATGATGGTGTTTGTCGTTTATCAAACACCTCTTCCTTGAAGGCTTTGTCAACAGCCATCTCTATCTCCTGCGGATTCTTCTGCATGAACTCAATGTCTTCGGGCATGATCATCAGGTCGCTACGCCGCATCTTCTTGTAAAGATACTCTGATGCTTTGTGGAAGATATTACCAAAGGTACGGTTGTCGATCTTCTCTTCATCCATCTCGTCAGGCTCACGGATGCCTTCGATATCGTTGTAGTAGAACTGCAGCTGACAGCGGAGATAGCGGTTGATGTAGGTGGGGTAGAAGCCTTTCTGGGCGATGGCACGGAGCTTGGCGATGACCTCTGGCGCCTTTTCGATGGGATCTGGATTCAGGGGTGTCTGTTCCTGACCGGTCTGCAGCGTTTTCCTGTCGATGTTCAGGTTACTCTCTACCATGAGCTGGAGCATGAAACGGCTCATCTCACCCATATGTCCATCCTCTGTAGAGTTGTTATATAAGATGGTTACGTCCTTTGCCCGCTGGATGAGTCGGTGGAAATAATACGCATATACCGCCACCTTATGATCGATGGTGGTGAGTCCGTAGGCTTTGCGGATGGAGTAGGGGATGAAGCTGGAATCGTTTACGCCCTTGGGCATGTTCCCCTCCTGACACGAGAGAATGAGCACATGATCGAAGTCGAGGTTCCTGGTTTCGAGTACACCCATGAGCTGAATACCTCTTGCAGGTTCACCATGGAAAGGAATCGTTGTACTGGCGATGAGCTGGTTCAGCATTTTCTGGTAGGTTACCAAGTCGATTTCAAGCTGGTCGGTGGTGAGGATGTTCTGCAGACGGTTCAGTAAGGTGTACATCCTAAAGATCGCTTCCTGCTCGAACTGCGAGTGGAAATCATCCATAGCCACTGCACGAACCACGTTCAGCAGATGGGCATTGAGCGTGGAAGGCGTTGCATGACTGATGGTTACTGGTGTCTCTGCTGCAGTGAGCAGGGAGTAATACGGGTGCCGCATCACCTGTTTATAGGTCCTCCTTCCACCATAGAGATGATGGTTGACTACATGTTTCACCAGCGAACTGATGAGGGCATGCTGCAAAGGATAGCCGGTGGTGACATTCATCTCTTCGACCGACGGGGGAAGACAGTGGACAGCTGTGGGGAGGATGGATTCGTCGCACATCACAATGACCGTTTTCCTGCCGTCGGCTATACGGTTTTCTTCCTGGAGCCACTGACTGATGTAGCGGGCCTGCACATTCTCGGTCTGGGCACTGATGAACGTTACCTGCTTGTCGTGGTTGAGATGGTTGTAGATAACGGGATCGCTACTGTCGAGTTCGTTGGGGAAGCGTGATAAATATGATGAGATGAAATGACCTGCTTCGTTCTCCGGAAGCAACCTATCGCGCGTTCCTTTCATATAATAATGATCGAAATCCCAGTAGAACGAGGCCTTCTGCTCATCCTTCAATGTCTGGAACAGTTTCTGTTCAACCTTCTGCAATAAGTTGAATCCCACAAAGATGTAATGGTCGTACGACAATGACAACTGCTCATTCTCGGTTACTTCCCGATAGAGCATTCCTTCATAGGCCAGTCCTTGCTGACGGAGACGGTTGCGATAATCATGATAGATCTCGCTGAAATGACTCCACAGTTCGAGGAACTTCCGTTTGAGTGTGGTTTGATGATCGTCGGTGAAGTTGCTGAAGAACTTCCTGAGGATGCGCTTCTGCTCGTCTGAGAGATAGTCAACACTATCCAGTTCATGCAGGTTTCGCAGGTTGGCAAACACCTGATCGGCATCCGCCATATTCTTGTCTATATCATCGAAATCGGCCAATAATAGCTGTCCCCAGCCATAGAAATGGTCAAGCGTCTCCTCGATACCCGTGCATTGGATGAAGCTTTTGTAGAGCTCACAAATGAGTTTCACCGAGTCGCCCACCATCAAATCCGACTGCTGGCGGAACAGGTCGCTGATGGTGACATACGCAGGACTCCACAGTGGCTTGCCGGCCAATGTGGCTAAGTAGCCGTTCAAGTACAATGAGGCACGTTTGTTGGGGAACACCACTGCGATTCTCGACAGCTCGGTTCCATGCTTCTTGATGATGTCTTCTGCAACGAATTCCAGGAATGTCTTCATACGTTCACCTCCTTGATCTGATTACTATATACGTACCACAGATAACCTTCCACCTGGGGATTACCCATCTGCTGCAACAGTTGCATATACTCACGCACCTGCTGGTGGTATTCTTCCCGCTGACCGCCGAATTTAAAGTCGACAACAATGGTTCGTTCACCATCTGTCATCACCCTGTCTGGACGGCGTTCCACCAGTTCTCCGTGCTCGTCTGTACGGATAATACTGCACTCGTTGAACAAATCCCATTTATCAGAGAACCAATCACTTACCTTTGGATGAGTCAAGCGTTTCTCGAGCATGGTTTTAATCTTCTCTGCAGAGATTTCCTCGTCATACAACACACCGTCGTATTCCAATTGCCGTAATACGCCAGGAATATCTTTGGTGGTACGGATCTGCGAGAACAGGTGGTGCAGGATGTTACCCATCTTGACGTACTGGTTACGCTGACGGTCCTCGTCGGACAGGGAAGAATCATCGACAAAGTCCTTACTGGGGTTACTCTGACGGAAGTCAACACGACTGTCGAAACTCTCCACATCTATATGCATGGGGTCTGACTGCTTGAGGAATACGTTCGAAGAAAGATCCTTTTTCTTGTCTGATGGAGCATCAACCGACCATGATCCGTATTCAAAGCGGATGGGCTGGTCTTTCTCTTCAGGCATCTCTTTCCGAGCACCGTCTAACTCCAGCTTATCCAATACCTGTTGTATGAGCATACTCCTTGTTCCTGTTGCGTCCCTTCTGCCAATCACAAACAGGTTTTCCTTGGCACGGGTAAAGACTACATAGAGCAGGTTGAGGTTATCCACGCAGTTCTGCAGGTGCTCAAAGACATAATCCTGCTCGTAGATGGTATCTTTCAGCTTACCGCTATAATCAACTGGTACAAGGGGTAGCTGGTTGTAGGGCGCTTCTGTGGGCTGGCACCAAAGGGTTCCACCTAACTCCAGACGCCAATCGCAATAGGGGACGATGACATGCTTGAATTCCAGACCCTTCGACTTATGGATACTGATGATTCTAATACCTGTTTTATTGTCGCTGGGGATGGTCTTCTCATGAATGTTCTCTTCCCATTGCGTGAGGAATCCTTCAATATCTGTTCCATTATCAGCCACAAAGTCATTCACCTTATCGAAGAAAGTGCAAAGGTAAGCACCTTGGTCGTTCAGCTTACTGAGCTGCAACAGCTGGTACAGTTGTTCCACCATATCGACCATGGGCAGATGGAGTAGGGCGGTCCGGGCATCGTCGAGCAGACTGCCCAAGGGTGTCTTGTGAATAGTATAGTAGGCTTTCTCGATACTGGCACGAGCCAACTGATCGTTTTCACAGATGAGCAGTTGCATGGCACTGACCAAAGTACATACGGCCAGTGAAGCATCCAGACGGAAGGCCTCGTCGCTGATAATGGTCACATCGGGTCGTGTCTGCAAGAAATAATCGGCGATCTTAGGGATATAGCGGTTACTTCTCACCAGGATAGCTATATCCTGCTGCGGGATCTTCCGTTCCATCAGTTCATCCACATAGCTGCCTAAGGTCTTCATCACCTCTTCATCATAGTCTGCCTGAGGCAAGAGGGTTATTCTAACCATACCGGACTTGCGGAACTGTTCCTGGAAACAAACCTGTTTCACATCTGCATAGGCTTGCTGCAGCTCTTCGGCACCCTCTGCATTCAGTTCCTTTTCGCTGTCATGTTCCAGTTCTGAAGCCTGCATAAAGAAGGCATTGTTGAAGTGAACCACATGATACGAGGAACGGAAGTTGGTGTCGAGATGATGCGTTAGGAGGTGATGGGCACCCTGCTTGAACTGCTTCTCAATACCGTTCAGTAAACGCCAGTCGCCATTGCGCCAACGGTAGATGCTCTGCTTGACGTCGCCCACAATCATGTTACGGATGACATTCTGCGGCAGTTCGCTGGCATCACGACTCATCGTCTCTTCAAGTAACAGCTTGAAGTTCTTCCATTGTACCGTACTGGTGTCCTGGAACTCATCAATCATGATATGCTCCAGCTGGGCACCGATCTTCTCGAAGATAAACGGACTGTCGCTATCGTCTATCAAATCATTCAGGAACTGCTGGGTATCACTCAACAGGAACCGGTTGGCTTCCTCGTTGAGCTTCCTTACTTGCTGCTCGATGTTGCTGAGCAGTCGTAGCTGATTCAAATGCTTGAGTGTACAATCGGCTGAGAGGTATATCTTCCATTGCTGCATACGGATACGTTCTGCTTCCGTCAGCAACGGCATCAAGGTGCTTTCGGCCAAAGAAAGGATGGTGCTGCGGTCAGGACTGCTCTTACTGGTCCACTTCTCACTATCAGTAAGACATTTCTCTACAGTAGCGTTATAACATACCTTATCACTGAAGTCATTACCCTGTAGTTTCCTGAAATAGCTGGGGATTCCTCTGTTCTTGTTGGCAAAGCTGTCGGGTGTAAGACCGTGTTCATTGATAACCTTAAAGAAATGATCACCCATGTCATTCATGGTCTTCTTGGCCTGAGCGCGCAACGACTCCAGTTCCTTGACATATTGTTTGAAGAAGCCTTTCTGAGCAATACGTGCATTGAGTTCCTCACTATGACTCTTGTAATACTCCCTGAAGATGGTCTTACCGAATTTCTTCACATGTCCGATGACGTTCCACGACTTATCTTCCTCAATGCTCTGCTCGATATAGCTGATGAGCCATTTCAGGATCAGATCGTCTTTCTGCAGCTGCTCAATCAGCATATCAACAGCCTGCTCCTCCACCTGGTCGTCATTGAGTTCCACCCGCAGGTTCGCTGTGAGGTCTAACTCCCTGGCCAGATTGCGCAGTACCGTCTGAAAGAAGCTGTCAATGGTTTCCACACGGAAATAACTGTAGTCGTGCAACAGTTGGTGCAGGGCGATACCCGCCTTCTTGGAAGCCATATCCTGGTCAATCTTCAGACTCACCATCACCT
>JAEEGI010004801.1_pt1 | contig 31413 bp, 26 predicted proteins | sample 8958751 | NCBI WGS metagenome assembly JAEEGI01 (sample SAMN16246545, study PRJNA631951) | gut metagenome | biome: gut microbiome; feature: rumen; material: KS-attached | host: Bos | place: Iran: Karaj | collected 2018-10 | reverse complement strand
GACCGGACGCCGGGCGGCGCCGCAGCGAAACAACGCAGGACGCGGGTGGGGGTATGGGATGTCACAACATATCTTTTCAGGCCCGCAACGGCCATGTAAACGTGCTATAACTGCCAAAGCCCACGCCTCCGTTGTGGAGCCGTGAGCAGGCAGCCGTCTTTCCGTTTACATCTTTTGAGTTGCGGTTCGAGAAGATATCAAGAAAGCTGCGGTTGCTTCGTCTTATTATATGTCTTCTGGTGCAAAGGTACAAAAAAACTGCAAGGGATGCAAAACTTGATGTACTTTTTTACCTTTTAGGCTTAGACCGCTTTCCCGATGATGGGGAAATGCTCAAATCTTATGGACTCATTGTTGCTCTTTAATTTGTGAGAGATATTTCGCAGATATAGCAGCACGACGACCTATGGTAAGGGTAAGGACAGAGGGCAGCATTTCTTTTGTACAATCTGCTGCTTGGACAGAAGACTCTGTCATTCTCTGTTTCATAACGAAAACGCTGGGGCCTGTAGTGATGCTGCCTGAGAACTTTTCAGCATGAAGGAGTATGTCAACGGAGACAAGAAGCCTGATGATGGCCGATTTCCTCTCTTGCATGCTTTGCGAGCTGAACAACTTGTGGTTGTAGCCTTGCTCTTTTGGCTGACAGAGTGAGACGATGCGAAGCTGCGGGAAGTCGCTCCTTATTTTTTCCAGCTCGACGTAGCTGTCGGTAAGGACAAACACACATTCACCATCCTTCGCGTGCAGCATCTCTATGACTCGGATGCCGCTGATCAGTTGTGCTTCTGACGCCTTGTCGCCTTTACGAATCTGAACTCCAGAATACGCCTGTGGCAACGCAAACCTTTCTTTAAAGGCAGAAATCTGCTGCACTATCTCCGGGCGAAGCCGCCAGACCATTCTTGCCAACATCGCATAAGCCTCATAATAGGAACAGTCTATGCCAAGTGCCGGGATGTTATACTGACTGGCTGGTTCGGAAGCTATGTCTTGACTGAGCCTGACGTATTCACCATATGCCCTGTAGGCGAGCCAATGCCCTTTCAGGGACTTCAGCATGGCTTTCGTTTTCCAGGAGATGAAGCCCGGCGACTTCTTCTTGACAGCATTTCCCAGTATGCGCCCCCATGATGGCGGTCGGTGGAAATTGAGTTGATGGTGAAATGGTTCATGGACTTCTTCACAGAAAGGCACAAAGTATTCTGTCCAACCAGTGCCTGTGCCGAAATTGGCATCTTCAGAGTAGAGTTGGAACCGCAGCCCATGGTCAAGGCAGTAGAGCATTGCATTAAGCATGAAGTTCAGTTCCACGAAGAAACCGCAGTCTACACCGACATGGTAAACCAGACGTCTGCGAAACGAGTCATTCACCTTTCGATAGGATGATAATTCCAATTGTTGCATTACCTTAATACAAATTGAGCCCTTGCCGCAAGCCAATTCAAGGATTGAGGCTTGCGGTGACAGCATTAAATATTTCTGTGATTGCGGTCTGCTATTTCGTCTTGATCAAGCGCTTGGTTCCGGCATTCACACCATTGACGAGCAGCGTGCACAGGTAAATGCCCTCACCAAGGATACCACTGTCAATCAAGACTTCCGTGTCAGATGGGGATACTGGCACTTTCTTCATCATGCGACCTCCCATATCGGTGATGGTAAGATATGCATCCGTAGCATCGTCGCTAAGAATGTAACGAGCACGGGCAGGCTCACTCATCGACGTGGGAGCAACCGAGAGAAGGGTGTTGCCAATGGCGTTACGGACTTCCCTGACGGCCGAAGGACCCGTGCCGCGCGACATCATGACATCGACAATTTTCTCCGTACGGGTATCAAGTTGAACCTTCAACTCCTGAATGCAACTGAACAAGACGGGAATCAGGTCAAGATAGTTGATTCCTACCGATCCGTCTTGAAGATTATACACCACCTGAGGGAAAACGCCCAATAGCTCATTAGGCAGCAGACCTATACGCCGCTGCTCACTGATTTCTTCCCTCTGCCTTAAATAGGACTCTTTATCCTCTTCACTCAAAATGGAGAAATCCTCGTCGTTGAAATTGGGTTTCATGTTGTATTCCACCACATGCAATTTCATGATATTATCCAGTATTGCCTCTTGTGAGGTGTTGCTTCCAAGCAGCGTTATATTTTCCCAAAGTCCAGTCTCGGTTGGGACACCTTCCGCATCGAGATTCTCGAAAGTAATTAACCCATAATAATAATAGGTACTAGCACAGAGGCGTATTTCATAATCGCCAACAAGCGTAGTGGGCAAATACACTATTGTCTGGTGGCTACGATAGGGCTTTGAGTATATGCTCTCATCACCTTTATAGATAAAAAGAGTCAGGCTATCTTCTAACTCAGGCAATATCAGTTTATAATTATCCTGCGTAATGAACAACGGCGTTGCCGGGGAACGTTTTACCGTCCTTACATCAGCTTGGGTGTCAACAATGTAGAGTGGCACATAGTTAATTTTTGCCATTACGGCTGTCATGCCTCCCATCAGAATGGCAATGACGAGGATGAAGATTTTCTTATTCATAACTGTTCATTCTGTAAAGTTTGGTGCAAAGGTAAGAAAAAAGTGGTCTTACTCCAAGAAAAGCGTTGTCGAGATGGTCGACAAAATAAAGTCAACCGTCTCGACAGACGATAGGGTTACGGTATTTTTCCCGATTCCATCGGAGAAAAAGCCTATTTGATAGCCATTATCCAATGCTCGAAATCTTTGGCGTTTCCATCTTTCCCTGCCAGTTTCTTAAACAATCTGCTCTTTAGTCTTGACGTGTAACCTTCAGAAACGCCAGTCAGGCGGTCGATGCTGACCGACGGAAAAGCAAGGCGAGTCAGCAGGCACACCATATACTCCTGCTCACTAAGCTGCTGCTGGGAGTTGAGTATATCGAAAAGCGCTGGAATATTGTCACTAAAGAGTGTCTTCAGTGCCTTGATGTCGGCGGAACCAGCCATCTTAGGCGGATTTGCATTAGCCAACTTCTTCAGATGCATGGTAATGGGCGATTTGCTAAGCCGGTCTTCGAGCGACAGTTCTCGGATGGCTGACTGGTATTTGGCAGTTGCCACTGCATGTTGCCTGGCGCGCCTTCGTGCCAAATACACCACGATGAAAATGGCCAACAACATCAATGTAACGGCCACAACCATATATAGCTTTGTCTTCCTAAGCTCGCTGGTCTTCTGCTCGACCAACAGTTGTTTGTGGGTGTAGTCGAACATAGCCTGTAGCGACTGTACGTTCTGTGATTCGGAGAGGCTGTAAACGGAGTCGCTCATTTCATAGCCTTCGGCTGCATACTTGGCCACAGAGTCAGCACGGCCTAACTTCTCGTAGAGCTTTTGCAGCCCCTTGCGTCCTGCAATCTGATTATTAACATCAAGACCGTCACGCAGTTCCTTACGGAAGAAGTACTCTGCAGAGTCAATTTGGTTGGTCTGCAGATAATATAGGCCCCGCTTGTAGTAGAAAATCTCGCGTCCTAGCTCCACATTGCCGAGACTATCGGTATAAGCTGACGCCAAAAAGGCATGGATGGCAGCCTTTGCCTCTTCAGTACGGTGCTGGTCCAGGAGCATCATCACAGTTGAGTTTTTAGCGGCGGCAGCACGGTCTTCCTCCCCTATGGAGGCAAAGAGCCTTGCGGCATCTGAGGCAATAGTAAATGCCATAGCAGTATCACCAATTCGCTCGTATTCGTTCGCCTGATCAAAATAACATTCTATCGCCATCAGCGAATCGTTGTCCTTATATGCCAGTCGGCGAGCCTCCGACAGTTCTGCAATTGCTGTTCGTGGCTGGTAATGCTGGTGGAAGATGGTCGACATCTGAATATGCACTAGGCACAGGGTGTGAAAGTCACAGTCAACGCGCGTGGTGTCAGCGCTGGCAGCTGCGGTATGATAGGCTTCGAGTGCATGAGTCAGGTCACCACAGTCTGTGTAAGTGCGGCCAAGGATGTAGTGGGCGCGGAGCTGCTCGTTACGGGTGCCGTGGCGGTCGAAGTGGTCGGCGAGGGACTGGGCCAGCGTGAGGTCCTGCATCACGCTGTCGGCACGGTTCTGTCGCTCCAGTTCCTCTAACTGGAGCCGCTGCTGGTGGCTATCGGTACAACCGCTCAGGAGCACACTGATTATAACGGCCGCCAAGATCAACAAACTATGCACGTATCTTTTCACGGGTACAAAGATACGAATAAATGAGAGAAGAACAAAACAAACGAGCTTGTTTTTTTGCGGATGGCTAACTTTTGTTATTTGTTGCAAAGGTTGGGGAGAAACTGAAGCTGCAGCACCTGCATCGTTGAAGGGGCAACGGCAAAGCGCTGGTCAGTGCGCTGGCCGACGAGCCAAACGATGCGGGCATCGGCATCGAGAACGACCAACTGACGACGCTTCGCGAAGATGGAGAGCTTGTGGTCGGTCAGATAATCGCTGACCAAGCGAGAGCCGTTCATGCCAAAGGGAATGAAGCGGTCAGCGGGCTGGACGGGACGGACGGTCAGCGGGAATAGGACCTTGGCGGCATCAAGTGTGGCGCACTCTGGCGAGCGGCTGACAGTAACATCGTCGGAAACCGAGACACGGAACGACGTGTCGGCAGTGTAGCGATAAAGCCCTGGTTCGGGAATCTTCAGCTCGGGCAAAGACTGTTGACGCTCCTCGATGACCAGACGGCCGCGGTGGATGGTGAGTTGGTGGGTGGGCGACTGGAACAGACAGCCTGAGCGTGGCGCATGGAGACTGGCCTCAACCTGTTGCACTTGGGCGGGCGTGAAGCCTCGCGGCGACAGAAGCTCGAACAGAATGTATTCTGGCGAAGGCTGCGAGAGAAGACGGTCGATACAGACAGCGCCATCAACGAAGAGTTCGGCAATAGCCGACTGCACAGAGGCGTTGAAGAGGCGCTCGGCATCAGCCATCCGGCAGGCTGTCAAAGCGATGTTCTCAGAAGCGGCGGGATTGATCTGCTGAAGCAGCGGCAGCACTTCGAGCCGAATCTTATTACGCACCACATCAGGGACGAGGTTGGAAGTGTCGACCACGTATTGCTGCCCAAGGGCATCAAGGTATTGGAGAATGTCGGCACGGCTGACGCAGAGCAGCGGACGCACGACGTGACCGTTTCGCGGACGGATGCCCGTCAACCCGTGAATGCCTGTACCGCGAACGAGGTTCATCAGCAGCGTCTCGACGGCATCGTCGCGATGGTGGGCAACACAAATCTGACCTGCACCGATATCCTGTCGCAACTGCTCAAAGTACTTGTATCGAAGCTGGCGGGCAGCCATCTCAATGCTTACTTGATGAACTTCGGCGTAATCATTTGTTGCGAAATGACTTATATGAAGTGGAATGCCCCACTGTTGGCAAAGCGAAACCACGAACTGCTCATCGCGGTCGGACTCTGCTCCACGAAGATGGAAATTGCAGTGGACGGCCTCTACCTGATAGCCAAGACGCTGGAGAATGAGCAACAGAGCAACGCTGTCGGCCCCGCCGCTGACTGCCACGAGGTGGCGGGCATCGGGCGTCAGCAGTTGCTCGGTGGCGATGAACTGGCTGACAATCTTTTCGATATGATGAACGTTAGCGTCAGCCACTTGACTATTCGACGTAGAGGACCAACCCTTTCAGGTATTCACCTTCAGGATGGTAGATATTGATAGGATGGTCGGCCGGCTGATGGAGCTGATGGAGGATGCGCACCTTGCGGCGAGCCTGAGCGGCAGCAGTAAAGACGGCATTGCGGAAATGGTCCTTGGTGACAACCTGCGAACAACTGAAGGTGAAGAGGATGCCGCCGGGCTGGATAATCTGGAACGCCTTCTGGTTGAGACGCGTGTAGCCTTTCAGCGCATTGTGGAGGGCGCCACGGTGCTTGGCAAAGGCCGGCGGGTCGAGGATAACGAGGTCGTACTGCTGACGGTCGGCCGTTTCGAGGAACTTGAATGCATCCTCGCAGAAAGCCTGATGACGCTCATCGCCAGGGAAGTTGAGAGCCACATTGCGGTTGGTGAGTTCAATGGCCTTGGCACTGGAGTCGACCGAGTGGACTATCGATGCCCCACCCCGCATGGCATAGAACGAGAAACCACCTGTGTAGCAGAACATATTGAGCAGACGACGGCCATAAGCATAGTGCTCGAGCAGCGAACGGTTCTCGCGCTGATCAACGAAGAAGCCGGTCTTCTGTCCGCGCAGCCAGTCAACATAGAACAGCAGACCATTCTCGATAGCAACATTATCAGAACTGCCACCATAGAGAAAGCCATTCTCGGGCTCCATATAGGGCAGCGTCGTCTCGCTCTTATAGTAGACGTTTTGTATGCGATTGCCCATCACGGCAACGAGCTGGTCGGCTATCTGTTTGCGGCAGAGGTGCATTCCAATGCTATGTGCCTGCATGACAGCGGTTTTTCCGTAGACATCAATAATGAGTCCGGGCAGATGGTCACCCTCGCCATGCACGAGGCGGTAGGTGTTGTTGGCGGGCGAGTCGGCCAACTGGATGGCTTGTCGCAAGCTGAGCGCCGACTGCAGGCGCGCTGCCCAGAACTGGTCGTCGATGGCCACATCGCGGAATGACAACACGCGGACAGCAATGGAGCCCTCCTGATAATGACCAACGGCAATAAAATCGCTGGTCGAGGTAACCACACGAACGACATCGCCTTCCTCAATGCCGTCGTCCATATGCTGAATGGCACCGGAAAAGACCCAGGGATGGAATCGCAGCAGGCTTTCCTCCTTACCTCGTTTTAGCTGTATCTCTTTCATCTTCATCTGCTATGATTATTTCGTAGTCGCCTGTTTCTTTCAGACGTCGTAGTTCTTCGTAAATCTGTATGCATGCCCATGCGTCGGTAGCAGCATATACTTTCTGTTTCTCGTCGAGAACGTCGCGTTCCCAGTTTGTCAGTCGCTGGGCCTTGCTGATCTGGCAGCCAAAGAGATTGGCATAGAGCTTCTGCAGGCTCAGGTCCTCGATGCCGATTTCACGCACGTGGTCCTGAATGTCGATGAAGCTGCCCGGCTTGAAGCGTCCGATTTTCTGCAGTCCGTTAAGGTCGTCGTGCCAAGAGAGACCAATCTTCGGCACTGTGGTGTCTTCTAAAAGGCGTATAATGGCAGGTGTCATTCCGATAACGTTCAGGCGGAACAGAAAGCAAGTATCGTAAGTTGAAACCTGAAGGAGAGCAACGCGATAAGTCGTACCTCGCGAGAACGACGGTCGCGTCTCTGTGTCGACACCGAGGATGGGCTGAGCCAACAAGTAGTCAACAGCCTTCTCAGCCTGCGTCTTCGAGATGATGACGTGGATTCTACCCTCAAAGACAGCACGCGGAAGGGAGGCTATTTGCTTCTTATCGAACTTGTTGTATATCTGTTTTTTCATCATAAAATGTTTACGAGGTGCAAAATTACAAAAAAAACGGCACAAAGATAGTAAAATGTGGAAAAAATCAGCTACTTTTGCACTGTAATTTAAGAATGGCAAGGTAATGAGCAAGAAAAAAACAAAGAAAACGAAAACCGAGAAACACGCCGCGACCTTTTCGGAGGCCTTGGGCGTGAACAAGATATTCGACAACGAACGCCTCAACTTCTTCATCGGCGTATTGCTGCTGATATTGGCTGCTTACACGACGATGGCCTTCATCTCGTTCTTCACAACCGGAGCGGCTGACCAAAGCATCATCGAGGAACTGAGGGAGGGAGAGCTGGCAAACCAGCAACATGAGTTCAGTAACTCGTGCGGTTCGTTGGGTGCCTACCTGTCATGGTATGCCATCAAGCGCTGCTTCGGAATTCCTGCATTCCTCATACCTCTGATGATTCTCATTACAGCGCTGCACCTGATTAAAGCCTACAAGGCGAAGCTGCTGAAATGGTTTATGGCGCTGATGGTGATCATGATTTGGGCATCCATCACGATGGCCAAGTTCGTGTCGCCGCTGTTCGCAGAGTCACACTTTAACCCTGGTGGCGACCACGGGCAGTATATTTGCCAACTGATAGAGGGCTATATCGGGACTCCTGGCCTGACGGCAGTGCTGGCGCTGGTAGCCATCGCATTCCTTACCTATATCAGCGCTGAGACGATACTCATCATCCGAAACGTGCTGAATCCAAGCGGGTGGTTCAAGAAAGTGCCGTTCATCGTAACCAACAACAATCCTGATGAGCCTGTTCCGTCGTATGAAGACCAGATTGTGACCGAGGAAGACCCTGAAGTGTTCGACGACCCTTCAGAACAGGTGGTGGAGTTTCCCATTGACGGGAAGCCACGGGCACGCGACGGTTTCGGCGAGATGGCAACAAGAACGGTGAAGACGGAAGTAGCTGAAGACCCGGGCTTTAAAGTAGAGAAGGCCAAGGTGGAGGAAACTGCCGACGGCAAGGAACTGGTGCAGGTGGGCGACAAGGAACTGGAGCCTTACGACCCGAAGCGCGACCTTGAGAACTACCACTACCCGACGCTCGACCTGCTGAAGAAATACGACAACGACGGGAAGCCCTACATCGACATGGACGAGCAGACGAAGAACAAGAACCGCATTGTAGAGGTGCTGCGCACGTTCGGTGTTGAGATATCCACCATCAAGGCCACCGTCGGTCCTACCATTACGCTTTACGAGATTACGCTTGCTCCGGGCGTGCGTATCTCAAAGATACGTTCACTGGAAGACGACATCGCCCTGAGTCTCTCGGCTCTTGGCATCCGTATTATTGCGCCCATTCCAGGCAAGGGCACCATCGGTATCGAAGTGCCTAACGCCAAACCCAGCATCGTCTCGATGGAAAGCATCTTGAACTCAAAGAAGTTCCAGGAGTCGACGATGGAGCTGCCCTGTGCCATCGGTAAGACAATTACCAACGAGGTGTTTATGTTCGACCTTGCCAAGGCGCCTCACCTGCTTGTAGCCGGTGCCACCGGTCAAGGTAAGTCGGTTGGCTTGAACGCAATTATCACCTCTTTATTATATAAGAAGCATCCGGCTGAGTTGAAGATTGTACTCGTCGACCCGAAGAAGGTGGAATTCTCCATCTACAACCCTCTCATCAACCACTTCCTGGCCAAAGTGCCCGATGAGAATGCCGACCCGATCATCACCGACGTAACAAAGGTGGTAAGAACGCTCAACTCGCTCTGCAAACTGATGGATAAGCGATATGACCTGCTTAAAGAGGTCGGAGCTCGTAACATCAAGGAATATAACAAAAAGTTCCTCGAACGGAAGATTGTTCCGCAGAATACAGACCCCACGTGTATGGGTCATGGCTATATGCCTTACATCGTCGTCATCATCGATGAGTTCGGCGACCTGATTCTCACCGCCGGCAAGGAGATAGAACTGCCCATTGCCCGCATCGCACAGCTGGCACGTGCCGTAGGTATTCACATGGTCATTGCGACGCAACGTCCCACGACGACCATCATCACGGGTAATATCAAGGCCAACTTCCCCAGCCGCATCGCCTTCAAGGTGTCAGCGGGCATCGACTCCAAGACCATCCTCGACCGCACCGGTGCCCAACAGCTCATTGGTCGTGGCGACATGCTGTTCCTTGGAGGTTCGGAGCCTATCCGAGTACAATGCGCATTTGTCGACACTCCCGAAGTTGAGCGCATCAACGAATTCATTGCCAGTCAGCAGAGCTACAATATGGCGTTTGAGTTGCCTGAACCCGACATGCCTGACAGCGATACGGGTGGCGACTCAGCCGACGTCGACATGTCGCACCTTGACCCGATGTTCGAAGATGCAGCCAAGCTTATTGTCATGAGCCAGAGCGGCTCGACATCTCTTATACAGCGCAAGTTTGCCATCGGCTACAACCGTGCGGGCCGCCTAATGGACCAGCTGGAGAAGGCCGGCGTCGTAGGAGCCGCCATCGGCTCGAAGCCGCGCGAAGTGCTGATACAGGACGAAGTGACACTGAACAACTTGATTAGTAACCTAAGATAAAAAAGAAAGGAAAAGAAGAAATGAAAAAGATTGTTTTTATGATGCTATCCCTGCTGGCCACTGCCAGCACATACGGCCAGACCGCCATGAGCGTGCTCGACAAGGCGGCTGCCAGCGTGAGCAACTACAAGGGCGTGCGTGCCAACTTCAGCATGAAGGGCGGCATGGGCGACGCCAACGGCACTATCTACGTCAAGGGCCGCAAGTTCCAGGCCTCAACGCCTGAAGCCACTATCTGGTTTGACGGCAAGACCATGTGGACGTATATGAAGAACAACGACGAGGTGAACGTCACCACGCCCAACGAGGCTCAGTTGCAGAGGATCAACCCCTACAACTTCATCAACCTCTACAAGAGCGGCTACGACATGACCATGAGCAAGGGGAGCAACTACGTTGTCCACCTGACAGCCAAGGACGCCAGCACCCGAATCAAGGAACTCTTCGTCACGGTCGACAAGAAGTCATACCACCCTACGCAGGTTAAGATGCTACAGGGCACGAAGTGGACAACCTTCGACATCAGCAATCTTAGGGGCCAAACGCTGGGCGACGGCATGTTCACCTTCCGCCAGAAAGACTTCCCGACAGCCGAGGTGATTGACCTCAGATAACACTGCCGGCAAACATCAAGAGACGAAAAAAAAAGGATTTCACGCTTTGTGAAATCCTTTTTTATGTTGTGAAGTATCTCTGCTTAGAAAAAGAGATAGCGCTTGTCAGTAACGTTAGCCTTCATGTACAGCTCCTGCATAAAGCGGCTTGCTGCCTGCATGGCGCGCTGTGAGAGCTGAGCCTCGGCTGCGCTGGCGTCAAACTTGGCTTCGCCCTCGGGCTTCTGCTCGTTCAACACCTGGAAAACAAACACGCCACCATTACCCTTCAAGGCATTAGCGTGGAATTCACCAGCCTTGGTAGCGGCAACGGCACCAGCGAGAACGGGCTCCGATGTACCGGTAGACTGCACGAAGACAGGCGAGCCAAAAGTAATCTGCTTAACAGTGTCGACCTTGGCACCCTTAGCCAGAGCGTCGGCAATGCTCTTCACGCCGTCGAACTTACCCTTCAGGGCATCGAACTTCTTGTCGCGGAGCACCTCAGAGGTAACAATTTCCTTCACACTCTCGAGGTCGCTGTAACCAGCAGGGTTAATCTTACTCAGGCCAATCACCAGGAGGTGGTCGTTAGAACCACACTCATAGAGAGGACTTACCTGACCGGGCTTAGCATCGAAGATCCACTTCATAGCCTCACGGGTAGAACGAATGCCGGCAACGTTGTGCTCGGCGTTGGTCATGCTGTTACGCTCGCTTACCTTGAAGCCGAACTTCTCGGCGTTCTTCTCAAGTCCCTCAATGCTGTTGTTCTCGCTGACATACTGGCTGAACTTGTTATAAGCATCACTGTAGGTCTGCTTTGAGAAGTCAATGGTGTGCTTGATGACGGCGATGTCGTACTTGCTCACCATCGCGCGGCGGTCAGTAACCTGAGCCACGATGTTGTTCTGCGAGAACTTGAAGTTACGCAGTTCGCCTGAAGCCATCATGTTGAGCGACGTCAGGAAGGTCTTGGTCTCAGCATCAACAGTGTTCTGGTTCTGATACTGGTTAGAGACGAGCCACTGCTTGCTGCCGTCCTGACCATACTTCTTGGCAATTTCCTCGAAATTGGCACCGGCCTTCAGAGCGTTATAGATGCTGTCGGCCTTCTTCACGGTAGCATCCTCGGTGTCTGCAACGACACGAATCATGCGCACCTCAATAGAGTCGGGCAACTGCTGCTTGCTCAGGAGTTTCACAACATTAAACGTGTTGTCGGAAGTGGTCTCGAAGGGAGCCGTAGTCTGACCAACAGCGATAGAGTCAAGACGTGAAGCAATGTCAGAGGGCAGAGCAGCCTTGGTGACAGGCATTCCCAAATAGGGGAACTGCGACTGGGCCTTGCGCACGACCTCAGCAGCGGCTGCACCACTCTGCAGCTTCTGATAGGCGTCGTTCATGGTCTTCATCAGCTCTTCACGGTCTGACTGCGAAGGCTTCACCTGGAAGTCGACATACTTGATGTCGCGCGTCTCGACAATCTGCTTGAACATCTCCTTCTCGGCATTGTACTTGTCATTCAGCTCAGAGTTGGTTACCTGAACGTCGTCGTCCTTAACGCTTGAGTAAGGAAGCGAGGCGAGCAAAACGGTCTTTTCCTGCTGAGAGGCATCGAAAGAGGCCTTAGCGCTGACGGGGTTCGACAGCATGCAGTTAGCCAACAGAGCCTGATACTTCTGAGCCAGTGTCTGCTGACGAATGCTGCGCTCGATGTACTTCCAGTAATCATAGAAGCTCTTATACTGCTCGGCTACCTGCGGATTGGTGTTGGCCTTGTAGTCGTTCAGGAACTTCTGGAGCTGCGTTACGTCGAAACGTCCAGTCTGAGAGTTCACAAAAGGTGTCTGACTCAGCATGGGGTTCGTTCCCTCACGCAGGATGTTCTGCATCTCTTCATCGGTAACGGTGAGGCCCAGCTTCTCAGCTTCTGCCTCAATAATCTTGTTGCTCACGAAGGTGTTCCATACCTGGTCTTTCACCTGGTTCAACTCCTCTTCCGAAAGGTTGTCGCGACCCTGGGTCATCTTGATGACCTGCTGGTACTCGTCGACAAGACCCTGGAAGTCCTGGACATTGATTCTTTCACCTAAAACTTCGCCGACCTGCTGACGCTCGTTGTTCTTTGACGTTTCACACGAGCGGAACATTTCTTCGGCAATGAATGCAAAAAGGGCCAGACCTATAACAGTGACAAGGACAGGTCCCCAGCTTCTAATTTTTCCAATTGCTGCCATTTGTTTTTTACTATTTTTGTTATTGTTTTTTATTCTGTTTTCGCAATCAGTCGGCAAAATTACTAAAAATGTCGGACATAAAGAAATTTTTCGGCAAAAAACCGCTTAATCTATGACTTTTAACCGCACAAGTTCGATTTTTGTGGCTGTATTTTTGACAATTTTGAACTCATAGCGACCAATCTTGATGATTTCGTTTAATTTCGGGAACGACTGATATTCATGCAAAATCAGTCCGCCGACCGTCATGTATTCATCACTCTCGGGGAGGTCGAGATCGAACTGTTCGTTTACCTTCTCAATCTCGAGTCGGGCCGAGAGAATATACTCACCGTCCTCCAACTGTTTGGCAATATAATGATTGGAGTCATGTTCATCCTCAATCTCACCGAAAATCTCCTCGACGATGTCTTCAAGGGCAATCAAGCCACTTGTGCCTCCGAACTCATCAACAACGATAGCCAGCGAGCGCTGCTGCTGCATGAAGGTCTTCATCAGCCTGGAGGCCTGCATCGTCTCGGGAACGAATACCAGCTGCCTGATGCCCTTCCGCCAGTCCTGGGAATGATGGAACATCTCCGAAGAATGGATGTAGCCGACGACGTGGTCGATATCCTCGTGATAGACAATTACTTTTGAATGGCCGCTCTCAATAAAGACCTGCTTCAGTTGTTCGACGTCGCAGGTATCCTCAACAGCGTCAATTTCGGTTCGAGGCACCATACAGTCACGGACACGTATCTCCGAGAAGTCCAAAGCGTTCTGGAATATCTTCACCTCGTCCTCGATTTCCTCCTCGTTCTTGGCGTTGTCAATGCTCGACTGTACCAAGTAGTCAAGATCAACACGCGTAAATTCCTTGTCGTCCTGCTCTTTCTCCATTTTCACGCCTACCAAGCGCAAGAAGCCGCGCGAGAGCATGGTAGCAAAGCGCGAAATCGGATAAAGCACTACATAGCAGACCATTGCAGGCACAGCGAAGAAAGTCAGAAGGCCATTGGGATTCGACTTGAAGATATTCTTTGGCAAGAACTCGCCCGTAAAAAGCACCACCAATGTTGAGAGCAGCGTGTCGGCCGTCACCCGAGCACCGTCGCTCAGGCCGCTGAACAGCAGTTCGTCGAAGATTCTCGCAAACAGTATACCATAGATAACCAGCGAGATATTATTGCCCACAAGCATCGTCGAGACAAAGTTGTTAGGATGCTGATAGAACAGGCTTATAGCCCGCTGCGACAGTCCGTTCTTCTCTTTGTCCATCTCAACCAACAGACGGTTGCTGCTCACGAAAGCAATCTCCATACCCGAGAAGAAGGCCGAGAAAATCATCGTTATAATCAGTCCAATGATAAGTGATGTCATGACTAACTTACTCTTCTTGACGGGTTTCTACATAAGTACTCTTGGCATGCTTTCGGGCTGCCGGCCTCATAGGCGCCTGGAAAGTAGAATCGCCTTGGCTGCTCTCTTCTTCAGATTCATTCTCTGGAACGAAGGAGCCCTTGGAGTTCGAGACGGTGTACTTCGTCATGCGCTCGTCGCTGCGGAAGTAGGTACCCTGCAGCGTGCGCTCAGGCGATGTAACACGTGAGAATACATAAGAATACAACTCGTGGCGTATACCGTCCCAATACAGTTCTTCGCTACGGTAAAGCAGGCCGTTATTATTACGAATACGTACACGTCCACGCAGTTTCCATAGCTTCAGCTTGTCGTAGTACCACGCTGTGTCAGCCTGAATATAAGCCTGAACGTGGAACTGCTCGTCGAACTGCTCAAAGAACACTCCTTTCATAAACTCCCACCTGTTGGGCATACGAATAGTGTTGACATCCCACCGCTCGGTAACGATGCGGTACTTGATAACGCCCGAGTCGGAGATAAGCGTGTTAACGCCGTAAGACGTCATCATCGACACAGAGTCCTTCGGATAGATGGGCGGCGCTATGTGCTCCTGCGGTTCCTCGCTACACGACAAAACCAACATCATGGCGGGCAGCAGGCTCGCCATGAACATACACTTGATATGATACCCAATATCCAAAGTCCAACAGAATAATTAATCAACCTTCCACTTCATGAACCAGCGCTCGTTGAAGGTTACGCCGATATTGATCCTGAAGTAGTTCTCTGTCACGAAGTCTGTGGCCGAAGAGCGTACCCACTGACCACTGATGTTCAACACCGAGCGGTTGTTGTGCATGTTGACGATAGGAATGCCAAAACCGGCACTGACGCTCAACTCCTTCGGTCCCTCTTTCCCGTTTATATAATAATAAGGTGTAGCATAGCCGGCACCCAGACGGTAATGAACGTGTTCCAGGAATCTGCCGCCCATCTGACTTGGATTCGGCAGCCAGTCTAAGCCCACGCTCATCTTCATACGGTCTTTTAGGAGTCCGCTCTGCAACTTGTATTCATTACCCGTAAAGGTTGGAAACTTCACATCACCCCACTTGTCAAGAGTGAAGTCAGCAGCTAAGGTTAGCTTGCCGGCATGCTGATAAGCCGCACCCACACCGAAGCTCATAGGCAGCTCAAAGGCGTCTGTCAGCTTGAGCGCTGTTGTATCACTGGAATTCGACAACTGGTTAGTGCTAACGATGGTCATCTCAGCGTCATTCTTCAAGTTATGGCCAAGCCCTACGACAGCACCCAGTGTCAGGCGGTCAAACCTACCAATAGGCTGAACCCACTGTGCTCCGACGTCGAGCTTATAGTTAGAGACGCTTGTAGAATAGTTCTTACGAAGCGAGTTGGCTGTCGCATCCGCATCAGGCAACACTGAACGGTCAATGGAGCCCCACAGATAACCAGCGTTCACACCAATTGACAGAGGTTTCATCAGTCGCCAGCCAAAGCCTAAGAACACTTCATGCAAACCGCCGCTGCCCGTAAACGACTCTGTCAACTGTCCGAGATTCTGATCACGCGAAGAAGTCGCATATTCATATCCTACACTCGAATAGGGAAGCAATCCGAACGAAACGCCGACATTCTTCCAAGCACGGAAGGAACCAACCACATACTCGAAACTGGCCAGCGAGGCATTGCGCCTCAGTTTTCCCTCCTCATAATGCGTGAACTGCCCTGAAACGCCCATGTCGAAAAGCATGGTCAGCGAGTCAACGCCCGAATACGAGGCAGGGTTGAGCGTATTCACAATGTTTCCCTGACGCAGACCATAACCCACGCCATTCATGCCTCGGCTCATACTCTGCGACTGGTCGCTCAAAGCACCGATGCCGAACTGGCTATAAGGAGAATTCGTGCCTCCCTGCGCCCAAGCTCCATTCACTGTTGCGGCCATCAGCAGACAGCCCAATATCCTTGTTTTAATCATTGCTTTTTGCTATCAGCGTGCAAAATTACAAAATAAATGCGAATAAAGAACGACGAATTACGATTTATTTTGTATCTTTGCAGAAACTTTAGCAATTATGAAGAGAGAAGAGCGTTACAAGGCCGTATTGCAGTACTTTCAGCTGCAAATGCCTGATGTGAATACCGAGCTCCAGTTCGGCAGCGTGTTCCAGCTGCTCGTGGCCGTCATCCTCAGCGCACAGTGTACGGACAAGCGCATCAATCAGGTAACGCCCGAGCTGTTTCGGCACTATCCGGATGCCCAAACGATGGCACAGGCCGAGCCTGACGAAATCTATGAATACATCAAGAGCGTGTCATACCCTAACGCCAAGTCACGCCACCTCGTCGAGATGTCACGGGCTCTCATCGAACGCCACGGTGGCGAAGTGCCTGCCGACATGAACCAATTGCTTAATCTTCCTGGTGTGGGCCGCAAGACGGCTAACGTCATTCAGGCCGTTGCCTTCGGCAAGTCAGCCATGGCCGTCGACACCCACGTTTTCCGCGTCAGCCACCGTCTCGGCCTCGTCAACAAGAGCGACAACACGCCCTACAAGGTCGAGCAGGCCCTCGTGCGCCACATCCCTGCCGGCCTCATCCCCCTCGCCCACCACTGGCTACTCCTCCACGGCCGCTACGTCTGCACGTCGCAGCGCCCTAAATGCCAGAAATGCGACCTGCGCGATGTCTGCGTCCTATACGCGCGGACGCGCAGGAATGAAACTACTGACACCCGGCGCACGTAAAATTTTATACTTTCCTCTCAAAAACGGTGTCTTTTGTCCACCCCCGGTCCCTTTTGCTCAAAAGCAGCTGGTTAAAAGGTGGCGGGTAAAGAACGTTCCCACGGCTTGGATCATTTGTTCCAGGCTGTGGGACAAATAAAAACGGCACTTTAGAGCCAATAAGACAATTTCGCGTTGGGGAAGGCACTCAGTTCTTATGTACGGGGCGAACAGACCGACCTAAGAAGCGGCTAGCCGAATTGTGATGCGCACTACCTGAATTATAGAAATGCAGGTCCAAGGCATGTTTTTCGCCATAAATCTCGGACGACCAGTAGCCACCAGTCCCCTCCCAGCTATTGCCGTTCTCCCCTTGGGCTCCCGCACCAGGAAGGAAAATAGTACCACCATTGCTGCTGGTAAACTTACAACCATTAACGCCATTCTGCATCATCACTTCCGATGTTGTTTCTTCTATCAGTTCAATAATCTGCTCATGTGAGGGCATCACCCAAGAGCCACCCCACTTTACGTGCGCCACATCGTAGTCGGTGCCGGCAATGTCGCTTCCAATGTCGTAACAGTTGTCTGAACTTCCATCGTAATGTGCATAAGTACTCCAATTGTACAAGTCTTTCTCTTCTGTTTCGCCCCAGGCGTAGTATCCACCATATTGTTCTGGTGCCGAGGCTCCCACATTACAGCACGCCCATTTCGTGCCGCTGGGCAGACCGAGGTCAATCAGGTGGGGGTGATGATCATCGGGACAAGTTAAATAGGAAGGTTCATTCTTACCAATCACTATGCCAACAAGCGTAGAGACGTCGGCCACGTCAACTCGCATGTCGCCGTTCACATCACCTTTAGCATCGCGATAGGTTACCCACATGATTTCATCTTTAGCCAACTCGATATTATCGCTACCGACGGCGATGACAAGTTTGTCGCCCGAAGGCGTTACAGTAAATGTAGCAGGCAGAGTGACGGTGGTTTTGGCACCGCCTGCAAGGTGGAACACTAACGTCTGTGCGTACATGCCCAATGGAGCAGCGAACAGGCACAGCACAATGAACATTTGCTTGAAAAACTTATTCATCTTGTTTTTAGTTTTGGGAATAAGAAAAGGCGCAAACCATCCGATGCTTATTCTCAATTCTGGTTACCGCCAAGTGACCATACACCAAACAAGCAAGAATAGTCCACGCCCTATCGGGCGCGAACCTTCTGAACAGCTTGCTCTCGGTGTGAATATTTGGCGGTATTCGAATTGAGAGAGACAGGAGCAGAAAGCTCAAATCCTAAAAAGACAGTCGGACGGGTCCTGACGCGCAATTCTTATTCATTGATTAATAAATTGCTTTTTGACTTTCCCGTCGCGGGGGCGCAGCACCTGGTGCCGCCTGAAACTCCCCTTGTTGTACTGTTGCCATGTCATAGTCACGATGAATTAATTGTTCGACTTATGTTTTATCTTTTAAATTGCAAGCATATCAAGGAATTCCTGTGGTTCCAAAATGGGGATAATCCGTGTAGTAAAATCTCCTTTATTCCTTGTTACAATACAATCAGCCCCGTTAGCCATTGCAGTATGAAACTGTAAGGCATCTTCAAAATCACGGAATGGATTGTTTATAGCAGATATGACAACAGCTTCGTCAACAGAGGAAATATTACAAAAGGATACGAATTGGCTAAAACTCGCTACAATTTCGTCAGGTGTCTTGTCATAATGACTTTCCAGTACATAGCTTGCGGTGGCAAACGAGAGAGACGAAACCGTCAGGCTAAACAGCCCTTGATTTGACAGTGAGATTATCGTAGCAGCAGGCACATAGAACTTTCCTCTTTGTGCCACATAATCTATAAAAACATTAGTATCTATAAAGACCTTCTTCATTTGTACTTCTCATAAAGATATTGCACGTAGGCTTTCTTCTCATCGAAATCTTCGGGAAGAGGACTCTTAACGTGGAACATATTGGCCACTTCTTCAGAAATAACCATATCTTCTCTCCTGACTTTCGGCCAGTCATTGGCTTGTGTTCCTGAAGTTCTCTGCTCATTTTCCGCCTTTATCTCTTCGTACAGATGGTCTGCCAGCCATTGCTTATTGCTGGTTGTCAACGCCATTGACTGAATGAGATTCAGCAGATTATTCATTACTACAGTCGTATTCATTTCGTCGGATGTTTACTTCTCGCTTGCAAAAGTAGTGATAATATCTGAGAATTGCAAGAAAAAAGGGCGAAAAAAATCAGAGAAGATCTATGAGCTGCTGGTAGTCGGTGGCGGTGTAGTCGCTGAGCTGAATGTCAGACAGTGAGGCGATGGCCTCGCGGCTATTGGTGGTAGCCACGCCAACCACCTTCATGCCGGCGGCACGCCCCGACTTCAGTCCGTTGAAGCTGTCCTCGAAGACGATGCACTCCTCTGGAGCGGCACCGAAGCGGGCCGCCGCCTTCAGATAGCAGTCGGGATGGGGCTTCGAATACTCAAAGTCCTCGCTCGTCAGGATGGCGTCGAACAGCTGGCGGAACCCCGGCTGCGCACGGTAGACGCTCTCCATCTTCGGCTGGTTCGAACTCGTCACCACCGCCGTCTTCACGCCGTGGGCATGCAGGTCGGCTATCAACTGTTCGAAGCCGCCGATGTATTCAAACTGCATCTGGGCCTCAAAGTCATTCAGCCGCTCGGTGATGGCCGCCTGCTCGCCGGCCAAAGGGCCCGAGAACCAGCGGTCGTAAATCTGCGTCAGCGTCGAGCCTTTTATCTCGTGCTCCAGTCCGGGGTGCTCGGGGTGGTACAACCGGCACTGGCTTCCCCAGAACACGGTGTACTGCGGCTCAGTGTCGAACACCACGCCGTCTAAGTCAAAAAGTGCTGCTTTCAGTCTTTTCATTGTCATTCTGTGTAAAGGTTAAGCGCGGCGCATCTCCTCCAGCAGCTGGCGCTGGCGGGGAGTGAGGCTCGTAGGCAGCGTCACGTTGTAGGTGATGATGAGGTCGCCCCCACCCTGCCCCTTGCCGCGCAGACGGACTTTAGTGCCAGGCTGCGTGCCGGGCTTGATCTTCATCTTGAGTTTCGACGCGCCCACCTGGATCAAGACATCGCCACCAAGCAGGGCGGTATACATGTCGATATTGACAGAGGCCTGCGACTCCTGCGGCCCCTGCTGACGGCCGAAGCCCCCAAAGGGCGAAGCGCCGTCGGCACCGCCGAACAGGCTCTCGAAGAACGACGAGAAGCCGCCTCCGCCGCCACTGGTAAATCCTGAGAAGTCAAAACCGTCGAACGGCGAGCTGCCGCCCTGGCCGCCGCCGAAGCCGCCGCCCATCTGGTCGGCCTGTTTCCACTGCTCGCCATACTGGTCGTACTTCTTGCGCTTCTCCGGGTCGCCGATGACGTCGTAGGCCTCGTTCAATGCCTGGAACTTGGCCTTCGCCTTCGGGTCGTCGGGGTGCAGGTCGGGGTGGAACTGCTTAGCCCGTTTCAGGTAAGCCTTCTTCACATCCTTCTGCGGTATCGTCTTGTCGACTCCTAAAATCTTGTAATAGTCTATAAATGCCATAATGCTTTCCTCCTATTTTTTTAATTCTGTAAACCGTATAGCAAAAAGTGTACCAAACACACGTTACGGAAAAGAAATATTTTCTGAAACTGCGGTAGTAGCAAACCGTCGTCTACCCGCCGGGTAAAGCCGCTCTACCCGCCGGGTACAGGCCCTCTACCCGCCGGGTAGCGCTCAACGTCGCCAAGGCTGCCGATTCTGAAGCGTTAAAGTTACGTAAAAGTTCAGCGGCTGGAATGTCGTGTTCAATTTATTTAGTAACTTTGCAAAAAAGAAAGAGAGAACGAGATGAAGAGACACTTTCTGACCGCCATTGCCATCATGGCACTGGCATTAACATCGCAAGCACAGACGCAGAAGACCGTCCGCCTGAAGGTCATCGAGACGAGCGACGTACACGGCCACTTCTTCCCCTACGACTTCATGGAGAAGAAGCCGCTGAAGGGCACGCTCTCGCGGGCCAGCACGTATATAAACCGCCAGCGACAGGCCTACGGCGACCGGCTGCTGCTCATCGACAACGGCGACATTCTGCAGGGCCAGCCCTGCGTCTACTGGTCGAACTACGTCATGCCCGACGACGAGAACCTGGCGGCTCAGGTCATCAACTACATGAAGTACGACGCCGAGACCGTGGGCAACCACGACGTGGAGCCAGGCCACAAGGTCTACGACAAGTGGATTCGCGAGGTGCGCTGTCCGCTGCTGGGCGCCAATATCGTCAAGGAGGAGTGTAAGGGCGGCGAGGCCAGCCCGCAGAGCATCTACACGGGCCTGAAGCCCTACTCCGTGCACTACCGGGAGGGCGTGAAGATTGTCATCCTGGGCATGCTGACGCCCGCCATTCCCAACTGGCTGAACAAGTCGGTCTGGAAGGGCATCGAGTTTGAGGAGATGACCAGCTGCGCCCGCAAGTGGGTGAAGTATATCAAGGAGACCGAGCGCCCCGACCTCATCTTCGGTCTGTTCCACTCAGGACTGAACGGCGGCATCACGACCGGCGAGTACGAGGAGAACGCCACCGAGTCGGTAGCGCGCGAGGTGCCCGGCTTCGACATCATCTTCTTCGGCCACGACCATCAGGTCCACAACGAGTGGATAACCTGCCGCGACGGCAACCGCGTGCTCTGCATCGACCCCAGCTGCTACGTCAACAACGTGGCCGAGGCCGAGATTGAGCTGACCTACGCCAACGGACGGCTGACAAGGAAGGACATCAAGGGACAGATTGTCAGCGTGCGCGACGAGGAGATCGACCAGCAGATGGTCAGCCACTTCCAGCCGACCATCGACCGCATCAAGACCTACGTCGACCGCCGCATCGGGCGCTTCGAGAACGCCATCTACACCCGCGAGAGTTTCTTCGGCAACTCGGCCTTCACCGACCTCATCCACAACCTGCAAATGCAGATTTCGAAGGCCGACATCTCGCTGAACGCGCCCCTGTCGTTCAACACCGTCATCAACGCCGGCGACGTCACCCAGGGCGACATGTTCAAGCTCTACCGCTTCGAGAACCTGCTCTTCGTGCTCCGCATGACGGGCGAGGAAATACGCAAGCACCTGGAGTACAGCTACGACATGTGGACCAACACCATGAAGACGGCCGACGACCATGCGCTGCGCCTGAACGACGACTCGAAGGAAGACCAGCAACGCACAGGGTTCCAATACTATACGTTCAACTTCGACTCAGCCTGCGGCATCGACTACGAGGTTGACCTCACCAAGCCAGACGGCCAGAAGGTGCGCATACTCAGAATGACGAACGGACAGCCCTTCGACGAGAAGCGGTGGTATCGCGTGGTGATGAACAGCTACCGCGCCAACGGCGGCGGCGAACTGCTCACCCGAGGGGCCGGCATACCCAAGGACTCGCTCGAGGGCCGCGTGCTGTTCCACTCCGACCTCGACCAGCGCTACTACCTGACGCAGGAGATTGAACGCATGGGAACCGTCAACCCCCAGCCAAACCACAACTGGCGCTTCGTGCCTGAGGCGTGGGCCAGGCCCGCCCTGAAGCGCGACAGCCTCTTACTGTTCGGAAGATGAAGACATACTATTTCGTATTCTGCAAGGACGACCTGCTGCTGCAGCCGCTGGCTGACGGCAGCTACACCATACCGCTTCAGGACGAGCCGCCCACCGAGGTGAAGCCCTGGACACACCTGATGAACATCACCCCGATGCCCGACGGCACCCCCGTCACCGCCTACCGCATTGACAGCCCGCCTGCAGTTGCTCCCGCCGCCCCTATTGTCGGCTATGCTGCGACAGCGTCGCAGCCCCCCGCCCTGCAGCCCTTCCCCCTCCGCCAGAGCTACTACAAGCTGCCCCGCGAGCTCTACCTGAAGGCCGGCAAGTGCCAGGAGCTGCTCTACTGGGACCAGAACACCCGCTACTGCGGCGTCTGCGGCGCCCCGATGCGCATGGACACCGACATCTCGAAGAAGTGTACCGAGTGCGGCAAGGAGATATGGCCCCAGCTGGCCACCGCCGTCATCGTGCTCATCCATCGCGGCGACGAGGTGCTGCTCGTACGGGCCAAGAACTTCCGCACCGACTTCTACGGCCTCGTGGCAGGCTTCGTCGAGACGGGCGAGACGCTCGAGGAGGCCGTAGCCCGCGAGGCTCTGGAGGAAACGGGCGTCACGATAACCAACATCCGCTACTTCGCCTCGCAGCCCTGGCCATACCCTTGCGGCCTGATGGTTGGCTTCCACGCCGACTACGTCTCAGGCGAGATCCACCTCCAGCGCAGCGAGATAGCCAAGGGCGGCTGGTTCCGGCGCGACAACCTGCCCACCATCCCCGAGAAGCTCTCCATAGCCCGCATGCTGCTCGACGACTGGCTGCAGTCACCCCAATAACCCATATCCCCCATCATGCCCATATCCCCCATATAACGATGAAAGACAAGACAGCATACGTCTGCGAGAACTGCGGACAAGAGTCGGCCAAGTGGATTGGCAAGTGTCCCGCCTGTGGACGGTGGAACACGTTCAAGGAAATCAAGGTGAGTGCCGCTCCCACACAGCCGGGCAAGTCGGCAGCCACCGTCTCAGCCAGGGGCAGCAGCGCCGCCAAAGTGCTCCGCCTGCGCGACATCTCGGCTCAGGACGACCCGCGCATCGACATGCTCGACGGCGAGCTGAACCGCGTCCTCGGCGGCGGATTGGTTCCCGGCTCCATCATCCTACTGGGCGGCGAGCCGGGCATCGGCAAGTCGACGCTGACCCTGCAGACCATGCTCCGGCTCACCGGCATGCGCGTGCTCTACGTCAGCGGCGAGGAGAGCGCCCACCAGCTGAAGATGCGCGCCGAGCGCATAGCCCACACCGATAACGACAACTTCATGATTCTCTGCGAGAACTCGCTGGAGTCCATCTTCGAGCACGTCAAGGAGACGCTGCCCCAGCTGGTCGTGATAGACTCCATACAGACCATCGCCACCGAGGACGTCGAGTCGTCGGCAGGCAGCATCGCCCAGGTGCGCGAGTGCGCCTCAGCCCTGCTGCGCTTTGCCAAGACCTCGGGCGTCCCCGTCATACTCATCGGCCACATCACCAAGGAGGGCTCGCTGGCAGGTCCCAAGATTCTGGAGCACATCGTCGACGCCGTCATACAGTTCGAGGGCGACCAGCACTATATGTACCGCATCCTGCGGAGCATGAAGAACCGCTTCGGAAGCACGTCGGAACTGAGCATCTACGAGATGCAGCAGACGGGACTTCGGCAAGTGTCGAACCCCTCAGAACTGCTGCTGACCGAAGACCACGACGGACTCTCGGGCGTGGCCATCTCGTCGGCCATCGAGGGCGTACGCCCCTTCCTCGTCGAGACGCAGGCCCTGGTGTCGACGGCTGCCTACGGCACGCCACAGCGCTCGGCCACCGGCTTCGACCAGCGGCGCCTGAACATGCTGCTGGCCGTGCTCGAGAAGCGCGTGGGCTTCAAGCTGATGCAGAAGGACGTCTTCCTCAACATCGCAGGCGGCCTGCGCGTCACCGACATGGCGATGGACCTCTCCGTCATTGCCGCCGTGCTCTCGTCGAACGTCGATACGCCGATTGAGAGCGGATGGTGCATGGCCGGCGAGGTGGGACTCAGCGGCGAGGTGCGCCCCGTGAACCGCATCGAGCAGCGCATTGCCGAGGCTGAGAAGCTGGGGTTCAGCGATATGATCATACCAAAGTACAACATGCAGGGCTTCGACCGCAAGAAATTCCACATCAGCCTCCATCCCGTACGGAAGGTGGAAGAGGCCCTGCGCGCATTATTCGGATAGACAAGATGAGACAACGATTTCTATTAGCCTCCGTCCTCTGCCTGGCAGCAGCACTTTCCAAAGCTCAGGACGAACTGCCGGCCAATCCCATAACGCCCGGCATCGACCTCAATATGCCCACCATCCTTGTAGGTGACGCCAACAACGACGGCAAGGTCAACACCGATGACGCCGTCACCATTTCGAGCCACATCTTGGGCCGCGAAACGCCTGGATTTTTTGAGGATGCAGCCGACGTCAACGCCGACGGACGAATAGACATTCAGGACGTTGCCATCATCATCGCCTACCTTGTAGCCAAGAAAGACTGACAAATTGACTTAGTCCTCGCTCAGGTCGTGAACCATCTTACGATAGAGCGTGTAAAGGCGCTGGCGGGAAATATAGCCCTTCAAGTGGTTATTGCCGTCGATCACGGGGAGCCACTCGGCTCCAGTACGCTCGAAGGTTTTCATCACGGTGGTCATGGGCGCAGTATCCGTCAGCGTGGCCACCGGTTCTTCCATCAACTGCGAGGCTCTGAAATGGTGGTAGAGCTCGATACGGAAGAGCACTTTCCTGATATGTGTGATATCGACCTCACCCAATAGCGTGCCGGCACCGTCGGTGACGGGCAGCACGCGACTGTGGCTTCGGCTCACCTGGTTCACAATCTGCCCCAGCTCCATATCGGGGCTGACGGCCATATAGTCGCGGTCGATGACCGATTCAAGGTTCATCAGCGTCAGCGCGGCGTGGTCGGTGTGGTGCGTCAGCAGCCGGCCCTCTTTGGCCAGCCGGGCACCGTAGATACTGTGGGGCTCGAAGATGATGATGGTCAGGTAGGCTGAGACAGAGACAATCATCAGCGGCAGCAGCAGACTGTAACCGCCAGTCAGCTCGGCGATGAGGAAGATACCCGTCAGCGGGGCGTGCATGACACCCGACATGACACCGGCCATTCCCATCAGCGCGAAATTCTTCTCAGGCAGGTAGACGCCAACCTGCTCGATGTTCCACAACCGTGAAAAGAGGAAACCCGTAAAGCAGCCTATAAACAGCGAGGGCGCGAACGTACCGCCACAGCCTCCGCCGCCATTGGTGGCCGATGTAGCAAAAACCTTGGTCAGCAGGACCAGCGCCAGGTAAGGTATGAGCATCGACGCCTGCCCTGAAAAGAGCGAGTTGTCGAGAATCTGATTCCAGTCGGCTTCCGTTTTCCCGTTAAGCAGCAGGTTGATGCTGCTGTAACCCTCGCCGAAGAGTGCCGGGAAGAGGAAGATAAGCAGACTGAGCAGCGTGCCACCGATGGCAAGCCGCACGTGGGGCCGGTCCTTGAACCGCGCAAAGATGCCCTCGGCAAAGCTCATCGTACGGATAAAGTAGAGCGACACCAGGCCACAAGAGATGCCCAGCAGCAGACAGGCCGGTATGCGCTCCACCGTCCACACGTTATCAAGGTGGAAGGTGAACAGGGCAGCGTCGCCACTGAAGATATAGGTGAAGCAGGTGGCAGTGACGCAGCTGACGAGGATGGGCAGCAGCGACGACATCGTCATATCGATGAGCAGCACCTCGAGCGTGAAGACCAGTCCGGCTATCGGCGCCTTGAAGATCCCCGCTATGGCTCCAGCGGCACCGCAGCCGACAAGCGTCATCAATGTCTTGCGATCGAGGTGGAACAGCTGGCCAAGGTTCGAGCCGATGGCCGAGCCCGTCAGCACGATGGGCGCCTCGGCTCCCACAGAGCCTCCGAAACCGATGGTGATGGCCGATGCAATGACGCTCGACCAGCAGTTGTGCGACTTCAGGCGCGACTTGTTCGACGAGATGGCATACAGTATGCGCGTAATACCATGCGAGATGTTGTCACGCACGATATAGCGCACAAAGAGCGACGTCAGATAGATGCCCACCACAGGATAGACCAGATAGAGCCAGTTGGCGTGCGACCGCTCGAACTGAGAAGTCAGCAGGGCCACAATCAGATTGATAATACCGTGGAGGACGTAGGCGGCCACAGCGGCAAAGAAGCCCACGATGAACGCCAGAATAAGCAGGAACATCTTATCGCTGACGTGCTCAACACGCCAGTTATGCACCCGTTCTATCCATTTCGCATTACTCATTTCTCATTCTTCATTTTATCGGCAATGGCCAGCGCCACAGCGTAAGCCGTCGTCCAGGCTGCCTGGAAATTAAAGCCTCCCGTCACGCCGTCGATGTCGAGCACCTCGCCGGCGAAGTAGAGGTTCGGCACGTGTCGGCTCTCTAAGGTGGCAGGGTTGACACTCGTCAGCGCGATGCCGCCGCAGGTGACAAACTCATCGCGAAAGGCGGCACGCCCCGCCGTCAGATAGCTGTCGTTGGTCAGCACGTTTGACAGTCTGTTCAGTTCTTTCTGGTTCAGGTTCTGCCAGCGGTTGGTGGCACGCTCGCCCAGCGTCTTCTGCAGCAGATAGTCCCAAAGTCGCGAGGGTAGTCCGCAAGGACGGACGCTCTGCAGCTGCTTCTGCGGATTCTGCGCCATCACGGCCTGCAATGCCGACAGCACCTCCGGCTCACGGAGTCCCGTCCAGTTGATGCTTAGCGGCATCTTGTAACCGGCCTCGGCCAGATGACGGGCGGCATAGCTCGACAGCCTCAGAATGGCCGGACCGCTGACGCCCCAATGGGTGATCAGCAACGGTCCGTCGGCACGCAGCTTGGTGCCGGGTATCATGGCCTGCGCCTGCTCAACCACCGTCCCCATCAGCGCCGTAAGAGCCTCGTCGGCAATGCTCAGCGTAAAGAGCGACGGCACGGGCGGCACAATCTCATGGCCTGCGTCGGCCAGCCACCGGAGCCCCTCGGCACGCGGCGAGCCGCCTGTGCAGACGGCCACATAGTCGTACTCAGACAGGTCGGCAAGCACCTCAACCTTCACGCCCGTACATATCTTTATATCGTGGCGACGAGCCTCACCGAGGAAGCAGTTGATGATGGTGTGTGAGTCCTGCGAAGCGGGAAAGACACAACCATCGTCCTGTGTGGTGAGCCTGACGCCGTGACGCTCGAACCACGTGTAGGCATCGTGGTAGTCGAACTGGCGGAACAGGCGCTTCAGCAGCCTGTGGCCGCGCGGGTAGACCTGCGAGAGGTCGCCGACGCCGTCGAAGGAGTTGGTGCAGTTGCAGCGGCCGCCGCCCGACACTTCGACCTTGGCCAGCACCCGCTGACCGCGCTCCAGAATGGTCACTTCCATCTGGGGAACCATCTCCTTCAGGTTCACAGCCAGGAAGAATCCGGCTGCCCCGCCGCCAACGACTGCCGTCCGCATCACTTCCTGATAATGGTGACCTCGCCGTCAAGGCCAAGCTTAATGATGCTCGACGGCGTGTGAGGCTTATGTTCCTGCCGGCGGCTCCAGCAGACGTAGTCGACGGCCTCAACAATTCTGGGGTCGATGTCACAGTAGTTCTGTGCTGCCGGCTCGCCACTGATGTTGGCCGATGTCGATACCAGTGCCTTCTGGAAGCGGTAGCAGAGCTCCTTCGAGAAGGGCTCCTGCGTGATGCGTATGCCTATCGAGCCGTCGTCGGCAATGAGGTTCGGCGCCAGGTTGACGGCCCCGTCGAGGATGAGCGTTGTCGGCTTGCCGCCATCCTGCAGACTGTCTATCAGCTGCCAGGCCACGTCGGGCACCTGGCGGACATAGCGCTGCATGCGGGCGTCGCTGTCGACGAGGCAGATGAGTGCCTTTGAATCGTCGCGCTGCTTAATCTCGTACACCCGTTTCACAGCCTCGGCATTGGTGGCGTCGCAACCGATGCCCCAGACGGTGTCTGTCGGGTAGAGTATCACCCCACCCTGCCGCAATGTCTCAACGGCTCTTCGTATGTCTTCTTCGCGTGTCATTTAGAATTCTGATGTAAAGTGGAACTGTATATGTTCAAAGTCCTGCTGCGCCATCGAGAGCATATAGCCGGAATCGGCGAGGAACACGTCGCGCCCCTCCTTGTCCTTGGCCATATATTGGTACTTGCGCTTCTTGAAGGCTTCCAGTTCAGCGTCGTTATCGCTCGAAATCCAGCAGGCCTTATACAGGTGAACAGGCTCCCAGCGGCACTTGGCGTTGTACTCGTTCTCCAAGCGGTACTGAATGACCTCGAACTGCAGCTGGCCGACGGTGCCGATAATCTTGCGACCGTTGAACTGATTGACAAACAACTGGGCCACGCCCTCGTCCATCAGCTGGTCGATGCCCTTCTGCAGCTGCTTCGACTTCATCGGGTCGTCGTTCTCGATGTACTTGAACAGCTCAGGCGAGAACGAAGGCAAGCCGCGGAAGTGCAGCTGCTCGCCCTCGGTCAGCGTGTCGCCAATCTTGAAGATGCCGCCCGTGTCGGGCAGACCCACGATATCGCCCGGCCAAGCCTCGTCGATGGTCGACTTGCGCTGGGCCATGAACTGCGTGGGCGAGGTGAAACGCATGGTCTTCTGCTGACGCACATGGAGGTAGGGTTGGTTGCGCTGGAACTTACCCGAGCAGACCTTGCAGAAGGCGATGCATGAGCGGTGGTTGGGGTCGATGTTGGCAGTAATCTTGAAGATGAATCCCGTGAACTTCGGCTCCTCGGGCTGCACCTCGCGCTCCTCAGCCTTCGTGGGACGGGGCGACGGGGCTATCTCAACGAAGCAGTTCAGCAGTTCCTGCACGCCGAAGTTGTTCAGCGCCGAACCAAAGAACACCGGTGCCACCTCGGCCTGACGGTAGGTCTCGACATCGAACTCAGGGTAGACACCGTCGACCAGTTCCAGGTCTTCGCGCAACTTCTCAGCATTGTCGTCGCCTACGCGCTGATTAAGTTCGGGCGAACCGAGTTCCACGCTGACCTTCTCGGTGACGCGCTGCTTGTCGGGGGTGAAGAGGTCAAGCTTCTGTTCATAGATGTTGTAAACGCCCTTGAACTTGGCGCCCTGGTTGATGGGCCAGCTGAGCGGGCGCACCTTGATTTCCAGTTCCTGTTCCAGTTCGTCGAGTAGGTCGAAAGGGTCGCGACCCTCGCGGTCCATCTTGTTGATGAAGATGATGACGGGGGTCTTCCTCATGCGACAGACGGTCATCAGCTTCCGCGTCTGTGTCTCAACGCCCTTGGCACCGTCGACGACGATGATGGCCGAGTCGACTGCCGTCAGCGTGCGGAACGTGTCCTCTGCAAAGTCCTGGTGGCCAGGGGTGTCGAGGATGTTGACCTTGTACTCAATGTCCTTCCCATCGGGCGTATAGTCAAACTCCATCACCGATGTCGAGACCGAGATACCGCGCTGCTTCTCAATGTCCATCCAGTCTGAGGTGGCGGTCTTCTTGATCTTGTTGTTCTTCACCGCGCCGGCCACCTGTATCTGTCCGCCGAAAAGCAGGAACTTCTCGGTCAGCGTGGTCTTACCGGCATCGGGGTGCGAAATAATCGCAAACGTTCTTCTTCTTTCTATCTCTTGATTCATATTCTCTTCTTAAAATCCGTTTTAATCCGTGCCTAAAATCAAACCAGCTGTTTTATGCACTCGGCTAACGACTCTTCCCAGTAGGGAATCTCGATGCCGTAGGCCTGTTTGATTTTCGTCTTGTCGAGCACGGAGTAGTGGGGACGGGCGGCAGGCGTGGGGTATTCCGAGGTGTGGAGCGGACGAACGGTGCATGCGGTAATGCCAGCCAAGCGGTGAATGGCTTTCGTAAAGTCATACCACGAGATAACACCTTCATTGCTAAAATGATAGACGCCTGGCTTCACGCCCTGGTTGATGGCCGTCATGATGCAGACGGCGAGGTCGCGAGCGTAGGTCGGCGTACCTATCTGGTCGAAGATGACGCCCAACAGCGGACGCTCGTTGCCCAGACGGATCATCGTCTTGACGAAGTTATTTCCGAACGTCGAATAGAGCCACGCCGTGCGGATAATCATCGTGCGGCTGCAAGCTCTTTGGGCTGCCTCCTCGCCGGCTAATTTCGTGCGGCCATAGACGCTGTTCGGACAGACGGGGTCGGTCTCCACGTAGGGCGTATGGTTCGTACCGTCGAAGACGTAGTCGGTCGAAATCTGTATCAGCCAGCCGCCTCGCCGCTCGATGGCCTCGGCCAGATAGCCTGGGGCTACGTGGTTCAGCATGTCGCACAATTCCTGATTGTCCTCGGCCTTGTCCACAGCGGTATAAGCTGCGCAGTTGACGATGCCGTCAATCTGGTTGTGCTCGACGAAGGCACAGACCGTCTCGCGGTCGGTAATGTCGAGTTCTTCTACGTCTGTATTAAAATAGGTATGCTGGAGGTTCTTCGCCTCCAGCAACTGCATCTCGTTTCCCAATTGGCCGTTACAGCCTGTAATCAGTATGTTCATTATTCAAGCTTTAGTCCTTCTTCCTTATCCTTTTTATAATAGTCGGCGAGCATGCCGATGAACGTTGAGATTTCCTTCACGGCGTGCTCGGTGTTGGGCGTTATCTCCTTCTTCTGCAGGCGCAGCATCATCACGCCGTAGAGCGAGTTGAAGCACGTCTCTATCTCGTTCTCTTCCTTGTTAGCCCCACGGTTACGCAGTTCGACGATGAACGGCAGCACCTTGTAGTAGGCCGTGTTGTAGAACGGGAACTTCGGCGACTCCAGCAGCTGT
>JAEEGI010004800.1_pt1 | contig 31417 bp, 21 predicted proteins | sample 8958751 | NCBI WGS metagenome assembly JAEEGI01 (sample SAMN16246545, study PRJNA631951) | gut metagenome | biome: gut microbiome; feature: rumen; material: KS-attached | host: Bos | place: Iran: Karaj | collected 2018-10 | reverse complement strand
CGGTTTCATCTGGATGTTCTTCTGGGCGTTCATGTACGAGAAGCCGGAGAAGAGCAAGCACGTGAACGAGGCCGAGTTGGCCTATATCCATCAGGATGATGCCGAAGAAGAGAAACCCAAAGCGGAGGCGCAGGAAGAGAAGCAGGTGTCGCTTTGGAAATGCTTCGGTTTCAAGCAGACCTGGCAGTTCATCACCGGTAAATTCTTCACCGACGGCGTGTGGTGGTTCTTCCTCTTCTGGGCCCCGTCCTACTTCAGCAACCAGTTCGACGCCCCGGTTACCACGCCCCTCGGACAGTGGCTGATATTCACTCTGTATCTGATAGTTACGGTAGTTTCCATCGGCGGAGGATATCTCCCGAAGATATTCGTGGAGAAGAGGGGAATGCACCCGTATCCCGGCCGCATGCTGGCCATGCTGATCTTCGCCTTCTTCCCGCTCTGCGCCCTGCTTGCACAGCCTCTGGGAATGAAGTTCAACTCGGCGTGGATCCCGGCTATCCTGATTGGCCTCGCGGCCGCAGGACACCAGGCTTGGAGCGCCAACCTGTTCTCCACCATCGGTGACATGTTCCCGAAGAGCGCAATCGCAACCGTGACGGGAATCGGCGCCATGGCAGGAGGTGTGGGATCGATGTTCATCCAGAAGATCGCAGGCCGCCTGTTCACCTATTCGGAGAGCATGGGCGACGCCTTCACGTTCATGGGATTCAGCGGCAAGCCTGCCGGATACTTCATCATGTTCTGCTTCTGCGGCGTGGCCTACCTCATCGCCTGGAGCATCATGAAGAGCCTTGTGCCGAAGTACAAGCCTATAGAACTCTGATATTCCGACTCCTTGTTATTTGAGCGCAAATGATTAAATTTGCGCTCAAATTGTATATAGTAATGGCAAACATCGAATACAACGAACAGGAGCAGATACGCAGGGAGTCCCTTGCAAAGTTGCGTGAGTTGGGCATCGAGCCCTATCCGGCGGCATTATATCCGGTCAACGAAACCACCAAGAATATCACCGAGGGATACGATCCCGAGAAGGGTAACTTCGCGGACGTGTGCCTTGCGGGGCGCGTCATGAGCCGGCGCATCATGGGCGCGGCGTCCTTCGGCGAACTGCAGGACGAGACCGGACGCATCCAGATTTACGTGAAGCGCGATGAAATCTGCCCCGGCGAGGACAAGACCATGTACAACACGGTGTGGAAGAAGCTCCTCGACATAGGCGACGTGATCGGCATCAAGGGATACGCCTTCATCACCCAGACCGGCCAGCTGAGCATCCACGTGAAGGAACTCACTCTGCTGAGCAAGAGCCTCCGAGTGCTTCCCATCGTGAAGGAAGTGGACGGCGTGGTGCACGATGCGTTTACCGATCCGGAGATGCGTTACCGCCAGCGCTACGTGGACCTCATCGTCAATCCCCAGGTGAAGGATACTTTCTTCAAGAGGGCCAAGATAATCGCCACCATGCGCGAGTATTTCAATGCCGCCGGCTGCCTCGAGGTGGAGACCCCCATCCTCCAGAGCATCCCCGGAGGCGCCACCGCCCGTCCGTTCATCACCCATCATAACGCCCTGGACATCCCTCTCTACCTGCGCATAGCCAACGAGCTCTACCTCAAGCGCCTCATCGTAGGCGGCTTCAGCGGAGTGTACGAGTTCGCGAAGGACTTCCGCAACGAAGGCATGGACAAGACCCATAACCCCGAGTTCACCTGCATGGAGATCTACGTGGCCTACAAGGACTACATCTGGATGATGGACTTCGTAGAGAAGATGCTCCAGAAGATCGCCGTATCCGTGAACGGCACTACCAAGGTGCAGATAGGGGAGAACGAGGTGGACTTCGGCGGCACCTACCGCAGGCTGCCCATCCTCGACGCCATCAAGGAATACGCCGGAGTGGACGTGAGCGGCATGGACGAGGCCGAGCTCCGCGCCACCTGCAAGAAGCTGAACGTGGAGGTGGAGCCCTCAATGGGCAAGGGCAAGCTGATAGATGCCATCTTCGGAGAATATGCCGAGAAGAATCTGATCCAGCCCACCTTCATCATCGATTATCCCGTGGAGATGTCGCCTCTCACCAAGCGCCACCGCAGCAATCCCGCGCTCACCGAGCGCTTCGAGCTGTTCGTGTGCGGCAAGGAGCTGGCGAACGCATATTCCGAACTCAACGACCCTATCGACCAGCTGGAGCGCTTCGAGGAGCAGGCAAAGCTCAAGAGCAAGGGCGACGACGAGGCGATGTTCATCGACTTCGACTTCGTGCGCGCACTTGAATACGGCATGCCTCCCACCTCCGGCCTCGGAATGGGTATTGACCGCCTCACCATGTTCATGACCGGCCAGACGGCCATTCAGGACGTGCTCTTCTTCCCGCAGATGCGGCCCGAGAAAATCGTAAAGACCGAAAAGAGTGAATCTTCAGATACCGAATAACTATCAGCCTCTGCTGAACGCTCGGCAGACCGAAGGGGCCATCAAGGAAATCAAGGATTTCTTCCAGATGAACCTCGCCTCGGAGCTGCGCCTTCGCCGCGTGACCGCGCCCCTCTTCGTCAAGAAGGGCACGGGCATCAACGACGACCTTAATGGAGTGGAGCGTGCCGTGAGTTTTCCCGTCAAGGACATGGACGGAGAGGTGTGCGAAATAGTGCACTCGCTGGCCAAGTGGAAGCGCCTCACCCTCGCCGAATACGGCATCGAGCCGGGTTACGGCATCTATACCGACATGAACGCCATCCGGGCGGATGAGGAGCTGGATAACGTCCACTCACTTTATGTGGACCAGTGGGACTGGGAACGCGTGATGGCTGCCGGCGAGCGGAGCCCGGAGTTCCTGAAGGACATCGTCCGCCGCATCTGGTCCGCCATCGTGCGCACCGAGTTCATGGTGTGCGAGAAGTATCCCGTAATTACCCCCTGCCTGCCGGAAGACATCGTTTTCATCCACGCCGAGCAGCTGCGCAGGCGTTATCCCGACCTCTCCCCGAAAGAGAGGGAGGATGCCGTCTGCCGGGAGTACGGGGCGGTGTTCGTGGCCGGAATCGGATGTGCTCTGGGAGATGGCCGGAAGCACGACGGCCGCGCCGCCGACTACGATGACTGGAGCACTCCCGCCCAGTGGGATGGGGAGATGCTGCCCGGCCTGAATGGGGATATCCTTGTCTGGAATCCTGTGCTCGGGCATAGCTTCGAGCTGTCCTCCATGGGCATCCGAGTGGACCGCGCCGCGCTCCTGCGCCAGCTCTCCATCTCCGGAGAAGATAAGAAGGCGGAACTTTACTTCCATCAGGAACTGCTTTCCGGGCACCTGCCCCAGAGTATCGGCGGCGGCATCGGGCAGAGCCGCCTCTGCATGTTCTTCCTCCGCAAAGCCCACATCGGCGAGATCCAGGCCTCCGTATGGCCCGCAGAGATGATTTCCGCCTGCGCCGAAAACAACATCCCTCTTATATGAAAAAGCTCCTGTTAATCAGCCTTTTAGCCCTGGCCCTCTGCGGCTGCGGGCGCAAGACCATCATCGGCGTCAGCTTCCCCGAAGCGCCCATCCAGTTTGCTACGAATGCGGATTTCGGGATGGAACTGATCAACTACTACAATATCATCCAGCTGCCCGATGGGACCTACAGGATGTATTTCTCCGGCAACCCCATTGACGGGATAGCCGAAAACGAGAGGGCCCAGAACCTCTATCTTGCCGAGTCTACCGACGGCTTCCACTATGAGATGAAGTGCAAGATCATGGATACCGTGATCGAGCAGTCGGTGTTCATGGTTAAGGACAAGGAGTATCCCTACCGTATGGTCGGATGCCAGTGGATTGGCGAAAAGAGTTGGGAGCGCGGTGTGTTCTTATGGAAGTCGAAGGACGGGATTGAGTTCACCGACCCCAAGATGCTCTACGACAAGATCCATGACACCCAGAACGTGATGGTCACCCGGGGCAACCGCTGGAAACTCTATTCCAGGATTACCCAGGAGCACTACAAGAACCGTCGTATGACAGTGGCGGAATTCAACAAGAGGGGAGAGCAGCTGAGCGATACCGAGATACTGGCGGGAGATTTCCTCTACAACAACGCCGCGTGCAAGGTGGACAAGCGCTACGACCTGCTTTTCCCCACCTATTATAATACGCACGGAGGCACCACCGACGCCTGCTTCTTCCGCTGCTATCTGGTCGACGGCCCGTTTGTGCGGGAGATCCCCTGCGAGCTCAACCGCTGGGTGGAGGCCGACGAGCACTGGGTGCTCGCCTGCCCGGGATTCGTCTTCATTAACGGAGAAAGATATCTTGCATATAATTCCCGCACGCGTTCCCACGAGACCAGCGAAACCGGCATGATAAGCCGCTATAAACTGGTGAAGGCAGTCATAGAATACGAATGAATCCCGAGGTAATCACATCTGCCCAGAATCCCAAGCTGAAGAGGCTGCTTGCCCTTCAGGAAAAGTCCCGTCTGCGCCGCTCGGAAGGGGTTTTCGTCGTCGAAGGCCGCCGCGAGTTGGAGCACTGCATCGCGGCCGGCTTTGAAGTAGAATCTTTGTTCATTTGCTCTGAAATATGCGATGCCGCATGGTTGGGGATTCCCCTTGAGGGACGTGCCACCCGCGGCACGGAAGCGGGGGGACCGTCCCGAAGGGATGGTGGGGTGAGCCCGAAGGGCGAACTCCCGAAAGGGGAATACCCCAACCTGCGGCAGGTGAATGTTTTCTTTATATCCAAAGAGATTTACGCGAAGGTGGCGTACCGGGAGGGAACAGAGGGAATAATCGCCGAGGTCAAGGCGAAGTATCTGACACTGGACGATCTGGCCCTGAAGGAGAATCCGCTGGTGATGGTTCTGGAAGGAGTGGAGAAGCCGGGGAATCTGGGTGCCGTTCTTCGCAGCGCCGATGCCGCCGGGGCCGATGCAGTCATCGTCTGCGATCCGCTCACAGACCTCTACAATCCCAACCTCATCCGCGCCAGCATCGGTGCCGTCTTCACCGTACCCGTAGTTTGCTGCTCATCCGAGGACGCCATCGCCTTCCTGAAGGCCCGCGGAATCCGCATCCTCACCGCGCAACTGCAGGATTCATCTCCTTATTATAATGTAGATATGGCTCGCGGAACCGCCCTGGTGATGGGCACCGAGGCTACCGGCCTCACCCCCGTCTGGCGTGTTGCCGCCGATGCCCACATCCTGATCCCCATGCTAGGCCGCCTCGATTCGCTCAATGTCAGCGTCTCCGCCGCCATTTTGCTGTACGAGGCCGTCCGCCAGCGACAGTAGGTTGCTGCAGCAGTCAACCATTTGATAATCATTCACTTCCCAGTAGGAGAATCGGTGAAATTATTGACTATCTTTGTGCCTGTTATGAAAAAGATATTGTTTTCTTTGTTTCTGATGTCGGTGATCCTGCCTGTAATGGCGCAGAGGATCGACCCGAACGGTTTCGGGCAGGAGCTGAGCGTAGGAATCGGCGCTGGAACGACGTTCAAGGGCAATACCGGTAACGATATCACTTACTGGCTGAACTACAGCAAGTACTACAGCCGCCACATAGGCGGCCGCTTCGGCGTGCAGTATATGCCGGAGTATATGAAGGTGAAGGATTTCGTGAGTTTCCCCATGGCATTCTCGCTCCGGACAGGTATGCGCGAAGCGAACGAAACCATGACCTACGGTGCCCTGGCGGCGATAGATCTTCTGGATGCATGGGTCTGGGAGGGAGACGATATAATCGTGGATATGCTGGCAGTGTTCCTGATCACCCTGATCAACCGGGCGGAGTTTTTCGTGGGCTTTACGCCCGGATATATTATTGGCGGGGATTCTTTGCATGAGACCACTTATCTCAATGCGGACGGATCCATAGGTACAAGGGTTCAGGGGATCCGCAAGGCGGGAGATTTCTACTGCTCCGCCGATGCCGGCTTGAGTTTCAGCTGGCGAATCTGGCGTTTTACGCTAAACATGACCCCGACCGTGCACTACAATTTCACCGAAAACTTCCGTATCTACAGCGACAACGAATTCACGGTCCATCCGCAGGATACGCCCATACCTTGGCTGTTTTCGATGAATTTCGGAATAGGGTATTTGTTTTAGAAAAATAATTTCTATCTTTGCAGTCCCAACGGGGGATTAGCTCAGTTGGTAGAGCGCTTGCATGGCATGCAAGAGGTCAGGGGTCCGAATCCCCTATTCTCCACAAAAACGCAGACCGAAAGGCCTGCGTTTCGTTTTTTATCCTCTTTCCATCTCGCGTCGGGCATCCTTTTCCTTGATGGTCTGCCGCTTGTCGTACTCCTTCTTTCCCCGGGCCAGGGCGATGTGGAGTTTGGCGTATCCGTTCTCGGCGATGTAGAGGCGCACCGCTACGATGGTGAGGCCCTTGGTCTTGACCGCCTGGTTCAGGTGGCGGAGTTCCCGTTTGGTAAGCAGGAGCTTGCGGTCCCGCATCGGCTCGTGGCCGTTCCAGCTGCCCCAGAAGTAGGTGGCGATGTTCATCCCCTTCACATAGAGTTCGCCGTTCACAAAGTAGCAGAAAGCATCCTGAAGCGATGCCTTGCCGGCGCGCAGGCTCTTGATTTCGGTGCCGACCAGCACAATACCGGCGTCGTAAGTCTCGATGAATTCGTAGTCGAAACTTGCGCGCTTGTTGCGTATCTGTATGGTACTTTTCGCTTTAGGCATAATTAAGGGTTGCAAAGATAGCAATTTCTGCGGAAACTGCTATCTTTGCAACCTATGCCGAAGATTCGTAAACCTTTGCCGGCAGAGTTGCCGGAGCCGGAAACTATCGACCTGGATGCGCTGGCCGCCAGCCTGCACGATGGCCGGGTGGATCTGGTGTGTGTGCTGGGGCCTACGGCCTCGGGCAAGACGAAGTATGCGGTCCGGCTGGCCCGGGAGCTGGCGGAGCGTGGGCTTCCTGCGGAGATAATCTCGGCGGATTCGCGCCAGGTCTACCGCGGGATGGATATAGGTACGGGTAAGGATCTTGCTGAGTATCAGGAAATTCCGTATCATCTTATAGATATCTGCGAACCGGGCGGCGGATACAATGTGTATCAGTTCAAGGAGGATTTCGGCAGGGCGTTTGAGGATATCCGAGCCCGCGGCCGAGTAGCGATTCTCTGCGGCGGCACGGGGCTCTACATCAATGCGGTTACGGCGGGATATGACTTCCGCACCAGCAAGCCGCTATCCTCCTGTCATTCCGAGCGAAGCGAAGGAACCTCTCTTCGCACATACTTCATCGGCACCCTGGTGGACCGGGAAACTCGGAATGCGCGGATTGATGCGCGGCTGAAGGCGCGGCTGGAGGAGGGGATGATAGACGAAATCCGCGGCCTTCTGGAGCGCGGCGTACCGGCCGAAACGCTGATAGCTTACGGCCTTGAATATAAATATGTTACGCTGTTCCTGCAGGGCGAACTGACCGAGCAGGAACTCTTCGAAAAACTCTCTACCGCCATCCATCAGTTCGCCAAGCGCCAGATGACCTGGTTCCGCGGGATGGAACGCAGCGGGGTCATCATCCATTGGGTGGATGTCTAACTCATTATGACTATGGCAGATACAAAACTGATATATTTTGCTGGCGGGTGCTTTTGGGGCACCGAGCACTTCTTTTCCGGTGTAGACGGCGTAGTTTCGGCAACGAGCGGCTATGCCCAGGGCTCACCCGAATTTGACGGACGCCCTTCGTATGAGCAGGTTTACACCGACACCACCGGCTTTGCCGAAACCGTGCGCGTGTGCTATAGGCCTGAGCGCATCTCCCTGGAGACTCTGGCGGACCTTTTTTTCAGCATCATCGATCCCCTCAGCCTGAACCGGCAGGGGCACGATGAAGGCACCCGCTATCGCACCGGAATCTATTACTCCGATCCGGCGGATCTGCCTGTGCTTCAGGGAGTTTACTCTGCCGTCGAGGCCCGTATCGGCCAACCGCTGGTGGTGGAACTCGAGCCTTTGCGGAACTTCTTCGAGGCGGAGGAGAGGCACCAAAAATATCTGGATAAGAACCCGGATGGCTACTGCCACCTGCCGCTGAAGACGTTCAAGTATCTGCGTCTGTATCAGGATGTTGTAGCGCTTCTTGGGGATGAGCCGGATTCCGTTGCCCGTATGGCCGAGGCAGCAGCGCTCATATACGAAAGGATGAAGTTCTTCTGGGTGGGATTCTATGTAGTCCGGGATGCTGTCGGCAACGGCTCTGGCCTTGGTCGGGAATTGGTGCTGGGGCCTTTCCAAGGACCTCCTGCCTGTCTTCGCATCGCTTATGGACGCGGTGTTTGCGGCACCGCCTGGAAAGAAGCCCGCACAGTGGTCGTGCCTGACGTCGAAGCCTTCCCCGGCCACATAGCCTGCAGCAGCCTCTCCCGCTCCGAAATCGTCGTACCCGTCATGACCAGTACTGCGCCCACCTGGCCATCCGCGCCGGGCAAAGGGCTGGCCTGTGACCCACAGGGGGCCGACAGTACCAGCATTGCCCGGCCGCAAGTCTCTGCAGTACTGGATATCGACAGCACGTCGCTGGCGACTTTTGACGCCACCGACGCCCTCTGGCTGGAAAAAATCTGCCAACTACTATAATTGCTAACCGAATTTTAAATTCGAGCACTTAGCGCCTGGAGGCTATCTCCTTGTCAATAAACAACTTACTGAAAACAAATCGGCAAATTTGACCGATTTGTTTTCAGTAAAATATTGTAAATCAATCAGTTAATTGCCAGGCGTAATTCCTTAATGGCCTCATGTGTAGTAGCCCAGGATGTGGCAAAACGAGTGACGAAACGGCCATCCGGGAGTTTTTCCCAGATTTCGAACGCGACCTTCCCTTCCAGGGCCGACATTTGTTTGGATGTCAGGATGGGGAATTGCTGGTTGGTGGGTGAATCAATATAGAACGGAATACCCGCGTCTTCGAAGATGGCTTTCACCTTTCCGGCCATCTTGATTGCGTGTTCGCTGATTTTCAGATAAAGATTATCGGTGAACAGAGTGTCGAACTGTATGCCGAGCAGTCGGCCTTTTGCCAGAAGGGCCCCATGCATTTTGATATGAGTGAAGAAGTGTTTCGGACCATTTCCGTTAGGGAAAATGACAGCCTCTCCACACAAGGCACCTACCTTCGTTCCACCGATATAAAACACATCGCACAAGCCTGCCAGAGTCGGAAGATCAATATCGGCCGCCTGGCTCGCAAGACCATATCCAAGACGCGCTCCATCAATGAACAAAGGCAGAGAATATTGCTTGCAGACGTAGGATATCTGTTCTAATTCGGCACGTGAGTATATGGTGCCGTATTCCGTTGGAAATGAGATATATACCATCCCCGGCTGAACCATGTGTGGATAGGTTTCATCGGCATAAAAACTCTCCAGCCAGGCCTTCAGTTCGCCGGCATCTATCTTCCCCTGATGCTGGGGCAAGGTCAACACTTTATGGCCGCTGAACTCAATGGCCCCGGCCTCATGAATAGCGATGTGCCCGGTCTGCGCCGCCATCACGCCCTGACATCCTTCGAGCAAGCCATCGATGACGGTGCAATTGGTCTGGGTGCCGCCGACCAGGAAGAAAATATCCGCATCCGGTTTGCCGATGGCTTTACGAATCTTTGCTTTGGCGGATTCGCAAAATGAATCTTCGCCATATCCCGGCTCTTGAACCATGTTGGTTTCAGCCAGTCTCTGGAGGATTAGCGGGTGTGTTCCCTCGGTATAGTCGCAAGTGAATGAATACATACTCTGCAAAAATAGTAATAAGGAGTGAAAAAGCCAATTTCACCCCAAGATACTAATTAGACAACTATGTACAAAAGAAGTAAGTGACTGGAATTCAAATAATTAACCATATTAATAAATGCGTAGCACAAACATTTCGCCACATTTTATGTTTTTGATTGACAATGAAGTGATGCTTTCATATCTTGCATCCAAAAAAGTATGGTCGCGCATCATCTGTATATGAAAGGGAAGAACTGGTGGGGGATTTTCTACCGGATAGAGGATTGCATAATGTACTTCACCACGTTCAGCGTATTTGCAAGGAGGAGTGAGATGGTTTTTGTTGCATTCTCCATAATGTTTAACCACACTCACGCAACCACTCTTGATGAAACGAAACAGCGAATCACACTGTTCCAGCGCCAGGTGGGCGTATCGACGGCGCATACATACAATAGAGAGTATGGCCGTAAAGGGCAGTTATGGCATCATTCATATGGATCATCCTTAAAAATCGCCATAAAACGGATAATGAGCAATGTGGCTTACGTGTTCAACAATTCTGTTGCGGGAAAAATGAACAGACGAGCCATTGAAAACAGGTGGACATTGCTTGCCTACTACAAAAACAACCACCCCTTTTCTGAACCAATTGTCAGAGAGAAATGCAGTAGTAATATGAGACGAGCTATAAAACTGGTAGATATATCATATGAAAACGATGAGCCATTGAATTACGCAATACAGCGTAGACTGTACGCAGGTTTAAACAAAAAAGAAAAAGCACAAATCGTCGATTATATAATTGCCAAATATAATTTCCTGGATTACGAGGCACTTATCAGTCTCTATGGGAGTTTTGAAAATGCTATTATTGCAGTAGATTCGAATGCCGGTGCTGAATATGATCTGGAAGATGATACCGGTGATCACTCATGCTACATGAAGATGCTTTTAATCACTCGCCAGTTATTTCCGAATATTAAAAAACTGAATGTTGAAAAACTGAGTGAAGAGCAAAAGGGGAGGCTAACAAAGGTATTTTATGCCAACATGAATGTCAAACCCGAAAATATTCGGAAATTCTTACACCTTTAATCATTTCATGCCTGGAGCATAACATATTGATTATTAGCAATTTCCTGAAAACAAATCGGTCAATTTCGCCGATTTGTTTTCAGGAAGTTATTGATTACCAAGCAGATGCCCACCAGGCAAATCTACAGCGCAAACTCGGAGCGTAGGGTATCCACCGCATCGAGTTTCTCCCAGCCGAAGAACTGGATGCCATCCTGGACGTAAGGATCACGGCCGAAGTGGCCGTAGGCTGCAGTGGGGGCGTAGATGGGGTTCTTGAGGCCGAAGCGTTTGATGATAGCGGCGGGGCGCAGGTCGAAGAGTCCGCGCAGCTTGGCTGCTATCTCGGCATCACTGCAAACACCTGTGCCATAACTGTTTACATAAACGCTTACGGGCTCCGCAACACCTATCGCATAGGCTATCTGGACCAGGCATTCCGAGGCCACTCCTGCGGCAACGAGGTTCTTTGCCAGATAGCGGGCGGCATAGGCTCCGCTGCGGTCGACTTTCGAGGGATCCTTGCCGGAGAAGGCGCCTCCGCCGTGGGCGCCGCGTCCGCCGTAGGTATCCACTATGATCTTGCGGCCGGTCAGGCCGGTATCTCCCGCAGGGCCGCCGATGACGAACTTGCCGGTGGGATTCACATGAAGGATGAACTTGCCGTCGAACAGCGCAGCCAACTCTGCGGGCAGGGCGGAAATCAGGCGGGGGAGGACGATGCTCCGGACGTCGGCTTCGATGCGGGAGTGCATTGCCTCGTCGGTGTCGAATTCGTCGTGCTGGGTGCTCAGGACTATGGTGTGAACGCGCAGCGGGCGATGGGTCTGCCCGTCGAATTCCACGCTGAACTGTGCCTTGGCATCCGGCCGCAGGTACGGGATCTCGCCGGAGCGGCGGATATCCGCCAGCACCTTCAACAACCTGTGCGACAAATACAGGGCCAGCGGCATGTAGTCCGGCGTATTCTTGCAGGCATAGCCGAACATCATCCCCTGGTCGCCGGCGCCCTGGCTCATCTCATCCTCGCGGACCACTCCGCGGTTGATGTCTGCGCTCTGGCCATGGATGGTGGAGATTATGCCGCAGGAAGCGGCGTCGAAGCCGTATTCGGCCTTTGTGTAGCCTATGCGGGCGATGGTCTCGCGTGCAACGCGGTCTATATCTACATATGCGCTGGACTGCACCTCGCCACCTACCACCACGAGGCCGGCTGTACAGAAAGTTTCGCATGCAACCTTAGCCTCAGGGTCCTGGCGCAGGAACTCATCGAGGATAGAATCTGAAATCTGGTCGGCAACCTTGTCGGGATGCCCTTCCGAGACACTCTCGGACGTGAAGAGATAGTTCATTTTAGCATTTTTTTAAGTTACAGGGGTTGCAATCAGTCAAATCTGTCCCCTTTCAGGCTGCAAAGGTATAAAAACAAAAGATATTAACAATAGAATGTTAATAACTTTCTGTAGAGCCAATGCAAAAAAATGTTAACTTCGCACCGGGAAAATTCATACTACTTCATTTATACATTTATGAAAAAATTCTTCAAGAATGTCGCACTCGTTGCAACCATGTTGTTCGCGGGTGTTGTCGCGTATGCCCAGATGACCACTTCGGCCGTCAACGGGCGTATTGTGGATGAGAACGGAGAGCCTCTCGCAGGCGCTGTCGTTCTCCTCGTGCACACTCCTTCCGGGTCACAGTATTATGCTGTGGCAAACAACGACGGCCGTTACACCATCGAAGGTGTAAGGCCCGGTGCGGACTTTACCATCGAGGTTTCCTTCCTTGGATGCCAGACCGTAAAGTACACCGACGTCACCCTGAACCTCGGTGAAACCTACAAGCAGGATGTGACCCTTACCTCCGGCGAGCAGCTCGCAGAGGCGGTCCTCGTAGTATCTGCCACCCATTTCACCACGGAGAAGACCGGTGCCAGCACCAACATCTCCTCCAGGCAGATCACCAGCATGCCTATGATCAACCGCAGCATCTCCGATGTTGCAAAGCTCTCCCCTTATGCAAACGGAATGAGCTTCGCGGGCGGTGACGGACGTTCCACCAACTTCACCGTTGACGGATCCAACTTCAACAACAACTTCGGTCTGTCCGACAAGCTCCCTGGCGGTGGCAATCCTATCTCCCTGGATGCTATTGACGAACTGCAGGTCGTGGTTGCTCCTTTCGATGTCCGTCAGACCAACTTCATCGGCGGCGGAATCAACGCTATCACCAAGTCCGGTACCAACACCTTCAAGGGAAGCGTTTATTCATATTTCCAGAACCAGGATCTCCGCGGTAACAAGATCAACGGCAAGGATCTTGGCGACCGCGCCAAAGAGTCCAAGACCGTCTACGGCTTCACCCTCGGCGGCCCCATCATCAAGAACAAACTCTTCTTCTTCGTCAACTACGAAACCACCAGGCAGCCCGGCCAGGTCATCAAGTACCGCGCCAACAAGGGTGGAGAAAAGAACGAAGGCAATGTCTCCCGCACTACTCTCGATGACCTCAAGGCCGTTCAGGAGTACATGAAGACCAAGTACGGATACGAGACCGGTTCTTACACCGACTTCCCCGGCGACGAGTCCAACGACAAGATCCTCGCCCGCGTCGACTGGAACGTGGCAAAGGGCCAGAGGGTGTCGCTGCGTTACAACTACACCAAGAATACTGCATGGAACGCCCCTAACGGCAACTCCTCCGATACCGGCTACCGTCTGAACGGAACCTATCGCGTGGGTAACCAGTCCATGGCTTTCGCAAACAACATGTATTCGATGGACAACAAGGTGTCTTCCATTTCCTTCGACTACAACGCGAAGATCAACGACAACATCTCCAACCAGTTGCTTGTCACCTACTCCAACATCGAGGACATCCGCGGTTCCAATTCTTCCGCATTCCCTCATGTCGATATCATCAAGAAGGATGACAAGGGCGTATGGCAGCCTTACATGTCCCTCGGTTACGAGCTGTTCACCTGGAACAACGGTGTCCACAACAAGGTCTGGACCGTCAAGGACGACGTTACTTACCTCATGGGTAATCACAAGTTCATCGCAGGTTTCAGCTACGAGCACCAGTTCGCAAACAACGCTTACATGCGTAACGGCGCCGGTTACTACCGTTATGCCTGGACCGACGAGGCCACCATCATCGATGTTCTCAACGGCACTCCCGAATCCTTCGCAGTCACCTACGGCTGGAACGGAGAACTCAATCCTAACGCACAGGTCACCTTCAACCAGATCGGCCTCTATCTGCAGGATGAGTGGAACGTAAACGACCAGCTCAAGCTCACCTACGGCGTACGTTTCGACGACCTCATCTTCGACGAGAGCGATATCGCAACCAACAAGAAGATTGCAGAGTATACTTTCCGCGACGGTCTCAAGATCGATACCGGCAAGTGGCCCAACAACAGGGTTCAGGTATCCCCCCGCGTAGGTTTCGTATATGATGTCAAGGGCGACAATACCATCAAGCTCCGCGGCGGCACCGGTCTCTTCCAGGGACGTCTGCCTCTCGTGTACTTCACCAACACTCCTACCAACGCAGGTCTCGTTCAGAACTCCTTCCAGTACAAGTCCACTTGGACCGGCGGCGACCTTGTAAGCAAGAACGCCAGCCTCCACGCTTTCGACGGCGGCATGATTACCAATGTCAACGAAATGATCGACAAGCTCGGCCTCCAGCCGAATCTTACCGATGCGAATCACGTTGCGGGCAGCACCATGTCAGGTGTTGATCCCAACTTCAAGATGCCCCAGATTTGGAAGACTTCCTTCGCAGTCGACTATCAGGTCCCTGCAAGCTTCCCTCTCACCGTCACGGCAGAAGGTATCTTCAACAAGACCATCTACGGCGTTGTAGTTGACAATATCAACGTTGACCACAGCGACAGCTGGACCCGTTTCAGCGGTGTCGACAACCGCCTGATCTATCCTGGCAAAGGCCTCATCAACGCAGGCAAAAACGCTCCTTACCTCACTAACACCACCGAGGGTTACGGCTACATCGGCAACATCACCGTCAACGCCGAGCCTCTCAAGGGCCTGAACGTAATGGCAGCTTACACCCACACCGAGAGCAAGGAAATCTCCGGCCTGCCCGGCAGCGACCCGCTCTCCACATGGCAGGGCCTCTACACCGTCGACGGACCTAACTACGCAACGCTCCAGCGTTCGCAGTATGTGGTTCCCAACAAGGTCATCGCATCCGTTGATTATCACTTCCCCGTTCTTAACGGACAGTTCGGTTACGACATGGACTTCGGTCTCTTCTACACCGGCATGACCTCCAGCGGTTATTCCTATTGCTATACCAACGATATTAACGGTGACGGCATCAACAACGACCTTATGTACATCTATCCCAGCGGTAACGATATCAACTGGAAGGGTGATGCGACCACTCAGGCCAAGGCCTACGATGCATTCGTTGCACAGGACAAGTATCTGAGCACCCACAAGGGACAGTACGCCGAGGCTTATGCCGCACGTGCACCCTGGGTCAACCGTTTCGATTTCCGTTGGGCACACAACTTCACCTTCAAGTCCGGCAAGCAGGTCCACCTCCTCCAGTTCACGGTCGACCTCCTCAACGCAGGCAACCTGATCAACTCCAAGTGGGGCGTTTACAAGAACAGCGAGATTTGCGGCAACAACCGTGTTCTCAAGTATGAAGGTGTGAATGCAAGCAATGAGCCTACCTTCTCCTGGGCTACTGAAGCTACCAAGACCTATGACTACATAGTCAAGAGCACTCAGTGCTGGCAGCTCCAGTTCGGTCTTAGGTACAAGTTTAACTAATCCGGTTTCCGGTAGATCAAAGCGCGGCTCCGCGAGGGGCTGCGCTTTTTTTTGTTTTATTCCGTAGGAATACCTATATTTGAAAACTATAAAGCACAGTACAATATAACAACACAAAAACAATAACATCATGAAGTTTTCAAAATTCCTGGCAATCGCTGCAGTTGCAGCCCTTGCAATGCTTTCCTCCTGCGAAGAGAAGGAAGAACCCCTGGGAGCCGCGAGTATCTCGCTCGATCCCGTTGAGGTAAGCCTTACTTCCGAGGCAGGGGCCCATGCCACCGTAGATCTCACTGCAACCAGGCAGTGGACGGTGAACAACGTTCCCGACTGGCTTACGGTCACGCCCAACACCGGCGAAGGATCCAACAAGAAGCAGACGGTAACCCTTACCGCCAAATCCAACCCCGACATCGACCGCGATGCCAACATAACCTTCACGATCGGTTTCTCCGATGCCGTGCTGAAGGTGAAGCAGGCCGGCGAGGCCGGTTCTCTCGCGGAGTCTCTCATGTACAAGAATGACTTCGACAAGACCACATTCGAAAAGCCGTCTTCCGGCTGGCCTTATCTCGATGCGGTGGATCACTGGCGCAACGAAACCGGCAACGGCATCACCAATGTGGCCTATGAGTTCAGCGGCATGTCCGTGAGGAACAACGGACAGACTTCCGATCATGAGAAGTCCCTTTATGCCGGTTCCGGAAAGAACTTCCTGTTCTTCGGAAAGACCTCAACTTTCGCAGTCAAGAATATCGCGCTCAATGGAAAGACCAACCTCGCCCTGTCCTTCGGCGGTGAGCGTTACACTCAGGATGATAAAGACAATACCTACAATCCTGAAGAATTCAAAGTTTACGTGAGCGTGGACGGCATCAAGGGCGTGGAGCTTGTTCCCACGTTCAAGGATGGCACGGTGCCCGTGGGTACATGGAACCTGGCCACGATCAAGTTTGCCGTGCCTACAGGAACGGAAGCCGTCACGGTGGTGTTCAAGTGCGCCAACCTCAAGACGACGAGCACCGGCGGCGTATACCGTATCGACGACCTCCAGCTTGCAGCCTCGTCCGGAGGTGATCTGCTTGACCTGAGCAAGGCCGAGAATCTCGGTCTCGACCAGTCCGGCAACATTCCTGAAAGCGACGATGTTACCGATCTCGCCACTATCATCGCCAAGCCTGCGGGCAGCAGCGTAACCATTCTCAATGCCACCGTCACCGCGGTCAACACCAGAGGTTTCATCATTTCCGACGGCACCAATTCCATCTATGTCTACAAAGGCGATGATCCCGGTGTCAAGATCGGAGACAAGGTATCGATTATCGGTACGTTCAAGTACTATTTCGGTGAATATGAAATTACCGAACCTTCCTTCAAGACTACCGGCACGGCCACTCCGGTATATCCTACACCCGTAGAAATCGACAAGGACTTCCTCACCAGCGCAGTCAGGACCGCTGCTACCGACGAGGCTTCTACAGGATACAACGGACCTTGGTATCCCAAGTATGCCCATGTCCTTGCGAAGGCTCACATCGACACCGATGGAGGCCGTACCCAGTTCCTGGTCGACGGTTATGACGGATACATGTCCCTCGAACTCGCCGCATCCGCCATGTATCAGGATGCCGCCGGAGTTCAATGGGGCGAGGGCAATGCCGTGGAGATGACCGGTTACTATGTCGGTTGGGAGATTGATAAGCACTACCACAGGTTCCTCGCCATCAGTGTAACCGGCCAGGCCACCTATACTCCGATCGAGGCGGCAGTTGACGGCGACGACGTGTTTATCGCAAAGAACGTGGCTCACGACAACAATGTGACCAACGGCAATGTCCTTCCTAACCCAGTAGTGATGGATGGTTGCACCATCGGCTTCGATGGCGGCGGCAACAACGGCAAGTATTATGATACCGGCGCCGCCGTGCGCATCTACAAGGAAGGCGCCGTGAAGATCTCATCCAAGAGCAAGCCTATCGTCAAGATAGAATATCTGTTTGCTCCCAAGGATGACAGTGCAACTTATAACCCGGTCGAGGGTGATCTCGCAAAGCTCTTCACCGTTGGAGAGTATGCATGGGATGCCGACAAGAATGTCCTTACTTGGACTGGCAAGGCCATGGAAGTAATCCTTTCCTATCCTCTGACCTCGGGTAACTACCGCTTCCAGCAGATAGGTGTTACCTACGGCGAAGATGTCGAGGCACGCCTGAGCGCTACCCCTGTGGCAATCAGCGTAAGCGCAGAAGACACCACCGCGGTGTTTAAAGTGCAGTCGAATACCAGTTGGACTATCTCCAGCGATATAGACGCTTTCGTGGCAGATCCCGCATCCGGCGAGGGTGACAAGGAAATCGTCGTTAAATTCCCGAAGAACGAATCCACGGAAGTTCAGGTGGTTGCAAAACTCACGGTTACTGCGACCGGCTGCGATGATGTCGTGGTGACGATCACCCAGGACAAGGCCGTCGACATGAACCAGGCTACCGACCTCTCGACTATCACCGCAATGGTTACTGACGGTGCCGAAGTCAGCATCATCGGTGCGACCGTCGTTGCGGTAACCGCAAAGGGATGCGTCCTCTCCGACGGCACCAACCATGTGTATGTCTATAAGAACGGCGCTCCCGGAGTCGCTGTCGGCGACATCGTCAACGTAACCGGTAAGATCGGCTCGTACAATAAGGGCAAGCAGATTTCCAGCCCCACAATCACCAAGGTGAGCACCGGGACTCCTGTCTATGGTAATATTACTGAAATTACCACCCAGAACTACACAACGTTCTCCAACGAAAATAAGCATCCCGTATATGTTACCGTCGAGGCAACTCCCAAGAAGTCCGGCAATTACACCAACTTCTATATCGAGGATGACAAAGAGCCGTATGTGGAGGTTGTGAATCCGGTAAGCGGTTTCTACGATAAGATTGAAATCGGTGCCAAATACAAGATTACCGGCTTCCATACCGGTAAGGCTTCCAACCGCCACCAGGTTGTTTGCGTTTCCGCCGAGAAGATTGGCGAGGCTGCACCCTCACTCAAGGTTGAAAAGACCGCGATCGACGTAGCCGCATCTGCCACCAGTGTAACCGTCAATGTCACTTCGAACATTGCATGGACTGCAACTCTCACCTCCGGCACTGCGGAACTCGCAGGTGCTGATGGTGCCACCGGATCTTCCGTGACCGGCAACGGAGACGGGCGCTTCATGGTCGGCTTCGCAGCGAACGAAGACACGGAGAACGCCAAGACATACACCGTCACCCTCACCGGTGAGGGTGTGGAGAATGTGGTGGTTACCATTACCCAAGCCAAGAAGGTGGTTTCCCAGCCGGGAGATCCCGTAACGGTGTCGGTAAGCATGTCGGATATGGCAAAGAAATATTCCGCAACCACCAATGGCACGCAGGTCGGCTCTCTTGAACTGGCCACAGGCGTGGTGATGTCTGTCAATACTGACGGAAACAATGGTAAATTCTATAGCAATGGTGCCGAATGGCGTTTGTACCAGACCAATAGCCCCATTGTCCAGATCACTGTTCCGGAAACAAATCAGCTCGTTTCCGTGAAATTTACCTATACCCAGTCCAATGGCGGCACCCTCGTAGATGCGTCCGGAGCTAACGTGGCATCTGACAGCGTCGTGAGTGTAAGCGGATCGACGGCTAAATTCTCCGTGACATCTACGACCGGGGCCACAAATGGCCAAGTTAAAATGACAGCCGTTACAGTTGTTTACAAGTAAATGCTGAATCCTTCGGCCAGGCATCTCTCTCTGTCGGTGACAGCGCTTCTGGCGCTGTCACTGGCAGTCGTTTCATGCGGAGGTCTCGGCCAGAAGGAAAACGCCACTCCGCCGTCCGTGACGGTAGAGGAGGGCAAGGAATACCTGAGCCAGGCGGGCGAGGACGTGTTCATCTTCGTCAAATCCGAAACGGACTGGGTGCTGAAACTCAGCTACGACGGCGAGACGGCGGAATGGGCGTCCCTCACAAATTATTCCGGCACGGGCGATTCCGGGGCCCAGCTCCTCACGTGCAAGGCCAATCCAAAGGAGACCGAGAGAGCCGTTACGCTTACCGTATACGACAAGTACGGCATTGCGTCCATCGACATCTTCCAGAAGGGTACGAAGAGCGACCAGCCGTCCGACGTGCGCAATGGCACGCCCACGGCGTCCCCGAAGTGGCTCGAGCTGCCCGCGACGAATGCCTCCGACGGCATGGATTTCTATCATCATCCCATGACGGTAGATGGCAAGAAGACCCGTAACTTCTCTTATTATTACGATTATACGTCCCGCCTTGCCATATGGGTGGCATATCCGCTAAACAGTGTCCTCATCGGGGGAACCGGCCAGCGCAGCGAGGCTTGGGGACCGGATCCGCTGATGCCGGAATCCGACCAGGCCATCATCACCAACGGCAACTATAGCGGTTTGAGAGGCATGAACCGCGGGCATCAGATTCCGTCTGCCGACCGCTACCGTCCCCTTGCAAACAGGGAGACTTTCTACGGAACCAACATGACCCCTCAGCTTGGATCGTTCAATTCCGGGGTGTGGGCGAAACTCGAAGACCGGGTACGGGCATGGGCGAAATCCTGCGATACCCTGTATGTGGTAACCGGATGCGTAGTCAAGCCGGAAAGAAAGGATAATTATGGTGTCGCATCGGACAACAAAGGCAAGAGTGTCATAGCCCCTTACGCATACTTTAAAGCTGTTCTTCGTTACAACCCGAACGGCACTTTCGGGCATTCCGGCTATAACGCGTGCGCCATCTTCCTCGAGCACAACGCCGATAACGCCAGCCGTTCGGTCAACCGCAGCATGGCGATGTCCATCCGGGAACTCGAACGCAAGACCGGAATAGATTTCTTCGTAAACCTCCCGGCGCTAGTGGGCGCTTCGGTGGCAGAAACCATCGAAACGGAAGATCCCACGGCGCTGTCTTACTGGTGGTCAACAAATTAAAAACGAACGATATGAAAAAACGTCTTCTGACAGTCCTTTTCATCTTTCTCGCCGTCACGGCAGCATTCGCCCAGGGAAAGGGGCGGACGAGCCGCGTGATAGGGTTCTACAATCTCGAGAACCTTTTCGACACATATCACGACGAGGGTAAAAACGATTATCAGTATCTGCCCGACGGTCAGAACCAGTGGACCGAGGCGAAATACACCAAGAAGCTCCACAACATGGCCACGGTGATCAAGGCCATGAAGGAGGATAACGGCTGCTGGCATGCCATCCTTGGCGTGAGCGAGGTGGAGAACCGCCATGTGCTCGACGACCTGGTGAACCAGCCCGAGATCGCGGACGCGAACTACCAGATCGTGCATTATGACAGTCCGGACCGCCGCGGCGTGGACGTGGCCCTGTTCTACAAGCCGGAGCTTTTCACCATGCTGGCGAGCGAGGCAATTCCCTTCACCTTCGACGGCTCCGAAATCGACTTCAGCGCCTGGACCCAGGAGGAGAAGGATAACTTCCGCACCCGCGATGTCCTCATGGTCAGAGGCCTTCTGGACGGTGAGATGTTCGCCATCTTCGTGGCCCACCTGCCTTCCCGTCTCGGCGGCAAGGGCGCCGACCTCCGTCCCCGCGGAGCGGAAATCATCTACAAGAGGGCCATCGAACTCCAGAACGAGTTCCCCGGCATCAAGATAGTGGTGATGGGCGACATGAACGACAATCCTTCCGATCCCAGCATGGTCAAGTTCATGCATGGTAAGGAAAAGATAAACGAGGTTGGTCCGGAGGATTTCTTCTCACCCTTCCTCAGCATGCTCAAGGCAGGCTACAGCTCGCTTTACTACCGTGGCGAGACTAACATCTACGACATCATCCTTGTGAACAGCAACCTGGTGAACGTGAAGGACGGAACCTTCGCCATCAGGCCCATAGTCAAGAACAAGTTCTACGGTCGCATCTTCAGCAAGCCGTTCATGACCCAGCAGAAGGGCCAGTACAAGGGCACCCCGTTCCGTACTTTCTCCGGAGGCGCCTTCGTGGGAGGCTATTCCGACCACTATCCTACTTATATAGTAGTCACCAAGTAGTAATCACTGCATTATGCGTAAACTGATATTACTCATTACCGCGCTCCTCGCTTCGGCGGTCCTCTTTGCAAAGGAGGATCCTACCGGAGGAGTGAAGGGTACGGTCATCAGCCGCAACGACCGCCAGCCGGTCGAGAACGCCAGGCTGATACTGTATCGCGGAGCGGCCCAGGTGGCAGAGGCCACTACCGCGGCCGACGGCACCTTCCTCATCGAGAATCTGGCCGACGGCATGTATTCCCTCGTCATCGAGGCTCCCGATTACCTGCAGCAGCAGGTGGGCGTCACCGTGAACGACGGATACGTTAAGAACATGTTCAACCTTTCGCTCTCCGGGGCGCAGAAGGCCGAAGAACTCGACGATGCCGCCAGCAATGAGTTCGACATGGACGACAGCGGATTCAACGACAACTCGGCCGTCCTGTTCGACTCCAACGACATCTTCTCCAACATCGTCGGATTCGGTTTCTCGTCCGTGCGTTTCAAGCAGAGGGGCTACAACAGCGAGTCGCAGGAGGTCTATCTGGCGGGCGTCAAGCTCAACGATGCCCTTACCGGATACGGCCCGTTCTCCCTCTGGAGCGGCCTGAACGAGGCGATGCGCAGCAAGGATACTTCCGTCGGCATGGATGCCACCGACTATACCATAGGCGGATACAACGGCACTACCAACATCGACGGAACCGCATCGGCGGTACGTAAGGGCCTGCGCGGAAGCGTGCTCACCAACAGCACCCTCTATCGCCTGCGCCTCATGGCCTCGTACGCCACCGGAATCATGGACAACGGATGGGCCTTTGCGGCGAACGTCTCCGCCCGTCTCGGCGGCAACGACTGGATCGACGGCGTGTACTACCGCTCCTTCGCCTATTATCTCGCGGCCGACAAGTACTTCGGCGACGGTCATAAGCTGAGCGCGGTGTTTTTCGCCACTCCGGGCCAGAGGGGAGCGCAGAACGCATCCACCCAGGAAGTCTACGACCTGGTGGGTACCAACATGTACAATTCCAACTGGGGATATCAGAATGGCACGGTGCGCAATGCCCGCGTCCGTAAGACCAATGAGCCCATCGCTTTCCTGAAGTATGACTACAACCCTTCCGACAGGTTCTCGCTGACGGCCACCCTGCTTTACCGCTTCGGTAAGAACGGATACACGGCCCTTGACTGGTACGACGCCCAGGATCCCAGGCCGGACTACTACCGGAACCTGCCGTCATACTTCTTCATGACCAACTCCGACTACGGCCGGGCCAATTTCGTGAAGTATGCCGCGGCCCAGGAGGTCTGGACACATCCCGCGGATTATCCCAACGCCGTCCACGTCAACTGGGACCGCCTCTACAACGTAAACCGCCAGAATATCGAATCCAACGGCGCCCGTTCCAAGTATGTTCAGGAGGAACGCCACGTGGACCAGCGCGACCTCAACTTCGTGCTCGACGGCAAATGGCGTCCCTTCAATTGGATGACGCTGGTCGGCGGCGGCCAGATCAAGGTCAACCGCACCCACTACTACAAGCAGTTGGCCGACCTGCTCGGCGGAGAATACTATGTGAACATCGACAACTTCGCCGAGAGGGAGTTCGGCTCCGAAGCATACAAACTCCAGAACGACCTCGACTACTATCTCTCCCACGGCGGCAAGTCCGAGATCCTTCACGAAGGGGATGTCTACGGCTACGATTACATGGCCAACGTGCGTTCGCTCAACATCTGGGGCAACATGATCCTCTCCTTCGGCAACCTCAGCGCCAGCTTCGGCGGACGCATCGGCGTCACCGGGCTCTGGAGGGAAGGTCTCGTGCGCAAGGGCCTCTTCCCGGGCACCAAGAGCGAGCTGGATGACCTGAACAAGCGCTACGGCACGTCCATGACTCCTGTCATCGACCCGGTCACCGGCAGGGAGGTCACTTCCTTCGGCAGGTCGAAGACCGTCATCAAACCCACCGGCGCGGTCAAGGCCAACCTCAACTACGTCATCGGGGGTAACATGAGGGTGTACGCGAACGTTGGATATTTCCGCGATGCGCCTACCTTCAACCAGTCCTTCGTATCGGCCCGTACCCGCAATACGGTCACGCCCGGCCTGACCAGCATCAAGTCCCTGTCTTCCGATATCAACTGGCAGTATTCAGGCGGCGGCTACAACGCCCGTGTTTCTGCATACTACACCAAGATCTGGGACCAGAGCAAGGTTATGAGCGCCTACGACGACATCCAGAACGCCTTCTCCAACTATGTGCTGACAGGCATCGACGAACAGCACTACGGTGTTGAGCTCGGATTCAAGGTGCCCACACCCCTGCAGAATCTCTTCGTGCAGGGTGCGGTATCTGCCGGACGGGCTGAGTACATCTCGACTCCGATGATGACCCAGACCATCGACAACAGCGCCGAGCCCGTGAGCTTCGGCGGCAAGACCATAATCCCCGTGAGTTACTGGTCGCAGAGTCCGGTCTACGTGAAGGACGCTGCCGGCAATCCGACAGCACAGGTGGAACGTTACCAGAAACACTATCTGCCCTCCACCCCTCAGATTGCATCGTCGATCGGCCTGAACTACAGCATCAACTACTGGTTCATCGAGGCGGACTGCCAGTATTTCGGAGAGTCCTACCTCGACATGAATCCTCTCTACCGCACCGACTACGCCACCGCGGGTCCCGACGGCATCATCACTCCGAAGGAGATAGAATACATGACCACCCAGGAGAAGTTCGATCCGGTTTTCCTGATGAACATTTCTGTGGGCAAGAGCTGGTACATCCGCTACAAATACCAGCTGGGCTTCTCGCTCAACGCTCGCAACCTCCTGAACAACACCGCGGTGAAGACCGGCGGTTACGAGCAGACCCGCATGGTGGACAACACCGTCTCCAAGGAGCAGTACTACAAGTTCGACCCCAAGTACTTCTACATGGCGGGATTCAACTACATGCTTAACGTTTATTTCAGATTCTAAGGTTATGAAGAAGATCATCATTGCATTCGCGGCCCTCGCGGCCCTCGTTTCCTGCCAGAGTCTGATTGAGGAATGGCAGCCGGTGCTCGGCAGTGCCAAGGAGCCCGCCGATGAGGTGCTGGTGAACTACGATAACCGTGTCACCCACACCATCGCCCAGCTCAAGGCCATGTACACCACGTCCAAGACACCCATAAAGATAGAGGAGAGCGTATGGATCAAGGGTCAGGTCATCTCTTCCGACCGTACCGGCAACGTGTACCGCGAGCTCTACATCCAGGACGGCTCCGGTGTTCTGGATGTCAAGGTCGGACGCAGTTCCATGTATTCCGACTACCATCTCGGGCAGTGGATATACATCTACGCCACAGGACTTACCCTCGGTGAGTACGACGGCACCCTCCAGTTGGGTGTGAAGGCCGATACCAGCGGCCCCAATGCCGACTACGAGGTGGCATATATCGACACCCAGCTCCTTATCGACACCCATATCTTCAAGGGTGCGATGGCGGAAAGGATACTCCCCATAGAGGTCACGCCCGAGCAGATCAAGGCGGCCGTCACCGAAGGCAAGCAGTCTCCGCTCTGGGGCCGCTATGTCTATGTGAAGGACCTCACCTATGGCTGCAAGAAGGATTATTACACCCATGTGGATGAGAAGGTATTCTTCTTCATCTACAAGGATCCGAACGCCAAGGACAAGAAAGCATCCACCAACCGTTTCTTCTTCTCCGACGGTACCTATAGCGTAAACCGCTGGGCCATCACCAAGAATCGCATGAGCATTTATCTCAAGGAGGGAAGGCTGGACAAAGGCTTCAACTGGGCCTCTGACGGAGCCCTCCATTCCGACCGTTACGATGATCCGCTGGGCGAGGGCATCGAAGCCAACCTCAAGGCTTATGCCGAGGAACAGCAGAGCATGGGGCATACCCTCACCGACTCCGAGAAGGCGGCTTACCGCCAGTCCGTGCGCGATGAGATCGTTCGTAATGCGGGAGCCCAGTCCATCAGCCAGTACTTCCTGCTGCCGAACAATCAGGATCTTGCCATACGCTCGAGCGGCTACGGCCGTTTCGCCGACAAGCTCATCCCGGCCGCAATCCTCGGGCGCAAGGACTACGACGATCCTTCTATCTCGTATGCAAAGAATCCCGCCTGCGTCCTGGGACTCATCAATCTGTACGTGGCGTCTTCGGGCAGCACTCCCCAGATCACCTTCGTGGAGGATCCTAACGAAGAACTGTCGGAAGACATGGCATACGTGCCGGCTACCTATGTGAATGCCGATTACACCCTCAAAGAGGGTTACCAGACCGTTAAAGTTAACAGGGTTCTCTCTTACGACCGCAAGGACGTGAACGGAACCGACCATGGAAGAATTGAATGATGAAAAAGATTTTCGTTTTTGTACTAGCATCCTTGCTTATGCTTGCATCCTGCCACACGAATCCCTTCCTTACGGAATGGGACACCCCTTATGGAATTCCTCCTTTCGACAAGATTAAGACCTCTGACTATATCCCCGCGATCAAGGCCGGCATAGCCGAGCAGCAGGCGGAGATAGATGCCATCACGGCATGTGAGGAGGCTCCCACCTTCGAAAACACCATCGTGCCCCTGGAGCTTTCCGGGCGCATCCTCGCAAAGGTGAGCGGAGTTCTCTATAATGTGGCCGAGACCGACCGCAGCGATGCTCTCGACAAGGTCGTGGAGAAATCCATCCCGCTCATGAGCGAGCACGAGGCCAACATATCCTTCAACAAGGCACTCTACGAGCGCATCGCAGCCATATGGAATGGCGATCAGAGCGGCCTCACCCGCGAGCAGCAGATGGTGCTGAAGAAGCACTACGAGAGTTTCGAGCGTGAGGGAATCGGCCTGCCTGAAGAGCAGCAGGACCGTCTCCGCGTTATCAACTCCGAGATCGCGGCCAAGACCCAGAAGATCGGCAACAACATCCTCGCGGAGAGCAATGCCTTCAAGGATAAGTTCGGATTCAGCGTGAGCGCATATCCGGACAGGATGACCACCACCGCCGACCGCGACCTGCGCAAGCAGTATTACGAGGCCTACACCACCCGCGGCCATCACGGCAACGAGAACGACAACGCCCTGCTTGTGATCGAGGTTCTGCGTCTCCGTCAGGAGAAGGCCAAGATGCTGGGATTCCCCAGCTCCGCCGCCTACACTCTGGACAACAAGATGGCGAAGGATCCTGCTACCGTCGATAATTTCCTGCGCGGCATCATGAAGGCATCCACCGCCAGGGCACGTGAGGAAATCGTCGACATGCAGAAGGTTATGGACGAGGATATCGCCGCCGGCGTGCTTCCTGCAGGCTCCAAGATCGAGCCTTGGGATTGGTGGTACTATGCCGAGAAGGTACGCAAGGTCAAGTACGACCTCGACGACGAGGAAGTGAAGCCTTACTTCCAGAAAGATTCCGTCCGCAACGGCATCTTCAAAGCCGCAAAGTGGCTCTATGGCGTGAATTTCGAGAAACTCGAAGGCGTGCCCGCATACAACAAGGACTGCGTCGATACCTGGAAACTCACCTATGATGACGGTTCCCTTATTGGTATCTTCACCACCGACTATCTGCCCCGCGACAGCAAGCGCGGCGGCGCATGGATGAACAATGTCCGCGAGCAGTATGTGGATGCCGAGGGCAATGACGTGCGTCCCATCATCGTGAACGTAGGCAACCTTGCCGAGAACATGAACGTGGACCAGGTGCAGACCGTCTTCCACGAATTCGGCCATGCCTTGCACGGTCTGCTCACCAAGTGCAACTATCCTTCCGTGAGCGGCACGAACGTCACCCGCGACTTCGTGGAGATGTTCAGCCAGTTCAACGAGAACTGGGCCTTCCAGCCCGAACTGCTTGCGCTTTATGCCAAGAATGCAGAGGGCGAGGTCATCCCCGCCGCACTCGTTGATAAGATCAACAACTCCCTCAAGTTCAACCAGGGCTTCATGACCACCGAACTCTGCGCCGCTTCGATCCTGGATCTCAAGTGGCACGAGCTGGCGGACATTCCCGAGGGACTGGACACCCGTGAAGCCGCCACCGACTTCATCGATGCATTCGAGGCGAAACTCGCCGAACTCATCGGCCTGAATCCCGAGATCACCTACCGCTACCGCACCACCTACTTCAACCATATCTTCTCCAGCGGCTACAACACCGGCTATTATGGTTACCTCTGGAGCGAGGTTCTGGACAAGGATGCCTTCAGCATCTTCGAGGCATCTCCTAACGGACCGTTTGATCTTGAGCTCGCAAAGAAGTTCAAGGAGACCTTCCTGGAGAAGGGTGGCAGCGAAGAGCCCATGGTGCTCTTCAAGAGTTTCGCCGGCCGTGAGCCCGACTCGCATGCATTCCTCGTAGGCCGCGGACTGCTGTAGCGAAACCGCTTGCAATTAATGATAAAACCCCAAAAGTTGGACGACTTTTGGGGTTTTATATTTTAAAGATAGATGGATTATTTCGCTTTGCCCTGATTGGCGACGGCTGCCTGCTTGGCGGCGAGTTCGTCGGGATCGGCCAGGTAGTAGTCCTTGACGAGATTCAGGTCATCGTCGAATTCGAACACGTACGGAACTGCCGTGGGGATGTTCAGTTTGACGATATCAGCATCGGAGATGCCCTTGAGGTGCTTCACCACGCCGCGGAGGCTGTTGCCATGGGCGACCACGATGATGTTGTCCACAGTCTTGAGCTTGGGGAAGATTTCGCACTCCCAGAAAGGCATGACGCGCTCGATGCACTGCTTGAGGGCCTCGGTGCGGGGCACATACTGGTCGGGAACGTCCGCATAGCGGGGATCCTGAGTTGCGGAGTTAGGATCTGCATCGGGAAGAGGGAGGGGCTCCACGTCGTAGCTGCGGCGCCAGATGAGCACCTGCTCGTCGCCGTACTTGGCAGCGGTCTCGGCTTTGTTGAGGCCCTGAAGCATTCCGTAGTGCTTCTCGTTGAGGCGCCAGCTCTTCTCGACCGGAATCCAGTCGAGGTCCATCGCATCCAGCACGTTGTTGAGGGTCTTAACGGCCCTCTTCAGGTATGAAGTGTAGGCGATGTCGAATTTGAACCCTGCTTCTTTCAAAGCCTTGCCGGCATCCAGAGCCTCCTGGAGGCCTTTCTCACTTAAATCAACGTTGGTCCATCCGGTGAACCTGTTTTCTTTGTTCCACTGGCTCTCGCCGTGGCGCACTAGAACGATATTCTTCATATTAATAAATGATTGATAGTCAAAAGTTGCACAAAGATAGCCAAAAATAGTTAAAGTCGGAATAAAGATTCCGGCACGTGAAAATCGGGCTCAGGGGTATGCGGGTCCACGAGGGTGTACCAATGTATGTCGCCGGAGTCCGTTGCATCCGCCCGGTAGAGGCCGATGTAAAGGGGCCCTTCCGGCTGCACGCCCAGGCCCTTCAGGAATCCGTAGGGGAAGGATACCTCCACGCGGTAGCCGTCCGGCAGAATCGCGGTGCGGGTAGAGATACCGGAATCCCATTCAAAACCGAAATTCCTGTAGAAAGAGTTCTTATAGTCCATCACTTTCCCTTCCGGATCCATCTCGAAACCGTAATACTGTTTCATTTCTGGGTCGCAGCTGATGAAAAGCTCCGCCCGGTCGCTTCCGTCCACGGTCCGTTCACCCTCTCCCCGGCAGACCGTGAGAGTGGAATCCTTCACGTCGAAACGGAACTCGAGGGCATCTGCGCTTCGGCAGAAAGAAACCTTTGTGGCATCTTCCAGCCCATACCAGGGATCGTTCAGGTGGGGATAATGCCGGAAAGATTCCAGCATCTGCCCGTATTCTTCGATGGGGGCGGTGGAAGGGAAGCGCTCGAAATATTCGGCATCCATGTACACGGCGAAGGAGGTGACGTTGCGCAGACCGTATCCGGCATAGGTCGCAAGGTCGCTGGCGCAGACGTCCGGATGCCAGGGGAGTTCCACCGCAGGGCGTTTCCAGCGGCTGAAAAGGGATACATCCACCCAGTATTCCAGCACCACCGCATCCTCCGCAGGGAAGACCACCAGATTCTCTTCCAGCCAGCGCAGGTTGTCGCCGTTGGTGACCGGATATCCGCGCGGGCAGAGCGCATCCTCCTGAGTCAGAGGCACATCCCACGAACGGTAGATGGGCGCGAATTCCAGGAAGATGCCTTCGTCCGGCACGACCTTCCTTGGCGCGGGCATGAAGAAAGAGTAGGCCAGATGCGCCAGCTTCGCCCGCGGATCCACCTTGCGGATTTCCCGGAGCATGCGATTCTCGACTATCAGCGCCTGCTCGCTGGGAGAGTAAGCCGCGCATTCAGGGCACTGGCAGACGGGTTTATTGTCGTCCAGCCAGAAATAATAACGGTGATTCCCTGGTTTCAGTATTTTGGCGAACTTCGCTGCGTTGGCGGCGATTATATCCAGGGCCTTTTCTGAGTGCACGCAGCAGTTGAAATCCGCCGTGCGCGTGCCGTCGGCGTCCATTCGGAACATGGTGGAATCTTCGCTGAACAACTCGCGGGGAAGGAGTTCCCCCATCGCGTGCAGCTGATGTTCTACGGTTATACCGTATTTGCGACATTTGCGCCGGAACTGCTTTCCTTCCGGGCTTGCCATGAATGCAGCGACTTCCGATGGCGTGACGTGGGTTCCTATGGTGTTGATGCCCGAATGCTTCGCCAGTTCCGGCCAGTCCACCTCCGCCAGCTCCTTGGTGCTCAGCACGACACCGCGCATCTGCCACCAGTTGTCCTGCGCGGTTTCAGCCTGCCTGCAGCCCGGGAAGAGGCTCAGGCAAAGGATAACCGCGTATAAGCTCCTGATTTTCAAGATGCTACAGATGCGTGGTGAGAAGCTTCAATCCCTGGCTTGCGGGCTCGAAGTTTATGGATTTCTCGCCCATTGCCAGCACGGCCTCGCCTGCCTTTACGGGCGTTCCACCGATGCGGCCTTCGCCCTCGAGTGCCATCACAATGTAGAAGTTGTCCGGCACGGAGGTCAGGCCTTCCAGGTTGACTGTGAGCGGTTTGGTCAGTTCGTAGACATCCGTCGTAAAGTACTGGCATCTGGCCACTTCCACGCCGGCGTTCTCCTTGCGCTCGTAGGGCGTCTTGTATTCCGGATATACCTTATAATCAATGACATCCTTCGCCTCCTGCGTGTGCAGCTGGCGCGGCTTGCCGTCCAGCCCGGGACGGTTGTAGTCGAAGATGCGGTAGGTGATGTCGGAGGTCTCCTGGATCTCGGCCAGATAGCATCCGCCGCAGATGGCGTGGATGCGCCCTGCGGGCAGGAAGTAGACGTCTCCCGGCGCAACCTTGTGGTCTGCAAGTACTTCGGTGATTCGTCCCTCGGCCACCAGGCGCACGTAGTCATCTTTGTCGATCTCCTTGGACAGGCCCGCGAGCAGATGCGCGCCTTCGGCCGCGCCGATGATGTACCACATCTCGGTCTTGCCGCGGCAACCGTGGCGCTGTGCGGCCACCTCGTCGTTGGGATGCACCTGAATGCTCAGGTCCTTCTTTGCATCGATGAACTTGATGAGCAGGGGAAATTCCTTGCCGTAGAGTTCGTTGAGGGTCTTGCCGGCGGCCGGCCCGCCGACCACCTTGGTTTCGTTGCCCTTCACGCCGGACAGCACCCAGTTCTCGGTGCCCCACACCAGCGTCTTCAGTATTGGTTCGAATTTGTAGATCATTATAGCCTGTCGCTTAAGTATTTGTGTATCAGCAACTTCCTGGAAACAAATCGGTTAAATT
>JAEEGI010004799.1_pt1 | contig 31428 bp, 28 predicted proteins | sample 8958751 | NCBI WGS metagenome assembly JAEEGI01 (sample SAMN16246545, study PRJNA631951) | gut metagenome | biome: gut microbiome; feature: rumen; material: KS-attached | host: Bos | place: Iran: Karaj | collected 2018-10 | reverse complement strand
TATGATAAATATACCGAACTGACATATAGATAAAAAACGTTCTAATGAACCTCTGCAATCTTTACCAGGATGTTTATCTGAAACACTTCATAATGAATTGTGAGTTGAATATATAACTGAAATTTCGGATGCTTGACCAAATTATTTAGTTCCTAGTGGTCTTATATATAATGAAGCATCATGAAAGCTTTTTGATTATTTAAAAAATAAATGAATAAAATTTTACTTAGACACTAAGAAAAAATCTGAGGAAGGATATAGTAATAAAGATTGAAGATTTATTTTTTTATGACTCAAAACTCCACGTAGTTATACAAAAAATATGCAAATCGCTGACAATGTAGATGAAGATACAAAAACTCAACTAGTATTTTTACATGAAATGTGCCATCATCTTGCACGAGAGCTGTTTGAAAACTCAAATGATTTTAGGAAATTATTCCAAATATGTGCTAAACTTCGTAGCCATCGTCCAAATGATGGAGCTTCTAAATTAGGAGATATGAATTTTTATAGTTCAAAATGAGTTTCCACTCAAACAACTGAAGATTGCGTTGAATTATTAAGAATATATTTTATGTGTCGAACAGATGAATCTCAATGTTTTGAATGTATAAAAAACAAACTTCATCTTGATGATAATACTGCAAGTGAATCAATTTTCAAATTACTAGCTAAAAGCATTAATATCTTATTTCCCCATACGATAATTCACTTACATTAGCATAAATCAGCCTTGCCCAAGTTGGAGAAGGTGGTAGTAAAAGTTAACAATTAATATACTATTTTTTGATCTGTTGAGATTTTATAAGCCTTGCTCATCTATACAGCAAAACAGCTATATCTCATCTTGTTGCTCATTTTTCATAATTCTTTTGATTTCAAATAACAGTTCCATCTATTAATCATAACTTATAAGCTTCAACAAAGTACCTATCTGCGTAGTGATTTCAGCTTTCATCTTTCTTTCCTGAATACATTCTCATAAATACTGTTACAGCTTGAGCATTTGTAAATTTTGTATTAGGCATAAATTTTCAGTTACTTCATCATATAAATCCATATCTACATGCTGTAATAATATCTTGTCTTAAATCTGCAGGAGCATTATTTATATCTTTAAAACTACATTCTGTTTCACTTTTTACTATCATATTTTTATTGTATAAATTAGCGAAGGTAACAAAGAATTTAGCAGCTTCAGCCCTTGTAATTCAATTACTCCATCAGAATTCTGTAGCATTCTTTGCTTTGGTAAATTTCTTATTTATCATCCAAGAAATAGCTTTTCATAATTCTCATTGCGAAAGAGATAAATTATCAAGATATTTAGCTGCATCTATAGTATTTCAAACCTGACTTTTTTTTAGGTTATCATATACAACTTCTGGTTTGAGCTTTCAGTATTTATTATATGATAATCCAATTATTCATGCTAGTATAGGTGCAGATAATGATGTTCAGTTTGCCCAATTATATGGTTCTCATAATGGATTAATATCTGTGGTATATATATTTTCTCAATACATATAGAAATCAACACATGATCAATAATTAGACCATTTAGCTTGACTTCAGTTTTTAGCTAATGCTCATACTCAAATTACAACCTTGCTGTTACTTTCATTACACAGTGGAGATATCTTATTCACAGTTGTATTAACTCATGCTTGTTGGCTCAATGTATCACCGTTTCATGCTGCGACCACAATTATAATTCATTTTTCATTTGCTTTTTTAAATACTTCATCGAAATTGTTTGTATATTTGAATTGCGTTCATCATAAGCTTAGGTTGATTATATCTGCTCATTTATCTATCGCATAGTTAATTGCTGCAATTATATTTAAATCGTTAGCACTTCAATATGGTGAAAAAACATTTAAACTCATAATTTTGACTTCAGGCACAATTCCTGCTATTCAGATTATATTGTCTCTTTCCGCAGCGATAACTCATGCTACTGCTGTACCATGACTTCATGCAGGTTTAGTATTATTTGTTCTATTTACAAAATCCCGACCATTATAATCATCAACATATCAATTCTTATCATCATCTATTCAATTTCATGGCTTTTCTCATCTATTAACCCAGATTTTATCTCTAAAATCTGGATGATTAAGATTAATTCAATCATCAATTACTGCTATTACGACTCATTTTTTATTCTGTGGTAATTTATCCCGTGCATCAAAAATATTTATTTTTTGCATATAATATTGGTAATATCCATACTTATCGTTAGTTCTCCATGTTTTTTTTAAATCTGCATATTCTTTCTCTCGCTTTACATATTCGATCATATTATCAATTTTAATGTTAAGTGCATTATCTAATGATTTTTTTTCCGCTCTATTTAAATAATTTAGTGCCTCATCCCAGTATTCTAAATTTGAACAAACAATTCATGCATTATACAACACAGAGGCATCTTCATATATTGATATTGATTTTTTACAATATGTAAGTGCCGTATTATAATCTCATTTTTGTCCATAAGCAGAACATAAGTAACCTGCTGCACTTTGAATTCTATTATTAATATCTGTCATATTAACTCACAGTTTTGAACCATATCTCTTCATCTGATCTAGATATGAAAGGGCTTGTACATAATCTTCTCTACGTAGTGCATTATTATAATTATTAACTGCTTCGTTATAATATTCTCTATTTATGCACTCTCTATAATAACTATTATCCCAATTTTTCCACATATCACACATCGAACTTCAAAAACTCATGTTTCACATAAAGAAACAGCAAATAGCAATTAGAATTACACTAACACATTTTTTCATAAAATGAAATAACAGAAATAAATTTCTACATATATTATATACATAATATTATATTTGTCAAATATGTGAGGAGATTTTATGTGAAAAATGGGGAAGCGAATCCCCCATTTTTTAATTAAGCTTATCTTATATAAATATATCTCTTCATCTAGCTCCATCCTGTGGTCATACGATTCCCCTCTCCTCTAATGTATCCATAATCCTTGCAGCCCTTGCGAATCATATTCATAGTTTCCTCTGAATCATAGTTGTAGAAGCTTTTCTAGTCTCTGCAATAATTTGAATAGCTTGATTGATTAAATCTTCATCATCTCAATTTCCACTTCATCATCAGCTGAATGCTCATCATGTCTCAGCTTTAGATTCTAGTGCATTGATAATTTCTTGATTATAAACATCCTCTTCACTTAATCATACCATATATTTTTGTTTCAAATGTTCTACTACAGCATCAATTTCTTTAGTATCTACAAATGCTCACTGAACTCTTAGATCTGTAATCTTTGCATCCATATACAACATATCTCATCTTCATACTAATTCTTCAGCTCACTTGTGTCATAGTATAGTTCTTGAATCTACTTCTGACACAACACTAAACGCTATTCTCGCAGGTATATTGGCTTTAATAAGTCATGTAATAACATTCACTGATGGCCTCTGAGTAGCTAATATCAAGTGAATTCATACAGCACGTGCTTTAGCTGCAATACGATTAATACAACGTTCTGCCTCCTTTCTATTAGATGCTGATGACATCATCATATCAGCCATTTCGTCAATAATGAAGACTATACGATACATCTTTTCATCTGGATAGGCAGCATTGAATTCTGATAATTGTTTTACTTTCTTCTGACTAAGAATTGTATACCTTCTTTCCATCTCCTGTTCGGTCCATTGAAGAAGCTTAACTGCTTTTCATGAATCATAAACAATAGGTGCTAATAAATATGGAAGTCAACTATACATTCATAGTTCAACTTGTTTAGGATCCACCATCAAAAACTTTAATTCTGATGGAGAATTTTGGTACATTAATGAAAGAATAAAGTTATTAATTCCAACTGATTTTCAACTTCATGTCGCTCATGCTACAAGTAAATGCGGCATAGAATCAAGCTGTGAAATAGCTATAGCTCCATCGATTCATTTTCATAGTGCTAAAGTCGTTTCTGACTTTTGCATTCATTTCTGAAATTCGCGAGATGATAATATATCTCATAAGCAAACAATTTTTGGTTTTGGATTAGGAATTTGAATTCCAATGCAATCAGTTCATGGAATTGGAGCCACCATCCTAACTGATCTTGTACGTAATGATAATTTTATATTATCCATCAAATTCGTAACTGCAGAAATTTTGATTCATTCTGCCAATTTTATTCTTATTTGAACAACTGATGGTCCAATATCAAATCATTCGATAGAAATGTAGATTCAGAATTCTGCTAGTTTATTTTGTAATGCTTGAGCCTTTTCTACGATAGCTTTTTCGTCGATTTGCTGACTCTCTTCTATATTTGACTCAAGTAATGATGTAGAAAATGTAGGTTTATCTCATGAAAAATGAATCTGAGGACGAGGCTTGGCCTGCTCTTTTTCCTCTATCTTTTGCTTAACTTTTTCTTTGAATAAAGTACCAAATCCATCTTTAAGTAACGATCAAGAAGCTGAAGTTCAGCTGGTTGCTCAAGCTCAGACTGAAGCTGTTTTTTTTCATGTTGCCTGTTGCAGTTTCTTTATTATGTCTGAATCTGATGTGGTAGATTCTAGAGTTACATGTGGAACTTTGGATGGCTTCCTTTCTGGAGCTGCTTCACGTTCTACATTTATTTTAGGCAGCTTTGGCAGTGTAACATTTAATGCGTAAAGAATTCGAGCCACAACTCATATGAGCATTAATATCATAAGTATCTGGATTGCTAATTTTGATTGTCAGAATATGTGTTCAAGGATTCGATATAATGGCCAAGAAAAATATCATCAATGATGCACTGATTTAGCTCGATTCACCAAGCTTTGTCATCATTCCTCTATTGCCTGAAAATTCAGAACTCATGAAGTCAAAAGCATCAAACAAACAAACTGCTTAATCAAAGTTTTCATTAGGTAACCTTTCAAAATTATGAAAAGTCAGACTAAGAAACATAGCACGAAAAATACAAGTAATCAAGTTTCTCAAAATGCATATGCAGTTCACTTTGATAATCGTCACAGAACTGGAGCATCTGGTGCAAATTTTTTAGCAAAAAAGAATATTGCCCCTAAGAGCATAAACCCAATTCAAACGTGATATTTATTGATTCTAAAGGTTTTTGCCTTTGAACGTCTTCTCCTTCTAGCCAAAATGGAAAAATAGAAATAAATCTTTATGTACTTAAAACATACGATTCCTTTTCTATTTTTCAATTGAAATTATAGTTTTGCTTTAGTTATATTATACAAGATTTCTTGCTGTCATAATAAATGCTTGAGATTCTACCGCATCTCATCATTTTTGGAATTCTGCAAAGATCTGGTATAAGATCAATAAAAACGCGAATAGAACTAATGCAGATAGCAGAATATTTACAAGCACATTGGTTGCTTTTTTAAAGTTATTTCAACTTCATCCATCTGTCATATATAAGTATCATGCAATTATTACCATAATAACTGTAATTACTCAGTAAATATATGCAAATATTTTTGCTATATTTATGATAAGTTCTGCTGCATTTGATACAAAATGTTTCGCATCAGCTGCAATATAATAAACAAAATCAATTCATTTAATAATCAACAATCCGATGACTACATTTATCAATCATTTTACTAGTTTCTTTCATTTTTCTCCCTCTCCAGCAGCAATTACCCTAAATCACGTAATGACTAACATAATTATTGATAAGAAGAATGCGAAGGCCTTTAAAGCAGAAAGTACTACAAAGAATACTTTATGAGTAGCATCCTCAATTCACTTCATTCAGTTTCCAACTGTAAAATCACCTCCTTTGAAATCCAGTACATCTCAGAATATCCAGTTAGCTCAATAAACAAATACTCATCATATTAATATGTATACTAAACTTCGCAATGTCTTTTTGACTTCTTCTGGCTTTCTATCAAACAATATAGATGCTCAAGCCCATACAAAAAAAACTATCATTACTCATAATGTCATGTCCTTAATTACTTGATATATAGCATTTCCACCTCCCGAAGTTGATGGATAAAATAGTGCTACTATATTTGCTTTAAGAGTTTTATCTTTGCTCACTTGAAATCTACTTGATGGATCAATGACCCATTTATCTTGCCCCTTCATTAAATTATCCGCGTAATCTTTTCCATATTGTGGAGCATTACTTGCAATAGTTTGATTCATCATCGGAAGTACACAACCGGCTAGAATCAGCAATCAGAATGCTATTATTTTTATAGTTTTCTGTAATGATTTTAACATTTTGTCTATTTTTAATAATAAAACTTAATTATCTCATGCTATAAAATTAACCACACTTACAAATACATCTAGTATAATATAGAAACTTGTTAACAATATCACTCATATAATTAGATTTATCATATTTGTTTTAAACTTCTTCATTTGCGCTTCTCTATCTGTCGACGTAACGATTCTAAATCAATTTCGAATGATGAATATTGTGGCTCATGCCAATCATATATAAATTATATATTGTAGATATCATTTTATTGCAAGTTTTATACTACAAAATGTTTTGGTCAATGTAAATCTAGGGTCTGTAATACTTATATCGCAATAGGAAACATTACTAGTTACATTATTAACTGGAGTTACCTGCACTCTTGTCCCATTATCATCGTTTGCTTTATGATGTACCATCTTTAAGAGATCAGATGGATGATCCGTAAATTTTCGACTTGAGGTTTTTTCTTCATCATCAGCTAGTTCTTGAGCATAAGTTACCGAGAATAAGCCCACTCCAAACAATAAAAATAATGATATAAATACTAAAAATATTTTTTTCATTAGATTTAGTAGAATATAAACACTTAATTATATCTAGAAACACTAAAAAATGCAAAAAAAATCAGACTTTTTTAGTTTAATTTGTATAAATTTTCTTTCATTTGAATTATCACTCTAAAATAATATCATTTACATTAGATGTTGATTTTTATTTTTTATAGTTGTAATCATGCAAGACTTTTTTGATGAAATTTGAGTAAAAGTACCTGAAATTTATCTTCCTAAAAAATGAACAGATTTGACTAAATGGTCTGTGGTAGCTTGTGATCAATACACTTCTCAACCAGAATATTGGAATGAGGTCAAAAATATAGTTTGAGACTCCCCTTCTACTTTGAAGATTACATTTCCTGAAATCTATCTAAACTGATGAGATAAAGCCGTTAGAATTGATGATATCGTAAATACTATGCATGAATATGAACAAAACTGAGTACTGAAAAATCAATGACTAGGATTTGTTTACATTGAAAGGCAAACTGCACATGTACCTGTGAGAAAATGATTAATCTTAGCACTTGATTTGGAAAAATATGATTTTAGTAAAGGTTCACAAACTCTAATTAGGGCTACAGAATGAACTATCATTGAAAGAATTCCACCTCGCGTTGAGATTAGAAAAAATGCAATTTTTGAATTGCCTCATATTATGGTATTGATCGATGATCCTGAAAAACAAGTTATTGAACCTTTGAAATCTAACATAAAAGATGAAAATCTGCTTTATGACTTTGATTTAATGATGAATGGTGGTCATATTAAATGATGGAAAATTAATGATGAAGAAACTATTATGCAAATTGTGAATGGGTTAAAAAAACTAAATAATTCTGAAGCCTTCAAAGAAAAATATGGTTTGACTGAAGATTTATGAGTTTTACTCTTCGCGATGTGAGATGGAAACCACTCCTTTGCCACTGCAAAAGCAATTTGGGAAGAGAAAAAAAAGACACTTACTCCAGAACAGCAGCTAAATGACCCTGCAAGATTTGCACTAGTTGAAATAAACAATGTACATGATGAAGGAATTATTTTTGAGCCTATTCATCGTGTATTATTTGGCGTAGAAGAAAACAGTTTTGTGGATGATATGTGAAGATTTTTTAGAAGTATTGGTTCAGATTTAAAAATTGAAGAATATTCAAGCAAGGAAGAATTAATGCAAAATATGAAAAAGTCTGATTGAAATACACATTACTGTCGATGAGTATCCAAATCTAGCTATTATTTATTCTGAATCGTAAATCCTAAATTAAATTTGGAAGTATGAAATATGCAAGCATTCTTAGATCAATATTTGAAAGATCATTCTGACTCAAAAATTGATTATGTTCATGGAGATGATGTAGTTGAAAGACTTTGAAAAGAAAATGGAAATTTTTGAATTCTATTTCCTATCATGGATAAGTCAGACTTCTTCAAAACTGTGGTAGTCGATTGAGCATTACCAAGAAAAACTTTCTCAATGTGAGAAGCTGACGAAAAAAGATATTATTTAGAAGCAAGGAAAATAGTAAAATAATCATTCAATCATAAAAAAAACTCCGTCCATCATAGTCGGAGTTTTTTTGTTGTAAATATTTTTTATTTTATCTTTTCGTAAATTTCGAAATTAAATGGATATTCGTTTTTTTCATCTGGTGAATATATATCCGATTTTGAAACGAGATTTCGGCGCGAATTTTCAATCTCCGGGAAAAAGACATCAGCGTTTGGGAAAGTATGATGGATACGTGTGATATAAAGCTTATCAACTAAATCAAAAAATTCCTTGTATATGGATGCTCATCATATTACAAAAGTCTCATCTTCTTTTTTAACCTCTTCTAAATTCAAGCATTCTTCAATAGATTTACAATGTATACAATTTTTAAAATCGTTACTAGAGTGACTAAGTACTATGTTTGTACGATTTGGTAATGCTCAATTTGGTAACGAAAAAAAGGTATTTTTGCCCATTATTATGGTATGTCAGTTTGTGATTTTTTTAAAATTTTTCAAATCATCAGATAGATGGCAAAGTAACTGATTTTTAGATCAGATTCAATTTTTTTCATCAATAGCAACGATAATTGAAAGCATTATATTTTTTAGAATAAAATATTATTAAACTGAAATCTCCGCCTTGATAGTTGGATGACATTCATAGTTTTCTAGTGTAAAATCTTCATATTGGAAATCGAAAATTGATTTAACATCAGGATTTATTTTCATTGTTGGTAATGGATATGGTTTACGTGATAATTGCTCATGAACTTGATCCAAATGATTTAAATAAATATGGGCATCTCATAAAGTATGTACAAAATCTCATAGTTCGAATCCACAAACTTGAGCAACCATCATTGTAAGTAAAGCATATGAAGCTATATTAAAAGGCACTCACAAAAAAGTATCTCCACTACGTTGATAAAGTTGACAAGACAGTTTATTATTTGCCACATAAAATTGAAACATTGTATGGCATGGAGGTAATGCCATACTATCTACATCTGCCACATTCCATGCAGAGACAATATGACGACGAGAATCTGGATTTTTTTTGAGCTGTTCAATCAAATTTGAAATCTGATCTACCTCACGTCAATCTGGAGTTTTCCGTTTACGCCACTGATACCCATAAACTGGTCACAAATCTCCATTTTCATCAGCCCGCTCATTTCGGATTCTGACTCAATGATCTTGTAAATATTTTACATTAGTGTCTCATTGTAAGAACCATAACAATTCATAAATAATTGATTTCAAATGCATTTTTTTGGTAGTCAAAAGGGGAAATCATTCTGCTAGATTGAATCTCATCTGGTAACCAAAATAACTAATCGTTCCCGTCCCAGTACGATCTGATTTTTTTACTCCTTTATCCAAAATTGTTTGTACTAAATCTAGATACTGTTTCATGGTAATTTACAAGTAAAAATGTAAAACGATTTTATTGGCCTCAAAAGTTATAATACTCCACATCATTGTGATGTATATTTATTTAATTTTTAATTTCAACTTAAGGCTATTTTATAAAATTATGTACATTTCCTTTAATGAAAAAACATTCCAAAAAAAGCATCCATGATTAAGAACGAAACATTCTCAGTTTTTGGATGCTCTTGATTTTTTGTGATGATATGTTCTAAACACAATGAGTTTTGTGGCAAAGAACATAACGATAGCATTTTCTCCTATTGTAATAGCTTTCGCTATGTTAATATCTAATCCCTGGTAGAGGAGATAGAAGAATAGGATTTCTTGTAGCGCAAATCCAACAAAATGCGTTCCAAGAGTGGAGCCTAGCCTCTTCCAGAAGTTGTCTTTCATTTTGAAAGCAAATCTTCTACAACAGAAGAAGGCTATAACAGAGCCAATCATATAGCATATACCATTGGCTAGCACGTTGATGAATATTTCACTTCCTATGCCTACTATATAAACCAGATAATGCAGTAAACCAACGTCCACTATTGTACCTGGGATACACCATAGTATGAAGAGAATATTCTTCTTTAATTCGTCTTTTGTCATATCGGTTTTGTTTTAAGACCTTATTATATACTAAATTACATAAAAATCAATATCTTTAGCAGATAAAAAAAACAAAAAATAGCAATAATTAACCACTAAAATAGAATATTTTTATAGAAAATAACACAAACAATTATCTCGTTATTTACATTAATGTTTCATTAAATTTCTAAACTAGTGTAATGATCTTGGAGTGAATTAATTTCATCTGTCATAATTATATTTACTCACATATCTATCATAGTTTGGAAATCTCATGTATCATTTACTGTATATGTAGCCACTTCTTTTCATAATAATTTAGCTTTATCTATAACATCCTGAGTCAACATATCATATGGCGCTAAAAAATATTTACTGTTATTATCCCCTAAACTTTCTAAATCATTAATATCAAACGTATCTCGTCAAAAAATAATATCTGGCTGAGAATTTAATATTTCTCTAGCCGAATCTGAGTAACTAATAAATATAACCCTATCCAGCATATTTAAATCTCTAACAGTTTGAATCGCATCAAGAGTCTGCTCAGCTCACTGTTTTTCATCATATACTTTTATTTCCAGAAAATAATAATCAAATAATCAATCCACCATCTCCAGCATTTCTTTTAGAGTCCTATATTTTTCTCAATTAATAATTGTACAATTTTTGGTAATTCGATCTAATGTATAGTTTCAGACTTTTAATCTTGTACAGTTAGATGCATAAAGCTCATTTCAGTGAGCAACGATATTTTGCTTATCTTTGGTATATGAAACATCAAATTCTATTCAGGCTGCTCATTTTTCTTTAGCTGATAAAAATGATTGAAGTGTATTTTCTGGAGAATCATTTATCGATCATCTATGTCATATTAATTTTACAGAATTATCTTCTTCACTTACATCAAGTATATTGTTGTTTCAAAACTCGAATCATAAATATGATGAGAAATAATTATATACTTCATCGTTTTTTCATAATAAGTTGGATAGATTTCTAAACAAAAACGAATCTCAATCTGATAATGAAACTGCATATCTATTTATTTCATAGAATTCAGCATTAGTTATTCATCGATTTCTTTGCGTTTTGTCTGATAATGCATCATTATATGTTTTGTCTGTTTTAACAGGTCAGTGTCACAATAAAACTTTTAACGAGTCGTAGAAATCTGTGTGCTGAATTATATTAGGATTAACTGTTCATGGCCGTATTCACGATCACACCACAGTAGCGACCGATTTAGTATACCAATTACTTCAGAACAGTTCGCGTTCTCATTCCTCTGCTGGATTCATTTTTCTATGATCTCATACAATTACCAATATTCAGTTATCAAAGAATCAGATTTTTTGTAATTCTTGGTAAAATCTATACAATTCTTCATCTGAATATTGTAATGCCAAATCTTCAGTCTTACCATTTGGAGTATTGTAAGGTCTGTGAAATGAGATCGTTTGCAGTCATATAAAATATTTACCTGTCTGAGCTTGCACCTCCTGTAGAACTTTATCATATAAATCTCCATCAGGAGCAGACTCGAAAGCGTACATTTTACTACCAGTAAATGCCTCTTCTCAAATGATTTTTTGGAATCATGCTCAAGAAAGAAATGACCTCTGGCTCAAAAAATCTAAACCTGCAGCACTAATAAATGTTGTATTATATCACTGTGTATTCAAATATTCTGGCAACGGTTGCATTAATAATCTATATCAGCTATATGGAGTATTATTCGCTCACATATTTATCAGAGGAATTACTCCATATAAAGTGCTAATATGGGCTGTATCTGATGTAGTTCAATTCGTAATGAAATTAGTAAATCTGATTCATTCATTTTGGATTTTATCAAAATATGGCATTTTATCATTTCATCACATATTTGCCGAATCTATGGCAGAAAGTGATTCAGCAAAAACTAAAATCACATTTAAATCCTTTCATTCTCATTGAACATTAAACATATAATCCTCGTATGTTAATTCATGACCATCCTTATTTACGTTTTCAATAGCAGTGTTTATGCTTTTCAAGTTAATTGATAATATGTTATCTACATAGTCTACATTCGTATTGAAAAATGATAGTATCAGGTAAAATACTGCGTAAAAAATTGAGCAAATTGAAAATATGAGAGTCATTTTTTTTCATTCTCAATTTTTTTTGGTTTTATTTGTTTGAGCTAATAAAAATGACAAAAATCATATAATCAAAAATATTAATGTTCGATTTCTAACTGCTCAAGCAAATCCAACCGATCCGTTACTTCATAAAGTAAATGCTTCTGAGATAGATACTCTACTTTGGAAGAAGAATATCACGAAAATATCTACACAATAGATTATGAGTAGTATAAGAACAATAGCATCATTTAACAATCTCCATCAACGTATTTTAATTCGTGAATTTACAGTTATCAATAGTTGTGCTAAAAATAGTATTATTATATCGCTTGATATATAAGATAAGCAGCTTTTTATAGGATCTAAATGCCTGTATGAAAGATATATTACAAAAATTTTTATTATAAATGCGATAAGAAAAAAAATCAACATTGTCCTTCAGTATAATGGACTTTTTTTTATTTTATTTCTCAACCATTTTGCACTATTTTTTAATTTATTTATTAGCCACTTAAACCACATAAAATATGTATTCAAAAATCTTATAAAAGCTCTACAGAATAAGAAAAATCTGGAATATGATTTATATGTGTGATAGTAAATTTTTATGCATTTTTTTCAACTAAAATTAATTTTTATGAATTTAAGCATTCCAGTTACATGAAATAGCAAAAAAAGTCCCCATTTTTTTGACAGAAAATAATTTTTGAATATAATAAGGTAAGTGATTATTTCACGATTTATTCATTATTTCACTAATCATGCAAGGAATTTGATTAGACATTGAGTCCATTTTAAAGCTCATTGCGAACAATCAAAACATTTCAGATCTTCACCTTTCTGCCGGTGAGTTTGTTGCTTATAGGCTCAACGGAGAGATCATCAGAAAGGAAGAATTAGGAAAAATCTGAGATGAAAACATGGAGATTTTACTCAAACAACTCTTCAAGAACAATCCACAAAGATATGATAAATTCTTGGTGGATAAAGAAGCGGATTTTGCTTATGTTGCAAAAGATGATACTGCTTATAGAGTCAATGCTTATCTAAGCACATGAAGAATTAACGTTGTTATGAGGAAGATTAATAGTACTCCTAGACAATTGGAATGAATTATGTTCCAGAATGTTTCTGATTCTATTAAGAAAAATGTCCTTGCTGCTCCTAAATGATTATTCCTTGTAACTGGTCCAACATGAGGTGGAAAGTCTACTTCTATCGTTGCAATGCTTGAAATTTTGAATAAAGAAAAACCTTATAAAATTATCACAATTGAAGACCCTATTGAATATGTATTCCAGCCACAAAAATCTCTGGTTTCTCAAAGAGAAATTGGTCATGATACATGGTCATTCAATTCTGCAATCGGTTCTACTCTAAGAGAAGATCCTGATGTGATTTTTGTATGAGAAATCAGGAATAGTGAAACTGCAGAAGCTGTGCTCAACTTAGCCGAGACAGGACACTTAGTATTTTCTACTCTACATACAAATTCAGCTACTCATACTCTTAACAGATACCTTTCTTTCTATCCAAGCGATATGCAAAATTCTGTATTGGAAAGAATGGCTGACTGTTTAGTTGGAATTATGTCTCAAACTCTTGTTAGAACAAAGGATTGAACATGAAGAATCGGAATCTTTGAATTATTATTAAATAATAATGCTGTAAAGAATAATCTTAAGAAAAGAGAAGTTGATCAAATGCAAAACATTATTGAAACATCCACTCAAAGTTGAATGATTTCAATGAGACAATATGCAAAAAAATTACTTGAAAGAGATATTATCAATCAAGAAGATGTTGAATGGTTACTAAATAGTAAAGCAACATCTCAGGTTTAATTACTAAATTAAATATCGATGCAAGAATGATATTATGGTTGATGATGAAGACCTAAAAGAATGACAAGGAAACAGATACAAGAAATGATAAATAATATGAAAAAAACTGATATTATACATGAAAAAGCAAAAAAATATCATGAAGCAGAGCAACTAGAGGCTGATGATATATTAAAAAAGCTAAATGAAAAACAATAGAATTCAGATTTTACAAATTAACTATCTAATTTACTATGGCAACACAAGAAAACATTACAAAATTCTTACCACAACACTTACAACAGATAGCATTAAGCTATAATATTCCTGATGACATGTTGGAAAATAATGCTGACTTGGTAGTTCTTGTATTAGAGAGTAAATCCATCAGTGACCAAAAAGAAAAACAGAGTTGGTTTGATTTATATTCTCTCATGAACCAGGAACAAATTGATAAATTAAGAGATATACTTACTAGAGAGAAACAAAAATTAGCAGAAATTGAAGCTAGATATCAGGCTAAACAAGAAGAAATTAAGAGAAAATACGAAGAAACTTATGCTTCAGGTGCTTATCAACAGCAACAAGATAGGATTAGAGATTCTGAAATGGCTTCTCGCCAGCAAGAAGAGATAGAGGCAGATGCTTTACTTAATCAGATATAAATAAATGTTTTTTTTAGGAAAAGTTATTAGCAAATTAAAATACTGATTATTAGCATTGTTGCTAATACCATTTTTGACATGATTTGCAAATGCTGATAAAGATTTAATGCAACAAATTATGGAACCTGCAATCTATGGAGAGGCCACTATTGATCTTTGATCAACTGTAGATAGAGTATGAAAAAATGTAATTGAAGGACACATTGATGCTAAATTAAGTTTTCAGGAATGATCACTGAAAAAATGACCCTCACTTATAGTAAGAATAACTAGGGTGCTATTAGCTTTAGTAGTAGCATTATCTGTTACTATGATTTTATATAATTGATTATCTTACATTATACAGACATGACAGTGAAAAGAGGGAAAAGATTTAATATCAAATTTAGTGTATATAGTTATATGAATCATAGTATCGCTACTTAGTGTAACGATTATAACCATACTACAATCTGTTTCTACGACTCTACAAGAAGAGACACAGTCTGACCGAAAACAAGAAATAGATGAAAGACTTGTAGAGGGGCAAGAACAATGAGTGAGATTTACCTGGGATAAGATTTTTAGTAATAGGACTCGATTTTAGTATTTAAAAAGATAATATGAAAAAAATATTATGAATATTACTACCATGTTTATTAGCGTTCTGGTCGAGTGCAAACGCTGTAGCTCTTCGAACACTTAAATGAGCAACTCGATGAGATGTAGATAGTAAACCGATAGTTCAGTGAGAACACTCAATATTTAATATAATATCTCTTGTGAACAACTATTTGCGGTTTACCATTGGATTGGCATGTTTCTGATTCATGATTTGGAATGGATATCAACTCATAATGGCGCGCGGTGATTCAAAACAAATGGATACTGCTACTAAATCACTAGTATGATGTGCATTGTGACTCGTAGTATGTATATTAGCACATATTATCGTAAATATTGCAGTAAAATTATTAGCTTAAATAATTTGTATATAAGAGTTTATAAAAGTACAAAATAAAAACTGGATAAAAATCCAGTTTTTTGTTATTAATTATACATACCTGTCTTTATGCAAAAACACGTCACTGTATGTTTCCACCGTCCCATGAATATTGTCATAAATCTGCCAATAAAATATCACTTGATGGCGCTCAGTTATGCTCTAATATATCTTTTGATATCTTTTCAACATATTGTCTAGTTTCATTTGGTAATTTGGACATATCTTCAAATCTAAGATTTTTATTACCTATTCTCGTCTGGTAGTTACCTATTCATCGATTATAGCAAGCTAATGATGTTTGTAAATTGTATTTATGTCTATTCATAAATTCTGCATACATGATTCATGCTGCCCATGCCGTAGCTAAAGGATCTTTTAGAAATTCATCTCTAGAAGAAAAAGTTTTTCAGTAGTATTTCTGTAATAGAGGATGCTTCATGTATGAGTTTGCTGTTGATGGCATAAACTGGAATAATCATTGAGCCCCCTTTTCGGATCATATTAATTTATTTCAATTGTACAATTTTCATCCACTTTCTTGTCTACATACACATTCTAGAGTATATTTTGGTAATTGTAATTCACGTTCTATTATATTCAGATACTTTTTATAAGTAGGATTTTCAAGATAATTTATACTATTTGGTGTTTTAGACTGTACAACTAACCTTTGTATTTCAGATTTTTCGTCCGTTGTTAGTTCAGATAGTGCTGTATTGTCATTTTCATTTCAATTTTCATTCAAGTTATTTCAATCATTTACAGTTCAGTCTGAGTGGATCGATCCGTAATTTTCTGGTAAGAATATTTTTGCTTTAACTCACTCGACAACATCATCTGCATCAGCATATAATGATGCCGTGATACATAATGCAAGATCTTCTGTAGATTTTATACTTGTATAAAAATCTTGTAATTCATTATCATCATATGCTTCCAGATGAGCTTTCATATTTTTTAGATGGTTTTGGGCTAAGTTTTTTATATCATTTGAAGTAAATCACGTTGGGATTATGGTGATTTTTTGCTGCTGTTTTCACTTAACAGTAACGACTTCCTCCTTTAAATATTCCTCCCTACTTTTTGATAAAACATTTTGTTCAATAGCCTGCGATACAACAGCTGGAGAAATAAGCGATAAATTCATATTAAAAATAATACTATCACGCAAATAGTCTCACTTTGTAGTTGGACTATCATCAAAATCTGTAACAGCAAAATCTGCCAATGCTGTCTTGCAGGAATCGTCATCTGTTATATTTAAATCTACATTTTCTCATACGACTTTTTGATACCATTTAAAAATTTCGCTTATATTATGATTTTTTTCATCAGTTAGATTCATTCTATCCAAACGCCATCTTTTTACTATTCCCTCTAATCATCATGTAATTCATATCAACTTACACACGAAATCCACTATTCTATACCAAAAACTTCTTTTCTCTGGAGCTTTAGTAAATTCTCCTAAAATGTCTGTTCAGAGTATTTTATCTATTCAAAATGTTTTAAATGCTATATTAACACTATTCAATCCATCCAATAAACCATTTGCTGTTTTTTGCAATCATTCCGTTTTTTTCAAAAATTTCTCGGGTTTATCTATCATTTTTGCAATTAAAGATGTCGTCCTTGGGTTATTTTCTACTTTGATATCTCAGATTTTCTTTAATATTTCTTCTGTTGATGATAGTCAAAATTCAAAATTTTCGTCATCCGATACCTCAAAAATATTTCATTCAATTGGTGCATATGGTGAGAAACCATCCTTCCCAAACTTACTGTTATTCAAATATGCTTCAAATTTTAATGGATTAGTTAAAACTGCAGATTTTTTGGGATTGCTTAAAACTCAATTATGTACGGATAAGTAATCAATGGCATTCATCCATTGGTTAAACTTATTGTATGATCATGACATTTTTTTAGAAAAATCTCAAACTCAATTAACCAAATCACCAAGCTTTTTAAACGAAATATTATCTATTAATTCAATCATATGACCATTAGTTTCATTTCATTGAATAGTTAGCAATTCCAATAAGCTCCATTCAAATGCAGGAGCAATTGTATTGTTTATCACATATTCAGTTCTATCAGATTCTCATAGTTTATTTTGCATAAACAAAACTATGCTACTACGGATTTTGGTAAAAATATATTCCAATTTCTTTTCTGCTGTATCTCATGGCAAATTTTTAAATTCATTAGGGTTAGAGGAAATTATATTAATTAATCTATCGTATGTTTTTGAATCCTTTAGAATTTCATATGTAGTGGGAGTTACTTTACGTATAGCTAAAATTTCTTGTTTATATGCTTTATATTCATCCAATTTGCTTTTAAGTGCTAGCAATTCCTCCTCATGTAAGTAAGTAATTCTATCTATTAAATCTTTCATCTCATCTAGCTCTTTTTCTAATCTCTGAATTTCCTCGATTTTTTTTTGCTTTTTTGCAGCATCTGTCTCTATCTGAACTTCAGTTTTTAAGTCATTTAATTTTTTTTGAACTTCAGTAAAATCATTTTTAATCTGTGTTTCTATCTGCTGTCTTTGTTCAGGAGTCATAGATGATATACAACATGTATGTAAAATCTACTATAATTATACTCATAAACTTAAAAAAATGCAAAAAAAACTGACCGAAATCAGTTTTTTTGTCGAAATATCTAAACTGATAAGACTCTATAAACTTTTCACGTCTTTTCAGAAATCACATTCACATACCAACAAGATATTTCTTTGTCTCCCAAAGGCTGTTTGTCATTGTAGGTACCTCTCACTATTTTAAAACGGTCTCATTTCTCATACATTCATTCTAAATTTATTCTCTCTTTAATTAAAAAATAGTTTTTAATATAAGTAATAATGGCTTTTCTAGTCTCTCACATCTTTGTTATATCAAAATACTTTCCATAATCTTTCTGATCTTCTAAAAACATTTCCACCAACTCATCAAAACTTGAAAGTTGAATTTTATGTAGCAAATTTATGCTGTTTCAATAATAACTGAGAGGTATATACTCATCTCAAACATGGTATATTACTACATCTTCTTTATTGATTCCAACTTGATCAGGAGAATCATTAAATGCACAATGTCATTTCATAATTTCTTTTCATTTACATCTTCAATCTATCATTGAATATTCTTTCTTTTGTGATTTTCCATAAACTAAAAATTTTAAAGGGCTTGGAGGTAGCTTTTCTCATCAATTCTTAAGTTCAGACAAAATATTTTTTAATAGTTTTTTATTTCCTGTATTAATCATTAAACTATCAAATAATCATTTTAGATATAACCATTTTTTATTATCTAATTGTGGTTCTTCTGTATCTAAATTTAAGAAAAATTCAATTCAATCGATAAATAATGACTTTAGTTGTAAATCAATATTTTCATATCATTCTTTTTTTAATTTATTTTGTATACTTTTCGTCCTTTGTCTTATTTCCTCAAAATATGGTGTTCATATAGAACTCAAAATTTCTTTACGTTTTTTTGTTGTTTCAACATAATAATTGTATGAAGAATCTTCTTTGTGATTGTCAATCCAATCCTCATATTTAAATATTGAATCATTTGGATTTAACATTTCTAGAATTATAATTAATTATAAAAATAATCCATAATATTATATATATAATTTAAAATATGTCAAATTTTTAGAAACTTTTATAAAAATAAAAAATCAGCCTCAATTAAACAAAGCTGATTTTTAAAGAATTTTATTATCCTAAATCCTCAATAAATCTTTCAGCTTCCAATCAGGCCATACATCATGTTCATGCTGATGTAATTGCTTGACGATAAACTTTATCTTGCACATCTCATGCAGCAAAGACTCATGGAACAGATGTTTTTACTCAATCGTGAGTAATAATATATCATACTTCATCCAAATCAATCTGTCACTGTAAGAACTCTGTATTAGGTTGATGTCCAACTGCATAAAAAAGTCCGCGACATTCGATTTCTGACTCTTCATTTGTTTGATTGTTTATTACCTTAATTGATTCTAAGCTCTTTTCTCAGTGACATGAAACGGCCTCAGTATGTCGCATAACTTTGATTTTTTCGTTTTTGAAAACTTTATCCTGCATTGGTTTACTTGCACGAAATACATCTCTCCTAACCAACATAACTACTTCGCTAGCAAAATTAGTTAAGTATAGAGCTTCTTCGCATGCAACATCTCATCATCAAACTACAACAATTCTTTGATTACGGTAAATTGGCAATCCTCCATCACATACTGCACAGACTGAAACACCACGTTGCCAAAATTGATTCTCTCATGGTATTCTAAGTCTTTTCGCTGTAGCTCATGTACATATAATTACAGTTTTTGCCAAAATCTCTTCTTCTCCAGAATATAGATGAAAAGGGTGAGAAGAAAAATCTACCCTATCTATATTCTTTGTCAGAATTTTTGTTCATTGTTTCTCACTTTGTTGTTTCACTCTTGTCATAAACTCCAATCATCCTATTCAATCTGGAAATCCTGGAAAATTTTCAATTTCAGTAGTCATAGTCAATTGTCATCCTGGAGGCACTCATCCTGCCATAAATCATTCGTATACAATTGGATTGAGTCATGCTCTAGCAGTATATATAGCTGCTGTATGTCATGCTGGTCCTCCTCAAATTATCACTACATTTTGAACTTCTGCCATACTTAAAAATTTTTAAAATTTAAATCTGAATGAAATATATAATAAAGATTTGTAAATTCTAGTGATTTTTTATTTGAATTTTAAAGCTTATTTTTTATAATTAAGTATTGGTTATTTTGATATTTTGTACAATGAAAAAAGTAATCCACTCTCCCGCCGAAATGCATCAATTATGAATAGAATTATCTAAATCAGAATCTGTTCTTTTTTTAGTCGGAAATTTATGAAGTGGAAAAACAACTTTCACGAAATGATTTGCAGAAGGATTATGAATTGATCCCAAAAAAGTTCAATCTCCAACTTATACTTATGTAAATGTGTATGATGATAAATTATTACACATAGACATGTACAGACTTGAAACTTTTGAAGATTTGATAGAAAAGTGAATTATGGATTTGATTAATGAGTATGAATATATTTTGATAGAATGGCCAAAATGGACTGAAAAATTAAATCTTGGATGAACAAAAACTCTTACCATTACGAAAACATGAGATAATGAAAGGGAGATAGAACTTTTATAATAGACGAAACAATCATGCAAATACTAATCACCTGCCCTTTCTGATGTGCATCATTACTATCTAAAGAACTAAAAAGGCTTAATCTTCCATTAATAGAATCGCATCCAACTGCAGTTTTGAGTGAGTGAACATGGAAAGATATCTATCGCATCAATTTGTGGTCAAGAATAGCAAATAAAGTTTATGCAGTAATATGAGAGGATAAAATCACAAATTTTGATCAACTTTTTGATTTTATTTTGTCGTTAAATTGGAATAGTTTATTCGTTCAGACTACTCAATTTTCGTTACATGCATCATGCAAAAATTCTCAAATAATGTCAGAGAAATCTTTGGTTTCAGTAGCACATAAAGCAATTCTAACTTCTCTAAACGTTCTGGAAGACACAAAAATTGACCCTAATAAAACACAGGAAGTTTTCCTATTCATGTCGTGAAATAATCTGAAAGTTTGCATAAATACTTCGGGGGCATCGCTACATCAACGCTGATGGAGAACTCAGACTGGACCAGCTCCTTTGAAAGAAAATTTAGCAGCTGCGATTATCCTGCTTTCATGATGGAAATTCAATAAACCGTTGATTGACCCATTCTGCGGTTCTGGGACTATTGCAATTGAAGCGGCTCTACTTGCTAGAAATATCGCTCCATGAAAACATAGAAATTTTGCATTTCAACAATTCAAAAATTTTGACTTCAATATTTGGAATAAAATCCTTTTAGATGCAAAGAATTCTGAATTCAGCAATAACTATCAAATAGTCGCTCGTGATATAGATGAAAAAGTTTTGGGTTATGCAAAGATTAATGCTCAAAATGCATGAGTAAGTGATTGTATTACATTTGAGCATCAAGATTTTCAGTCAGGTTTAATACTTTTTGAATGAGATTTTTGGTTAATTTCTAACCCTCCATATTGAAAAAGACTAAATGCAAACGAAGATTTGACTCCACTTTACGAAAAACTAGCTGATTACCTGAAAGAATGTTATGGATGAGTAATCTCATCTTATCCATGAATGTGAAAACTATTCAATTCAAAGCATTTCTCACATAAGCAGTTGTATAACTGAGCTGATGAAGTTGATTTTTATTGGAAGAAACCTGTGTAACTAATCATTTTTGACATATTTTTTAGAATAGAATTGTAAAAACTAATGCGATTGTTAGAATGATTCTCGATTTATAATTTGCATACAACGTATGACAAAAGAAAAAAAGAATAAATGGGCTTTCAAAAGGTTTTTTTCTCCTCTGAAAGGAAATTTTCGGATTCTAGTAAAAACAATTATTGTAAATTGTTTCTATTCTTTTTTTACGATTTTAACCGTTGAAGTATTTAAAAAAGCTACTTCTCTTATTCAAAATAATGACGCTAAGTGAGTTAAGAACTTAATTATCATTTATGTATTTATCATTATTGTTTTTTGTGTTTTTAATCGATTTACTAGACAGACAGCTGCAAGCTTAAGACACGATTCAAGGAGACTGATTCAAAAAAAGGTGTTCCCCATTTTCTTTAAATTAGACAACACTTATGTAGAAAAATTATGAACTTGAAAGATTCAACAGATAATGGATAGATGAATTATGAATTGGAAAGATTTATTTACAAAACTTGCTCAAAAAATCCCAGATTTGATAATCCTTACAATTTTTGTTCTTTATCAAATTTTTGAAATCTGAGGATGGAAATATATAGGAATCTTCTTCCTCCTGTTTTGCATCATATTCTTACTCGTTACAATTTTGAATAAGAAATGACTATCGCGAAGAAAAGAAAAAGAAGTATTCTTTTGAGATCACTGAAGACAATTTGTTAAAATGATAATGTCTAAAATGGAAATCATGCAAAACAATCAAGAAAACACAGAAATACAAAAGGATGATAAAATCTTGCAAGATGTAAAAGAATGTGATTTAAAAATTAATACCATTTGACGGTTACTTTACCGAACTTGAAATCTTTTTTCACTGTTGCTTAACGTTTTTATCCTTTATTATGGATGGAGAATTATTGAATATGGCGGAGAACTCTCACTATTTGTTGGACTCCTGGCATCAGCAACCCTTTTCCAAAAAGTGCTTGATAACTCAATTATATTATACAAGGAGTTCACTAATGAATTCACTGCTATTCAAAGATTACGAAACATTTTTGATGAAATTCCAAACATGAAAAACAAATACACAGACGTGATGTTTAAATATAAAAAATGAGATATAAAAATTGATAATATATCGTTTTCATACGATAACAAATTAAAAGTTTTTGACAATTTTTCATTGAATATATATGGAGGGGAAAAAACAGCTTTAGTATGAGAATCAGGTTCTTGAAAATCTACATTAGTTAAGTTAATTGCTTGATATATTTCACCAGATGAATGAAAAATTCTAGTTGACTGACAAAATATAGGAGACGTAAATGTATATGATTATTTCTCACATATTGGTTTCTTAACCCAAGATCCATCAGTTTTTGATGGAACTATTTATGAGAATCTAGTTTATGCACTAAAAGATAAACCAACCGATGCTCAATTAAAAAAAGTTATAAAGGCAGCTAAATGTGAATTTATTTATGACTTTCCCGAATGACTTCAGTCGGAAATATGAGAAAAATGAGTTAGGTTATCATGATGACAGAAGCAAAGATTAGCTATTGCAAAAATCATGCTAAAAAATCCCGATATAATCTTACTTGATGAGCCAACTTCTGCACTAGATAGCTTCAATGAAGAAGAAATTTCTCTAGCTCTAAATAATTTATTTAAGTGAAAAACTGTAATTATTGTTGCCCATAGATTACAGACTGTAAAATCTGCTGACAGAATATTGTTATTTGAAAAATGAAAAGTCATCGAAGAATGAACACATCAATCATTAATCAGAAAGAATTGAAAATATAAGAAAATGCTAGATTTACAATCTGGGTTCTAGTTTTTTCTTGATTATCTTCGAGATTTATATAGTAATAGTGTGTTTATGTTCATCATTTTTCTTTGATGTGAAATTCGGCAGAAAAAGGAAATTCTTGTGAAATAGAGGGTGAAATTTCAGTATCATATACAGATAAAGAATTATTTGAAATTTTAAAAAATGTAAATCTTTCTGATTTTGTAAAAAATAATACAACGGATTGAAAGTCACATTTAAATGATATTATTAAAACTAATCCGAAAGTAAAAGAAGCTCTAATATATATCATCAATAATTACAAAAAAAAGAGGAAAAATAATCCAGATAAATTCGGATATATGCATTGCATCGAAGCTGCATCACTTATGGCCGAACATTGATTTTATAATCCAGATGAAATTGCTGCTGCATTGCTGCATGATGTGCGGGAAGATATTCCAAATTGAGAAGAATATCTTAAATCAACATATAATGAAAATACTGTAAATTTAGTAAAATCTCTTACTGAAAAAGATAAATCATGATTCACACTTGAGGAAGAGAAAAGTAGTCGACAAGAAAGAAAAACAGAAGAAATGGAAAAAGTTTCGCATTTTAACCCAAATGAATTAGCCTTAAAGCTAGCAGATCAAATTAGTAATATTGCAGAAAGTGTGCATGACTTAGAAAAGCTAACGCCAGAAGGTAGGCAAAAGTATCGGGAATGATTTAATGCTGATTATGATAAACAAATCTGGAAATATGAAACATTATGCTACATAATAGAGAAACGTATTCAAACTTGCAAAGATGAAAATTTGTTCAAAGATGAAAATGAGGAAATAAGGCTCAAATTGTTTCGAGATAAATTCAAGTATTTGGTTGATAAATTAAAATGATTAACTTCCCTCACGAAATAATCTACAAGAATACTCGTAATGCTTATGCTAGAATCAATCGCGATGGCATAGTAATTTTTACTATTCCGACTAGATTAAAAAGTAACGAAAAATTCTTAACTGAATTCTTGGAGAGAGGTGAAAAATTATATCAAAGATATTCCAAAAAAGAAAAACTAAAATCGACTACTGATGATGAACTTTTAATTTTTTGAGAAAAACTTTCTTGGTCAGATTTCTTTGATAATGATAAATCTTATTCCAAAGCTACCAAAGAAAAAAAGCTGAAAGAAATTCTTCTGGAATATTCCAAGGAATGGGTGGATAAATTTTCAGATGAATTATGCGTACCATATAAATCTCTAGCTATTAGAAAAATGAGAGCTCGCCGATGACAATGTTCGTCTAAACAGGATATTGTTTTAAATTTACAGCTCGTTCATTTACCACAGAAATATATTCAATATGTAGCCGCCCATGAATGTGCTCATTTAGTCCAAAAAAATCATTCAGATAAATTCTGGAAAGTAGTGGAAGGTCTTTATCCAAAATATAAGGAAGTCAGAAAAGAAATGAGAAAATTTATTTTAGAGTAACTTGATATTAAATTCAGAATTATTAATAATCCTTTTGTTTTTATCATTTGGAATATTATGCGTAAAATTATCCTTGCATCAAATAATCAACATAAAATCAAAGAATTCAAAGAAATCTTTACTGATGCTGAAATTTTATCATTGAATGATATTTGATATTATGATGATATAATTGAGGATTGAGAGACATTTTTGGATAATGCATTGATAAAATGTAGAGCTGTGCATAAATTTTTGAAATGAAAATGAATTGAATGAAACATTATTGCTGATGATAGTGGATTATGCGTAAATGCTCTAGATGGGAAGCCTTGAGTTTACAGTGCTAGATATGCTATTGAACACGACGTAGTAGCAAACAGAGCTAAATTACTTGAAGAATTAGAATGAAAAGAAGATAGATCTGCCTATTATATATGCTGTATAGTAGAAATGTTCCCAGATTGAACTTATATATGTAGCGAATGAACAACTTTGGGAAGAATACTAACTGAAGGAATTTGAGATAACTGATTTGCTTATGACTGTCTCTTCTTCTCAGATGATTTACAAAAAAGTTTTTGACAAGCAACCGATGAAGAAAAAAATAAAGTTTCGCATAGATGAAGAGCTATCGCTAATTTAATTGAAAAAGAAAAAAATTTGAAAAGTTTATAATTTATCTTTACGCTAATAATGATGCGTTCCATCTCAATTGTATTATTTTTATTCTGCTGTACTATGTTCTTTTTCGTAATATGGAGATTCTTTTCTATATTTCATAATAACTCAAAAATTATTCCATTAATTATTGCTGTAATATTGGCCATTATTGTAGTATTCACTTTTATGTATATGTGAAACAGCAAAGTATTAGACATAATATGAACGTTAAGCACCTGGATATTTGTAATCTGATTTATCTTAATGATTTTATTGTTGGTTGAATATTTAGTCTCTACTCGATACAAAATCAATCCACGAATTATTGTATGAATCATTGTCATAATCTTCTGATTATGAACTTATTTTTCATTACACACTAAAATTACGAATCTAAGAATTGAAACAGATAAAATTGATAATGATATGAAAATTTTATTAGTGAGTGATATTCATTCAGAAAATGTAACACAAGATTTTCATGTAAAAAAAATAATAAAAACCATTAATGAAGAAAAACCTGATTTTGTGATAATTGCCGGAGACTTAATGAATAAACCAAATAATAGTTATGTAAACTATTTTTCAGCGTTTAAGTCTGTAAAAGATATTCCAATTTTCGCAGTAAAATGAAATCATGATATTATGTGAAATGGTACAATTGTTAATGATATTCCCAAAAATTCTGGAATAATATTTTTGGATAATTCTGTTACCAAAAATGATTTACTCAACATTCAAATAGCTGGAATCGTTGATAAAAGTGCATGGTGAAGCAATTCTCTTGATGATATTATGAAACAAATTGAATTTAATAATGGTGATTGGTTTACTATTTTGTTAACTCATCAACCAATTTCATTAGAAAAGTTAAAAGACTACCCTATTGATTTAGAAGTTGCATGACATACACATCGTGGACAATTCTACTGAATGCGCAAAATCGTAGAATGGATGAATGATTATGCATATTGAGAGTATAAGTTATGAGATAGAACTGCTTTTGTAACTCAGTGAATATGAACATGGTGATTACCTTTCAGACTATGAACTCAAAGTGAAATAGTAATAATAAATTTAATAAAGAAATAAATCTATGAAAAGGGAAATAACATTTTGAATCTGTTGTATAATGTATTTATTTATATCATGATGTGGTATAGATTATTCATTATCTGAAAATTCTATAGAGTTTAGCACTTCAGAATTTGTTAATCCTGTTGATGAAGAAGATGCATATCTTTCAATAGAATATGAATGAAGAATTTATGTTCCGTATGGATCATCAAGAATTAAGGAAAAGGATATTGATAAATGCATTTGATATATTGTTCAAGATTGAGTAAAATTAGATGATACAATAGTTTGTCTACTATCTGAAGATATAGAAAATAATTATTTAGTAGAAATTGATACTGTTGGTTTCATGTCTCAACCAATATTTCTTAGAGCAATAGATACTGTATGAAAAGATATATTTATCCCCAAATATATTGAAAGTTTAGATTATGAATTTTGGAAATAATGTATAATGCTATCATTGAAGACTTAAAAAATTTATGAAATCCAGATAAAGCCAAAATTTTATCCAGATTTTTTAAAACTTGAAAATGAGAATATTGAGAGTGAGATAAATTCTTGTGAATACCAGTCCCCGATGAAAGAACGATTGCTAAAAAATATTTTGAAACATGTAATCTTGATGATATAGAAAAATTATTACAATCTGAATATCATGAAGTTCGTTTAACTGCCCTTTTGATTTTGTGCTATAAATATGAATTTATAACGAAGAAAAAGTTATACGATGAACAAAAAAAGATTGTGGATTTTTATTTATCACATTTAGAATATTGTAATAATTGGGATTTAGTAGATTTAGTTTGCTATAAAATTTTGTGAAATTACCTTTGGGATAAAGATAGACAAATATTATACAAATTAGCTGAAGATAAAAATATGTGGAAACAAAGAGTGGCGATTGTTTCAACTATGATTTTTGTAAAAAAATGAGAATTTGATGATACTTTGAGAATCTCTGAAATGCTATTGAATCATGAACACGATTTGATTCACAAAGCAGTATGATGGCTACTAAGGGAAGTTTGAAAAAAAGATGAAAAAGTTTTGAGAAATTTCTTAGATAAGCATGCGAATAAGATGCCAAGAACTATGCTAAGATATGCTATCGAAAAATTGGATGAAAATGAGAGAAAGTATTATTTAAATCTGCATAACTAAAAATTTTTGATCAAAAAAATCTGAATATATCTATTTATGTAATAATATTGCGTTTTTTATTTCTTTTTTCTTGTTTTTTGTATAAAAAAGTATATAGTCAACCCACGTATATTGTATTTTTTATTTTTTGTGTAAGTATTAATGGATTCATTCTGGAACAAACGTAGAAAGATTTATGGAATCGCTATTTTACTTTCTGCATTTATCGTATTTTTTGTCTGATGGACATTCAATAGCGAAAAAATGAGCAGACAATTATCACTTGCTCGGGACTCTGTAACTAATTTTAGAAGATGATTGGATATATCTGGAGGTACCAGACTTACATATAGAATAGCTTATGATACTTATGAGCAAACTTATTCTGGAAATTCTGCAGAATTAGCTGCCGTAAAAAGCACAGTAGAAAATATTATTTTAAAGAATATTGATGGAAGAATTTCTCAATTATGAGTTAGTGATTATAGGTCATACACTCAACAATTGGATAACGAAACTCAAATCGTAGTAGAAATCTGATGAGTTGCTGATTTGGATCAAGCTAAAGAATTAATCTGAAAAACTGTAGAACTACAATTCAAGTTGCCAAACGAAACAGCTTGAACTGAAGCAGAAAAGAATGAAAGAATTACTTTAGCTCAAAATTTGTATAACGATTTATTAGAAAACTCTGATAAATTTGAGGCAATTGCCGATGCTAGACAATCTGAGAATATTTACTATACAATGTATGAAAAGGCTACACTTTCTCAATTGCCAACAATTTACCAAAACAATGTAGCTGTCTTGAATGAAACTGCTGAATGAAAAGTTTCTCCTTTAATGGAAGGATTATATTATTCATATCAAGCTCAAGATTATAGTGGAAATATCCAAAATGTTGACTTAAATGGATACACATTCTTTCGCATGATTGCTAAAGAAGAATGAGTAAGAGATGGAATTACTTTGAACGATATCTTAGAAACTGCTACTACTTTATGAGCTACATATGATGAAAAATTTACTCTAGTTAAAGAGGCTACAGAAGTTGCCTCTGGTAGCTATGTATTTGAATGAAATGATTTGAAATATAACAATGGAGAAGTTTATTCTAATGAAGTAGCTTATGATGCAAGAATCTTAGCAATGATTCCTGAAGCTCTATCTGATGATACAGAAGCCGAAAGTGCTAAATTCACTGAAGAAGTAAACAATGCAAAATCTCAATTATTAGCCGATAAAGAAGCTGAGATTCCTGAAGCAACTCCAGTTTATGATGCAGCTATTTCACTTAATGATTTAAAATCTGCTATTACAACTTTTGATGTTAATAATACTGATGAAGTTCAGACTTATGAAATTGATTGATTTACATATATAGTTGTATTAAGAGACAAGAAAGAAGCTGATGAACATTGGTATAACTTTGCGACTGTAAGATGACTAAATGAAGAAGAATTTAATAAAGCTCTAGAATCTCAAACTTTCTACACATTGGAAGAAGTATTTGTTCAAGACAAGCTTGCTTGGATAAATGCACAATCTGAAGATGGGAAAATCTTAAATGGTGCTAATTTCAAATATGCAGCTGTAAGTACTTCTCAGTTATGACAACCTGTTGTAGTAATTAGCTTTGACGATACATGAAAAGCAATTTTCTGTAACATTACAGAAAACAATATCTGAAAGGAAATGGCTATATTCATTTGATGAGAATTAATTACTAGTCCTGTAATTCAGTCTAAGATTTGTGATGGATCTGCTCAAATTGATGGAAATTTCACAGCAGAATCTGCAAAAGAACTCACTAATCAATTAAATGACTGAGCACTACCTGCTCCATTAATACTTATGCAGGAGGAAAAAGTTAGTGCATCATTATGAGAAAATGCTTTCAATGGTGCTTTAATCGCGATGGCAGTTGGATTCTTAGTTATCTATTTATACATGACATATCTCTATGGATGGAAAAAATGATTAGTTAGTCTTATCTCTTTAGGAGTATATACTTTGATATTGTTTGCTATCGTTAAAGTTATAGACTATGCTTTATCATTAAGTGGAATCGCAGCTATTATCTTATCAATCTGAATGGCTGTAGATGCTAACGTACTTATTTTTGAGAGAATGAAAGAAGAAAAAGAAAATAAAAAATCTGATGGTGAAGCTATAAATACTGCTTGCGATAGAAGTCGAAATGCAATTCGTGATGGACAGATTTCTACGTGAATGATTGGAGTATTATTGATGCTTATGTGAATCAATATGTTTAAGTGATTTGGAACCATGTTGGTTGTATGAGTATTGTTAACTTTGATTGTTAATGTACCTGTAATTAAAGAATTATTACATATATTCTACAGAAAGAAGTAATCAAAAAATATAGATAATGAAAAGCTGGTCGAAAGATCAGCTTTTTGTTATAACGCATTGGAGAATGATAGACAAAGAAAGCCATCAAAATCATTTGTTTTTCTTGGTTGAATAAGTAGAATATTTTTATTCAGAATTTGTCTGATTTATTTTTTTGTGCATATAAAATATGGCAACACCTCGTACGCTTTTTGCTTATAAGCAATTAAATGCCAATTCCAAAAATCGAGCAGAATGAACTCAAAAATATATGGGTAAAAAGAAATTTTCTTTTTGGAAACTATTATGAGCATTAATACTTTTCTTTATTATTGCCTGAATCGGTGTAGGAGCGATATGGATGCAAATCAATGTATTCAAGAATCTCCCTGATGTAAGCCAAGTAAAAGATATGGTATTTTCTCAAGCTACTGTAATTCAAGATAAAAATGGTGTGGAATTATATAAGTTTTTTGATGAAAATCGTGAATATGTGGATATTCAAGACATATCTCAGCATATGATAGATGCTATAGTAGCAATGGAAGACCAGCATTACTGGGAACACGAATGACTCGATCCTTGGTGAATATTCCGTGCTGCATTAAAGTGAAAATGAGGATGATCTACGCTACCTCAGCAGTTGATGACTAATGTATTTAAATTAAAAGCATGACTTTCTAGCGAGAATAAAAGCCGATTAGGATAC
>JAEEGI010004798.1_pt1 | contig 31430 bp, 23 predicted proteins | sample 8958751 | NCBI WGS metagenome assembly JAEEGI01 (sample SAMN16246545, study PRJNA631951) | gut metagenome | biome: gut microbiome; feature: rumen; material: KS-attached | host: Bos | place: Iran: Karaj | collected 2018-10 | reverse complement strand
GCCCTGACGCACCTGCTCCATCATCTTGCGGGCATTGGCAAGGCTGTAGACGACAGCAATCTTCAGGGGGAAGCCGTCGATATCGATGGTAGCTTCCTTCACGCCGTCGAAACCGCGGGTCTCGTGGAACTCGACCTTGGGCAGGGTCTTGCCGGTGTGCAGCTCGTAGGCGGTACGGAGAGCGGCCTCCATAACACCACCGGTGGCACCGAAGATGACAGCAGCACCTGAGGACTGACCGAGCGGGCTGTCGAAGTCTTCCTCGGGCATGTCGTTGAGGTTGAGGTTGCACTGGCGAATCATGTGAGCCAGCTCGCGGGTGCTGAGGGTGTAGTTGACATCGCTGTCGCCGTTGACGGCCAGTTCCTCACGAGCGCGCTCGCTCTTCTTGGCCAAGCAAGGCATGATGGAGACGACCACGAGGTCTTCGCGTTTCACACCCAGTTTGGGAGCCAGGTAGTTCTTGGCAACAGCACCGAACATACCCTGGGGCGACTTGGCGGTCGAGGGGTACTCAAGCAGATCGGGGAAGTTCTTCTCGTAGAAGGTGACCCAAGCGGGGCAGCAGGAGGTGAACATAGGCAGTTTCACCTCTTCGCCAGCGAGGGCTTTCTTCAGGCGGCCGAGGAGCTCGGTGCCCTCTTCCATGATGGTGAGGTCAGCGCTCCAGTCGGTGTCGTAAACCTGGTCGAAACCAAGACGACGGAGGGCGGCAGCCATTTTGCCGGTAACGATTTCGCCGGGTTTCATGCCAAATTCCTCACCGAGAGCCACGCGGACAGCGGGAGCGGTCTGCACGACAACCTTCTTGGTAGGATCGGCAATAGCCTTAAGCACATCGCTGATGTTGTCGACGAGGGTGAGAGCACCCACGGGGCACACCTGGACGCACTGGCCGCAGTTGACGCAGCTGCTGTCGCCGAGATTCTGCTCGAAAGCGGGAGCGACGACGGCCTGGAAACCACGGTTGACACCGCTCAGGGCACCGACAGACATGAACTTGTTGCACATCGACTCGCAGCGGCGGCACATGACGCACTTGTCCATATCGCGATAGACGCTGAGGGTGCTGTCCTTGCGGTAGGTGGAGGTAGCGCCCTTGAAGGGGATTTCCTTGATGCCGAGACGCTTGGTAAGGCTCTGCAACTCGCAGTCGCCGTTTTTCTCGCACTGGAGACAGTCGTTCGGGTGGTCGCTGAGGATAAGCTCGACGACGGTTTTGCGGGCGTTGATGACGCGGGCACTGTGGGTAAGCACTTCCATGCCTTCCATCACGTCGGTGGCGCAGGCGGGAGCCAGATTGCGGCGGCCTTTCACCTCGACGACACACACGCGGCATCCGCCGGGTTTGTTTTCAAAATTCATCCCATCGAGCTCGAAATGGCAAAGAGTGGGAATATCGATACCGGCCATGCGGGCAGCTTTAAGAATCGTGGTGCCTTCGGGAACTTGAACCGGTTTATTATCTATAGTGAGATTAATCATATTGTTAAGTCTTCTTTTAAATATTAATTATTGTACCGTTTACTGAATGGAGATGGCACCAAATTTACAGTTGTTGATACATGCGCCGCACTTGATGCACTTTGTGCTGTCGATAACCATGGAAGTCAGTTTGTGGCCGGGGGCGGTATAGTCGGTACGGGTGATGGCCTCAACGGGGCAGCCCTTGGCGCACTTGCCGCAGCCGATACATTTCTCGCGGTCGATAACATAGCTCATCAGTTTCTTGCAGACACCTGCACGGCACTTCTTGTCGACCACGTGTTCAACGTACTCATCCCAGAAGTTGTCGAGGGTGGAGAGGACGGGGTTGGGTGAAGTCTGGCCGAGACCGCAGAGGGCGGTATCCTTAATCACAGCGGCGAGATTGCGGAGCTCCTGGAGGTCTTCCATGGTGCCGCGGCCGTCGGTGATTTTCTCGAGGATTTCGCACAGGCGCTTGTTGCCGATACGGCAGGGCGAGCATTTACCGCAGCTCTCCTCGCAGGTGAACTCGAGGTAGAACTTAGCGATAGCGGGCATACAGCTGGTTTCGTCCATGACGACCATACCGCCGGAACCCATCATCGAGCCGGCAGCCACGAGGCTGTCGTAATCGATAGCGGTGTCGAGGTGCTTGGCAGTCAAGCATCCGCCGGAAGGACCACCGGTCTGAACGGCCTTAAACTGGCGACCGTCTTTGATACCGCCACCAATCTCATAGATAATCTCGCGCAGGGTGATGCCCATGGGAACCTCGATAAGACCGACGTTGTTAATCTGGCCGGCAAGAGCAAAGACCTTGGTACCTTTGGATTTCTCGGTACCGATTTTGTTGAACCACTCAGCACCCTTGGTGATGATGACGGGGACATTGGCGAAGGTCTCGACGTTGTTGACGTTGGAGGGCTTGCCCATGTAACCGCTAACAGCGGGGAACGGGGGTTTCAGGGTGGGCTCGCCACGCTGGCCTTCCATCGAGTGGATAAGGGCTGTTTCCTCACCGCAGACGAAAGCACCGGCACCGTAGCGGAGCTCAATGTCGAAGTTGAAGCCTGTGCTGAGGATATCCTCACCCAACAAGCCATATTCGCGGGCCTGGTTGATGGCGATCTTCAGACGCTCGATAGCCAGGGGGTATTCAGCACGGATATAGACGAGACCCTTGCTTGCACCGATGGCGTAGCCGCAGATGGCCATAGCCTCGACGATGCTGTTGGGGTCGCCCTCAAGGATGGAACGGTCCATGAAAGCGCCGGGGTCACCCTCGTCGGCGTTGCAGATGACATACTTCTGGTCGGCCTTGTTCTTGGCGCAGAGTTCCCATTTCAAACCAGTGGGGAAACCGGCGCCGCCACGGCCACGAAGACCGGAAGCCTTCACCTCGGCGATAACCTGCTCGGGGGTCATCTCGGTCAAGCACTTGGCCAGAGCCTCGTAACCACCGCGGGAGATGCACTCTTCGATATTCTCGGGATCCACAAAACCGCAGTTACGCAGTGCGATACGAATCTGTTTCTTGTAGAAGTCCATGTGTTTCGAGTCTGCCACGTGCTCCTTGTTCTCAGGGTTCATATAGAGCAGCTCGGGAACCTTACGACCTTTAATCAGATGCTCCTCGACAATACGGCGGACATCCTCGGGTTTCACCTGGGTGTAGAACGTGTTGTCGGGCATAATCTTGACGATGGGGCCCTTCTCGCAGAAACCGAAGCAACCGGTCTTAATGACCTGCACCTCGTCCTGGAGGTTCTTCTCTTTCAGAATAGTATGGAAGTTTTCGATAATATCCAGGCTGTTGCTGGATTTGCATCCAGTACCGCCACAGATGAGAACATGCATTTTGTACTTTGCCATAGTGTGTCCTCCGTTTTACTTGTCGATAGTTTCGTAATTAACAGGGATGATACCCTCCACCAGTTCGCCGTTCATCACATACTTGGTCAAAATCTCGTCGGCACGGTCGTTGTCGACATGTCCGAAAACGATAGGATCCTTGCCCGGTACGCGTACTTCCAGCGTAGGCTCGGCATGGCAATAGCCCATGCAGCCGGTCTGTGTGAAAACGGCCGCAATCTTGAGCTCTTCAGCCTTGGCCATCATGTGTTCCATAACCTGCTTGGCTCCGGCAGCGATACCGCAGGTAGCCATAGCCACTTTAATTTGCACAAGCGACTCGGGATTCTCTGCTTTCTCGCGGATATCCAGACTCGACTGAAGCTTTTCTCTCATTGCTTTGAGGTCAGCTAATGATTTTACTTTTGTCATATGAAAACTCCTTATTTTTGGATTAATTTTTTGATTAATTTTTTATACTAATACATTAATTAATAAACAATTATACCCTATACACAATATACAGGGAACTCTGCAAAGATACACAATTTATTTGATTGAACAAAACTATACAAAATAATTTTAGTTATTTGCCGTTAGGCTGACGCTTTTATGAAACAACTTTCACCTATATCCGAACTACAGAAACAGGCTGAACTGCTACGTCTTGAGATGAAATACGAGACGGAAGCCTACGCCCATTCCCTCACCCACCTCCAATTCGCCAGCCTGGTGCAGGAGCCCTCATGCCGCTATCCCGTCACCCTTGGCAACACCACCTACAACGCCCTGGATCAGATGGTGGCAACCGTCAGTTTCGAAGTATCCGACGACGAACCCGACACCGACTTCGAACCCGGCAAAGTGGTGGCATTCTTCACCTTTGGCGACAATGGCACGCCACGACTGCTGCCCCACCAATTCTATATCGACCAAGTGGACACAGGCATCCTCACGATTGCCATCCCCAACCAGGCCGCCCTCCAATCCCTGCGCTCCACTGCGCAGATGAAACTCCTTGGCATCCAGACAAGCATCGATACCACCAGCTACCAAGTGATGCTCGACGCCCTCAGTGCCGCCATGCGCAGCGACAACGAGACCTTCACCCACCTGCGCGACACCCTCATCGGTCCCCTTGCACCCAATTTCCGACGTCTGCCAAGTCTCTCATTCCCCTGGCTCAACGACAGGCAGCAGCATGCTGTGCAGCGCGTCGTAGAAGCCCAGGAAGTGGCCATTGTCCACGGTCCCCCGGGCACCGGCAAGACAACCACCCTTGTCGAGGCTGTCATCGAGACCCTCCAGCGCGAGACCCAAGTCATGGTATGCGCGCCCAGCAATGCCGCCGTCGACTGGATAAGTGAACAGCTTGCCCGCCGTGGAGTCAATGTGCTACGCATAGGCAACCCCTTGCGCATGAGCGACCACATGCTTGAATGCAGCTATGAGCGGCGCTTCGCAGCACACCCCGACTATGCCGAGCTGTGGAACATACGCCGCACCCTGCACCGGGAACACGACAGCGGCACCCCCTCGCGAGAGCACAGGAACCGGCTGGAAAAGCTACGCAGCCGTGCCACCGAACTCGAAATCCGCATACAGTCCGACCTCTTCAACCAAGCACGCGTCATCTCGTGCACCCTCATCGGCAGCGCCTACCGCATACTCGACCGCCGCCGCTTTTCCACCCTCTTTATCGACGAAGCCGCCCAGGCGCTCGAACCCGCCTGCTGGGCCGCCATTCTCAAGGCCGACCGCGTCATACTAAGCGGGGACCACCAGCAGCTGCCTCCCACCATCAAATGTCCTGAGGCCGCCCACGGGGGACTCGACCACACCCTGATGCAGAAGGTGGCACACGCCAAACCCCAGTGCGTCACCCTCCTCACCACTCAATACCGCATGAATAGCGACATCATGGCATTTCCATCGCGCTGGTTCTACCACGGCCAGCTCAGTGCCGCGCCGCAAGTGGCCGACCGTCTCGTCTCGCCCCTTGATACACCCCTCACCTGGGTCGACACCTCGCAGTGCAGTTTCGGTGAAAAACAAAGCCGCACCCTCAGCCGCTCCAATGCCGAAGAGGCACGCCTGCTCATCCACATCCTGCGCGACTACATCGAAATGATTGGGACCACCCGTATACACGACGAGCGGGTAGACTTCGGCATCATCTCCCCCTACCGCGCCCAAGTGCGGCTCATCCGCCGACTGCTCAAATGGCAGAAATTCTTCCGCCACCTATACCGGCAAATCTCTGTCAACAGCGTGGATGGATTCCAGGGGCAGGAGCGCGATGTCATTGTCATCAGCATGGTGCGCGACAACGACCAAGGCGCTATAGGTTTCCTAAACGACCTGCGCCGCATGAACGTCGCCATCACTCGCGCCCGCATGAAACTCATCATTGTCGGCAACGCCGAGACCCTCTCCCGCCACCGCTTCTACGCCCAGCTTATCGAGCACATCCAGCAGCACGGCGACTTCCTAGTCATCCCACCGTCGGAAGCATGATGTATTGCAGAAAGGAGCCTTGCGACCATTTCACATCCTGAGATGGTTCTGCCCGACAATCAATAGAAGAACCTCGACTGCCTACCTCATCGGCAAGGCTGCCCTTGGCGCCGTCGGGACCTCCCCACAAGTGCCAAGAACGATGGGATGGAAAAATTACTGCTCTTTGATGAAAATAATATCCACGTTCGTGCGTTATGGATGCTGTGCATCGGGGACGGACAAGGACGAAAACGCCCCAGCACCACGTCCCATAGCACCACATGATTTGAAACAAAAACACACACGATATGATGAACATGACACATTTGAACTCGACGCCAGTGTTGTTGCTGACGGGTTATCTGGGCAGTGGCAAGACCACGTTGCTCAACCACATCCTCAATAACAGGAAGAACATACGGTTTGCCGTGATGGTGAACGATATAGGAGAGGTGAACATCGACGCTTCGCTCATCCAGAAAGGGGGTATCGTGGGACAGGGCGACGACAGTCTTGTGGCCCTGCAGAACGGCTGCATCTGCTGCACGCTGAAAATGGACCTGGTGAAACAGTTGAGCGAGATTATGGGCATGGCCAAATTCGACTATATAGTGATTGAGGCCAGCGGCATCTGCGAGCCAGAACCAATAGCACGCACTATCTGCTCCATGCCCCGCATGGGGGACGATTATACCCGCTTCGGGGTACCGCGGCTGGACTGCATTGTGACCGTTGTAGACGCCCTGCGCATGCAGAGCGAGTTCGACTGTGGCGGAAGACTGCTTGGGTCGGCCATCGCCGAAGAGGACATTGAGAATCTGATTATCCAGCAGATAGAGTTCTGCAACATCGTATTGTTAAACAAACGGTCGGAAGTGGCACCTGCCGAGTTGGAACGGCTGCGCCAGATAGTGCATAACCTGAACCCAGGCGCACGCATCATCGAGGCCGACTATGCCGAGGTGGACCTTGACGAGCTGGTGAACACCAACAGCTTTGACTACGGCGAGACTGAAGGACAGGCCGGATGGGTGAAGGAGCTGGAACGCCTGACCACCGACGACGAAGATGAGGAGGCCCGCCGCCACCACGACGGTGAGGAGCACCATCATCACCACGACGAGGAGGAGCACGACCACCACCACGAAGAACACGACCACGAGGATGACGAGGATGAGGAACACGAACACCATCATCACCACCACCATCATCACCATGACGACGAGGGCGAGGCGGAGGAATACGGTATCGGCACATTTGTGTATTACCGGCGGCAGCCTTTCGACATCGACAAGTTCGACCATTTTGTCAATTTCCAATGGCCGAAGACGGTTATACGTGCCAAAGGGGTCTGCTATTTTGCCGATGACAAGGACATGTCGTACCTCTTTGAGCAGGCAGGAGTTCAGGTGAAACTATCGGAGGCCGGCCAGTGGTATGCCACCATGCCCGAAGAAGAGCTGATAGAGATGATGCGCCGCGACGCTGGTCTGGTTCACGACTGGGACGATGTGTATGGCGACCGCATGGTGAAACTGGTCTTTATTGGACAGAAGATGGACAAGGAGGGCATCTGCCGCCAGCTGGATGCCTGTCTAGCTGATTAGTACTCCCACATATCGAGGGAGATATTCATGATTTCCTCCTCGATGCGCTGGGACTCGAGGATAGCGTCCTCGCCCGTGAGATAGTCGTGGATGGCACGGTTCCACACATTGTCTTCACGGGTGATGAAGGAGGAGTACATGAATGAATTGAAGACATACTCCCAAGTGGGGAGATGGACATAGTTTTCGGCGCAGTATGCCTCTTTCTTTGCCAGCAGGATGCGGGTCTGCAACGAGAGCATTGGCACCCAAAAGAGGGGAACAGTTCCCATAAATTCAGTCTCGCCGTCGATGACTTTGTAACGGTCTTCCATGGGTGCAAGACCAAGTTCGCGCACCTGCATGCCGCTGCGCGAGCGGTCGAGGAAAACCGCTTCTTTTAGGGCATACTGGTAGATGTCGTCCGACTTGAACTCGTGAGGGACGTAGACAGTGGTGTAGTCGGCCTCCCCGTAATCGTCGTAGACCTCCATCTGCACGGTGTCGCTTCGCGTGGCACGGTCAATGACCTTGGCACAGTCGAGGGGAATCTTCAGTTCATCGTCCTCAAAGAGTTCTATCTCGCCTGCAAGGATGGCATCCCAAAGCACGTAGGCAAGGTTCTTCCGTCCACGAACACCTTCGGGGTTCACTGGGAAATAGAAGTATTGGTTCTCTTTCTCGCGCACATCGATGATGCGCCACAGCAATTTCCCCCAATAAACATCTGCCTCGCGGACATAGGTCAACTCCTGTGGCCGTTGCTCCCAAGTAAGGGAGCGTTGATAGTAGTCGTTGGGCTGCTGCTCAATCCACTGCGCACGCACCCCGTTGGCAAAACTGCCAAGAAAGAGTGCAAAGAGGACTATTTTGCTGATGCGAGCCACTGGATTGAGGGTTGGAACTATATTGGAAACTGTATTAGAAAACGAATGACGTGATTGACGGGGAATAGATACTGTGAAAAGAAAAAAGAGTTAAGAATAAGCGGGACTTACTCCTAACTCTTATTTCATTGAGATTTATACGAATCCGTACTTAATCCTTTTCGTGATTAGTATTCCCACATGTCGGACTCAATGTCGAAGATGCGTTCTTCGATGGACTGGGACTCGAGCTGAGCATCCTCACCAGTCAAGTAGTCATGGACAGCACGGTTGTGGGTGTTGGTCTCACGGGTGACGAAGCTATCGAAATAGCGGGTGATGAAAATCTCGTCGTAGCTGCGCTCTGCATTGTTGTTGTAGAGGTCGTAGGCATTGGTACGGGCAAAGATGTTGCGGACACGCATGTCGTTCATGGGAATCCAGAAACGGATGGTGGGGTTGCACTCCATGTCGCCATCAATCTCTTTGCAGTTCTCGTCAACGAGGGCCAAGGAGACTATACGCACCTTCATACGGGTGTCCTTGCTGTCGATGTACCAGAACTCCTTGAGGTGGATTTTGTAGTAGTCGTCGGATGTGAAAGATTTGTACTTCACAGTGTCGTGACCTTCCTCAATGATTTCACCGTATTCATCGTATACAGGATCGGTTGTGGTGGAGTCAGCCTTGTTCAGTTTCTTGTACATGTTCTCCCAGTCGACAGGAATCTTAAGCTCGTCGTCCTCGAAAATCTCGAATTCACCGTTTGCAGCGGATCTGTAGATGAGGTAAGCGAGGTTGATACGGCCCTGATTGTTGTTGAGAGAGTCTTCGCCCTTGGGGAAGTAGAAAAACTGATTGAATTTCTCGCGGAAATCAATGGTACGCCAAATACAGGTTTCCCACAGGACATCGCTCTCGCGAAGTGCAGGATAAGGTATAGCCTTCTTGGACATGGTGATTTTCCGTGTGTAGAAGTTGCTCAGATTGTTTTCATCTTCGGGGTCGAGAATGTTCTGTGCATTAACAGTCATTCCTCCCAGGGCAAGCATCATGAGGCTAAGGCCTAGCAATACTTTTTTCATGGTATATACTTTTTTATTCGTTATTATCAATTATCGTGTTATACGGAATGTACTACTGATGTTACGTTTTGTTCCGTCGGGCATGTTGACATCGATGCTGAGGGTAATTTTGCAGCCGGGTTTGGCTTTCTGGATATAACTCATCACCTCAGCGCCCCACTGCTGTCCACGGTTCTCGATATCGGTTGCACCGTTAACTTTGGTGATATCGATGGTCTGCTTGTTGATGGTGGGGGTCTTCATGTGGAATGCAAAGTCCGGTCCGTAACGCACAGAGGGGCCTTTCATGCCTTTGAGGTCGTTGATGGGAATACCCCTGCCGGCTTCGATAGTACCAAGATAAATCTTGGGGTCGGGAAGCGGACGGGCACGGAACTCGGTAGAACCGGCAAAACGGGTCTGGTTGCCATCCTTAAAGGAAGCATTGACTTTAATTTTGCCTTTGTTGACTTTAGGTTTGATGATGTAGTTACCGGCACCGGCCTTGGTATCGGGAACGATGGTAGCCTGATTGGGGTCGGCAAGCGAAACAACCAAATTATGGGCTGCAATACCAGGAATAGAAATCCTGACTGGATTGTCGATACCAGAATAGACAACGTTCATCTCGGTCAACTCGAACACAGCCATAGGCTCGGCGACAAAGTAAGACTCTTTGAAGTCGTAGCTGCTAGTACCATTATCGTTCTTTACATAAACCGTACCAGTCACCGTTCTAGGACCGGTAGCGTTGCAGACGGTGCTGTAGACGACAGCACCAGTGTCGTTGGCAGTGAAACGTGTTCCACCTACAGTGGCTTCGAACTTGGCCTTAGAGTCATAAGCACCAACGTTGACAATCAGTTCATACTTGCCCCCTTGCATGATATAAGAGGACTTGGGACGTGTGATAACAGCAACCTTATCGAAAGAGAAGTCGTTGGACTTGATTTGCTTGTAGAGCATGTTGACCGCATCGAACTCGGCATTCATCACCTCCGCTTTCATACGGGTGAGGGTGACAAGAGCGGCACCGGCAACGGTGTTGTTGAAGTTAAGCTGCTCCCAAGAGAGGGGTTTGCCCTCGCTGTTGAGATGCATATCTTCAACGGAGAGACCCAAAGCCACATGCGAAGAGTCGGCACCGAGTTTCTCCTTGACAGCCTTCTTATATTCAATGATACGCCGTTTCACCTCGGCAGCTGCACCTTCGGAGACCTCTTTACCTTCGGCCTTACCAATAAAGTAAGGGGTACCAATGTGGTTGTTGTCCAGTTTCTGTATCCAACTGAAACCGCCTACTCTTAATGCTTCGGCAATGCTGTCGAAATTCTTAGAGCCATCGGCATTCATCAGGTTGATAGTGCGCTTGATAGTCTTCTCTTTATCGTTGGGGTCAATGATGGAGATGTCGGCTTTCTGGGTAATCTCACCAATGAAACTGTAGGTGACAGTATCGATAGTATATACGAGCTCGTTGGAGAGTTTCTTAATCTCCTGAGCCTTGTCGTATTTCTCCTTTACTTTTGCAGGGTTGTTCTTGAGTGCGGCTTCAAAGTTATTGTAGGTGTCGTCAAGCTTGGTGACCATGTTCTCGTTCGACTTGGTCATGGCGTTACCGACCGTTTTGAATCCCTCAACAACCTCTGCCGACACATTAAGTGCCAACATGGCGGTGTACACAAGGTACATCATCTGAATCATTTTTTGTCGCGGGGTTTCCGGACAGTTTGAAGCACTCATATCTTATAAAGTGTGGTTTTATTGTTGAGTATAATAAAGTCGATTAAAGTCTTGTCTGCATGGCAGCAAGCATGTTGCCATAGACATTGTTGAGTTCGGCCACCTTACGGGTGAGCGCATCAACTTGATCTTTATACTTAAGGACACCTTCAGCGGAGTCGGCAAAGTTGGCCATCATGTTCTGGATACGTTCCTCAACGGCCTTGGTTGCCTCAAGCTGGCTGGTAGAGGTCTGCAGCTGCATTTCGTACATGGCATTGACCGAAGCAAGACTGCTGGCCAGTTTCTTCATCTCATCGGCATACGAAGCATCGCCGCTGGTGAGAGCCTGGGCGGTCTCTTGATAGATAGTGGTGAGGGTATTGACTGCTTCAGTGGCATGCTTGAGGTTGCCAACAGCTTCCGAAGCACCTTCAAGTGTGTTGACAAACTTGTCGGTAGAAGCAGCGGCACTAGCCATACCATTCATTGCCTGGGCACTGTCGGCCAGATTTTCCATGCCTTTACCTAGTCTCTCAATAAGATCGGGCGTAATCTTTGCTTCCTCCAACATCTTGTCGAGACGGGCAGTGAGGGGATCCTCAGCCTCGGGGATATCCATCTCGTTGTCGACGATGTTGAGGGCACTTGTCTTAGCATTTAAACCCTCGCCGCCTTCCATACCGGCCAACTGAGGATAAACAAGCGTCCAGTCGAATTCCACGTGAGGGGGTTCGAAAGCTGAAAGGAAGAAGATGACTGTCTCGGTACCCATACCGATAATAAGCATAAGTTCACCTCCCGGCCAGTGGTTAATCTTGAAAAGAGCTCCAATGATAACGACGGCTGCACCCCAACCGTACAATTTGGCCATGAAGTTTTTGTATCCATTACTGCGTACAAGATTGTCAATAAAACTCATGATGCAATGTTTTAGTGTTACTTAATAATTATTGATGTATTGTTTTTTGGTAATAGGTCTCCGGGGGTTGACATGCCCGGAGACCTTAAAGCTTTCTTCTAATGATATTAATAGACGTTAGAAGCGGTCTTCAAGTTATCACCCTTCACACGGCCCAGATAAGGCTGTATGCAGCGGAAGCCGATATAGCACTTGCTGGTGTCTTGGAACTCGAAGGCACGGGTTTGAACTTGAATGAAGTACTTCTGGTCTTTCCAGCTACCACCGCGCACAACTTTAAGTTTCAGAGCAATCGGGTCGCTTTCCTTGGCGTTGTAGTTGTAGTAGGGCGAGAGGGCGTTGGCAACGATATAGGTGTTCTCGTTGTAGGCGTCAGCGCACCACTCGGAGACATTACCAGACATGTCATACAGGCCGTAATCGTTGGGAGCATAGTGACCAACAACCAAGGTGCGAACACCACCGTCATCGTCATAGGCACCACGGAGCGGCTCATAGTTGGCGAGGAAGCATCCGTTCGGGTTGCGGACATAAGGACCGCCCCAAGGATAGCTCTCAGCAGCGATACCACCACGGGCAGCGAACTCCCACTCAGCCTCGGAGGGCAGACGGAAATCGTTCATGTGAGAGTAGTTAATGCTCTCGAGATAATCGTTGAGGAAATGGCTGCGCCAGATGCAGAATGCCTTAGCCTGAAGCCAGCTGACACCCACCACAGGATAGTTGTCATAGGCCGAAGAGCAGAAATAATTGCGGGTGAAGTCGTCGTTCATGGAATAGGTGTAGTCATGAACCCAGCAGAGGGTATCGGGATACACATTGATTCTCTCCTTATGGACGAAAGCCGTGCGGTTGTTCAAGCCACGGGGACGGGCAGTATACATGGTACCGCGGTGCTCTTCCTTATTTTGAACGCCAGCCTCTTTGCGGGCAGCATCGGCATAGTCAATCCAATAATATTCATAGTTCAGCTTGGAAGCATCAATCTCACGACGGCCGAAGTATCTGTCCTTCTCGGCCACATAGAGATCGTTCAAAGCCTCGCGGGTCTCGGCCTCGTTCCAGCGAATCTTTGTTTTCTTGTTCAACTTTGGGGGATCGAGGGGTTCACCATACTCGTTCTCTTCAATCTGATATTCGCCTTCAACACCTGCCTCGGCCAACATTCTGCGGACGATAGAGTCTGTAACCCAGAATACGAACTGGCGATACTCGTTATTGGTGATCTCGGTTTCATCCATGAAGAAAGAAGACACCTGCATAGTACGGGGCTGAGAAGTGACGCCATAGGTGTTGTTCTGAACACCGGCACCCATGCTGAAGTTACCCTGGTTGACAAAGACCATACCCTTTAAATCGATGTCTTCAAACTGGGAGCGGTCCAATACTCCAACCAATTCGCCATTTTCTGATTGTGACGAGCAGCCGTAGAATAATACCACTGAGGCCGCTAACAAGAAAAACAACTTTTTCATATTTAGTACTTTATTTTGTTTATCACTTTAATATATTACAATGTATTAACTTTATTGACGTGTCTTTGTATGTCCCTGTTTATACGTAAGAATGTTACAAAAGGTTTCGTTTTTTAAATGTTTTTACGTTTTAATCGGTGTTAGTCAAGATAGATTGTATTACCATATACAGTATTGGGTTTGCGCGGCACAACAACCTTGAAGCAGAACTTCAGGTACAACTCAAGTGTACCCATGCTTCGCCCCGGTTTGAAAGTACCCAACCGGCTTGTGGTGATATCATAAGACAGACCTATACGCAACTTTTTCCAGTGAACGCCTGCCAGGAAATAGACAGCATCCTGTACACGGTATCCCATGCCGCCCCAGAACGCGTTGCGATAGTCGACAAGGCATGAAAGGTCGGCCTGGAAAATGCTGAAATTAGCAGTCTTGAGCAATGCAGAAGGTTTGATACGGATAGAAGGTGCGCTCGAAGGGACATACTCATAACCGCCCATCGCATAGACAGTGCGAGCGTTGGTGAACATAATTTCCTTGCTGTGAGCAGCCAAGAGATTCTTTACAGAAAGGCCTAAGTAATATTTGCCAGGTACCTGATAATAGATACCCACAGAACCGTCAATTAATGATGCCGACTCGCCAAGCTGAGAAAGCACTGGGTCGTTGGGGTCATTACCTTGCAGGGATCCTTTGTCGAGCGAACTGCTCAGAACGTTCAACTCTGCACCGGCCGAGAGGTTACCCTCACCCCAGAACATACGGAAAGCATAATCGAGAGACAATTCAATGTTGTCATGGTAACCAATCTTGTCCGAGACTACGGTAAGACCCAGACCGCCATGGAGGAACCGCACAGGCATGTCAAAGGAGAACAGAATGTCGGTAGGGGTGGAACCAGCCTTGGCAGACGATGAAGGTGCGTCAAGTTTGAACCCTATCCACTGTTGCCTGTACATCGCTGTTGCGCAGATGGAACCAGAGCTGCCTGCATAGCCAGGATTGTACGACATCCTATTGAACATGTATTGCGAAAATTGTGGTTCCTGTTGGGCCATGGCAACACATGAAAATCCCAATGCTATCAACAAAAGTGACAGTTTATTGCTTAGTTTGATTCTCATGCGAGCACTCATTTTAGTATCATGTAACTATTTAATATTCTTTTATATATATGCCATTCTGAGCTACTTTTCCCACGAAAAAGCAATTCAGATTTTGACTTGCAAAGATAGCAATAATTATTCACATGCAATGTTTTTTTTATATTTTTTTTCTTTTTTTTCTTTCATCACACGGCTTGATGCCTGAATTTGACAAGGATACAATGCCGGATTAGAAGCACAGGAAAAAAAGGCACAAATCACTTCTCATGAAGGATGAGACAGCTGTCGGGAAACTCATCTATCAACATTGCCTGGGTACGGACAGCATGGCTGCGCGAATCGCCCAGCGACAGGATGACATGCACCTGATTGTTCAACTGGTTTCTGCGGAAAAGTGTCTTCTCCTGCAATTCCTTAGGCAGGCGACCCACCTCACGCTGGGCAGCCATCTGCGAATTGACGATGCACAGTTCTATGTCATACAGCCGCTCTGTAGATTCCACTTGTACCGACACATTCTCCTCCGGCCTTGTGACAGGTTGCGCCTCAGGCAGGGTGTCGATTGGTGGCAGACCTTTATCCTCATTAGGATTCACCACATTCTCGTCCACCGTGGTCTTTTTCTTTTCAGAAGTCTTACGGCTCTTGCCAGTCTTAGGTGGTTCTGTATCGTAAGGGGAAATAGGATAAGGGGAGATACGCTTCGACCGGCTCCTGTCGCGAAAAGCGTAATAGTCCTCCGCTTCCAACGCCAAAGTGTCCTGGCCAACCCACATGGCATAACCCGTTGACGGGTCGAGGGTAGTGACAACAACTCTGCCCGAGCCCCGGATACCGATGCTGTGCACTGCCAGTTTTGTCATGTCAAGAATCCCCGGTCTGGGACATCTGTCGTTCACCCTCACCACTATCTGCTGGTTAGTCACAGGATACGTCACCAACAGATATGTCCCCATTGGAATCGTCTTATGCGCTGCCGTATACTGGTTCTGCCTGAAAATCTCACCGTTGGACGTCTTTCTCCCCACAAACCTGTCGGAATAATACGTCCCAAGCATCACAGTGCCCTTGGGCTGTGATTCGGATGTCCTGCCCGATTTGACAGTATCGGTCTGCGCTCCAGCGGACAGCATCGACATCAACATCAATATGGATAAAACTCGCTCGATAACAAAATATATTTAGTTAATTACCAATTCATAGCCTCGTGATTCACCACCGACGGGTCAAACCATTTACCTTGCAGTCTCATCACCTGCTCAATAATATCGCGTACGCAGCCCCGTCCACCACCATACAAAGATATATAGTCGCTAATCTGCTTTATCTCTGTGGCTGCGTCGGCAGGACATGCCGCCACACCGCAATGCGACATAATCTCATAATCGGGGATATCGTCGCCCATGCACACCACCTGATGTTCCTCCAAACCATTGGAGGACAGGAAATCGCGATAGGTCTTCATCTTGTTGGCGCAACCCGTAAAACACTGTTTCACACCCAAGGCCGCCATCCTGTTGTCAATACTCAACGATGTGGCACCCGAGATGAGTGCAACCACATACCCCTTCTTCACGGCATACTGGATGGCGAAACCGTCCTTGATATTGCCACAACGCACCGTTTCACCGTCGGCATAAGTCCAAACGTTTCCGTCGGTCATCACGCCGTCGAAATCAAACACAAAAGCCTTTATGTCATGCAATTTCTCTTTGTAGTTTATCATAGTATATATCTTAATTGAGTAAACAGTAGTCTGTAAATCAGCAAAAAGCATCACTGCCGCGTAGCGTACTCCAGCACATCCTCATACAACACTCGCCAGCCCTTCCATTCAAAATCGTCGCTCAGATTCTGGTTGTGGAAGACGCAGCTGAAAGTCCCCTGCACTTCGCGCACTTCATCCATCAAAGCCCTCGTCAGTTTGATAGCCTCGTCGGGAGACACCCTCATGTACCTATTGAATGTTGCGTCCATAACGACAAAGGGGTGCATACTCAGTTGCGACTCCTGGTCGCTGTTCAAGTCGAAGAAAGGTACCGTGGTGCATGTACCGCATCGGAACCCTGGATGCTCGGCATACCCCATCGAATAATCATGCAACACGCTACGTTGCACCAGATTGCGATAGGCATACGGCAAGTTGAACCGCAGGAAATGGAACCTGTTGCGCACAATCGGCCTGTGCAGAATATCCGACAGGCGCTGAATCTCGCGTTCCAGCCTGGCAGGCTCCTCCGATGAATAATACGACCCATGGACACCCATCTTGGCATAGTCACCCAGATGCTGCAGCAACTGCCTGAACTCATTGCAATATGGCGAAGCGGGCTTGTCGTAGATGCCATAATCGCCCATCAGTGCAAAGAAAATCAAATTGCTGTGGGGCACATATTTCCGACTCATGTCGAGAATATAGTCGAAAGTATCGTACGGGTCTTCTTCTTTCCCTTGCAACACCCTCAGCCTATGCCATATCTCATCCATATCGTGCCGATGGATGCCATCACGCATCAAACCGGTCACTGTTCGGAAAGCGCCCTTGTGCAGATAGCAATAAGCAGCGTCGATGTCAACCGTCTGCTCAAACATAAACGTGCGTGCCCTGAACTGCAACTCTGGGTAGTGTGCAACCAAAACATCCCTGAGCATGAACGCCCAACGGTCAACCACAGCGGACTGCAGAAACCCCTCACGGTAAGCAATGCTTTCCGATGCCAAAAAACGGCCATGCTCATCCTTGCGATGCGGCAGATACTCCTCATAACGAGACAGCATGAAAAACGAGGCGGCAAAGGGATCGAACGGCAGCACAGTGTCGTAACCGTAGACGGGGAACAGCACCTTCCTCCCCTCGAAATCAAAACAATGGCATTCCTGCTCCTCGATACTAGTCTCAAACAATATCCGCGCCGCCTTCTGAAAAGGCGCGTCGCAGCCCTCCACTGGTCTCAGCGCGTAGCAAAGCCGAGGGCCTCCATGGCTCTTGAATGCATGTACATCGGTAGTGATGGCAAAATCGGTTTGCAATATATTCCGCATGACCACATTGATTGTGTAGCCTGCACGGTTGGTCAGTTTTGGAACATATATCAGCAGCATAACTGTTGATTTTTAAAATGCAAAAATACAACTATTTTTTTGATACGCAAAAAAAAGTTGCTTTGCGACAGCGTTTTTTAACCCAAATGACCAATTGGGGATTATTATACCATCCTATCCCCACCCCGAAAAGGCTAAAACCACGCTCTCACTAACCATTATGTCCCCTAGCCTTTTATATCCTATGTATTTTCTATTTACCCTCTATTTTTTTTCTACATTATTTCTATGAGAGAAAAAACAACCAAACAGGTCATTAGGGAATCGAAAACGCTAAAGGATGTGATGTACGAAGACTGTCGGTTGTCCCTGCGTTGTATACATTACTTTCTCATTACCTGAATCTTATCTATTATTTAGGGAGAGCATACAAAAGATAAAAAATGCACAGCCATAGCGCCATGTAAATAACCCCTAATCTACGCCCTACAATTCACCTCAAATACTAGTCGGCATAATGGCCGAATGGGGATTGATTCAAAAAAAGCAACTCACTGCCACCGTCGACCTCTAGCCGAACCTGCTGTCCCATCGCCAACGCTAGGTTCTCCGTGCCGATATGTCCGGCAGGGAATCCAAAGCACACAGGATAGCCGTACTCAGCCACCACGTCGGACACAATCTGCTCCGACGTCCTTCCAAAAGGGACGGCATTGTCGTGCATGTCGCTCATCCGGCCAACCACCAGCCCGGCCAACCCAGCCAAGTGGCCGCTGCGTTTCAGATTCATCATCATGCGGTCGATGTGATAGAGATATTCGTCCAAATCTTCGATAAATAGGATTTTGCCACGGGTATCGATGTCACTGCCCGAGCCACACAGGCTGTACAGAATCGACAGGTTGCCACCCACCAGTTGTCCCGTAGCGGCGCCAATACGGTTGAGGGGATGTCCCCCACAGCGGTACTGCACCATCTCGCCCCAAAGCATCCTGCGCAACGACTCGGTTGCGGGGCAAAGGTCTGTCGCAGCCCCGGCAGGGATGTCGATAGGCATGGTGGCGTGCAAAGTGGCAACATTCAGATGCCGGTGGATATGGCTATGCAACACTGTGATATCGCTATATCCCACAATCCATTTGGGATTGCGTGCAAAGCCCGAGAAGTCCAGACGGTCCACAATGCGCACCGTTCCGTACCCCCCACGGGCACACACAATGGCCTTCACCTCTGGGGCATCGAGCAGCTGCTGCATCACAGCGGCTCGCGTGTCGTCATCGCCGGCAAACTGGTTGCAGGTGTCGAACAGGTGGTCGGGCAGCGCCACTTCAAGCCCCCACGAGCCGAACAAATCAAGCGCAGGCTTTAACTCTTCGGCACTGATTTTTCGTGCCGGAGCTGCAATGGCTATCTTGTCGCCCCTTTTCAGGCTAGGCGGAATAATAACAGAGGCTGTTGCATCCATAGTATTGTCATTTAGAATTGCATATCTTATTGGTTTCAAAACGCCATCTTGCCTGTTTTATTGTCCATCCCGAAGCTTTTCTCCCCCCACCCTACCATATACTAATCCGCACGTTATGCATCAACTTGACCCCAACAGGTTATTAAGCCGACGTTTCAGTCAACCTCCCCTAGTCGTCGACCTCTCGCCAAACGAACTATATGTTCAGTTACAATTTTTTTGTATATTTGCAACTCAAAAAGAACGATGCTGATACTCACCATCGGCGAAGATGTGGCGCGAACGGGCGAGGTCTTTTGCGACGACCCGATAGCTCCCGACGTCGTCAGCGAGACACCGCTAGAGGTCGCCATAAAATGGATCGAATCCTACAAGCAGTAGCGCTCTCCTCAAGGCGACATTTAACCCCGATAGGCCTTTAGACCGACTTCCTAACCAATCTCGTCTTTTTCAGGTCTGTTTGGCCGATTCTGGTCTCACGGGAAACGGCACGCGAAAGACCGTACTTTGCCCCGCCCTCTTCTGGAGACTGGGAAAAAACAGGCGACACTATGATAGCCAGCCGAGCCTAGGCATACACCTGAATATGTGATAAATGTGTGTCAAAAGGGCGTGATACGACGAACATATGGTACACTTTTTTTTCGTAATGAAGTTAACATATTAATTTTTTTTCGTATATTTGCAAATTCATTTTAATATATCAGAACTAAACCATTATTATCATGACACTGCGAGAAATAGTTAAAACGCTCAATGCTACAGTGTATCTTGGCGAGGAACGCCTGAATGAAGAAGTGACTACCGCATTCGCATCGGACCTGATGAGCGATGTGTTGACACTCAAGGATACACCCATGCTGATAACTGGACTCTGCAACGTGCAGACCATCAGAACCTGCGACATGGCCACTCTTGATATTGTGGTATTTGTGCGCAACAAGAAACCGACGGCCGACATGGTTGAGCTGGCCGAAGACAACGACATGGTGCTGATAGCCACCAGCTATTCCATGTTCAAGACCTGCGGCCTGCTGTTCGACGCCGGCATCCAGCCTTTATACTAACCCCTAAGAACAATAATACAATATGCATCAAGAGTATACTGTAATAGAAGGCGACTTCACCAATGCCGGCACGGCATCGAGCTCGGTGAAGAAGACCCTCAAGCAGTTGGGGGTTGCCCCGCAGATAGTAAAACGGGTGGTAGTTGCCCTGTACGAGGCAGAGGTTAACGCTATAGCCCACGCCTATGGCGGCAAAGTGCTAGTCGACATCGAGGCCGATAAAATCCACATGGTGGTGGCCGACAAGGGTCCCGGCATCCCCGACATCGCCCAAGCCATGCAGGAGGGCTACTCCACTGCGCGCCCAGAGGTGCGTGACATGGGGTTCGGAGCCGGCATGGGCCTTCCCAACATGAAGAAGAATGTCGACATGCTGAATGTCACCTCCGAGGTCGGGGTGGGCACTACGGTCGAGATGATGGTCAAGTTTGTTTAACAATTATAATTATAGACACACATGTTTTACCACGCCCTGGAGATAGATGAGGGCAACTGTATCGGTTGCTCACGCTGCATGAAGATATGTCCCACCGAGGCCATACGTATCATCAACGGCAAAGCTATTATCATGGAGGACCGCTGCATCGACTGCGGCAAATGCCACGAGGCATGCCCTGTCGACGCCATCTACATCAAGCAGGACGACTTCAAGATGGTGCATGAGTTCCCCCACTCTGTCGCCCTGTTGCCAGCGGTGTTTCTGGGGCAATTCCCCGACGACATTCGCGTGTCGCGCATCTACGCAGCACTGAAGGATTTAGGATTTAAGCATGTGTTCGAGGTTGAGTCGGCATCAAGCATCTACGTCGACGTGAAGCACAAGTATGCCAAAGAGCACAGCGACGACGAGCCGCTCATCTCCAGTTTCTGCCCAGCCATTGTCCGCCTCATTCAGATTAAGTATCCCTCGTTGGTGAGCAACATCATCCCCGTCAAAGCTCCGCTCGACATCTCGGCCATGTACGTGCTGAAACTGCTTACCGAGGAGCGCGGGGTGCCTCGCGAAGAGATTGGTCTGTTTTACGTCACGCCATGTGCCGCCAAGATAGCTGCCGTGAAAGCCCCTGTGGGCGAGAAACGGTCCATCATCGACGGTGTCATCAACATGGATTCACTTTTCAACAAAGTGTACCGCAAGATAAAGGAGCAGGGCAAAGACTATTCCTACACTGCACTGCAGACCCCACAGCTGTCGGCCGACGCCATCCTCTCTACGCTCACCAACGGTGAAAGGCGCATCTGCCTGGCCAAACGGTCGTATGCCATTGACGGAATACAGAACGTAATGGACTTCCTCGACAAGCTGGAGAACGATGAGGTCGAAGGCGTGGAGTTCCTTGAGCTACGAGCCTGCGACCAAAGTTGTGCTGGAGCACTGCTGTCGATAGAGAACAGATTTCTATGCAGCGAACGCATGTATGCCCGCGCACGAAAGGCAGCCGAGCGAGAGCGCAACGGCGAGGTGGCCAGAGCCCGCGAAATGGACGCCTACAAAGACTACCTGATTGATAACTCCTTTGCCGAGCCGGCACAGCCCCGCTCGATGCTCACTTTGGACAAGGACTTGACCAAGGCCTACGAGAAACTGGAGAAGATCAATAAGTTGAAGATGTACCTGCCACAGGTGGATTGCGGCATGTGCGGAGCCCCCACGTGCGAGGCCTTTGCCACCGACGTGGTGTGCAAGCAGGTGGGACTGACCAAGTGTGTGTTTTATCAGCGGCACCTGGAACGGCTGAACGACATCACACGCCAGGAATGCCTGGCAGCATCGCGCTCGGTTTGGGGCGAGGACCCCATCGGCGACGGCGAACCTCCTGTGCTCAGCTGAAACGCATTCCATACCTTTGAGGCCAATTGGGTTGCCTCAGGAAACGCACTTTCACGGATTGTATGGCCATACAATCCGTGAAATGTTTTGTGCGATTGGACAATGGTAAAGCCTTGTTGGATTATCTGCGATGCAGCCAGCGATAGCCGTATAACAAGTCGCGCAGAAACACATATACTTTGGGTGTGAGCCATGCACTCAACAAACCCATAAGGAGTATTCCCACAGCACGCCACAGTCCACTAGTGCATATTTCTACCACAAAGAGTGTCAAGATATAGACCAACGTGAGCGCAAAACGGATACCATAGTTGATGGAACTGCGGAACTGAGGGTCTTTGACCTTGGCTTTAGCTATAAGATGGGTGGGTAGATAGACGACAGGGTTGCTAAGAATCCACAAAAGCAGCATGTCACGGCAAAGGAAGAGCAACAGCAGTAATCCTAGTAATCCGAGAGTCCATCGCGTAACAAGCAACCACTTGGGTACCCCAAGACACTTCGAAGCAAACCACAACGGCACACGCCGCGCTTCGCATTCTCGGGCGAATGCGGCTCCTTCGTCATAGAGCGGGACGAGGCTGTCGGGGTCTAATTGGGCAAGCTGCTGGCTGACGTGCCTTCTAGCCATGAACCTTCCCCATACGTTGTTGCGCAGATGTAGCGATTTGAGATTGTCAGCAGTTTTGAGATGACAATAGGCATACTCGTCGTCGTAATGTTCATCGGCGTTTACCTGATGGATGGCATCTTTCATAGCAAGGGTAAGGTCTTGACGCATGTGGTTGAGTGCCACAGGCTCGTTGTCGGAGAACTCAGCCATATACTGCCTCACATCAATCGGTGGACAGAAATTGACGACCACACTGCTATAGGGGTTCTCGTAATGGTCGTAATCGAGGCCTACAGGGACAATGTAGAGCGGTTTGTCGCCAAGATCCCGTTGCGTCTCTCCGGCTATACGGAACATACCCTTGACAAGAGGTAGTAGTTGATGACGGTTGTTGTGGGTTCCTTCAGCCATGAGACAGAGCGGCATACCCTTCTCCAAAGCCTGCCGGGCATTGACAAAGACTGCCTCATTGCGCGTCAACTGCTCGCGGCCATCTCGGATACGATAAACAGGACTGATGCGTAACCATGTGAGGAAAAAGCGAGCCACAGGCTTGGCAAAAATGTCGGCACGCGCCAGAAAGACAATAGGCCTATACATAACCATGAGAACCACGAGGGGGTCCATCATGGCGTTTTGATGACAGGGTGCCAGGATGTAATGCTGGTCATGAGGAATGTTCTCCTTTCCCCGCACCACCACTCGCCTATAATGGCATAAGGTGGCAAACTGCACCACGGGGAACACTAGTGTATAAAAAAGGTTAAAATCAGCCAAACTTCGTTTCATGGTGCAAAAGTACAAAATATTTTCGACATTTTTGAGTTATTGCACGAAAAATATGAAAACTGCCATGAAAAGATTCTTTCGCGCATCACTTTATCTTCTGCTCATAGCAGCATGGCTACCTGCTCATAGCCAGGTAGTGATGGAACGCAAAGTGCGTTTTGGAATCATTTTGGACGGGGACACCATTCCATATTACAGACTGAAAGACGTAAATGTCATAGCATCGGCATCGTTGCTATCGGATTACGAGATTAGACATAATCAGAAGTTGATTCGCAATGTGAAAAAGATGCTGCCTTATGCCAAGATTGGCAAGCAACGGCTTGACATATTAGAGCAACAAATTGCCGATTTGCCGAAGAAGCAAAGACGTGCCGCCATCCGTGCAGCAGAGAAGAATCTGCTGGCCGACTTCAGCGACGAGTTGAAGGGGTGCACCATCTCGCAGGGCAAAGTCCTGCTGAAATTAATTGACCGCGAGACCGGACGCACCTCGTATGTGCTGGTCGACGAGCTGAGAGGCAAACTGCGGGCAGGATTTTACCAGGCTTTTGCAAGGCTGTTCGGGTATAATCTAAAAGCCGCCTACGACCCGAACAACAACAAGGACGACAATCTAATAGAACGTATCGTAATATCTGTGGAGCATGGAAAACTGTAGCATTTCAACAGGGGAGGAATCTCCCTTCAGATTGACCGAACACGCTGAAAAAAGGGGCTACTGTTTCCTTTCGGCAGTAGCAATGAGGCGCGACCCTTCCGATCGTGCAGAGATGGTAAACCAACTACTCCGGGGTGACACCTTTACCATCTTGGAGCAACGAGAGAAATGGGCCTTGGCCAAATGCGACTGGGATGGTTACGAGGGCTGGATTGACAACAAACAATGGCGCCCCACAGAAGACGAGGCGAACATGAGTTCAGGCAGCGAGGAAAGTCCTGCTTCAGTGGCGGAAAGCACCTATTTAGGAGCCCCCTACCTTTGGGGCGGTCGCACCATCATGGGCATCGACTGCTCCGGATTGACACAGGTATGTTTCAGGGCTTGCGGTAAAAGACTGCTCCGCGACGCTTCCCAGCAGGCAACTCAAGGAGAAATGATTCCAGATTTGCAGCAGGCTCGTCGCGACGACCTTTGTTTCTTCTCCAACGAAACAGGCCGCATCATCCATGTGGGTATCTACATGGGCGGAGGGCGCATCATCCATTCATCCGGGCAAGTACGCATCGACAGTCTTACTGATGAGGGCATCATCAACAACGACACCCAACTACTCACCCATCGCCTGCATTCGATACGACGGGTAGTGTAGACATTCGCAACCTGCCACAGGCTATACGAACAACTCCTCTATCTCTTTCTTGTAGAAGGCGGTAATGTTATTACGTTTGATTTTAAGCGTGGGAGTGAGGAACCGGTTCTCGGTGCTCCACACCTCGGGCACCAAACGGAAACGCTTTACCTGCTCATGATTGCCAAGCGTGGCATTGTACTTGTCAATCACTTTCTGGTAACGTTCTTGAACCGTCTTAGAGGCAAGCATTTCCTCCCTCGTGCTCGCAACAACATCATGACGGACACACCAGTCCTTAAGCATGTCAAAATCGGGTGCAATAATGGCTGCAGCAAACTTCTGCCCTTCGCCAACAACCATCATATCAAGAATGAAGGGAGACTCTTTAAAACGCTCCTCTATCACCTCGGGATTGACGAACTTGCCCATAGAGGTCTTGAACATGTTCTTGGTACGTCCAGTAAGGAACATATATCCACCGCTGTCGATATATCCGGTATCGCCTGTATGGAACCATCCCTCGGAATCGATAGCTTCGGCTGTCAGCTCGGGAGCCTTGAAGTAACCTTTCATCACATTTCCGCCACGGCACATGATTTCATGGGATTCGGGATGTATCTGGACCTCGATGCCCGGCAGCACGAAACCGACCGAGCCTACTTTGCGGCCCTCCTCGGCATAGCTGTTGGTGACAGCCACAAGGGGAGAACACTCGGTAAGGCCATAGCCTTCGTAAAGATCAAGCCCCACGGCACTGAAAAACCGAGTGAGCCTTGGCTGGATGGAGGCACCTCCTGAGACAAGCATGTGGAAATTGGCACCAAGCGCCTTGCGGATCTCGGCATACACCAATCGGTCGGCAACAGAATGACGAATGTTATACCACAGCGTACGCTTCTTATCGTTAAGCTCGTAATCGAAACCCAAATCCAAAGCCCAGTCAAATACTTTTTTCTTGAACCCTGTCAGTTTCTCACCTTTACGGAACACCTTATCGTACATCTTCTCTATGAACCTGGGGACAGCAGCCATCATGTACGGGTTGGTCTCCTGCGCATTCTCAGCCACCTTGGCAATGCTTTCGGCATAATATATTTCCATACACAGGTACTGATAGAGATAATTCATCATACGCTCGTAGATATGGCACAGGGGCATCCAACTGAGTGCTCTGGTCCAGTCTTTTCCAGGCGACTCTTTAATGCCGAGAACATTCAGTATTATACCTCTGTGGGATAGCATTACGCCTTTGGGAGTACCCGTGGAACCACTTGTATAGATAAGTGTGGCCACATCGTCGGTAGTGATACTGTCCTTTATTGCCTGAAGCCCATCCGGGTCGCGATGGCTATCGCCAATTGCATAAAGGTCATTAATGCTTGGAACACCTTCTATAAGATTGAGGGTATAGACTTCCTTAATGGCTGGCAATTGATTACGAATTGAACCGATTTTCTTATACAGGGTCTCGCCTTCGACTATCAAATAACGCACTTCGGCATGGCTGAGGATATACAGGTACTCGCTCTCGCTGATTGTGGGATAGATGGGCAACAGAACTGCCCCCATCATTTGGACGCCCATATCGATATAATTCCACTCCGGACGACCCGTTGAAATCAGTGCGATGTGTTCGCCTTTCTGCACACCTAGATGCATGAATGCGTAACTGAGAAGACTCGACTTCTCGATATACTCGTCAATATAGTGTTTTTCCCACTGACCATTTTTTTTGTTGGAGAACACTGGCCGCTCTGGGCAGAGCTCCCTACGGCGGTCAATCAAATCAAACAATCTTTCCGGTTCTTTCATAGCAATACAGATTTCGGATAGGTTGCAAAATTAAGAATCTCGGACAGAACAACTGACAAAAATAATATTCACAACATAAAATGTGACGAAATTACACATTTTTGGTGCCGAATTGCACGATTTGAGTGACAAATGAACGTTGACGGCTCTTCCGTCCCACACTTATTGTGACAAAAATATCACACTTTCACCGGCCGAAACAACCCCTTTAACTATTTTTTCAGAATCGGCATTGTCCATTTGAAAAAAAAAATGTATTTTTGCATTTTGTATTTAATAATAGGCAACATGCTCATTACTGAAAAACAGCTAATCGACGACCTCAAGGCTTCAAAATACAAACCAGTATACCTCCTCACTGGCGAAGAAAACTACTATATTGACCACGCCTCTGCCCTTTTTGAACAAAACATTGTAGACGAAGGATTCCGCGACTTTGACCTAATCGTCCTCTATGGCAAAGAGACTGACATGAGCACGGTGCTGTCACATGCCAAGCAGTTCCCGATGATGTCACCTGTCAAAGTGGTATTGGTCAAGGAAGCACAGGACATTCCAACAAAAGAATGGGAACTATTGACAGACTATCTTCAGCACCCCCTCCCGCAAACCCTATTGGTTTTTTGCTACAGAAACAAGAAACTCGACAAGCGGTCTAAAGCATACAAGGCCATCAATGATAACGGCTGTATCTATGAGCACGCCAAACTCTATGACAACCAGTTGCCCGACTGGATAGGAACATTTGTAAACAAACATGGTCACACCATCACTCAGAAGGGGTCGGTACTAATCGCCGAATACCTCGGCAACGACTTAAGCAAAATCGAGAACGAGCTCTCAAAAGTATTCATCTCCTTGAATCCAGGCGACGTCATCAACGAGGATATAATCGAGCGCAATATTGGCATAAGCAAAGACTACAATGTGTTCGAGCTACAGAATGCCATCGGGCGCAGGAATGTTGTCCAATGCAACAGGATTGTGAACCACTTCACTGCCAATCCCAAGGACAACCCCATTCAGAAAATCCTACCATCATTATACGGCTACTTTATCAAGATTATGACTTACCTCCAGCTACCTGACAAAAACGACACCAAAAGTGTGGCATCAGCACTGGGGATTAATCCTTACTTTATCCGCGACTACGCCACTGCAGCACAGAACTATTCTTTGGGCAAACTCGCCAGCTGCATAGGCTATCTTCACGAAGCCGACATTAAGTCAAAAGGCATACACAATTCTGGCTCTATCACTGATGGAGAGATCCTGAAAGAATTGGTTTTTAAAATCATACACTAAAATATCCCTGTCATCCATCACCAAAACATCCCTTCAGCATGAAACGAATCGTCATACTCCTTCTCTTTGCTCTTAACGCAATACCCATCTTTGCCCAAACAGTCAAGGGCACGCTTACCGACAGCGAAACCGGTGAAGCCATCCCCTTTGCCAATGTCGTTCTTGACGGTACCCGATACGGGGTTGCCACCGACATTAACGGGTTTTACCTCATCAACAAGATGCCCGAAGGAAGCTACACACTTAGAGTTCGTTTCGTGGGTTATCAAGAGTACACCGAGCCCATCACAGTAAAAAAAGGGCAGACCTTAGTGAGGAACATCGTTCTTAAATCGGTGGCCAAAACCCTGACCGATGTCACCGTCACCGACAACCGCTTAGAGGAACGCAAAATCCAAACGCAGGTATCTGTAGAGAAAATCTCCGCCACTCAGATTCAACAAATGCCCTCCATCGGTGGCACATCCGACCTGGCTCAATACTTGCAAGTACTTCCTGGCATCAATTCCACAGGCGACCAAGGCGGCCAACTATACATTCGAGGAGGTTCGATGATACAAAATCTCTGTATGCTCGACGGAATGATTGTTTACAATCCTTTCCACTCCATCGGACTATACTCTATCTTTGAAACCGACGTAATCCTTAATGCCGACATCTATTCCGGTGGCTTTGGCGCTGAGTATGGCGGCCGAATCTCATCGGTCATGGACATCACCACCCGCGACGGAAACAAGAAACGCCACACTGGTAAAATCGGCCTCAACACCTTTGGCGCCAATATTGTATTGGAAGGTCCTCTGAAAAAGGAACGCCCCGACAGTCCCCACACTATCACATACCTGCTCTCCGCCAAAAACTCTTTCCTCTCCAAAACCTCCCAAACCCTATACCCCTACATCAACCACACACTTCCTTTCGACTTCATGGATCTTTATGGCAAACTATCTGTCAATTCCGGCTCGGGCAGCAAAATCAGTTTCTTCGGCTTCCGCTTCGACGACAAAGTCAACGGTTACCAATCTTTGGCCGATTACAACTGGCTTAACTACGGCTTAGGCACCAATTTCATGCTCGTCACTGGCTCCAGCTCTATCCTTGAGGGACATGTGGCCTATTCCGACTATTACATCAATTACAAGGACCCTGCCGACCACAACAGCCACAGCGGCATAAAAGGCTTCAACATGGGACTGGACATCACCAACTTCATCGGTACCAACCGGTTGCGCTACGGCTTGGCTTTTGAGGGATACACCACCGACTTCCTCTATTTCAATCCCTATGGTCTTGACAACGACCAGAACGAAAACACCAACAGCCTCTCAGGCTACATCACCTACAAGATTGCCTATGGCAAGTGGCTCATCGACCCAGGACTACGTTACATTTACTACAATTCATTCAGCCGTGGGAGTTTGGAGCCTCGTCTATCTGCCAAATACAACCTTAACGACCGTTTTCGTCTCAAGATGGCCGGGGGGCTCTACAGCCAAATCTTCATCGACGCCCGATCCGACCACGACATTGTCAACCTTTTCAACGGAGTCCTCACAGGAGTGCCTTCCCTTACCAAGCCCTCCACCTTCCTTGGCACTCCTGTAAGCAACAGCATTCAACACGCTCAGCACCTCATCTTCGGTGCCGAATACGACTTCACTAACCACCTTACCACCAACGCTGAGATTTACTTCAAGAATTTCAGCCAGCTCCTCAATGCCAACCGCAACAAGATGTTCGACCCCAGCGACCAAGCCTACCGCATTGGTGGCATTTACGAGAAACCCGAGTATCTGCTCACCGACTACATTGTCGAAAAAGGCATGGCCTATGGTATTGACCTCAGCCTCTGCTACGACATCGACTGGCTCTACCTCTGGGCCACATACTCTCTCGGCTGGGTAATCCGCACCGACGAAATCCAAACCTATACACCCCACTACGACCGCAGACACACCATCAACCTCCTCTCCACCGTCCGTTTGGGCGAACAATATGAGTGGGAAATCAGTGGACGCTGGAGCTATGGTAGCGGCTACCCTTTCACCCAAACGCAAGGCATGTACGAGAACATCACTTTCGGCGACGGACTCACCTCCGACTACACCCGTGTTAACGGTGAGTATGGCGTAATCTATGGCGACCTTTATGCCGGACGCCTTCCCAGCTACCACCGTTTCGACCTTAGCGGCAAACGCAAGTTCTCCATCGGCAAACGCTCCATACTTGAAGTCAATTTAAGCGTCACCAACCTCTACAACCGCAACAATATCTTCTATTTCGACCGTCTCACCTTCCAACGCGTCGACCAGCTGCCCATACTCTGGTCCGCTGGCATCAATTTCAAATTCTAACCCGCCATGTCCAACAACCCTACCCTGCCCGACAATCTCCGCTGCATGGGAGCCATCTGCGGCGATGTTATCGGCAGCCACTATGAATTCCACCGCATCAAGCGCAAGAATTTCCCTCTTTTTCCAAAAAGCGCTCGTCCCACCGACGATTCTGTAATGACCGTAGCCAATATGCTGTGGCTTACCGACCCTTTACAACACCCGCTGGTCAACTGCATGCACCTGTTGGGGCGTCGCTATCCCCAAGCAGGCTATGGCAAGAAATTCAGCACATGGCTTGCCTTAGGCGACACCCAACCCTACAGTAGCTACGGCAACGGTTCGGCCATGCGCGTCAGCCCTGTGGCTTGGATAGGGCAGTCCCTCGAGGACGTCCTAGAACTGGCACGCCAAAGCGCCGCCGTCACCCACAACCACCCCGAGGGCATCAAAGGGGCGCAGGCCACCGCCACTGCCATATTCCTGGCCCGTACCGGCCATTCCAAGGAAGACATCCGATACCACATTGAACGCAACTTCCACTACAACCTCTCGCGCCTCCTCGACGACATCCGGCCTTCCTACGGCTTCCACAGCTCATGCCAGGACTCCGTACCTGAAGCCATCATCTGCTTCCTCGAAGGCACCGACTACGAGGACACCGTCCGCAACGCGGTCTCTCTCGGTGGCGATGCCGATACCCAGGCAGCCATCGCAGGCGCCATAGCCGAGGCCTTCTACAACGGCGTACCCGACAACATCCTCGCTCAAACATGGCAACTCCTGCCCCACGACATGCAGGACATTATCCTCCGCTTCTCAAACATGATTGGCCCCAAATCGGGCAGTCAGACGGAAAGGGCAGTCATTATCGGCTAATCGCCATAGTAAACAATCAAAGATAAACCCATCCACTCCCCAACCATCCTCCTTTTTTCAGCACCCCCCCCTTCTCCTCTGCGTCTCACGGCAACTGTATTTTGATTCCAACGACCGATTTGGGCCAACCCAAATCGGTCATTAGGTTTTATACCGGAATGGTTTGAAAGGGAGGTTGCAGTCGACAATTTGTATCTTCTCGGCCCTAATGACCGATTGGGGATAATGTATTACAGCAAGGAGTCTAGTGGTTATTCCACCACCAGCCGCTGCACAGATGCACCTGCTATGGTGCGGAGGATGACAATGTAGGCGCCGGCAGACCAGTCCGAGACATTGAAAGAGACCTCTGTGGAGGTGGCAGTGAAGGCAAGCATTCTGCGCCCTGTCATGTCATAAACCTCAATGCCACGCAGCCCGTCGGAAGAAACCACACGCACA
>JAEEGI010004797.1_pt1 | contig 31433 bp, 23 predicted proteins | sample 8958751 | NCBI WGS metagenome assembly JAEEGI01 (sample SAMN16246545, study PRJNA631951) | gut metagenome | biome: gut microbiome; feature: rumen; material: KS-attached | host: Bos | place: Iran: Karaj | collected 2018-10 | reverse complement strand
ATGGCTCCCGCCACCACCCGTGCCACCGTCTCGCGTGCCGAAGCACGTCCGCCGCCGCAATGGTCGCGGATGCCGTACTTGGCCTGGTAGGTGTAGTCGGCGTGCGAGGGACGGAATACATCTTTAAGTTCGTCGTATTCGGCGGAATTATACTTTTGATTTTCAACGACAAAGGCTATGGGTGTGCCGAGCGTTACGCCATCTTTTATTCCCGAAAGGAAACGCACCTTGTCGGGTTCGCGGCGTGGTGTCTCGAAATCGTTGCGGGGACGACGTTGGGCGAGGAGTTGGTCGATAGCCTGAAAGTCCAACGCCAAGCGTGGCGGACAGCCGTCGATGACGCCGCCCACGGCCTCGCCGTGCGACTCGCCGAAGGTGGTGAGCCTGAAAATCCTGCCGAAAGTGTTTCCCATTGCCTTGATTCTTTAAAATGGCGAAAAGAAGTCCGAACTCGCCGCCGGCAAACCCAAACTTCTTTATTATTCCGAATCTATGCGATGTCGTTTACTTCGTGTCCTCGACCTTGATGAGTTCCACCTCGAAGATGATGGCGGCTCCCGGAGGTATCATCCCTGCCTGTTGCTGACCGTAGGCCAGTTCGTTGGGGATGTAGAACATATATTTCGAGCCTTCTTTCATCAGCTGCAGGCCTTCGCCCCAGCCTTTGATAACCTGGTTGAGCGCGATAGTGAGGGGTTGGTTGCGGTCGAACGAGCTGTCGAACTTGGTGCCGTCGATAAGGGTGCCTGTGTAGTGGCAGGTCACTGTGCCGCCGGCTTCGGGTTTCTTGCCTGTGCCTTCCTTCAGCACCTTGTACTGCAACCCCGATTCGGTAACCATCACCGATTTGTTTTTCTTGTTCTCTTCGAGGAATTTGCGGCCTTCGGCGAGATTTTTATCAAGTTTCTCGTTGTAAAGACGTTGCATCTCGGTTTGGTATCTTTGGAACACCTGCTGCATCTGCTCGGTGGTGTAGCCCGGTTTGTCCTTGCTTGCATCGGAGATGCCTTTCATAAAGATATCCCAGTTGATGCCGAAATCGCCCATGTTCTGTTTGAGGTTCTGATAAACGTCCAGACCCACGGAGTACGACACGGAGTCCTGCAGGGTTTTCAGTTTTGCCGAAGGTTTGTAGGTCTTCTGCTGGGCGGTGTTGTCCTGCGCCCACATAGCCAGAGGCAGTGCCAAGGCCAAGAATAATGCTATTTTTTTCATTGTGAAAAGGTTATAACAATGCCCTCCCGTTAGCGAGAGGGCATTTGCTTTATTTATTATATTAAACGTATTCTTTCACTTTTGCCACTCCGTCGAGCACCTCTTTGCCGCAGATGGCGAGGGCGAGCATCTCGTTTTCGCCTTTGTAAACCTTAACGGGGGCTATCCAGTCCACATGTTCCTGAATTTGGGCCATCCACGGTTTGCTGTAGGCTATGCCGCCGGTGAGGAGTATGGCGTCCACTTTGCCGTTCACCACTGCTGCCAGACGGCTGATTTCGAGCGATACCTGATAGCAGAAAGCATCGACAAGGAGTTTGCATTTGGGGTCGCCGGCGAGGGCTTTTTTCTCCACCTCGTAGGCATCGTTGGTGTTGAGGTACGCCACGAAACCGCCTTCGGCTGTGATCATTTTCTTGATTTCCTCTTTGGTATATTTTCCGCTGAAGCATACGTCGATAAGTTTGCTGGCGTTGATGGAGCCTGCGCGTGTGGGCGAGAAGGCGCCGAGGCCGCAGAGGGCGCGGTTCACTTCAACCACGCGGCCGTGTTTGTGGATACCCACGGAGACTCCGCCGCCGAGGTGGGCTATGATGAGGTTCATGTCCTCGTAGCGTTTGCCCTGCTCGCGGGCGTAGAGCTTGGCGGTCATTTTTTGGTTGAGGCAGTGCCAGATAACGCCTTCGCGGTGCGGGTCCATGTCGAACACAGGGTGGCCGGTGATACGGGCGTGGTCGGGACGTTCGTCAACGATGCCGGGGTCGGCGATATAGGCGTCGCCCAAGCCGATTTCCTTGGCGATACTGTCGGCGATGAGTGCGCCGAGGTTGCAGGCGTGCTTGCCCTGAATGCCTTCGTGGCACTCCTGTTTCATAAGCTCGTTTACACGGTAGGTGCCCGATTCGCAGGGACGGGTGAGGCCGCCGCGGCCCACCACGATGGCTATCTCGCCAGTAGATACGTTGTGCTTGGCCAGCATGTCGAGGATGGCGGCTTTGCGGTAGTCGAACTGGTCGGCGACTTCTTTAAAATTCTGAATCTCTTCGATGGGATGTTTGATGTTTTCGGTGAAAACCTCGTTCTCTCCTTCGTATATGGAAGCCTTGGTGGAGGTGGCTCCCGGATTGATTACCAAAGTGAATTTCTTTTCTGTCATATCGTTATATTATTTTTTTTCTGTCATTGTGGATTGCAAAAATACTTAATTTTTTCCATCTTTGCAACTCTTTTCGACCATCGGCCGGAAAAGTTTTCAGTATTTCAAGACAACCATCTGTCTTTCAATCGTTTTCGGTTTAATAAATACTACTCCGCCTCGGTTTCGATAAGCAACGACTTGATGTTTTGCACGCTGTTTTCTTCGCACACTATCCAAATCACATCGTCGGTAAGCATTATTTCGTCCGATTCGGGGTTCATCATCAGTTCGTCGTTGCGTTCGATGGCAATGACAAGGGCCTGGTAGTGCTCGCGGATGTCGGCTTTGCGTATCGAGATGCCGTTGAACGGATGGTTCTCGGTAATCTGCAATGAGTAGAGGTCCATCTGCTGACGCTTGGCGTCGGGCTTGATAAGCTCGTCCTCAATCTCCACAAGGGATTTAAGGGCCTGCACCTGCTCGTCGCTGCCGACGATGGTAATCTTGTCGGCGGGATAAAGTACTGTGTCGCGGTCGGGCAAGTTGATGACCGTTTTTCCGCGCGTTATGGAGACGATGTTCACCTCGTATTGCTCCCTGAGCTGTAGTTCTTTAAGGCTTTTGCCCACAAACTCGGAGTCGCTGCTTATCACCATCTGTTCGAGATAGAAGTTTTTGGCCTCCTTTTCGGGAATAAGCACGGGAGCCTGCTTTTTCTTCTCCTCCTGACGCACGTTGAGGTTGTGCATAAAACGCGACTCTATCTGCTGGTAGAAACGCAGTATGCCTTTGGAGTTGCGTATGAGATACACCGCAATAACCACAGCCACAATAACATAGCCCGTAGCAAGGTTGATATGCGACACCATCACCATACCTATAAAAAGGAAAGCGGCAATGTAACGCAGCAACGACAGCGACACCAGAAGTCCGTAGTTTATCTTGCGCTCCTGCAAAAGTTTCTTGAACAAGGTAAAGCCTTTGTTTTTCTTGCTCAGCAAGGCCCGCAGGAAAGGTGCCATCACCAAAAGGGTTATAACAGCCGACACCACACCGCCCCATACGCCATCTATCTTGCTGGTGATGAGTGGCTTGAGCAATAAGTTGGAAATCAACAATATGGCAGTGAGTATGGAACCGTAGATGGCCAGCACCGCCACCTGCGATTTCACATAGTTACGCATCTCGTTCTGCTGCTCCACACTCTTGGTGCCTGAACTGTAGCGGCTTAGCAACAGCTTGGCTTTTTCGGGGATATGTGGGTACACTTTGTTGTACACCGGCACCGAAAGGCGCATAAAGAAAGGCGTGAAGAAGGTGGTGATAATCGACACCGACACTATGATGGGGTACATAAACGGATCTATCACTTTGAAACTCAAGCCTAAAGTGGCGATGATAAACGAGAACTCACCTATCTGCGAGAAGCAGAAACCCGCCTGCATGGAGGTTTTCAAGTCCTGACCGGAGATTAGCACGCCCACAGTGGCGCTGAAACTCTTGATGAACATCACCGCCAAGGTTATCACCACAATGGGAAGCCAGTACTGCACCAGCACATGCGGGTCGATGAGCATGCCCACAGTGACGAAAAAGATGGCCCCGAACAGGTTTTTGATGGGGTTCACAAGGGTGTGAATCTTGTCCGCCTCGATGGTCTCGGCAAGGATGGAGCCCATCATAAAGGCACCCAGAGCCTCCGAAAATCCGGCCTTTGTGGCCAGATACACCATGCCGAAACAGAGGCCGATGGAGAACACCAGCAGCGTCTCCTCGCCCATCAGCTTGCGCGATTTCTGCAACAGCGTGGGAATCACGTAAATACCCACTATAAACCAGATTATCAGGAAAAACATCAGTTTTACAAGGCTGAACGCCAGCTGTATGCCGTCGAACGACTTACTCACTGATATTGTGGAAAGTACCACCAACAACAGCACCGCCACGAGATCCTCCACCACAAGCACCCCGAACACTATGTTGGTGAACTTGTGGCGTTTCATGTTCAAATCCTCGAAAGCCTTGATAATGATGGTGGTGGACGAGATGGAGAGCATACAGCCGAGGAAGATGCAGTTCATGTCCTTCCAGCCGATGATTTTGCCGATGGTGTAGCCCACGGTGAACATTATCACCAGCTCGGTGATGGCCGTTACCGCGCCCGTGGCACCCACTACTTTCAACCGTTTGAAACTGAACTCCAAACCCAAGGCAAAGAGCAGGAACACCACGCCTATCTTGCCCCACACGTTGATATCTGCCACATCGGTGATGCCCGGAAACAGGTTGAACGCCGGACCAATAAGGAAACCGGCCACTATGTAGCCGAGAACTACCGGCTGTCGGAGCCATTTGAAAATTATTGTGGTGAGACCGGCCGTTACAAGTATCAGCGCAAGGTCGGAAAACAAGGGGGGCAACGATTCCATAAATGCGTATCTCTATATTCGTATCTGTCAGTTACTTAGCACATCCTCCAAGTATTTCACAAACAGCGATGGAGAGATGAGAATAAAGTATAACGACAAAAGTGGGGGAAAAGTATGTGAGGAGGGGAATAGATTTTCAGATTCTCGGATTTTCAGATTATCAGAGGTGGGTGTGAGAAGATGTGAAGGTGTGAGTATTAAGGGTAATTTGGGTAGCGGAAATGGAAATTACATTTATAACTTTGATAGGCTACAATTATTTAAAATTGATATAAATCATATATAGGAGATTCTGTGTCAATGACATGTCCTATCTGTATAACTACTGAGTGGCTGTTGAGGGCTTTTGGCTGGTCGGGGATATCGACACCCAAACCGCCAAGTGCCCAGTTGAGGGAGCGGGTGAAGGGGTTGTGTGTGTGGTTGAACTCGTAATAGCCACTGATAAAGAACCTTTTGCTTATATAGCAATTGAAACCAGCCCTGAGACTGCCTGTAAGATACCATGCACTGCTTATATCTTTCATCCTTGTGAGTTTGAGAGCATCCCAACCAGCAAAGACTTCGAAGTTTTTTCCAAAAGGGTAATACAAACGCGGTGAAAACAGAAGTCCTATTAAACCAGCAGTAAAAGTCGCCGGCGACGCACCTCGGTTAACATACCCATAGAACCCAAAAGGATTGAAAGAAAAATAATTAGGACCAATAGTAATTTCCAAAAAATTAAAACCAAATGGAGCATCATCTTTAAAATGTAACGACGTTCTGCTCACCCAATAGGTTGAATTTGAATGATTGAGATATTGTACGCCTGTTGAGGCTGTAAGGCCTGTCCGAAAATAAGCAAGATCCTCATAATCCTTCTGTGCCTATGCCGTGGTGCAAAGAAGTGCCGCAATAGCAAGAGGGAGGATGAGACGGGGGATTTTTGGCATAGTTTAAAACTTTATATTCAGTACAAATGCTTTTTAAATAACGTCAAATGTTGGTGTTTATTGTCTCAGAACAGCCCGTACCCTATTTGTATCCCCACGGAGTGGCCGTTGAGGGCTTTAGGTTGGTCGGGGATGTCTACACCCAAGCCGCCAAGTGCCCAGTTGAGGGAGCGGGTGAAGGGGTTGTGGGTGTGGTTGAACTCGTAATAGCCGCTGATATAAAGATACTTGTTGACATAATAGTTGATGCCTGCCGTAAGACTGCCTGTAAGATACCATGCGCTGCTTATATCTTTCATTTTAGTTAGTTTGAAGGTATCCCAGCCGGCAAAGACTTCGAAATGTTTTCCCAAAGGGTAATAAAAGCGTGATGAGTTAATGTATCTCCATACAATAGAAGCATTGGATATTGGTCCTCCACCTTTACCCTCAATAATAAGACACAATGAAACACCTAATGGAATAGACGCTAAATATAATGGACTGTACGAAATATAATTAAATCCAAGAGAAATATCAAAAACATTACATGCATAATAATAATCGCGATACATCAGAGAAAAGCCACATGAATAGATTGAAGATTGATTGTTAAAGTATTGAACACCAATTACTTCAGTAAGACAATTTCTATAATAGAAGGGACTTTCACTAAATTTCGTTTCCTTCTGCGCCTGCACCGTGGTGCAAAGAAGTGCCACGAGGGCAAGAGGGAGGAGGAGACGGGGGATTTTTGGCATAATAAAAGTTGGTAAGTTATTTTTCGTGTTTTTGTTCGGTTATGCGTTCCTTGGCAATGGCAACAGCACGTTGAAGTTTTTCGGCAAGCAGTTTCTTATCAGGCAGTTGGGTATAATATTGGGCAACTTTTATAGGGCTGTCCTCTTCCAGCATCAGATATTCGACATGCTCGGTGTTGCCTTCGCTGCAAAGAATCAGACCGATGGGGGATTCCTCGCCATCGCGCCGTTCATTTTTGTCCAGATATCGCAGATACAGACGCATTTGCCCTTCGTATTCGGGCTTAAACTTGCCCAATTTAAGGTCGATGGCCACAAGTCGGTGCAACATCCGGTGATAAAACAGCAAATCGATGTAGTAATCCACCGCATCTACAGTAATGCGTTTTTGTCTCCCCAAAAAAGCGAAATCTGTGCCAATCTCGCACAAAAAATCCTGCATTTGCGAAACTATTGCCGATTCCAAGTCTTTCTCGGAAAAAGAATCCGGAAGTCCCAACATATCAAGAAAATAGCTGCTTCGGAACACAATATCCGGCTGAATGACGTTTTCCTCTTTCAGCTGCGAGAGTTCCTGCTGTATCAATTTCTCGGGCTTGCGACTTATGGCAGTACGCTCATATAGCTGCGAGTCGATTTTGGCATCCAGCGTGCGGGTATCCCAATGCTCGATGCGACACATCTCCATATAGAACTGACGCTCAAGCGGATCCTTTATATAGCATAGGGTTCTTATATGCGTCCAAGAGAATTGTCTCCGCACCGCGTAGACAATTTCGTCCTCGGAAAAAGTCTCCGCACAGCGTAGACAATGTAAAAGAGTTTTGTCACTCCATCCGTTTCCATACCGTTCGGTGAGCTTCTGAGCCAGGTTCTTAACTATTTGCTTGCCGTATTCCGCACGTTGGTTATACAGCACATCCTCTTTTATGCGTTTGCCCACATACCATTTGGTAAGGCACACCTCGGAATTGACATAAACGGCGACGCGCCTTCGGGCACCGTCGATAATGCCACAGACATCCGTAAAAAGAGTCGTCTCGTCAGGATTAATCTGCTTAATATTTCTTTCTTCGCTCATACAAAACAAATGCTTTTTGCATGAAAATAACGTCAAATGTTGGTGTTTATTGTCTCAGAACAGCACGTACCCTATCTATAACCCATTTATCATTAAGACTTCCCGGCATTTGAGATTGTCCAGACAGTGTCTGGATTTTTATTTCGCCTTGACTTTCAGAGTTTTGTAAAAAGGGTGCCCAAATACTTTTGGGACACCCTCGTTAAAAATTGTTCATTATGAAACAGTATTATTCCATCGGCCATACTGGCTGCAGGTTGCGGTCGCCGTAGGCGTCGTCAATCTTACTGATGGTAGGCCAGTATTTGTCGTCGTGCGGCTGCGGGAAGGCGGCTTTTTCGCGGCTGTAAGGCATATCCCATTCGCTGGCGCAAACCACCTGCATGGTGTGGGGTGCGTTGTAGATGGGGTTGTTCTTTTCGTCGCTCTTGCCGTCCATAATGTCGCGTATCTCCTCGCGGATGGCGATGAAGGCGTCGCACAGACGGTCGAGCTCGCTCAGAGGCTCACTTTCGGTGGGTTCCACCATAAGGGTGTTGTGCACGGGGAAAGCCACTGTGGGAGCGTGGAAACCGTAGTCCATCAGACGTTTGGCCACGTCGCCGACAGAAACTTTGAGGCTGAACTCGTTGAAATCGACGATCATCTCGTGGGCGCACATGCCCTGCTTGCCGGTGTACAGTATCTTGTAGTACGGTGCCAGACGTGCTTTGATGTAGTTGGCGTTGAGAATGGCGTGTTTGGTGGCTTCGGTGAGGCCGTTGCCGCCGAGCATCTTCAGGTAGCCGTAGGTGATGGGCAGGAGCATTGCGCTGCCGTAAGGCGAAGCTGACATGGCGTTGCCTTTTTCGCCGCCCACTTTAACCTGCGAGTGGCAGGGCAGGAAGTCGAGCAGTTTTGCCGAAACTCCGATAGGACCAACTCCGGGGCCGCCGCCGCCGTGAGGCATTGCGAAGGTCTTGTGGAGGTTCAGGTGACATACGTCGGCACCCATGAAGCCCGGCGAGGTGAGTCCCACCTGTGCGTTCATATTGGCTCCGTCCATATAAACCAGACCGCCGTTTTCGTGAACTATCTTGATGATGTCGAGGATGGCCTCTTCGAAAACGCCGTGGGTGGAGGGATAGGTAACCATCAGGCAGGCGAGGTTGTCGCGGTTTTCCTCGGCTTTAGCCTTGAGGTCGGCAACGTCGATTTCGCCCTCTTCGGTGGATTTGACAACAACCACGTTGAAACCGGCTTTTGCCGACGATGCGGGGTTGGTGCCGTGTGCCGAAGCGGGTATCAGACATACGTTGCGGTTGCCCTGACCGTTGGCGATGTGGTAGTTGCGTATCACGGTAAGACCTGAATATTCGCCGGCAGCGCCCGAGTTGGGCTGGAACGAAATTCCTGCAAAGCCTGTAATCTCGCACAGAGCCTTGTTCATGTCTTCGATCATTTCGAGATAACCCTCGGCCTGGTCGGCGGGAACGAAGGGGTGAATCTGGGTGAATTCGGGCCAGCTCAGCGGCAGCATCTCTGCGGCGGCGTTGAGTTTCATGGTGCAGGAGCCCAGCGGAATCATGGCGCGGTTGAGCGAGAGGTCTTTAACTTCGAGTTTCTTCATGTAACGCATCATCTCCGTTTCGCTGTGGTAGGTGTTGAAAACGGGATGGTCGAGGAACGACGAGGTACGTTTCAGCGAAGCGGGGATTTTGTCGTCGTTGCAGCCGCAGTTGGCACCGCCGCAAACGATGGGTTCGGCTTTTTTGCCGGCGGCTTCGGCCAGCACGTCAACGATGGCTTGCAGGTCGGCTTTCGAGGTGGTCTCGTCGAGGCTTATGCCGATGCATTCGTCGCAGATATAGCGGAAGTTAATCTTGTGTTCGAGGGCTATCTTGCGCACCACGTCGGTTTTGACGGGGCATTGCACTGCCAGAGTGTCGAAGAAATAGCGGTTGTGCTGTTTGTAGCCGTATTTCTCCAGTTCGGAGGCGAGTTTCTTGGCCATTTTGTGGATGTTGTTGGCGATGGCGAGGATACCCTCTTTGCCGTGCCAAGCGGCGTAGAAACCGGCCATGATAGCCACCAGTGCCTGCGAGGTGCAGATGTTGGAAGTGGCTTTCTCGCGTTTGATGTGCTGTTCGCGCATACCCAGAGCCATACGCAGGGCTTTGTTGCCCTTGGCGTCGATGGTCCAGCCGATGATACGTCCGGGGAAGGCGCGTTTGAAGGCCTCGGTGCAGGCGAAATAGGCTGCGGAAGGACCGCCGAAGCCCATGGGGATACCGAAACGCTGTGTGGTGCCGAAAACGCAGTCGGCGCCGAGTTCGCCGGGGGCCTTGAGCAGAGCCAGGGCCATCAGGTCGGCGGACATACCCACAAAAATGCCTTTAGCCTTGGCGTCGGCAATAAACTGGGTGTAGTCGGTGATTTCGCCCCATTGGTTGGGATATTGCAGGATGGCGCCGAAATAGGTGGCGTCGAGCTGTATTTCGGAGACTTTTCCAACAACAACTTCTATACCGCGGGGAGCGGCGTTGGTGCGGATAACGTCGATGGTCTGGGGGAACACGTCGTCGGCAACGAAAATTTTGCATACGTTGTCCTTAACGGCCTGACGCGAGCGCGTGTTGTAGAACATCAGCATACACTCGCCGCCGGCAGTGGCTTCGTCGAGCAGCGATGCGTTGGCCAACGGCATCTTGGTCATATCGGCGACCATGGTCTGGAAAGTCATAAGGGCTTCCAAACGACCTTGCGAGATTTCTGTCTGATAAGGAGTGTAGGCGGTGTACCAGCCCGGATTTTCGAAAACATTGCGCAGTATCACGGCGGGGGTTATGGTGTTGTAATAGCCCATGCCGATGTAAGTCTTGTAAATCTTGTTCTTCGATGCCAGAGCCTTGACGTGGTTCAGGAATTCGTACTCGTTGATGCCGTCGGGCAGATTCAACGGTTTGGGCAGACGGATGGCTGCCGGAACGGTTTTGTCGATAAGTTCGTCCATGGACGACACTCCGATGGCTTTAAGCATCTTTTCCTCGTCCGCAGACTTGGAAACGCCATTGTGGCGCGGTGTGAAATTATTGGTAATCATTATTTTACTGTTTATTTTTGTTTATAAACTTATTTTTTTCAGCGTTGCAAATGTACGTATTTTTTTTGATAGTTGAGGGATTTTTCAAACGATTTAAAATCTAACACGCAGAAAAGCATAATAGACGAAAAACAAACCAAGTACTAAACCTATTATAGATGTAATCAATCCAGCCGTTGCCATGCCTGAACCCAAGTATTTCGAAGGAGCATTTTTATACATTTTTTTTGCCTTTATAGAAAATATCAGTCCAAATATGGCAATTAAAACAGCTGCAATCGAAGTAACTTTTATATTCGATAAACTCCAGAATTGGTTCAATGAGCAGATTCCACATATCATTCCATTTCTAGAATCCGACAGAACTTTTTTTTCTTGGTTTTTGATTGTTTCTTGCATATTTAGTATTTTCGTTATGTTTATTAACAAACTGCAAATTTACACTTTTTTTTCGGATTAGCAAAATGCAAAAATGTATTCCGCTATAGGGCACAAAAAAAGAGACGTTTCGGGAAACGTCTCTACATCTCAAAACAATATCTGTCAGCCTTTTATCAACTCATAGCCAACATTTCGGCCTTTGTCGTCGGTTTTGCGCAATATGCCCTTAGCCTCCAAATCTTGAATATCACGAAGGGCTGTGGCCTGCGACGATTTGGTCATCTTAGCCCATTTGCCGGTGCTCAGTTTCCCCTCAAAACCGTCCCAAAGACGGTTAATCATCTTTATCTGCCTATCGTTCAGTACTTTGTCGCGATGCCGCTGCCAAAAAAGTGCCTTATGCAATACCTGCGTAGTACGCTCGTGGGCGGTGTCGATTGCGTACTCCAACGTCTGCAAAAACCACATAAGCCACTGGGTGATGTCGAGGCCGTGCTTGCCTGTGTATTCCAATGTGTCGTAGTAAGAGTTTTTATTCCTCAGTATAGCCGCCGACATGCTGTAAAAGCGTTTGGGCTGTCCGTCGGCACGTGCCAGAAGCATATCGGTGAGGGTGCGCGTAAGCCTGCCGTTGCCGTCGTCGAAGGGGTGGATATTGACAAACCACAGATGTGCTATTCCGGCCTTAAGCAAGTCATCTACAGGACTTTCCTCGTTGAACCATTGCAGGAATTTCCGCATTTCCTCGGTCACCCTGTCCGACGGCGGGGCCTCGTAGTGCACACGTTCCCTGCCCATGGCACCGCTCACCACCAACATTGGCTCGTCGCCTGTGCGGTAGGCACTTACGGTTATCGGCGTGATGCCACTCCGGCCAGTGGGGAAAAGCGCCGAATGCCAATTGAAAAGGCGTTCCTCGGTCAAAGGCTCGTCGGCGTGATTAACGGCATCCATAAGCACCTGCACCACGCCCTCGCTGTAATGGTCGGTGCCCGCAGCTCCCGACAAATCGATGCCCAAATGCCTCGCCACGGACGAGCGTATGTGTTCTTTGTTGAGCAAAAGGCCTTCTATCTCGGCGTTTCGCAGAACATCCTCGGTGAGCGCGTCCAACGACGAAGCCGACTGCGTCTCGAATCCAAGGCTGTCCATCATTCCAACCAAACGGCCTTGCTTTTCGTGTACACGTGCCAAAAGTCCAATCAAACTGCTGTCGTTCCAACAAAAATGAGGCCATTGCGCATATTGCCATATCCATACAGGGTGTGCCATAATAATTGCTTTAATTTTTGATATGATTATCGACTTTTTTCGCTGCAAAATTACAAAAATTATTGCAATTTTCCAAATTTGATGTAAAAAAAGGTGTTATTCGCTTCATTTTTTGACGTGATTATATAATAAAGCACCCTTCTGTTTCGTCCTTTTTTCACCGCAAAGGGGTAACTTAACAACTGCACAAAAAAAAAGAGACGTTTCGGGAAACGTCTCTAATGTGATGGTGTAAAAAAACTGTTATTTGGCGTTGTAGAAGACGAACTTGCCGTCGAACACGTCGATAACGATATTGTCGGAGCGGTTGATCTTTTCCTCCAGTATCTCGCGCGAAAGCTCGTTGAGTATCTCTTTCTGTATCACACGTTTCACCGGTCGGGCACCCATTGTGGGGTCGTAGCCTATACGTGCCAGCTCGCTGATGGCCTCCTCGGTGGTGGAGATTAGTATATCGTTGGCTTCCAGTGTTTTGGCAACGTTATTCATCTGTATCCGCACCACGTCCTTTATCTGTTTCTGCGTAAGCGGACGGAACATTATTATTTCGTCGATACGGTTGAGAAATTCGGGACGGAGGCTTTTCCGCAACAGTCCAAGCACCTCGTTCTTAGTCTCTTCGATGACGTATTCGGAGTTTATCTCGTCGATGTTGGCAAGTTTTTCCTGAATGACGTTGGAGCCCATGTTGGAGGTCATGATGATGATGGTGTTCTTGAAATCGGCCACACGTCCTTTGTTGTCGGTCAGTCGGCCGTCCTCCAGCACCTGCAGCAGTATGTTGAACACGTCGGGGTGGGCTTTCTCTATCTCGTCGAAAAGCACTATGGAGTAGGGTTTGCGGCGCACGGCCTCGGTAAGCTGGCCGCTCTCGTCGTAGCCCACATATCCCGGAGGCGCTCCGATGAGTCGCGACACGGAGTGACGTTCCTGATATTCGCTCATGTCGATACGCACCATCATATTTTCGTCGTCGAAAAGCACCTCGGCCAACGATTTGGCGAGTTCCGTCTTTCCCACGCCGGTGGTGCCGAGGAAAATGAACGAGCCGATAGGCCGTTTGCTGTCGCTAAGTCCGGTACGGTTACGACGTATAGCGTTGGAAATCACCTCGATGGCTTCGTCCTGCCCCACCACACGTTTGTGCAGTTCGGTTTCGAGGTTGAGCAGACGCTCGCGCTCGCTCTGCAGCATACGGGTTACGGGAATGCCAGTCCATTTGGCCACTATCTCGGCAATCTGTTCGCTGTCCACCTCCTCGTTGATCATGGCGGAGTCCACCTGCAGCTCTTTGAGTTGCTGTTTCAGCTCGTCAACGTGACGTTCGGCGTTCTTTATCTTGCCGTAGCGCAGTTCGGCCACCTTGCCGTAGTCGCCGGAGCGTTCGGCCTGTTCGGCTTCGAACTTGTACGACTCGATGTTTTTCACCTCCGTTTGGATGTTCTCCACCACAGTTTTCTCCGACTGCCATTTGGATTTCAGGCGGTTACGTTCTTCCGAAAGGTTGGAAATCTCCATCGAGAGGTTGTGCAGTTTTTCCTCGTCGTTTTCGCGGCGTATGGCCTCGCGTTCTATCTCCAGCTGGCGTATCTTACGTTCTATCTCGTCGAGTTCCTCGGGCACGGAGTCTATCTGCAGACGCAGACGTGCGGCGGCCTCGTCGATAAGATCGATGGCCTTGTCGGGAAGAAAACGGTCGCTGATGTAGCGGTGCGACAGCTCGGCGGCGGCTATGATGGCCTCGTCCTTGATACGCACTTTGTGGTGCACCTCGTAGCGTTCCTTCAGTCCACGCAGGATGGAGATGGTGTCGGCCACGTTGGGCTCGTCGATGAGCACGCTCTGGAAACGGCGTTCCAAAGCTTTGTCCTTTTCAAAATACTTCTGGTATTCCGCCAAGGTGGTGGCGCCAATGGCACGGAGCTCGCCACGGGCAAGGGCGGGTTTCAGTATGTTGGCCGCGTCCATGGCCCCTTCGCCGCCGCCGGCACCCACAAGGGTGTGTATCTCGTCGATGAAGAGGATGATGTCGCCGTCGGCTTCGTTGATTTCGCGGATAACGCTTTTCAGACGTTCCTCGAACTCGCCTTTATACTTGGCACCGGCGATAAGTGCGCCCATGTCGAGGGAGTAGAGGGTTTTGTTTTTCAGATTTTCAGGCACGTCGCCGCTAACGATACGGTGTGCAAGGCCTTCGGCGATGGCCGTCTTACCAACACCCGGCTCGCCTATGAGTATGGGGTTGTTCTTGGTGCGTCGGCTGAGTATCTGCAGCACACGGCGTATCTCGTCGTCGCGGCCGATGACGGGGTCGAGCTTGCCGGCCTGAGCCAGCTGGTTGAGGTTTTTGGCGTATTTGTTGAGGGCGTTGAAGGTGTTCTCGGCGCTCTGCGACGTAACTTTGGAGCCCTGCCGCAGGTCGGCGATGGCTTTCATCAGGTCCTTTTCGGTAACGCCGGCGTCCTTCAGCATCTGCGAAACGTTGTCGCCCGCTTGGAGCAGACCCACAAGCAGGTGCTCGAGCGACACAAACTCGTCTTTCATGTCGGTGGCCTTCTGGTTGGCCTTCACAAGGGCGGTGTTGGCCGCCGAAGAGAGGTACATGGAGCCGCCGGCCACCTTGGGCAACGAGTCGAGGAGACTGTCCACAGCCCTGCCGAGGTTGACCACGTTAACCTCCATTTTCTTCAGCAGGAAAGGCGTAACGTTCTCATCCACGGTAAGTATGCCCTTGAGCAGGTGCGCAGTCTCGATAGCCTGATGCTGACGCGAAACGGCTATCTCCTGTGCTTTCTGCACGGCTTCTTGTGCTTTGATTGTAAAATTGTTAAGATTCATACGGTTATATCATTTTATTTGGTTCGTACTTATTTTTATTGTTTTTTCAAAGAAATAGGAAGCAAAAAGCGAGCCAACACCACCGTTACGACAATTTGACAGCATAACAAAAGCGGACGATGACAAAAAGTCAGGGGCTGAGGATTGGAATTTTCCCCATTAAACACCAAATTATAAACCAACAGTTCAACAATCTCAACACGGTTCACAAAAATTTAAAAAAAAATCGTAACTTTGCAGACGCAAAACCTACGAACGTATTCACTCGAAATTACAACAAGGGAGTTATGACAAAACACATATCGACAAAGGAGAAGGCAAGGCACCGTGTGTTGGCGACAGCACTGGTGTTGTTGTTTGCAATGCCTTTGTTGACACGCTCCCAGACTATAGTGGACACCCTTCCCTACTGCTGCGATTTCGAAGACTCCACGGAACGCGCGCAATGGCGTTTCGCCAACGTAAGGCTTAACGCTTGGTATATCGACACCGCTGTAAGAAGCGGCGGGCAATACTCCATGTATATCTCCACAAACTACGGCATAAACAACTTCGCCTACAGGGATCCCGCCGTGTCGTACGCCTACCGCCGCATGCACATCCCGGCAGGGCTTTACGACATAAGTTTCGACTGGACCTTTCTTCCCGACGGACGGTGCATTCCCGCATATTTTTCTTATTTCAAGATTTTTCTTATCCCCGACGGCACCACATTTGCTGCCGACACACTCTTGAGAGGTCTTTCGAACCACACCCTGCCCAGAGGAGCCATCTCCATCGACGAGAACTGCGAATTCGGATGCAGCACCACATGGAAACGATTTATCAACGCTCACGTGCAGGTGCCGAGGACAAACAATTACTACCTTGTGTTTTGTTACGTGCGTCCCATCACATCTGACTTCAGACAATACCCGCCGGCCATTGACAATATTTGCGTCACACCCGTTACCTGCTACCCTCCACAGGCCTTGTCGCGCAGGACTTTGCCTGGCGGTTGCGTGAAATTGTCGTGGGACGACTACAACCTGCCCCGCTGCACAAGCTGGGAGGTGGAATACGGTCCGACGGGATTTCCGCACGGACACGGCACCACGGTGGTATGCAACACTGACACCGTAACGGTTTGTGGACTTCTGGACGATAACATATACGATTTCTATGTGCGGGGCATCTGTGGCAACTACGACACAACGCCCTACAGCGAGGTTCTGAGGATGCGTTACCGCGACGAACAGAACCTGTGCCTCGAATTCGACGACATCAAAAACCCCAATGTCATCTGCACCTACGGCCAGTACGAGTATTATATGTCGTACAGCGACTTTTACAAGGGTCCATACGCCGATACGGGCGTGATCAACTACGGTCCGAGCCATCACGGCGACTCGCTGACCGGCATTCACGGCAGTCGGCACACTGTACATACCGACCCCAACGAGACCGACTACCGTTCGGGAAACAGGCTGCGCACGGTGCCTCCAAACGAATGTTCGTCGGTGAGGCTGGGGTGTGTGTACGGCAAACGTATCTGCCAGAGCATAGGGTACAAGATACATGTGGACACCAGCGTGGCCGACCTGCTGATAGCGCAATACGCCTGCGTGCTGCAAAATCCCTCGGGGCACAGTCCAGACCGCAAGCCGCGTTTCACATTGGAGATTCTGGACCGTTACGGCACGGTTACCGACTCCATCTGCCTGAACTACGATTTTTCGGGCAACGACCTTATTGCCGACACCACGTGGCTTTACGGCATCGACAGCAGCACCTATTGGCGCGACTGGACGAGAGCCGGCGTTAACCTGGCACGTTACAACGGACAGACGCTGACCGTGCGGCTAACCACCTTCGCCTGCGGACAGGGTGCGGACGAACACTTCGGATACGGATATTTCAACCTCCGATGCTACAAGTCGGACATAAAGGTGGAGGTGTGCGGTCCCGACATAGCCACCGACATGGCACTGTTCACCGCTCCGCCGGGGTTCCGCTACCACTGGCACACCCCAGCCGACACCACTTTCTCGTCCACAGACCAAGCCATCATGGTGCCACTCGACAGAAAACTTTACCACTGCGACATATTCCTTGGCGACTCGCTGTGCAAATTCACAAAAACCGTGGTGTCCTCGCCCGACCTTGTGGAACGCAAATACATCCACGCGGGATTCCTCTATACCACCGACTCGCTGAGCTGCACCCCGCGCTTCGCCGTGATGAACACCAGCTACTCGTCGAACTACGCCCAGACCAACATAGCCCACGACTGCGATTTCTTTGAATGGGACTTCGGCGACAGCACCTATTCTTCCGACGAGAATCCCCAAACTCACTACTACCAGGGCTTCGGGCCGTATGTGGTGACGCTCATCGCCGGAAGGACCGACATAGGATGCTACGACACCATCGTGGATACAATACACTTCTTTCCCGGAGTGCTGCACGTCATCAACGCAAGTGTATGCGAAGACAGCGGCTATATGTTTGGCACCGAAAGACTTAACACCACCGGCATCTACCATAGGATATTCCCCAGCGACACTGCCTGCGACACCACGGTGGAACTGCACCTGAAAGTGCGAAAACCGCCTGAAATACAGATTATTGGCGAGAACATCCACTGCAAAGTGGGGATTGGCACGCTGACGGTGATTACCAACGGCAACGACATCAACTGGTCGTCGAATCCCTACGACAGCACCCTTGCCAGCCACCAACACGACACCTCCTTTGTGGTGCCGCGCAGAGTGCCCACGATTTACACCGTTGAGGTGGACACCTTACCGCGAACGTTCTCCTGCAAGGCCATAGCCAGCATCATGGTGGACACCCCGACGTATATCGAAGCGTCGTACCGGATGTCGCCCAAGGTGATTTCGGCAAAAAATATGCAGATAAAATACTCCGACTACTCGTTGGGATATGTCTTCGACCGCCAATGGACTTTCCACGAAATCCCCGACAGATTCGACGACAGGGAGATACCGCATAGCCGTTTTGTGTACTACACACCGCACTACGAGAGCGACTCGCTACACGTAAGGCTGGTTGTGCGTAACGAGAACAACTGCGCCGACACCATGCAGGACACATACCCCATACTGAAAGGTGACGTGTGGGTACCCAACGTGTTCACACCAGATGCCAACGACAACAAAGTTCTTAAAGTGGGACACCACAACATAAACACCTACGAGATAGACATTTACAACAGAGCCGGGCAGCGAGTGTACCACTCCTCCGACCCCGACGAATGCTGGGACGGCACATACAACGGAATCCCGTGTCCTGCCGCGGCATACGTTTATCATATCACCTTCACAACCAAGTCGCTACCCGAAAGCAGCTGCGAACAGAACGGCAGTGTGCTGATAGTGAAATAGTTCGGATTTCGGAATTCTACTGCTCGTTTCACTCGAGAGATTTCTGCCGAAGGGCAAGGATAATTTCAACTATCAATTTTCAATTTTTAATTTTTAACTGCTTTCAGCATCTCGCGCTTGTTGGCGAAGCCGGGTAATTTGGTTATTTTCAGGCCGTTGGCTTTGAGAGCGCGTTTTACGTCGCCTTTGCAGCAGTAGGTGGTGAGCAGCGCCCCGTCGCGCATGGCGGTGGCGATACGGGCAAAGAGGTCGGCGGTCCACAGCTCCGGTTGGTACTGCGGGGCGAAAGCGTCGTAAAACACACAGTGGAAGGTATTTGCCGGCAACGGTACCTCCTGCACCATGCCACGGATTTTGGTGATACGGAAGTTCGGCGTTATCTCCACCGCACTACCCCACTCTGCCGTGTGAAGGTCCTGAAAAAGCGACTCCAAGTCCAGCCCCAAGTCATTGCCATACAGATTTTTATACACTTCAGGGTAGTTCAGGCGACTGTAAATCTCATCCGCCAGCGGGTATGCCTCGATGGTGGTGTAATTCACGGCAACGCCGCATTCCACCGATTTGCAAAGGGTAAGGAAGGCGTTGAGTCCCGTGCCGAAACCCACTTCCAGCACTTCCACAGAAGGATTGGCTTTTGCCTGCGGCTCGAAACAGGGGACGATATACACATGCACAGCTTCGCTCATAGCGCCATGCACCGAATGGTAGCCCTCGCCGACAGAAGGAAAGCGCAGCGAGTGCGAGCCGTCGGCTGTAACGACGAGCTCGGGAGTGGTATGCAAGAAATCTTCCATAACCACAATAACTAAAATGTGTTGAAAATATTGCAACAGACTATTTCTGCGATATCTCGATCTTGGTGAGTCCGCCTTTCTTGCCCACCACAAAGAGTTTCGGCTGTTCGCCGTTGTGCACGAAAGTGTCCAAATACCTCCAGCGATGAGCCGCCAAGGACAGCTGTGGAATAAATATTTAATCCCCCGCCACACTGGAGGATTTTTTTTGCCTTCTCCCACAATTTCCGCACCCCAAATCCCCAAATTCGCATAAATTTGGAGATTGCATTCCCCAAATTCGCATAAAGTTGGTGAATTGAAATGGCAAAAAAAATCGTATATTTGCAGTTGAAAAAACGGTCAAGACACAACACAATTATTTATATACCAACGAATTATAATAACACATCTTCAAACCCATGAAAAAGTCATCCTGATTATAGCAATCCTTTTCGCCAGCGCTACTGCCGCTACGGCCCAGCAGAAACCCTACGACGAAAGTCTCTCGGAACGCGTCTATCTCCCCGACGGCACCCTGTGGAGCCATCGCTCCTACGCATACCTAATACCCTCGGTGATACCGCAGGGCGTTTCCGAAATCGACTTCGACAACCACATTTACTCACGCGGTTATTTCTATGGTCGCAAGCCCGAAGAGATACGTTTCAAAAAGGGCGACATCATCGAGATACTTTGTTACGAGGGCAACCAATTCTGGGGCGAAGGAAGTGTCGAGCTGGCCATCGTGGTGGACACCCCGCCAACGGTGGAGGATATCTCGGCAAAACTCAAGACATTTCTCTTTTCGGGAGAGAACCTTACCGGCCATCGCGGCTTCAACATCGGCAGCCGTTTCAACGCCTTGGACGACTGCTACACCGTTATCCCCGCCTCTCTACCCGCCCGCACCGAATCCAACCTCCTCGACAGCTGTCCCACGCACTGCGCCATGCTCCCAAGCATGAAAGTGGCACCGCAGACACGCCGCAAACTGGAATTTCTGCTCGAAAAGCAGGAAAACCGATGGCTACAGTGACGAACAAATTGCTTTCAGCAGCGGGTTCCAGTCTATTTCGCCATCCTTTTTGGGAGAATAGCCAAGCACTACCACCACCAGATTCTGCGATGGTATGATGAAGATGCGCTGGCCGTCGTGTCCGCGGGCGCAGTACATGTCTTCCGGCACATCGGGGAGCGACTTGTCGCGATTGAGCCAGAAAGAAGAGCCGTAACCGCCTTTTGAGTCTGAGCCGGGAGTGCGTGTGTAGTCCACCCAGCCCTCGGGCAAGATGCGTTTTCCTTCCACCATGCCGTCGTCGAGGTACATCTGGCCGAAGCGTGCAAACTCACGTGCTGTGATGTAGATATACGACGAGCCTATGGGTGTGCCGCTCATGTCGGGCTCGAAGATGGCGTTTCGAATGCCCAAAGCGCCGAAGAGCCGTGTGTGAAGATAGGCATAGAAAGTACTGTCGTTGACGAACTTGCTGCGCAGATAGCGCATAACGATATTGGTGCTGCCGCTTGAGTAGTAATAATGTGTGCCCGGCTTGTATGCAAGCGGTTTGTTCAAGGCAAAGAGTCCCATGTCGGTCTCGCGGTGCAGCATGATGTTCACGTCGGAGCGGCTGCCGTAGTCCTCGTTCCACTCCAGCCCGCTCTGCATCTGCAAAAGGTCGTTGAGCGTGATGTCGCGGCGTCCGTCGCCCTGCCATTCAGGGATATCCATCGGGGCGTATATGTCCACCAATCCGTCCTTGACCATGATGCCGGCGAGGGCCTGTGTGAAGCTCTTGGCCATGCTCCAGCTAAGCAGGCGGGTATCGGGCGTGATGCCTTTGTCGTAGTGCTCGGCCACCACTTTTCCGTTGTGAACAACCACAAAGGCGAACGGATGTCCGCCGTATGTATGGTCGTCGAACAGGGCTTTGACTACCGGGTCAAGCGAAGGCGACAGCTCTGTGGGGAAAGGCGAAAGTGAGGCCACTTGGGTGGGACCGACCATTTTTTCAGCCTTCCACTTTTCGCTCTCCACTTCGGGCATATCTCCGCGCAATAGCGTCACACCGTAACCTTCGCGGTAAACAGCGGTTGACTTTTTCCATAAGAAACGGCTAGTAACAGTCTTGTTCTCGTAGTCCAGCTTGTAATGGTTGCATTTGATGAAAGAGAAATGCAGGTCGAGGTTTTCAATGTCTTCAGCCTCGCGGCCCGACACAAAAACGTTGCTTGCCATGTTTTTCGCGCCATAGCCTGTGATGATGGAGGTGAGGTCCCTTACACTGCCACAACCGACTGTGAGAGCCAGAAATAGCGCCGCTACAGCAATTCTAGTTAAATTCTTCATTTGTCGTGATTGTTTTAGAAATCGTACTGCAAAGATACAAAAAAATCTCGTATTATAAATAAAATGGCGAATGAACCTTTTGTAACGACGAAACTTTAGAAGCATGGCACTCCGAAAAATCATCTCCAAGCGACACAATAAAGCACGCCGTGGTGCCGTTATCAAACTTCGGAAAACATCTCTGAAATCATGAACAACGAAAAATTTTCACTAAAGAAACGGATAAAGAGTTTCGCCTACGCCTTTGCGGGACTGCGGGTGCTGTTCCGCGAGGAGCACAACTCGTGGATTCACGCCACGGCCGCCGTGCTGGCCATTGCCGCGGGCTTCGCCTTCCGCATCTCGTATTTGGAATGGGTGGCGGTGCTGATAGTGATAGGGATGGTGTTTTCGGCCGAGATTTTCAACTCCTCGCTCGAGCGCACCGCCGATTTTGTGAAAGCCGAGCGCGACGACCGCAAGCGCGACATCAAGGACCTCGGCGCCGCGGCAGTGCTGGTGTGCGCCATAACGGCCGCCCTTGTGGGAACGATAATTTTCCTGCCGAAAGTCGTAGCGTTGTTTCGGTGAAATAAACAATAAGACAGTATTCTCCCTCACTTACCCCTTCCCACAATCTGCGGGGCGAAACGCCACACAAGGAAACCGCAGAGCACAAGCGTGAGCCCTTCGGCCACGTTCACAGCCCACCAGATGCCGTCGATGCCCATCACGGCAGGGAGCACCCACACACACGCCAGCTCGAACACCAGCGACCGCGCGAAAGCCGCCACCGCACTCACCACACCATTCTGCAAGGCCGTGAACAACGCCGACACAAACATATTCCATCCGCAAATCAGGAAACAGAGCATGTAAATACGTATCGCCTTGACGGTGAGTACCGTAAGCTCGGCGTCGTAGCCCACGAATATCCTCGCCAGAGGGCCGCTCAGCAGCTCTGACGAGAGTGTCATCAGAATTCCGGTTATACCAATGATAACCAGCGACTTGCGGAACAACGAGCGTTGCTCGTCCACATCGCGCGCCCCGTAGTGGTAGCCGATGATGGGCGTTATGGCGATGTTGTAGCCGATAAACATAGCCGAATACACAAAAGATATGTAAATAACTATGCCGTAGGCCGCCACACCGTCCTCGCCGAGGTGTTGCATCAGCTGCAGGTTGTAGCAGATACTCACTATGCTGAGGGCTATGTTGCCCACGTACTCGCTCAGTCCGTTGGTGAGTGCACGCCCGATGTAAGGCCATATCAAACGTGTGTGCCGCAGCATACGCAGACTGCCTTTGTTCAGTCGTGGCGAGCTGAAATATATAAGCGGGTAGATGCCGCCCACCAGCTGTGCCAATGCCGTTGCCGCCGCCGCTCCAGCCACTCCCCACCGCAGAGCCCATACAAACAGGGCGTCGAAAGCGATGTTCACCACGCCGCTCACCACCGACATCAGGGTGCCCAGCTGTGGACGCTCGGCAGCCATAAAGAAAGTCTGAAAAGCCATCTGCAACACAAATCCGGGCAGACCTATCATGCAGATGCGTCCGTACAGCACGCACTCGGCCATCATATCGGCATCGGCGCCCAGCCACCGCGATATGGCGGGACAGAACACCGCAAACAGCACCCCCATCACTATGCCCAGCTGAGTGGTGAAACGTATCAGCATGGTGAAAATACGGTTAGCCTTTTCGGGATAGCCCTCGCCCTTGACTTTGGCCACCAAGGAGCCGCCGCCGCTGCCCACCATAAGGCCCACAGCCCCCAAAATCATAATGGTCGGCCACAGCAGGTTGATGGCCGCAAAACCGCTCTTGCCGGCGTAATTGGACACGAAAAAGCCGTCCACAATGCTGTAGATGGAGGTGATAAGCACCATTCCGATGCTCGGCAGCACCGAAAGCATTATCCTTCGGTATCCGTAATGTCCTGACAGAGAGATATCCACGTGTGTAAGGCTAAAAATTTCGTTTCTGCAAATATACGTTTTTTTATGAGAGACTAATCAGTTACTGATGTTTATATAGATTATAACATAATTTGTGAGGATATACAATAAAAGCAATGTGTGTGCGTTAAAAGGCATAATCCAAAAACAAACAATTATGTATTGCAAAAAATGTGGAAAAAAGATTGATGACGATGCTTTGTTTTGTCAATTTTGTGGAGCACCTCAAGACAGTAATAACGGCACTAAATCAGAAAACATTGATTTAGTTCAAAGAATCAAAATAATATTTAATTTAGAAAGTTTATCTGAAAAACAAAAAATATGGATTGGGTTATATATAGTTTGGTTTATTCTAAATATTATTTTCGTTTTAGTTAAATATAGAGAATGGGCAGATAATTATTTTTTCCCATTTGCTCAACAAGGGGGGCATAGCTACTTTGATTTAATTTATTATGATATGTCAGAATTTGTTGTATATGTATTATTAATACCTTTATTAATCTATGGTATTTATCGCTATAAGAGAAAACACCATAAATCTTCATAATGATTTTATTCGCATGTAAAAATTAGATGTTTTCTATTGATATCATTAGGTGTTTTTTCTAACATATTATTATAATGTTAACTGTAGCAAAAATAGATAAAAAACCAACATTATCAGACTATCACATATCCGAACTCGACTTAGAAAAATATCTTGCCGAAAAAAAACGATATGAACGAGAGAAAAAAGAATTAGAAGAAAAAAATGAGAAGAAGGCAAAAACAATCACTTTACTTACAATATTCTTTCTTTCTTATCTCATTGTATCTATAATAACGACAAAAAAACTCAGTTTGATTGCTACAACAATTACAATAATTGCATTGTCATTATTTTTATATTTATTATTGTATTGGATTATTTATGCAGTTATTAAAAAAGTAGTTGATTTTATAACCGACAAGCCAATAAATATACTTTATTTTGAATACGAGAAATCTGCAGAAAGATATGAGTCAGATTTAAAAAAATACAATAATACAATAGATAAAATAACAAAAAAATATCCTGATATCGAGAAAGTGAATTTTAAGATTGATGAATACCACAAGTTGGTTTTAAATGAGATGAGGCAATTATTAGATTTTTCTTTCCAGAAAGAGAATATTCTATGGTGGAACAACCAAGTTCTCAATTTTAAAATATGCATAATCAGAATCATACAAAAAGCAAACTATAAAAATATTCATACCACTGGTTCTCTTTCAGACGCCATGTCAGCATCTTTTAGTTATGCTGTGGATATCACAGCAGAAAGCGATGGGGACATTGTGTGTTTCCGTTGTTTTAGAAAAAATAGTCAAACACTCACCAAGAATATTTTGGAAAGTTTTATTATAGAATCCGAGATTAAAAAAGCCAAAAAAAAGATTTTTGTCACAAATTACATTGCTAATGAAATATCCAAAGACATTCTTGACTATGCAAAAGCTAATAAAATTGATATATGGGATGTATACAAACTCATAGAATTAACAAAAGGTTATAATCTAATATCCTCAGAAATTAATAGTAGCATAATTTTGCCAAGTAATTTTTTTCAATGTGAATCTTTTGTTATTTCACGAAATCTTAACGATGAGTTATTAACAATTATTCCATATAAATACTATTTGTTATCTAACGAATTGTTTGAATCTTATAAAGATGCATTAACAAAAGCAGAATCATACCCCAAGGCTAATATTTATTATGGAGTATGTGAATACCCAAGAAACTGGCAAACACGAGGGAAACAGCAAATCTTCACATTGGTTGCTTGCGATATGAAAAGTGGTATGATTTGGAGACTAGCAAAAGAGTGCAAATATATATATGATGCTAATTCTAGACTTTTTATAACGACAAATCATAGTGGCAAATTTGTTTTTCGTAGTGAATTTATGCCTTTTTCTATATAGCTATCGCTAAAGTTTATTAAATATTATCTCTATTTTCGCACGGAAAAGATATTTTTATATTAATTGTCGTATTTTATATTCATATGTGAATTTCTTTTACTTTGAAGTATTGATTGTTAGACTGTCAAAAATGCCCCGGAGGGGCTAACTCTTAATAACCCCACACAAGGCACGCTGTGTGGGGTAAAATGCACTCCCCCTAGTAATCCACGTCTCGAAGAGACGCGACCAATAATAATGGCGTGCCTTTGGCACGTTATGTTTTGTGTGGTGGTGCTGCTTTTCACATCTTCACACCTTCACGTCTTAACATCTTCACAACACTGCCCCCTGAATACTAATCACTTACAATCTTTTTCACTGTTCACTGCTCACAGTTCACTAAAAAAGTGTATCTTTGCAGAAAAATATGAAAATTCATGCAAATCATATAAATTATGGAAAAACATAACGATAAATACATTTTCGGAGTGGTGAAAGTAGGCGAAAGGGGACAGATTGTCATTCCCAAGGAGGCCCGCGAGATTTACGGCATCAAAGCCGGGGAGACGTTACTGGTGCTGGGCGACCAGAAAGGGATGGCGCTCGTCAAGCCCGAAGTGTTCCAACAAGCCATAGACCAGGCGATGGAGGGCCTTCCGAAATGAGAAAACATTGGATTGACAACCTGCGCTGGGCCACAGTGCTTTCGGTGTTGCTGTACCACGTCATTTATTTCTTCAACAACAAAGGTGTTTTCGGTGGCATAGGCGGCTTTGGTCCTTATCCCGAAGTGCCTCAGTATCAGGATGTGCTGATGTATATCCTTTATCCGTGGTTTATGCCGTTGCTGTTCCTGCTGGCGGGCGTTAGTGCCCGTTACGCGCTGGATAGCCGTCCGACGGGACAGTGGTTCCGTTCGCGGACACGCAAGCTGCTGGTGCCTGCCACCATCGGACTGCTGGTGTTCCAATGGATGACGGGCTATTTCAACACGGCTGTTACGGCTTTTGTACAAGGCAAGGACCTTATCGCAGGCGTGCCCGCAGTTGGCAAGTATTTCCTGTGGGCTGTCAGTGGCACGGGGCCGCTGTGGTTCATTCAGGACCTGTGGCTGTTTTCGCTGCTGCTACTGCTGGTGCACAAAATCGACGGCAAAGGACGTTTCCACCGCTGGTGCGGAAAAATCGCCGACGGCAAGGCGGGCATAGTGTGGATTTTGCTGCTGGGAGTGCTGTTCTGGGCCGGCGAACAGCTGATTATCAAAAATCCGCGTCCCGAATCTCCCGACGGACTTTACAACTTGTACAAGCCGCTGTTTTACTTCATCCTTTTTCTGATGGGCTATTTCGTGTTCAGTCACGACAAGGTGCACAAAACCCTTGGCAAGGCGTGGATTCCGCTGATGTGTGCCGCCGTGGCTTCCGGCATAGCGCTGATTATCACCACTTTCGGACAGGACAACACCACGCCGCAGTACCTCGGCAGTCCGCTCAACTGCCTCTACGGCTGGCTTATGTGCCTCGCCATGATGGGGTGGTTCAAAGCCAAGTTCGACAGCACGGGAAAGTTCGCCACCTATATGACACGTTCCAGTTTCGGACTGTACGTGCTTCATTATCTTGTGGTTGCAAGTCTCGGCTATATGATGAAAGTCTATACAGCACTGCCTCCCGTGGCTATCTATCTGATACTCACGGTGGCGGTTTTCACCGTAACGCCATTGCTGTACGAGATAATCCGTCGCATTCCCGTTTTGCGCTGGTGCGTGCTGGGAGAGAGAGGGAGAAAGTAATAAAACTATTGTAGGTAAAATTATAATGAGCTGATTCCTGAAATATTATGCAATTTTGGGAATTGGTGATGATGTTATCGGTCGTTATTCATTTCAAGAATCAAATCATAATGCTCTTGTTTAATAGATTTATTGCCATAGGCATTCCAATCCACATACGGCTTGCCGATATTTTGCCTTAATGTGTCATCGAGAACACATAAAGTGTCTTTCTTCTTGGGCACTTTTGTGTAAACTTCATTAGAACCTTTTATCTCTTTCCACTGGATGATCATTAAAGAATCACCTGTTATTTCGTAAATGCCAGACATTCTGTCGTTAAAATAGCCGACGAAACTGTTTGACCAAAATTCGGCTTTTACAATGGAGTCGTTAATGAAAATCAGTTTTGCATCATGGTCGCGATTCCAACTTCCTCGATAAGTAACGCCAGTTTCTTGCTTATCATAGCAAGCGGCGCATATCGCGATCGCTGCCACGCATATAAGAATGATTTTCTTCATTTTCATCTTATTTCTTTACAAATTCAGAATACTACGAGGGCGGCCGATATGCCAGAATTCGTGGTTTCAGTCATCGTTGCGCCCTTTTGTCAATAGCTCTTTGATTTTACGAGCGTCCTCTGTCGAAAAACCGTAAATCCTCCCTTCAATACTTAAGAGGGCACCGCTTGTTGTGAATGCCAGATTGTATTCATTGTTGTTGCTGTCGTATAGTTTAACCCATGTTGAAGGCACAATAGATATAGGTTCCTGCAATACACGACAGTGGCTTAAATAATCAACGAATGGCTGGAAATCATACGGTTTTGGTTCAGTCCATCCTAAAACGAATTGGGCGGAGTCTATACGGAATTTTATTTCGGCTCTGACAATTGGCGTTTTGCAAAAAGGTTCGTCGGACAAATTGATTTTCTTCCAACCTAAGCAGCTTAAGCAGCTGGTAATGGAGGCAATGACGAGCGTTGCCAGACATATAAGAATGATTTTCTTCATGTTGTAGCGGTGGTTGATGAACAATTATTATAACGTGTTTCCCGGAATTTTATTGTTAGAAAGGGCTATTCTCGGAATTCGCTTATTTGTATCTTTGTTTGTGTGTTGACGTTCAGGTGTTTTCTGGTAATTGGGGAAGATTGGAGATGTCGAGCGACGTCAGTGTCTGCAACTGTTTTATGGCCATTTGGCGCAATGCTTGGAGACGTTCGTTTTGAGGGCGTTTCTGTTCTATGAGCAGTGCATTGTAGGATTCCATATTCGACAAGACAAGTAGTTGCTGAAGGGTGGCATAGTCGCGGATGTTGCCTTTGTGTCCGGGGTTGCGCATGCGCCACTGTGCTGCCGTGACACCAAAAAGAGCCACGTTGAGCACGTCGGCTTCATCGGCATAGACATACGACTGTTGTTCCTTGGTTAGTTCCGGAGGCAGAAGGTTTTGCTGGATTGCATCGGTGTGGACTCGGTAATTGAGTTTTGAAATTTCACGATTTAGATTCCACGATAAGGATAGGCGTGAATTTTCGTCGTATTTCAGACGTCGGTAGTCTTTCATCAAATAGAGTTTGAACTCTGCGGAAATCCACGAAGCGAATTCCATGGCAATGTCGCTATGGGCGTAGGTGCCGCCTCCGTAGCGCCCTGCCTTGCTGACTATGCCGACAGCCCCGGTCTGTTCAATCCATTTGGAGGGTGTCATTACAAAACGGTTCAGGCCAGCCTCGGTTTTAAACGTGTCGAATTGCACACGGTTAAAATTCGGATTGTGAAGGCTCTCCCAAAGACCTAGAAATTCGATGGTGTTGCGGTTGCGCATCCAGTTTTGTATAGCAAAACGAGGGTCGTCTCCGTTTCGGTAACGGGCTATGTCGGTCAGCGAAATGTACTCGTTGCGGAAGTCCTCCGTGTATATGCCCACTTCGATTCCTTGCACATGCAGTATGTCCTTCTTAATTTTGGCCATAAATCATATTTAATTTTCTGCAAAAGTACGACAATTATTTGGATTGGCAAAATTTATTTCTTGACTTTTTCAAATCAAATCTTTCTATGATTAGAAAAAGGACCATAATGATTTCTCTTTCCCTTTCAATTAATTGCCACAAGTAAATCGTTAAATTATAGTTAAATCACACCAAAAACGCTTGCAAAATTTGCTTTGCAAAATGGGTTAATTTATTGTATTACAATTTATTATATTTGTAACAAGTTTGTTAGTAACAAAGTTATTACTAATAAATTTGTTACTTGTGCGTTAATTATATGATTTGAGTTATAAATCACGAAAACACATAAAATATTGAAGTAAAAAACGCCAACCATGTCCCCCATTGTCCAACGACTTCTCAACCAGCAGCTTGCCTGTCCGCAGTTCGTCACTCCCGCCGAGGTGGTGGTATATATGGGTGCCATGCAGGCGCAGGAGTACCGTATGATGCGCTGGGCGGTGGCCATGCGTACCCGCAAGCCGTCGGCGAAGGCTTTCAAAAAGGCTTTCGACAGCGGACAGATAGTGCGTCTGCACCTTATGCGCGGCACCTGGCAGCTCGTCTCCGCCGACGACTACTGGCCCCTGCTGGAGCTCTGTGCCCCCAAGGCTCTGACGGTCATCAACGGGTGGATGCGGAGCAACAAAATCAGCCTCCCCGACGACGAGGTGGCGCTTGTCCGCGAAATCCTTGTCAGGACGGCCGCCGACAAAGGTAGCGTCACCAAGGAGGATTTTGTGCAGGCCTTGGCGGAACACGACATCCGCATGGACGACCATCGGCTGTCGTACCACATACGCTATGCCGAGCTCTCCGGCACGCTCTGCAGCGGCGACCTTTTGCCCATGAAAGCCACCTACGCCCTCGCCGCCGACAAGGTGAAAAACCATCTGCGTATGGACCGCGACGAGGCTCTTATGATGCTGGCACGCAAGTATTTCCGCAGTCGCCAGCCCGCCACGCTTGAGGATTTCGTTTGGTGGTCGGGACTGAACATCGGCGACTGCCGAAGGGCTATCGAATTGCTGGGAGATTATTTGCATGTCGAAACGCACGGCCGGGCGTCGGAAAAACGGGATTTTTATTATACCGATGATTGTCGCACACGCGGTTTCCGCAAAGGGCGATGCCTTTTCATCCCGCCCTACGACGAATATCTTATCGGCTACAAAAGCCGCGACATAGTGCTTTCGCCGGAATTCCGCCACAAGGCGCACAACAACAGCGGCATTTTCCAGCCCGTCATCGCCCGCGACGGCATAATATGCGGCAACTGGGCACCTTTCAGCGACGACTGCCGCACCTCGTTCTTCATCGGAGAACACGACGACGCCGTGCAGGAGGAATGGAAACGATACAAATTGTTTTTAGAGAAATAACACAATATATGAAACAGGAAATCAACCCGAAAGAGACCAACCGCGCTTACGCCTTCGAGATGTGGCTCAACGCCCCTATGCCGATGGTGACATTGGTGAAAACACTGAACGTCAGTCGTTTGCTGCGGATGGGAAGGAAGCACGACATCAAATTCAACACGCTGATGTGCTGGTGCATCGGCAAGACCGCCAGCGAGACCAAGGAGTTCTATCTCCTGCCCGAAAACGGCAAGCTGTACCGCTACGACAGTATCGCCATCAACGTGGTGGTACGCAACCGCAAGGGCGGCATCAACTCGTGCGACATACCGTTTTCCGACGACATACAGCAGTTCAACCGCGACTACCTGCAATCGACAGCCAAGGTGGCAGAGCAATGCGAAAGCTCTTTTCTCGAAGGATATATGATTGTAGGCACCTCGGCCATGATACAGACCGAACTCGACTGCATCACCAACCAATACACCGACAAGTTCCTCAACCCCATGGTGATGTGGGGGAAATACCGCAAAGGCTGGCTCAAGACCACACTGCCAGTCTCTTTCCAGTTCCACCATGTGATGATGGACGGCGGTGATGCGGCACGCTTTCTGGAGGCCTTGCAAAAAACGATAGAAAAGATTTGAAACCGTTGAAACACAGTTGATTCGGCTTCTCTTTTGCTATTGCGAATTGCAATTTTTGAAAGGATAACGGACTTGATTTTTTCTTTCGACCACAGATTACACAGATTTAACGGATTGATTTTGTGGATTATCATGCAAGCATGATTATGAA
>JAEEGI010004793.1_pt1 | contig 31453 bp, 25 predicted proteins | sample 8958751 | NCBI WGS metagenome assembly JAEEGI01 (sample SAMN16246545, study PRJNA631951) | gut metagenome | biome: gut microbiome; feature: rumen; material: KS-attached | host: Bos | place: Iran: Karaj | collected 2018-10 | reverse complement strand
TCGCTGATGGCATAACGCACACGGTAGTTCTTGGAACGGGTGTCACACTCCGACCAGGTGAAGTAGTACTTGCCATCGCGGTAGAAGACGTAGCAGCCCTCGTTGTAGTTATAGCGGGCCTTGTCCTTGCGAGGCAGAACCACGGTGGGCTCGCCCTTAAAGCTCGTCATATCGTCGTTCAGCTCAGCACAGATAATGGTGCCGTTGCCCCAATACAGGTAATACTTGCCCGTCTGCGGGTCTTGGAACACATCGGGATCTATCGTAGCCCCGCCAGCCTTCATCACGGGCATATCCTTCGGACAGAGCGGCTTGCCAAGAGCGTCCTTGAAGGGACCTGCGGGATTGTCGCTGACGGCAACGCCAATCTGGCCCTCGCCCACAAAGTAGTAGAAGTACTTATACTTTGCCTTCTTACCCTTACCCGCCTTGCACTCAATGATGCAGGGCGCCCACGCCTTGCGGTTGGCCCACTGACAGTCTTTCTCCAGGTCGAAGATAACGCCCTCGTATTTCCACTCCTTCATGTCAGTGCTGGAATAGCAGCGGAAGTCGTGGTTGTCCCAGTTCTCCTGACCATCGGTGGTGGGATAGAGGTAGTACTTCTTGTCGCGCTCAGAATAGAGTATTTCCGGGTCGGCATAGAGGCCGTCAATGACGGGATTGTTCTTGTTGGGCGCCAGACGTGCCAGTTCATAGCCGTCACTCCAGGCCTGCAGACGATCATACTCCTCCTTGGTCAGACGCAGGAACGAGCCGTGCTGCGGTGCATTGACGCCCTCGATGTTGCGGGGCGACTTGAAATTACGCATAAACTTGTCGGCAGTACACAGACGGTAGTTGCGCGGACGGCTGGAATACTCGATATAGCCTATCACCCAATCGTCGTGACCAGCCAACTGGAAGGCCGACACGCCCTCGCATTTCTTCTTGCCCTCGAAGTTCACATAGTCGTCTTCTACGGGTTCGCTCCACGGACCAGTAAGACTCTTGGCGGTAGCGGTAAACAGACCGGGCTGTCCACCTTCCTTTTTAATCATCATGTGCCACTGCTGGTCGCTGTCGAGCCAGTTGATATCGGCATCGATGGTGGCATAGCCCCAGTCGAAGAGCAGCTTGGGCTGCGTCAGCTGAGTGAAGGCCTCGTCAGCGTACGAATAGTACATGCGGTCGTATTTCTCCTCGTCACGATTCCACATCGAGTAGTAGATGAAGTAACCGCCCTTGCGACCGTCGGGCCACGTGTAGTCAGCGTCCCACTGTACCTGTGGAGCCCACACGCGGTTGATGGTTGACCAGTTCTTGTAAACCGCCGGAGAACCGGCGGGCACAGTGGCTGCATCCACGAAGATAGCGGGGCCTTTGCGGTAGTCGAAGGTCAGCGACTGCCAGTGTATCAAGTCGTCAGAGCGCAACAGATTGATGCCGTAGTTGTCCCACTCTGCCTTTTTCTTCAAATCCTTAAAGCGGCCCACATTCATGTCGGTGGTAACCATCAGATAGCCCGTACCGTCGTGCTTGCGACAGATGTAGGCATCACGTGTGGCACCCTCAATCTTTGCCACCTCATAATCGCTGAAGATGCTGTCACCATTCAGCAGGTCGTGGTAGTGGAAACCGTCTCGGCTCAGCGCATAAGCTGTCCATGCACGTCCATGATCATTCATGTGGCAATAGAGATAGCCATAGTCACCTCGTTGCAGATTTCCCTTCTGTTGAGCCAGAACAGAACCTGCCGACAGCAGCGTCAAAAGCAGAAAGAGTGTTAGTTTTTTCATACCGTTGTAGTTTATGCGGGTGCAAAGGTACACAAAAAAGTAGACATTTCACACTTTTCACATAAAATACTTGCATAAATGACAGATTTTGATTACTTTTGCCACCAATTTGAAAACGAATGATTATCAAAACATACAGACGATTATGAAAAATTTAGACTGGGGTAGCCTGTCGTTCGGCTACATGAAGACCGACTACAATGTTCGTTGCTACTATCGCGACGGCAAGTGGGGAGAAATAGAAGTGTGCTCTGACGAGTATCTGAACCTGCACATGGCAGCAACCTGTCTGCACTACGGCCAGGAAGCTTTCGAGGGTTTGAAGGCCTACCGCTGCAAGGATGGCAAGGTGCGCATTTTCCGTGTTGACGAGAATGCCAAGCGCCTGCAGTCCACCTGTCGTGGCATCATGATGCCTGAGGTTAGCACAGAGTTGTTTACTGAGATGGTGAAGAAGGTGGTTCGCCTCAACCAGGAGTGGATTCCCACTTACGAGAGCGGCGCCACGCTGTATATCCGTCCGCTGCTCATCGGTACGAGCGCTCAGGTTGGCGTACATCCTTCTAAGGAGTACTGCTTCCTCATCTTCGTAACTCCCGTAGGCCCATACTTCAAGGGTGGCTTCTCCAGCAATCCTTACGTGATTGTTCGCGACTACGACCGCTCAGCACCTCTGGGCACAGGTAAATATAAGGTAGGTGGTAACTACGCAGCCTCTCTCTTCGCCAACAACCTGGCCCACGAGAAGGGTTATGCCTGCGAGTTCTATCTGGACGCCAAGGAGAAGAAGTACATCGACGAGTGCGGTGCTGCCAACTTCTTCGGCATCAAGAACAACACCTACATCACCCCGGAGTCAACCTCTATCCTGCCCTCCATCACCAACAAGTCGCTGATGCAGGTGGCTGAGGACCTGGGCATGAAGGTTGAGCGCCGTCCCATTCCTGAGGAAGAGCTGGAGACCTTCGAGGAGGCTGGTGCCTGCGGAACAGCCGCTGTCATCTCGCCTATCTCTTACATCGACGACCTCGACACCGGCAAGCGCTACTCATTTGGCGACAAGCCCGGTCCACAGTCTAAGAAGCTCTTCGACACGCTGCGCGGCATTCAGTACGGTGAGATTGAAGACAAGCACGGCTGGACGACTGTCGTCATCGATTAACGGTTAATGGTTAACGATTAACGGTTAATGGGAAAAGGCAAACTGGCGAAATTCGCCGACATGGAAACCTATGAGAACGTGTTCCAATACCCTTATTCGGTAGTGGAACATGTTCCTTTTGATATGCAGGGCCACTGGCGCGAGGACTACTTCCACAACGACAACCCCATCGTCTTGGAGCTGGGCTGTGGCAAGGGTGAATATACCGTCGGACTGGCCAAGAAGTATCCCGACGTCAACTTCATCGGTGTCGACATCAAGGGAGCGCGCATGTGGACAGGAGCCACCCAGGCCCTGCAGGAAGGGCTGAAGAACGTGGCCTTTCTGCGCACCAACATCGAGATTATCGAGCGCTTTTTCTCCGAGGGCGAGGTGCAGGAGATTTGGCTGACGTTCAGCGACCCGCAGATGAAGAACCCGCGCAAGCGACTGACCTCTACGTGGTTCTTGAATCGCTATCGTAAGTTCTTGTCCGATGGTGGCTTTGTACATCTGAAGACCGACTCAAACTTCCTCTTCACCTACACTTCCTATCTGGTGGAGAAGAACCATCTACCTGTGCTCGTCAAGACCACAGACCTCTATGCAACAGCGTCCAAAGACAGTGTCGCAGCCTCTATCCAGACCTATTATGAAGGTATGTGGATGGCCCGTGGCATCAACATCAAGTATATGAAGTTCTGTCTGCCACGTGACGGAGAACTGGAGGAGCCCGACGTAGAAATCGAACTGGACGACTATCGTTCGTATCACCGCGACAAGCGCAGTTCAAAAGACAAAGCAAAATAAACTACAATGACATTATACCCCAAATTAATTATGGATGCGCTGGCTACGGTGACGTATGCCGGCACGAAGAAGAGTCTCGTAGAGAGCGAGATGGTGGCTGACCAGCCTGCTGTTGCCCAGCGTGAGGACGGTTCCTGGAAGGTGACCGTCGTACTGGAATTCCCCCGCGAGACCGACCCGTTCTTGAAATCGACGGTCAAGTCTGCCGAGGCCGCCATCAAGTACCAATGCAAGAAAGCCGCTGAGGAATCCGGCGACGAAATCGCCGGACACAGTGATATCCCCGTCGAGGTGGAAATCGTGACCGAGTTCAAGTCGAAGCCGCGTCCCAAGGGCGACGAGCTGCTCAGCGGCGTAAAGAACATCATTGCCGTCAGCTCTGGCAAGGGCGGCGTGGGCAAGAGCACCGTCTCTGCCAACCTGGCCATCGCACTGGCCCGCCTGGGCTACAAGGTGGGCCTGCTGGACTGCGACATCTTCGGACCGTCCATGCCCAAGATGTTCCATGTGGAGGACGAGCGCCCCTACGCTGTCGAGAAAGACGGCCGTCAGCTCATCTGTCCCATCGAGGCTTATGGTGTGAAGATGCTCAGCATCGGTTTCTTCGTCTCGCCCGACACGGCAACGCTGTGGCGCGGCGGCATGGCGACGAGTGCGCTGAAGCAGCTCATTGCCGATGCCGACTGGGGCGAGCTGGACTACTTCATCCTCGACACGCCTCCGGGCACAAGTGACATCCACCTCACGCTGCTGCAGACGCTGGCCATCACGGGTGCCGTCATCGTCTCTACGCCCCAGCAGGTGGCACTGGCCGACGCCCGCAAGGGTATCGACATGTACCGCAACGAGAAGGTCAACGTGCCCATCCTCGGCCTCATCGAGAACATGGCGTGGTTCACCCCTGCCGAACTGCCTGAGAACCGTTACTACATCTTCGGCAAGGAGGGCTGCAAGCAACTGGCCGAGGAGATGCAGGTTCCCCTACTCGCCCAGATTCCGCTGGTTCAGGGCATCTGCGACAGCGGCGACAAAGGCGAACCAGCAGCACTGAACAGCGATACGGCCACCGGTCTGGCCTTCATCAATCTGGCCCAGGCCGTGGTCACCGTCGTCAACCGCCGCAACAAGGAGCAGCCCGCAACCAAGATTGTGGGTGTGAAATAGCATTTTCAGCAAAGAGTACACGACTTAAAAACTTATATTGACAATGAACAAACTACTTACTACCGCAGCAGTGCTGCTCATGGCACTCACTGCACACGCACAGACAAAGGACTACTCCAAGTACTACCAGAACCTGCCCACGAAGGTGGCGCAGGTTTCGGCGCCCGTCATCCCTGCCTACGTGGTCAGCCTCACCGAGGTGGGTGGCGTGGGCGACGGCCAGACGCTGAACACCGAGGCCTTCGAGAACGGCATCAAGAAGCTGCAGAAGGTGGGTGGCGGCAGGCTGACCGTTCCCCAGGGCATCTGGCTCACGGGCCCCATCCAGCTGAAGGACAACATCGAGCTGCACCTGGACAAGAACGCCATCATCCTGCTGTCGCCCGACAAGTCGCTGTTCGTCAGCGACAAGCCCGCCTCGAGGGTCTTCGCCGGCATCCGTGCCTCGAAGCGTAAGAACATAGCCATCACCGGCCAGGGCATCATCGACGGCAACGGCGACCACTGGCGCCCCGTGAAGCGCCAGAAGGTGAGCGACGTGGAGTGGAACAAGTATAAGAAGGTCATTGGCGGCGTAGAGAAGGACGGCGGCAAGCTGTGGTACCCGTGGGACGACCTGGGCGGCTATCCGAACATTGCCGACACGCCCGAAAAACAGGAGGGCCAGCGCAACGACCTGGTGCGCTTCGAGAATTGCGAGAACGTGCTCATAGAGGGTGTCACCATCCAGAACGCGCCCAGGTTCCACCTGCACCCGTGCTTCTCCAAGAACGTCATCGTGGACGGTGTCACCGTGCGCTGTCCGTGGAACGCCCAGAACGGCGACGCCATCGACTTCTCTGACGTCAACGTCGGACTCATCGTCAACAGCACCGTCGATGCCGGCGACGACGGACTCTGCATGAAGAGCGGCAACAACAAAGCCGGCGCGCCCGCCAACGGTTGCGAGGACATCCTCATCCAGGACAACACCGTCTTCCACGCCCACGGAGGCTTCGTGCTGGGCAGCGAGACCGTGCAGGGCATGCGCCGCATCGTGGTGCGCAACTGCCGGTTCAGCGGCACCGACACGGGTCTGCGCTTCAAGAGCGCACTGGGTCGCGGCGGCAAGACCGAGCAGCTATTCATCAGCGACATCGTCATGAACGACATCAAGGACGAGGCCATCGTCTTCCAGTGCGACTACGTGAACCGCCAGGCCGGCAGCGACGACAACGCCGTGCCCACCTACACCGACGAGCAGAAGAAGGTGGCGCCCTACTTCCAGGACATACATATAAATAATGTGGTGTGCTACGGTGCCGGTACCGCCATCAAGGCTGCTGGCATACTCGGTCTGGACAACGTGCGCGACATCGACATCCAGAACAGCACCTTCATGTACTACGACAACGACCAGCAGACAGACCCGAAGACGGCCCGACTCAACCTCAGCAACGTCCGTCTGCTGCCCAACAAGAAATAACCTAACCAACTTTTTAAAAACAATGAAAAAACTATTCCTCGTCAGCCTCGCGCTGATCACCCTGACGGCCGCACAGGCCCAGTTGAAAGTACTGCCCACCCTGAAGAAGGGCATGGCGAAAGTGTATGAAAGCAAGGCAACAATGACGCTGCCCGGACAGTCGGCCATCAACCTCTCGACCGACACGAAGTACACCGTCAGCGATGCCACTGCCGACGGTTACATCATCGACGTGATGACCACCTCGTTCACCAGCGACGCTGCTGCCAGCAACGTTGCCGGCCAGATTCTGTCGGCCTCACAGGAAATGGTGAAGGACGTCAACATCCGCATCGCCACCGACAAGAACGGCAAGCCCACCGGGATTGTCAACTATGCTGAGCTGAGCAAGCAGCTCGACGCACGCAGCAAGCAGATGGTCAACAAAATCTACGAACTGATTCCCCAGGCCAAGAGCATGCTCCCCGAGGAAACGCTGAAGCAGCAATTCATGGAGAGCCTGTCGGAAGAGACCCTCTTCAAGAGCCTGTCAGGCAACAGCAGTCCGCTGCTGCTCTTCGGCAAGACCATCATGACCGGTGCCCAGGAAGAGTTCGTCAACGAGCAGGGACTCAGCATGAAGCGCATGTACTTCGTCAACGGCAAGGACGTGACCACCAACGCCACGCTGAACATGTCGAAGGAGCAGGTCAAGAAGTTCATCATTGCCCAGGTAGAGAAGACCATGCCCGCCCAGGCCGACGCCATCAAGGGCCAGTTAGACCAGTTGATGGAGAGCGGCATGCTGAAGCTCGACGCCAAGGAGACCACCACCTTCAAGCTGCAGAACGACTTCTGGCCAGCCTCATGGACCACCGAGGTCTCCACCGAGTCCGCCGGCCAGCAAATGGTCACCAAGACGACAACGACACTGAAATAAACACGATGAAGCCCCGCCAATTGGCGAGGCTTCTTACTTTTAATTCGTGTCGCCGGCATCATCCTCGTCGCCGGGATCGCTTCCACCTCCAGGCGTGTCACCACCGCCCGTTCCCGGATCAGGCGTAATCGTGCCAGTGCCGCCACCGCCGGGGGTATCACCGCCAGGGGTATCACCACCCTGTTCGGTACCACCCTGCTCGGTTCCACCTTGCTCGGTTCCACCGTTGTTGGTCGTACCGCCGTTACCAGAATTGCTGCCGCCGCCCGACGGTTTCTTGCCACCAAGGTAGTACTGCCATGCGTAGCTCTCGATAGCGTCGAGCTGGGCAATGAGGCTGGTAAGCTCAGCAGACGGAGCCATCACGCTCATGGCCGACAACAGTTCGTAGACGGACTTCAGGGCCTGGTCGGTATTGGCGCGAGCCGTCTTCATGGCACCCACGCTCTGCGCAGCAATGGCGTCGAAGCGCTGCGACATGAGCTGCTCTACGTTCGTGGCGTGTGCCACCACCTGCAACCAGTAAGCCTTCACGCCGAGCGTCTCCAGGTCGGCCAGACGGGTCTGGAACACCTGGTTCATGTTTCTCACCTTGTCGGCCTCGGCCGTATAGGTGTCGCTGGGCGAGAACTTATAGTCCTTGAACACCTGCAGCAGCTCAGTGGCCAGCTGGTAGTTCGACTCAGATTCAGGAATCTCAGCATGACCATTCAGAATGGCGCGCACGGCCTTGGCGTACATGTCGCACAGGTCGTCCTCCTTCTTCAGGCGGTCGCTGTTGAAGTCCTTCTGCGACTGGGCATAGGCCACGTCCTCCTCATTCACCCTCGTGCCAAAGACACCCAGGCGCTGAGTGAACATCTCGTGGCTGATGCTCGATGCCTGCAACTTTCCCAGAATCTGCCTTACAAGGCCGTCGTGCTCAGCGACGGTCACCTTGCTTAGATAGTTAATTGCTAGACTCATAATACTTAAATTTTAAAATTTTATGTTATTGCGGGGTAACAACACCCCCCCATTTCAATATTGGGCACTGTTTCGGTGCGATGACACACCCCCATTTCAATATGGGGCACTGTTTCGGTGCGATGACACACCCCCATTTCAATATGGGGCCCTGTTTCGGCGCGATGACACACCCCCATTTCGATATGGGGCCCTGTTTCGGTGCGATGACACCCCCCCATTTCGATATGGGGCCCTGTTTCGGTGCGATGACACCCCCCCATTTCGATATGGGGCCCTGTTTCGGCGCGATGACAGTGCCCCATTTCAATTTTTCGACCTTCCGGCGGAGGGCGTTCACTATCTTTCGGGTTCGACATGTTCATCTTTCGCCTAGTCTTTATATTATTCTTAAGCATTTATAGACGACCCTATCACTGCCACGACAAACATAGCAAAGAGGACCAGCAAAACCAGCAAAACAGAAAGGATGTTGTAGCGTAGCCAGGTGAAGAACGAGACGTTCTCGCTACGTGAGAAACTGCCGCAATGGGGACAACGCCTGTACTTGTTGGGGTAGACTTTCTTACAGGATCTGCATTGTTTCATGACAACTGTTATTTTGTGTTCTTTACCAACTCGCGATATGTCATGATTTTCTGTATCAACGGCAATAGTCCCAGCATCTGTACGGCGTCGAACAACGGTGTGCCCGAAGTGCTTAACTCGTTGAGTATCTTGGTCGTTGACGGCAAGAAGACATTCTTGCTGCCATCAAAACGCTGCGTGGTTGCCAGCAGATGGTTGGCTGCAGGCAACAACTCGTTGGCAGCCTTGGCGAAGTAGTCGCTCTGGGGAAGCGATTTGGACAACCCGCCCACCGTGTAGGCAAAGATGTCGACCAGCGCGTCGTACGACTTCACAAAAAGAGAGTTGATAGATGAAATTTTGTTCATATCAGTTAGTATTCATGTTTATCAGATTAGTATTATTGTTATAAATCAGAACAGTATAAACACGCAGCGGCGGCCCTTCCCGTTCCCCATTGGTCCGGGAAGAGCCGTCACTGCGCTCCGTCATAGTGTTTAGAATACTGTCTGTCTGTCTGTCTGTCTGTCTGTCTGTCTGTCTGTCTGTCTGTCTGTCTGTATAAATAATATCGAGACCACCAAGCATCAGGGCCACTTTCTTCGTGTCCTTAACATTATTTATATGTCCCTGTCTCGGTATCATTTCAGCGTAGTAGTTATTCCTTTTCGTTATTGATTCGCATGCAAAGTTACAACATTTTTCTATATTCCCCACACATTCTTCCAAAAAAATTGTAATGGGGCGCAAAAAAAATCCTCTGTCCTCATACTCTGCTGAATGCAATTCGCCGAAACATCCCAGCGGATGTCTCGGCGAAAATTTTTCTCGGCGGTTGCCACTCAGAGCAGCCCGTTCATTCGTCTCCACTCCTTGCCTTTAGGTGTGTAGCAGTAGATAAGGAAGATAATGCCCGGCACTCCTACTAATAAAGCTGCTAAATAAACTCCCATATTACTTGTCCTTTCTTTTACTTGTTAATAATAATCCTATCCATAACGTAATAATCACGATGAACAGCCCAACCACATAAAGTACGGTTTTGTCTGTCACGTCATTAAAGAGCGATGTGATAACCACGCCGGTGAATACATATTTTGCAACATCAATCAAGAAGTCAGCAAACTTTTCCTTTCGCTGGTTCACTATCGGCTTTTGTTCCGTTGCTTCCGCCACCTCTAATTGCTTGTTCAGTTGCGGCTTCTGCGGTTTCGACTTCTCACGTCTCGCTGTCATAACCTTCGTTTTTACGTTTCTTGGTCGCAAAGTTACAACTTTTTCCCGTAACCTCCACACATTCTTCCAAAAAAATTGTAATGGGGCGCAAAAAAAAGCGCAGAGCCTTCGTCACTCTGCGCCTTGTTATTCAGTCGTTAGGGAAATAGATAGTGTAGTTAGAATATCGACTCCACAATCTTGTCGACAATCTCGTCGAAGTACTTCTGCTTGATGCTGCCAAGGCGACGCTGGACGTCACGCTCGATATTGCCAGTGATAATCTGACACTTCACGAGGCTGGGCTTCGAGAAGGTAAAGCCGTCAACCATGTCGTCACTCAGCGGATAGGAATACTGTGGATTGAGCCAATCGTTCGACGTAATGAGCACAAGATAGAACATACCGTCCTCATCCTCCTGCAACTGGTCGTTACTGACGATGATGGCGGGATGGGGCTTGAACGTGCCGTCAGGAAAGAGGAAGCTGACCTCTACGATGTCTCTCTGGTGGTACTTCATAGGTAGCGGGCAATGATGGGAGACATGGACTTGCGGGAGTGCTCAAGAGCGGCATCCCTGAGTTCACGGTGAGCCTGCAACTGTTCGGGGGTGGGCTCATCGGCTTTGATTTCCTTCTGAACGAACAACCCTGTGGCCAGCAGTGCGGCGAGTTTGCGCCGTGCCAGCGCGTTGCTTTGATTATACTCTAACGTTACTGTGCACATAATATTTGCCTTTTAGTTGTTATAACACCGCAAAGATACAACATTTTCCCGTATTCCCCACACATTCTTCCAAAAAAATTGTAATGGGGCGCAAAAAAATCTGCGTTATCTGCGTAATTTCTCACACCTAAAGGTATGAGTGTGGCGTTGCAATGCGAGAGATAGAAAACAGGCATCGGTGAGATATTAACTTCTCGCGGGGGATATTTATTTCTCCTTCAGGTCGTGGCTGGTCAACTGGAGAATAGCCTTGGACAGGCGCAGCAGGCGGTCGCTGTTGTCACCTTCTTGAGTAATCACGCTGTTGGCATCGAGGTCGTAGGCCACCCAACCTGTGCTGTCATACACAGAGATGCAACTGGTGGAGTTGTGGTAGGCCATAGGTTGGCGATAGCTGCTACTCGTGATGTCACGGCTGAAACGGAACTCGTCATGACGGATACCAAGCTGCCCCAACAGCGTGGCAGCAAGGTCGCTCTGGTTGCAGAGGCGGTCAATGACCACAGGCTGACGAACGGCTCCGCCTACCCAAATCATGGGGATATGGTTGTAGAGGCGCGTAGCCTCATCGATGCCCTGATAGCGATAACCATGATCGGGCAGAATGACCACGAGCGTATTCTGCCAGGCAGGTGTCTTCTGCAAGTCATCGAGGAAACGGCCGATGCACTGGTCCAGATAGTTGAAGGCATTGTACACCTCGTCGTCAAGGACCTTCGTAGGAACGTCCCACGGTTCGTGACTGGACAGCGTGAGCAGGGTCTTCATCCAAGGCTTGTCGGTCTGCTCTTTCTGAATATCGGCCAAGAGCGTATTGAACATGATATCATCGCGTACACCCCACTGACAGGAGGACTGTTCGGCACTCGTGTAGTCGGCTTTCCACACCAGGCGGTCGTAGCCCGTGCCCAGCACGTAGCTGCGCATATTGGTGAAGTTGATGTCGCCACCATAGTAGAAGGTGTTCTGGTAACCCGCCTGCCCGAGGGAATAAGCTATCGACGGCATATTACGACTCTTCTCCGGCAGCTTCATGATGGACGTGACGGGGAAGGCAGGATAACCACTAAAGATGCTCACCATGCCTTTGTCCGTGCGCCACGAGTTGGCATAGCACTCTGAGAAGTACACGCCCTGCTCTGCCAACTGGTTCAGGCGAGGCGTTATCTCCGGGTGACCACCAATCTTGGTAAACTGTCCGCCACAACTTTCCATGACAATGAACACGATGTTGGGACGCTGGGTGGTCAGCAGGGTGTCAGCATCGGTACTGTCAGTATAGTACAGACCATCGGTCAACTGGCGGCACTCGTCGTCCGGCATATAATCGTAGGCGAGGACATAAATGCCTAAGTCCTCTATCGAAGACAGGAACGAAAAGGCAGGATTGACGGCCGCATGGTTCAAGAACTGGTTCTTCGAGAAGTACACCTGTCCGATGTTCGTCGTCGACTCCCCTATTCCACCACGGATACCAATGATAATGGGACCAATGAGCAGCAAGCCTCCAAGAGTGCCCAGCACACGATGAATCATGGGGACTGGTTCGTGATTCTTGTTTGAATCAGGCAACCTGTCCCCGTGATTCACCCAAGCAAACGCCAAATAAATCAGTGCGACAATGACGATGAGTAAAACAAATCGCAACACGAGGTACCCCGTCGTCACGCTGGCCATGGCCTCAGTGGGTGTCTCCAAATACAACAGGCACGAGGCGTCGAGTTTGAAATGCCAGAAAGGATAGAGACTGGCATCGGCGACAAAAATCAACGCGAGGATCAACGCCACCAACGCATTATAAATAAGATATACGAAACGGGGCACCTTCACCCACAGCGAGATGATGGTAAGCAGGAAGGGCACTGCGAAGAAGTAGAGCGCCGTAGAGAGGTCGAGCGACAGTCCGTGCCACACAACAGCGGCATAGTCGCCCAACGACAGTCCCTCGCCACACAGCAACATAAACACCAACTTGGCAACCACGAACAATGCGATGGTCACCAAGTAGTATTTCAGCAGGTATGCGACTCTCTCCTTCACCCTTTATTCCTTCTCTACGATTTCTCCCAACAACGTTGCACTGGTAGAGCCTGTGATGCGAACACGCACCGTCTCGCCAATGTGGTGGTTACCCTTGTCCACGACGACGGCCTTGTTCTGTTCCGTACGTCCCATCAGCTGGTTGCGACTACGCTTCGAGAAAGCTTCCAACAGTACGTCAAACTCCTTGCCCTCGTCTTTCTTGTTCTGCTGGGCAGAGATCTCCGTCTGCAGGGCGATGAGCTCGTTCAGGCGACGAATCTTCTCCTCCTCAGGAACATCGTCGGGCAGGTGCTTCGAGGCATAGGTACCCGGACGCTCCGAGTATTTGAACATAAAGGCAGAGTCGTAGCCCACCTCACGCATCAGCGACAGCGAGAGCTGGTGGTCTTCCTCCGTCTCAGAGTGATAACCCACAAAGATATCCGTTGACAGGCCGCAATCGGGGATGATACGGCGGATAGCTGCCACACGGTCCAGATACCACTCGCGAGTGTATTTGCGGTTCATCAACTTCAGAATACGGTCCGAACCGCTCTGAACTGGCAGGTGGATATGCTTGCAGACGTTAGGCATCTCAGCAATGACACGCAGCGTCTCGTCGCTCATATCCTTCGGATGACTCGTAGTGAAGCGAATACGCATCTGCGGGGCCTCCTCAGCAACACGGCGCAGCAACTGTGGGAACGACGTTCCGTCGCTTCCCTGGTAGCTGTTCACGTTCTGTCCCAGCAGTGTTACCTCCTTGAAGCCACGGTCGCGCAAGTCGCGCACCTCTCGCAGGATACTCTCCAGGTCGCGGCTACGCTCACGGCCACGGGTGTAGGGCACGATGCAGTAGTGGCAGAAGTTGTTGCAACCGCGCATGATGCTGACAAAACCACCAATCTTGGCACCATGCAGGCGCTGGGGAACGATATCCTTGTAAGTCTCGCTGGTGGACAGTTCGATATTCATCGCCTTATGACCCGTCTCTGCCTGTGCTATCAGGTCGGGCAACGACAGATAGGCATCAGGGCCAGCCACCAGATCACAATGATGGTTCTGCAGCAGGTCGTCCTTCACACGCTCGGCCATACAGCCAAGGACACCGATGATGAGGTTGTTGGCTGTTTGCTGTTGGCTTTTGGCTCTTTGCCTACGCAGGGCGTCAAGGGCGTCAAGGCGATGATAAATTTTCTGCTCGGCATTGTCACGTACCGAGCAGGTATTTAGGAATACGGCATCAGCATCGTCGAGCTGTTCCGTGGTCTCATAGCCAGCCATCTGCATCACGGAGGCAACAACCTCCGAGTCTGCGACGTTCATCTGGCATCCATAAGTTTCTATATAAAGTTTCTTCATCTTCTATTATTACTTGGGCTGCTTGCCGATGTAGGCGAGGATACCACCATCGACATAGAGCACGTGGCCATTGACCGCATCCGAAGCATGAGAAGCCAGGAACACAGCAGGACCACCCAGCTCAGAAGGATCGAGCCAGCGACCAGCAGGGGTCTTAGCGCAGATAAAGCTGTCGAAGGGGTGGCGGCTGCCGTCCGGCTGACGCTCACGAAGGGGAGCAGTCTGGGGAGTAGCGATATAGCCCGGACCAATACCGTTGCACTGGATGTTATACTCACCATACTCTGAACAGATGTTGCGAGTCAGCATCTTCAGACCACCCTTGGCGGCTGCATAGGCACTGACAGTCTCACGACCCAGCTCAGACATCATAGAGCAGATATTGATAATCTTACCCTCACGGCGCTCCATCATTTCAGGAAGTACAGCAGAAGCACAGATATAAGGAGCTACCAAGTCGATATCGATAACCTGCTGGAACTCCTCACGCTTCATCTCGTGCATGGGGATACGCTTGATGATACCCGCATTGTTGACGAGGATATCAATCTGACCTACTTCCTGGTGAATCTTCTCTACGAGTGCCTTAATAGCCTTCTCGTCGGTAACGTCACAAACATAACCCTTCACGTTGGTGATGCCTGCCTCCTTGTAGTTAGCCAAACCGCGCTCAAGGGCAGCCTCGTTGATGTCGTTGAAAATGATGGTCTTTGCACCAGCGGCTACGAAAGCCTTAGCAATGTTGAAACCGATTCCGTAAGAAGCGCCGGTAATCCAAGCGTTCTTGCCTTCCAATGAAAAAATGTTTGCCATAATCAATTTGTTTTTATAGAAATATGTTTTATAGAAATTTGTTGTTCACTGTTGATGCCGCAAAATTACTACTTTTTCTGGAACTATCCAAATAAAAGTGTAAAAAAAGAGTGCCCTACTGGTCACTCTCTGAAAGTTGTCCAAGGCGGATTCGAACCACCACAAACAGAACCAAAACCTGTTGTGCTACCATTACACCATTGGACACCAATATGCGTTAAGCGGGTGCAAAGGTAAGAAATATTTAGCATACTGCCAAATTATTTCCTACCTTTTTACTCTTTTACCCTTTACTTGACAATCAGCAGATAGTAGTTCTTCTTACCTTTCTGTGCCAGCAGGTATTTGCCGTCGATAAGGTCGTCAGCAGTAATCAGACGCTGTGGATCACTCATCTTCTCCTTGTTCAGCGAGACACCACCACCCTGCACCATCTTGCGCATCTCACCCTTCGAGGGGAACACAGGAGCAACGGTGGTCAGCAGTTCGATAGCGGGCTGACCCAACTGGTCGGCACCAATCTCATGCTTCTCGACACCATCGAACACATCGAGGAAGGTCTGTTCATCGAGACGCTCCAAAGCTTCCTTGGTAGACTTGCCAAAGAGGATGCTTGAGGCCTCAATAGCCATGTCGAGGTCTTCCTTGGAGTGAACCATCACGGTAACCTCCTCAGCCAAACGCTTCTGTAGCACACGACGGCCCGGGTCCTGCTTGTGCTCCTCGATGAGGGCGTCGATAACGTCCTTCTCAAGCGACGTAAAAATCTTGATATAGCGCTCGGCATCGTCGTCAGAAACGTTCAACCAGAACTGGTAGAAGCGGTATGGAGTCGTGCGGTTACGGTCCAACCAGATGTTACCACTTTCGGTCTTACCAAACTTCTTACCATCCGACTTGGTAATCAGTGGACAAGTCAGGGCGAAGGTCTCGACTTCATTACCCAGCGTGCGACGAATCAGTTCCGTACCCGTGGTCATATTGCCCCACTGGTCGTTGCCACCCAGCTGCAGCTTCACGCCATAGTGCTGGTAGAGGTACAGAAAGTCGTAGCCCTGCAGCAACTGATAGGTAAACTCGGTGAATGACAGACCGTCGCGAGCAGTACCGTTCAGGCGCTGCTGCACGCTCTCCTTGGCCATCATATAGTTGACTGTGATATGCTTACCCACCTCACGGGCGAAGTCCAGGAACGTGAAGTCCTTCATCCAGTCGTAGTTGTTCACCATCAGAGCAGCATTAGCGTCCTTCGACTCAAAATCCAGGAACTTTGCCACCTGTTTCTTAATGCACTCCTGATTGTGGCGCAGGGTTTCATCGTTCAGCAGGTTGCGCTCCTGCGATTTACCTGAGGGGTCGCCAATCATACCCGTGGCACCACCCACCAGAATAACGGGACGGTGACCGCAGCGCTGCAAATGACGCAGCATCATAATGCCACAGAGGTGACCAATATGCAAGGAGTCGGCCGTGGGGTCGGTACCCAGATAGGCTGTCACCATCTCTTTCTGTAACAGTTCCTCCGTACCTGGCATCATCTGTGCCAGCATACCACGCCATTTCAGTTCTTCAACAAAATTCTTCATATCTTTTTTATACCTAATTATTCTTTTGGAGGTGCAAAGGTACGAATAAGTGGGCGAAGAACAAAGCAAAAAAACATTTTTTTTGTTTTTTCTTCCGAGCGAAGTCTGAATTAATCCTTGAGTCTTATTTAATCACCACCTTGCGACCATTTACAATATACAGGCCGGGACGGAGATTATCAGCATTCACCTTGCGACCGTCGAGGGTGTAGACACCAGTCTTAGTCTCCGGCTTCTTGGCGTTAACCTCCTGAATACCGGTAGCAGTAACTGTCTTCAGTGTGCAGAAGGTGAAATAGGTCGGCTCATCAAACATAGCAGGATGTGCAGCATCCTTCAGATACTTGCCTGTACCATTATTTTTCATCGACCAACCCTTACCATCGACATATTCTAATGTCCAAGCAGCACCATCGGGGGTATCGAAGCCTCTCTGACCATTCAAACCGTTGAGGAAACAACAATTACCGGTTACAGCCTGTGAGTTCAAATAGGCTGTAGTACCATTCACCTGATAATCCTCACCATCGGTATTAAGGAGTTTCAAAGAACGTCCGCCAGTAATTCTCGACAACTTGAACAGATATCCTTCAGTTGCGAAATCATCGAAAGCATTCTCAAAGATATCATAGCCCAGTGCATCAGCGCCAGCACCAAAGAAAGCCTTCTTCTCTGCCTCGTTAACAATAGCAAAGTTCTTACCACTCAATGCTGACAAATCACCTGTGAAGCGCTCATCAACCTCGACAGTCTTAGTATAATCGCCAGAATTGCTCATCACCTCAAGGACCTTTGCAGCATAACGCTTTCCGAAGGTGCGATAGCCAGCAGCCGAGAAGTGCCAAGGGTCAGTACCATTGCCAGGAATACCTTCAGCAGACACCACATAACCAGTAGGAATAACCTCAGGAATCTTGGCGACAACATGATTATGCCAAGAACAGCCACCTCCCATATTCTCATACTCTGTCTCACCAACAAAGATGGGAACATTGACGGATTTCAGATTGAGGTCTCTCAGCATGTCCTTATAAATCTTCTTCACCATGCCAGGCCACTTCTCGTCACCATTGTTCGAGCAACCCTGATGCAGCAGAATACCCTTGATAACACCCACTTCCTGAGCTTTCTTAGCCATCTCAATGATACGGCCATAAGGGTTACCACCATAGTGACGATTAGCCAACGTAGCCCACCACTCCGTGGGATTATCCTGTAACCACTGCTCGTATAAGTCCTTGTCGAACATCTGGATGGGGCTGCCACCCATAGCAACAGCAATAACACCAATCTTCTTGTCGGGAAGTTGCTGTACCATTGTACGACCGAAATAGTCAGTAGGGCCAAGTTTGCCGTCAGGGCTGACGATAGGGCACTCAGCCTTATACCAATTTCCAAGTGTACGCTTGGGAGTAGTATTATTAAAGTTACACGTTGCCAGCATCTGGAAACGTTCGTCAACATTGCCCACATCCTGGGATTCCCACTGGGCATTGCCTTCCATATTAGACTGTCCGAAACAGATGTAGATATAGAAGTTAGGATCAACCTCGGCCTTTGCGCCCATCACAGAGCACAGCAGCATCATAGCAGTAAGTAAAAATTGCTTCATTTACGTTTGTTTTTATTAGTTAGTATTCATTTTCGGCTGCAAAGGTACAATGAAAAAGTATATGTTACACACTTAATATGTAACATATACTTTCGCAGGTGTGACAAGAAGCAAAATGTCAGTTAATCAGGAAGATCTTCTCCTTACCCTTATAGGTCGCTTTCACCGTAGCACGGCCTTCGACAACAGAACTAACCTCAATCTTCACGTCCTTAGGAACATTAGACGTTGCCTCCACCTTAGAGCCGGCCTTCAGCGGACCATAAAGCTGGTAATGATTACACTCGGTATAACCATTGGCATTGGTTGACATGATAGGCTTCTCAGGGATGTTCAGCTGCTGACCATCGACCTTGATAGTTACTTCTGGAACCATAGCCGGAATGGCACCTTTACCACCCTTTGCAAAGCCAATACCATGGAGGTCGAAGAGACCCTCAGGACGCTGAGGCTGCTGGGGACGACGCCCCCACTGGCCACGCTGTGGCTGTTCAGGCTGCTGAACCTCCGGACCTTCTACCACCAGGTAGATGGCGTGCTTGCCTGTGAGACCCTCTAAGGCAGGAACTGGCACAGAGTATGTGAGTGCCTTGCCTTTGGGGAACCTGTCAGAGACATTGATAACACCCACCTCCTGACCCTTCCAAGGATCATCGAGCTTGACGTGAATCTTGAAGGCGCCCTTGCCACTGGATGACAGGTTGAGGTTAAGCTTGGCCTCATCACCCTTCTGGATACCTGCGAAAGCCTTTACGCCCTTGGTATCCTGAGCCAAACCACCAAAGCCGAAGTACTTAAAACCGATGATACTGCCGTTCTGAATACCGGCCAAGTCCATGGAGTTGTTCCATACGTCGTGGTTGTCCTGCATCCAGTTATTGCTGTTAGGACCATACATGAAGCAGGCCAAGCCAGCGCTATAATAATGATAAGGTGGCAGACCGAAGATCTGGAAACCCTCACTGGTCACCTCGGCACCAGTATAGGTGTTGCCGTCAGAGGCTGCAGCCACCCATTCGTTACCCTTCACATAGGGGTCGTAACCCGTAATGGTTACCTTACCACCCTTGGCAACGGGTTTCTTGTCCCATGTAATCTTCACAGGAGCCACCATTGCCTGACGAGCGTTGCCGAAGCCACGAGGAGGACGATGGTAGAAGACATACCACTGACCATTGATCTCCTGCAGAGAGCCGTGGGTGTTATGGGCAGCATTGGTAGTAATCAGCTTAGAACCGTCTTCGTTCAGCACAACACCACGAGAGTCTACCAATACGCCACCAGCACGCCAAGGACCGAGGGGTGAGTCACCATAGGCATAGCGCAGAGCCGAGTTGGTATTACCCAGACCATACTCCTTGCCAGAGTAGCCAGAGAATACCATCACATACTTGTTGCCTACCTGACGGATAGACGAGGCCTCAAAGAAGTTGAAGTCCAGCGGATTCTGCCCTTTGTAGAGTGCCTTATACTCGCTACCCGGTTTGTCGAGCAAGCGACCATCATGGCTGCTGGCAGGGATGAACGGGTCGATGAGTTCCGTACCCTCACGCTTCGAGTACATCGTGTTCTGGTCGAGCTCACAAGCGGTAGAGTGCTGGAAGCCATAGAACACATAGGCACGATAGCCCTTGTCGAAGTCCTTATCCTTCTTATCGGTAACGGTCTCAATGAACACCGACGGATCGAAGTCGATGAGCGAGCCTGGCAAGCACTTGGTACCATCAGTTGTCAGGTTGACAGGGGTGAAAGGACCGTTGGGACGGTCGCCCTTGCAGACCATTGGTACACGCTGCCATCCTCGACTGTGGGGATAGAGCCAATAGGTTTTCTTGCCTGTAGCCTTGTCAACAGTCTCTACGAGGTCAGGGGCAAACATCGTGTCCCACTGGCCATTGACAAACCATGTGAAGATAGGACCCTCGTCGCGCCACTGCGACAAGTCTTCGACAGGTGCCGACCACATACGGATGTCTGGACCACAATAAGCCGTATAGGTAACGTCATGCGAACCGATGATATAGGCACGATACTTACCCGGCTGGTCTGGGTCTTCAAAGACGCGTGGTTCACCATCGGGCAAGTGCTCCCACAAAGGGAGATAAGGGTTCTGTGCATTAACCATCAAAGCAGCGGTCAGCACAAAGAGTTGTAGGAATAGTCGTTTCATTATATTTCTGTAATTGCGATTATTTCTTGTTTCTCACCTCATTGAGGAAACGCACCATCTTCTGCAGATTCTCCTCCGTATACATCTGTGGACCACCATGGCTGCCCTCTGCAGGGAATGTTCCTTCAGTCTTGACACCAGCAGCTTTCAGCAGCTCAAAGAACATCTTACCCTGGCAGCCAGGAACGACATTGTCCTTCTCACCATGGAAGATGATGATGGGAGGATTTTTCTTGTTGACATAGTAGGTAGCACTCAGACTGCGATACTTGTCTGGTTCTTTGTCGAGCTTAGAAGCAAGCAGCACGTCCTCAGGAGAGTCGGGGCCCATCTTCATACCCTCGCCACAATCCATAGCGGTAAGGTCAACGGGACCAGACCAGTCACAGGCAGCATTGACAGTACTTTTCTCTTTGAGACAGTTGCCAACGGTACCTTCAAGGTCAATATCCACAGTACCCACCTTGGTCTGCTTCACACCGCTGGTGGTAGCGGCAATAGATGCCAGATGACCACCAGAAGAGAATCCGCTGGTAGCAATGAATGAAGTATCGAACTTATACTTCTTCGCATTGGCACGTACGAAACGGATGACGGCACGGATGTCGTGGATCTGGGCAGGCCACTTGGCATCCATGCTGCTACGATGGTTAGGACAAACGACAGCATAGCCGTTGTCGAGCAGGGTCTTGCCGATAGTACCGAGGTCAGCCATACCTTTGCTGCTATTGCTAAACCATGCACTACCATAGATATGGATGACGACAGGATAGCTCTTAGCCTCTTTCTTAGGCAGGTAGATGTCGCAGGTATGATAAGCCTTGTCATCTCCCGCATAGTTCACGTCTTTCCACTCCTGAGAAGTCTCCAGTTTTGTTTGCTGTTGGAAGCCACCAAAGCCTCCAGCGGGCTGTGCTACTGCTGCCACAGCAGCCATGCACATCACGAATGTTGATAATAATGTTTTCTTCATAGTTAGTTTTATTTAAACTGCCAATAGTCGAGGCGGACGTCACCCTGTGCCTTGTCGAAGCAGAGGTAGAGGTCGTGAACACCCGTAGCACCATTGACCTTCGTATTAAATGCCTTGTATTTCTCAGCAGAGCCTGTGCTCTTGATAGTAGCGGTACCAATGACATCGCCCTTCACGTTGTCGAGGCGCAGGGTAACGGTGCAGCCTGCCTGGGCAGCAGCGGCAGCGATGATGCTGAACTGCTTGGCACCCTTACCGAAGTCAACACCACGCAGACGGATATACTCGCCGTCGTTGATATCAAATATGTACATGTTACGCTTACCGGTAGACTCCGGCATGTCCTTCACGACACCCGTATTGGGAATACCCATCTTGGCAGACTTCAGTCCATAGCCCCAGTTCATGGTCTCAGCCTCCACACGACGATAAGGGTTCAGCCAGTGGAGCTGCTTCAAGGGCTTCTGGTCCATCCAATAGGGAACCTCCTGAATAGTGCCATCGGCATTATAGGTAATCTCTGTAGCAGAGACGGTACGACGCTCATGGTGCTCATAGGTATCGAGGTGCATCAGGTCGTAGTTCTGACCAAAGACATACGAATGGCCCTGGAAATCGCAGATACCAGGATGGTTACCACGATCACGCTGAGTAGGCTTCATGATATAGTTCTTCCACTCCCAAGGACCTGTAGGACTGTTGCTCATAGCATAGCCCAAAGCCTCTGGACAGCAGGTCGTGGCATAGCTGAGATAGTACTTGCCATTACGCTTGTAGAGCCACGGACCTTCCTGATAGTTCTTCACAGTCCATGTAGCCTTCTCACTCCAGGGTGCGCGGAGGTTTGCCTTAGCACCTTCCTGTTTGACAGGACGCATGATACCATCCTTTGGATTCAGCACGAATATGTCGCCCTGCGTAGAAATCATGTCTTTATTTAACTTGGTGTAGTAGACATGAGGATTACCCCAGTACATATAGGCCTGACCATCGTCATCCGTAAAGACGGTAGGGTCGATATCGTCCCAATGCTCTTTCTGCCATACCAACGGCTCACCAAGGGGATCCTTGAAAGGTCCGTAGGGAGAATCACTCACCAAGACGCCAATGCCATGACCATGCAGGGGCGCATAGAGGTAGTACTTACCATTGCGCGCAACTGTCTGGATTGCCCAGGCACCATTCTCACGACTGCGCCAGGAGAACTCCTTCAGCGAAGCTACAGCACCGTGTTCTGTCCAGTTGACCATATCTGTCGTTGACCACAGCAGCCAGTCGTACATATAGAATCCTGCGTTGTTACGCTCGTTTGGATCAGGAATATCCTCAGGAGAGGCGTCGTGTGATGTATATAAGAATAAGGTGTCGCCAATCACCAGTGGTGAGGGGTCGGCAGTGTACTTTGTTTGGAACAGTGGCATGTTCACCTGCTCCAGTCCACGCATCTCCCACCAGTCGAAGTTGAAGAGCTTCGGACCCTTACGACCTTTGAAGACCAGATACAGGTCACGGGTATGCAGACGAGAGGGATAGCTGTCGAGGGCTGCCAAGTCGGTAGTGATGGTCTGCCACTTCTCCCAACCGCCAGTACCAGGAACGTCCAGTGTGCCGAGGAGTTTTCCTCCCACACTATCCAGACGAATCTCTATCTGTCCACCACGCAGACCACTAGCCACACGGGCTGTGAAGGTACGTGGAGTCTTATAGCAGAGGTGTACTGCCTGTAGTTTGATATAGTCTCCGTTATGGATGTCAGTAACATAGACACCTACTTCGTCATTCTGTTCCGTCTTCACGCCCTTCGAGAACGCCATCGTCTCAGCCTCCACCTTGCGGTAGGGGTCAAACTTTGCGATTGGCTCCACGCCCTCGTCGGTAGGCATGATGGTAGGGAAGCTGCCATCAGCATTGTACTTAAACTCCTCGACAGCCACACTACGACCAAAGCCGCCACCATGAGGCAGTTTGCCTGTGTGATAGAAGAAATAGCTGTGCCCCTTAAAGTCGGCCACACCACAGTGGTTCGTAAACGACTTCGTATCGCAGAGCGGCATAATCTCACCAGCATACTTCCAAGGACCTGTGGGGTGCGGAGCCGTGCTGTAACTGATATGCTCAGGAACACCACCAGCGGCATAGAGCAACTGGTAGGTACCGTTACGCTTGGTCAGCCATGGACCCTCTACGTATGAGTCCTTGTACTGCTTGCCCTTCTCACGCTTGCTCATGATGGGGCCACCGAAGGCTTCCTCCGTCATATCGAGGCGACCCAGTTCACCGCTATACGATATCATGTCGCGGTTCAACTTCAGGTAGTAGCACTGTGGGTTACCCCACATCAGCCATGCCTGACCGTCGTCGTCAATCATCACTGTCGGGTCGATATGGTCCCACGAACCGTTCTCGAAGAGCGGTTTGCCGAGGGCATCACGGAACGGACCTGTCGGAGAGTCGCTGACAGCCACACCGATAGCCATGCCGTTAGACAGTTTGCTATGGGCACAGATATACCAGAAGAACTTACCATCGCGCTCAATAGTCTGTCCTGCCCATGCACGATCGTCAGCCCAAGAGAAAGTCTCCAGTGCCAATGGTGATCCATGGTCCTGCCAGTTGACCATATCTTTGGTGGAATAGACGCGCCACTCCTGCATCCAGAAGAAGTCGGCATTGTCCTCGTCATGGCCTGTATAGACATACATGGTTCCATCGTGTACCAACGGAGCAGGGTCACTGGTAAACCACGTCTGGACAAACGGATTTTGCGCAGCTACGCTGCTAATTGATAATTGATAAATGAGAACTGATAATACTAATCCAAGTCGTTTCATTATGTCATTTTAATTAGTGATTGCGGATATTCCACTTTGAGTTGTCACTGCTAAAGTCATAGACAGCCAGCGTGGGAGTACTGTCGGCAGCCGAATAGAGACAGTAGCGTGTGTTCACTCCCTCCATACCAGGAATCTCCTTCGGCATGATGCGATAGGTACCATCAGTGAGTTGCTCAACACGCCATAGCTGCTCGGCACCACCATGATAGGCAACGGTAGCCAGTTCCTTGTCAGCAGTAGCTGTGAGGGCACGGTCAGTACCAGCGATGGTAATCTTGAAATATGGTGCACTCAGGTAACCACCAGCCTCTGGCACAGCGGTAAAGGTCCACAGCTGGTGAGGACGGAACATATAGTCGCTACAACGAACAGCCACAGGTGTGTTAGCATCAGGCCATGTGCTGACGACCTCCTCCAGTTTCTGGTTGGCAACAGGCTTCGGAGGTTGCTGCATCTGGTTGCGATCGCCCCAGCGCTGACGCTCCTGCTGCATGCGTACGAAATCGACAGCCATCTCCAACGAGTAACCACGACGCTCTGACTCAATGGCAAACGTACCACCACGGAAGCGCTCACCAGCATAGGGCCAGCCATTCTTCCACAACAAGGGACGGACAGCGAGAACACTACGACCACCCATGTCGAAGTCAGCCTCCCAGTGGAACGACATCACCTCGACACCTTCGTCGATAACAGTACTTCCAAAGTGACCGGCACCTGTAGCACGGTCGCCAGCGGCAATGACCATACGGCCACCGCCATGGAACATGTCACGACCGACATTGTCTACGTATGGTCCCTCCACAGAACGTGAGCGACCTACGACAATATTATAGGTAGAGTTGACACCATCGCAGCAGGTGCCATGAGTTCCCAACAAGTAGTACCAACCGTCACGATACATCAGGGCACTGGCCTCACAGTCGATGGCCACGTCCTTCTCGACATTTCCTTTCACACGCTCACCCGTCTTCGGATCGAGCTCGATGAGACGGATATTACCGAAGTAGGTACCGTAGGTAGCCCACAGACGACCCGTCGTGGGGTCTAAGAGCAGACAGGGGTCGATGGCGTCGCAGTCCTCCATACCGTCGGACGATGCCACCTCGATAGCGGTAGACCACTTGAAGTCAGGCGACTTCGGGTCGAGCGTCTTGTTCCACATCGTCAGGATGCGACCGTTATGGCCACCGAAGAGGCCACCACCTGTAGCACCATAGATACAGAGGTAACGGTCGCCAATCTTCATCATATCGGGAGCAGCGCCACCGCCTGGGCGCTCGGCACCACTGTGCCATGACCATCCGTCGTCGGAGATGATGCCTCCCCCACCCGTTCCGAAGGTGTACCACTTGCCGTCACACTCAGCGAGTGTCGAGGGGTCATGGATATAAGGTGCACCAATTTGCGCATGGGCAGCAGCAATAACAGCAAGTGCCGCCAAGAGTGTATGTAGTCTTTTCATCTTATTGTACTTTGATTGAATAGTTCTTAACAGGGTTACCTTTCTCGTCAATGAAGCGGGCGCACAAATCACTCAGGCCAGGACCATTGACCAGTGCAAAGCGCAGGATGTTACGACCCTTCTTCAGTGTGAGGCGCTGTGATACGCAGTCGTCTTCCACCATACGGCGGTCACCGTCGAGTGTCAGCACACGGTCACCGTTGAGCCACCACATAGAGGCACCATTGGAACCGATAGCCAGACGCACGCCGTCCATCGCCTCAGGACAGTCGATAACGGTGACGCCCCAGAACAGAGAGTTGTAGGGCTGACAGCCATTGGCCTCAGCGAAACGGAACACCTTGACATTATAGCTCTCACTCTCTACAGCATGCCATTTCAGGGTCTGCTTGACCTCCTTGGTTTGGGCAGGTCCCATCTGCATTCTCGTATCAGCAGGACCTCCTGCTAGTGCGATACCAATAGCACTTACCTTCTCACCATCGCGAGGCAGCTTCTTATCGTCAAACTGTCCCTTGAAATACTGCTTGGAGAGATGCTCATTGAGATAGGTTTCTGTCAAGATGGTGTTGGAACGAACATTATAGTCGATAGGCTCCAACAGCATCCAACGACGGATGAAACCATTGGCATCAGGCTGTGCAGCAGGTGCATTGGCAGCAACAGCGTGGAAATAGTTCTCACGATTCTTGAACTGTACCCAGTTGATGCTAACAGCGGCATCACCCTCGCAGGTGACGACAAGGTCGGTAACGCCCTTTGGTACATACTCCAAAGCGACGGTCTGAGTGAGCCACTGGTTGCTCTGGTCACGACGGAACTGGCCCATCTGGGTAACGACATTCATCGGAATGCGTGCAAGGACCTTACCCTTGGCACTCTTCTCACGGATACAGAACGCGGTATTGCCAGCAGCCTTGGCATTGACAATGAGATAGGCAGTATTCTCTACACCAGAGAAATCCACATCATTATACTGCAGCCAACTGCCCTTCACTGGCAGGGTAGCCTGGTAGCTACGGAAGGTATTGACAGTATCTATCAGGGCTGTCGTCACATCGGCACTGGCCGTGCTGTAGCGATCTATCTCGATCTTCTCCGTAGCCTTGTTGATACCCACGCCACGCATGGTCTTCTTTACCTCCTTGATAGTACCGTCAGCATTGAAGTACAGTTTATCGATTTGTACGCTACGACGCTTGTCATCGCTGGGAGAGAACGCATTCTGGTGGTAGAACAGATACCACTGGCCCTTATAGTTGACGATGCTGTGGTGATTCGTCCAACAGCCATTCTCATGTTCCGGCATGATGATGCCCTTGTACTCATAAGGTCCCATGGGGTTCTTACTCATAGCATAGCCGAGAACCTCGGTCTTCTCCCTAACATACGGATAGGTCAGGTAGTAGTTGCCATTATACTCAAAGGCAAACGGACCTTCAGCCTGACGATTGGGCAGGTCTTTCAGACAGTTGACACCATACATCTCAAACTCACGGTTACCCCATTTCACTTTCTCCTTAGGGGTATCGTCGGCAAGTTCCTTCATATTGGGCTTAAGCTTGGCGCAACGGCCAGCACCCCAGAAGATATAGGCATTACCATCAGAAGCCTGAAGCACACACGGGTCAATACCACTGATGCCCTTGATAGGTTCCGGCTCACAGATGAACGGACCTTCTGGACGGTCAGCAATAGCAACACCAATACCAAAGCCACGACCATCCTTAGGAGCTGAGGGGAAGTAGAAATAATACTTGCCGTTACGCTCCACGCAGTCAGGCGCCCACATAGAATAAGAGTCAGGGCGCACCCAGGGAACTTTGTTCTGGGTGACAATCACACCATGGTCTGTCCAGTCGGTCAGGTTCTCTGAGGAGAAGACATGATAGTCCTCCATGCAGAACCAATCCTGTCGCTGACCAACAGGAGGCTTGATATCATGCGACGGGTACAGGTACACCTTATTATTAAATACGCGTGCCGTAGGGTCGGCAGTGAACTGGTCGCGAATAATAGGGTTCTGTGCTTGCACAGCAGAAGCCGTCAAGCACAGAACAATAGTTGATAATAATGTATTTCTCATGAAATGCTATTCACTTTTCATTTCTTCATTTAAACAGCTTCTGAGCCATCAGATACAAGCAACGACGCCATGTCAGGAACTCATGGGCAGTACCTTCAGAGATCAGACCTTCGGCATTGAAACCGGCAGCCTTCAAATCAGCAACACTCTTGTTGATGCCAGCAGGATTCTCCTTAGAGCCACAGCCTTCGAAGATATACTTCACGCACTTTGGATCCTTGATCTCCTCAGGAGCATACTGACCACCGCTGAGCAGTCCCCAGTAGCCGAAGACCTCAGGACGACGCAGGGTGATAAGCTTTGTCGTCATACCACCCATAGACAGACCTGCCATAGCACGGTTCCACTTGTCAGTCTTGGTGAGGAAGTTAGCGTCAACATAAGGTATCAACTCGTCGATGAGTACCTTCTCGAACTCTTCGGCAGTGAACTTACCAATGGTACCAAACTTAAAGTCGTTGGTCAGACCGTAAGCCATCACAATGATGAAGGGCTTGATCTTGCCATCAGCAATCAGGTTGTCCATAATCAGACCGGCCTTACCCTGTACAGGCCAGCTGGTTTCGTTCTCACCCCAGCCATGCTGCAGGTATAGTACGGGATAGCGCTGCTGTTCCATCTTGCCGTTCTTACCCTTGACGAGCTTGCCATAGCCATTGGGCAGATAGACTGTAGCCTCCTGCATCTTACCCAGGCTCTTTGAATAGAACAGGATCTTCTGCATATTACCATGAGGAATATCAGTGCGCTCAGCATAGAAGTCCTGATCAGGAGCAGGAATCTCGATACCACTCTCCCAACGGCAGCTGCCGAAGTAGTTATGTGTTCCGGGGTCGTTGAACACGCCACCGTCGATGGTCAGGTGATAGTAGTGGAAACCAGGATCCATCGGACCCTCGGTAGTACCTGTCCATACACCGTCCTTGTCCTTGCGCAGCACCGTACCGCCACGGCCACCCAGACCGAGACTAACAATGACTGACTTGGCATCGGGAGCCTCCACACGGAAACGGGCATAACCCTGACTGTTCACCTTGGGCCACTCCTGACCGGGCTGGTTGCAGGGATTAGACACAAAGTCCTCCTTGGGCTGAGCATTGTCGAGCTTAGCATCGAAGTTCTTGATAGCATAGTAAGCCTGCTTGGGCTTGTAGTTCTCATCGAAAGGCAGCGGATGGTTGTTGACACCCAGCCATGAGTCACGGTCACCAAGGTTCCAGAAGGTCACACAGTCGATGACATCCTTGTGCTTACGGAAAATCTTGAAGATGCGATTGTACTGATCGGTCAGCAAGGTATTCATATAACCTGCCACGGGCTTATTCTCACCACGAGAGAAACGCAACTGACCACCCATCTCTGTATTCATACGGATATCGAGCTCAGTCACATGGATGTGCTTCACGATGGTTTTGTACTTTGTGATGGCAGCATCGATGTCCTCCTCAGTAGGTCCATAGACATTGTAATGTCCCTGCATACCGATACCGTCAATGGGTACACCGGCATCTTTCATCTTCTTCACCATGTCAAAGATGCGATCACGCTTGCCGGGGTCACACTCGTTATAGTCGTTATAGAACAGCAGAGCATTGGGATCGGCCTCACGGGCAAACTCGAAAGCCTTAGCGATGAATTCATCACCGCAGAGCTGGTAGTGGCGACTGTCGCGATAGGGGCTGCCAGGTGTGAACTTACCATTGGCGAAGTTCGGACGAACATTGTCAGCCATGGCCTCGTTGACAACATCCCAGCAATAGACGACGTCCTTATAACGGTTCACAACAGCATGGATGTGTTCACGAAGACGCTGGTAGAACACTTCCTTCTTGACGGGCTTGCCCTTCTTGTCAGTGAACATCCAGTCAGCAAACTGAGAATGCCAGCAGAGGCAGTGTCCACGCAACTTGATACCATTCTGACGACAGAAGTTGGCAATCTTGTCGGCCTTTTCCCAGTTCCACACACCCTCCTTAGGATGCAGTTCACCGGGTTTCATGTCATTCTCGGCAGTGATGCTGTTAAACTCGGCCTTTACCAGATTCACCTGGTCATCATTGCTTACATTACGCTGATTGAGAGCAACACCAATCATGAAGTAATTCTTGTAAGCGTCCTTTAGCTTTACCGTTGGATTAGGATCAGCAGGAGCACCCCACTGAGCCCACGAACCCAAACAATTCATGGCCAACACGATGGCCAAAGCAGTCTTAAAAGTCTGTTTCATTTGTGTGATGTTTAGTTGAGTTAATAGTTCATAATAATTACGCTTGCAAAGATACAAAAGATTTGTAACATCAGCGTTGGCTGATGTTACAAACTCTTTGGCTGATGTATCATGAACGGAGAAACCGTTTCCTAATGTTACAAACGAACAGTCTGTGCCGTGCCATCGTAACGGACAATCTGTTGTTTTCCGTCGGGAAGAACGATGGTAAACTGACGGTTCTGGAGCATGCCAGGATAGGTGCCTTGACGGTCGCCAATGGTCAGGGTGTGTGTCTTTTCATTCCAACCAAACGGGATGACACTGTACATGCCCTTCTCATAGTTATAGTTGTCACCTTCATCCTCATAGAGTACGAACTGACCGTCTGCACCCGGATAAATACGTAGCTCCAGGTTGTCCCATTTCTTCTCGCCGACCCACTGCATCTCGGGGCCTAATGGTAGGATACTACCCGCACGGACAAACATCGGCACGCGGTCGAACGAAGTCTCCAGAGTCACCATCTGCCCCCCCTTATACTGTTTATTCGTCCAGAAGTCATACCATGTAGCACCCTTCGGCAGGTATTTTGTGGCGGTCTTCGTGGCCATCCAATCAATTTCTCCGACGGGAGAACCGTCGGACACACGCTGGCGGTCCCAGCCTGTCATAGCATCGGTACGAATAATCTTCTCCTCCGTATACTGCGGATTAACGATAGGTGCAGCGAGGATGCTGCGACCAAAGAGGAACTCGTCGGTCACGTCCCATACCTTCTTGTCTGCGGCGAAGTCGCTGAACAATGGACGCATATAGCTATCATTGTTTGAGGTCACCTGCCAGGCAGTACTATATAAATAAGGTAAGAGACGATAGCGCAGACGAATCTGCTTCTCAATAGCATCATAGACAGGCTCACCTTTCTTGCCAAATTGCCAGATCTCACGAGGTGCATCGGCACCATGACTGCGGAAGACGGGACAGAACAGGCCATACTGCATCCAACGCACATAGAGCTCCTGGAACTGGGGATTCTTGGGAGCAGACCCTTTACCCATGGTATTGTACGACCCACAGAAGAAACCACCTATATCAGTATTGAAATTGGGGTTACCAGTCAACGAGAAGCTCAGTCCGGCAGGCACCTGCTTACGTAGCATGTCCCATGAGGAATTCACGTCGCCACTCCACATATTCGAGCCATAGTGTTGCTGGCCAGCAAACGATGAACGCGTCATGATGAAGACACGCTTGCCACGGTCATCCTTACGCTGCGATTGATAAATACCACGAACAGTCTCTAACGGGAAAGCATTGCGCTGTGAGCGCCACGTGCCGCCATACACTTTGTGTGCATAGTCACTCTCTCTGGGATTGAAGAAGTCTGGGTCGGTAGAGTCCATCCACCAGGCATCCGTACCATAGTCGTACAGCGTCTTCAGGTATTTCCAATAGATAGCGCGAGCCTCTGGATGGAAGGCATCGTACACTTTCACACCCGACGGATACTTCATGACGTGTGGCCAGATGTGCGAGGTACCGCTCTGGGGCCACGTCTCAAAAGGCATG